>Ga0181582_10000365_pt1 | contig 31329 bp, 32 predicted proteins | sample 071ome_32_FD_132438 | JGI IMG/M metagenome (GOLD analysis project Ga0181582, IMG submission 132438) | Coastal salt marsh microbial communities from the Groves Creek Marsh, Skidaway Island, Georgia - 071405AT metaG (megahit assembly) | ecosystem: Environmental > Aquatic > Marine > Intertidal...
CAGGGTTGCCTTTAACCGATTCATGCTCATTATCCCAACAGTCAACCCACTGGATAGGCAGTTCGATCTGCTGATCCCGTGCCGTTACACCCATCTCATTGGCCAGACGCACAATGGTCTGTGCCGGAATACCGGTAATACCCTCTGCCCATTCAGGCGTGTAATCTTCGACACGTTCTTTCAGTAATTGAAAAGCCGGTTTAACCCGGGTGCCGTCTTCGAGTTTGAAACTACCCAGTAGTCGAGGATCAGAACCGGGTGTATGTGTGGAGATCTCACGATCCAGTTCGATATCCCACCAGAGTTTGTTTTCCGGATCGAAACAGCCTTCCTCAATATGGGTTTCAAAACGTTTAAACAGGCCATGCTCATCGTGGTTAATATCATCAATAACCAGTTCAGCGGAGTTGGTGTACTTGACCAGGAATTCCCGGTCGTAAAGGCCGGAATTAATCAACTGATGAATCAGTGCAAGAATCAGCGCACCATCGGTTCCCGGCTTGATAGCCACCCACTCGTCCGCAATCGCGGAATAACCACTACGAATCGGGTTGATGGAAATAAACTTACCACCACGACGTTTGAATTTGGAAATATGAATTTTCAGCGGGTTCGAATCATGGTCTTCGGCGGTGCCGATCATGACAAACAGCTTGGCACGATCCAGATCAGGGCCACCAAACTCCCAGAATGAACCACCAATCGAGTAGATCATACCGGCAGCCATGTTTACCGAGCAAAAACCACCATGAGCTGAATAATTAGGTGTACCGAACTGTTTGGCAAACATACCGGTAAGTGCCTGCATCTGGTCACGACCGGTACATAAAGCGAATTTTTTGGGATCTTCAGCACGGATTCTGCCAAGACGTTCTTCCATGATCGAAAACGCCTGTTCCCAGGAGATTTCTTCAAATTCAGAATCTCCGCGTTCGGCGCCCTGCTTGCGCAATAATGGCTTGGTCAGACGCGCCGGCGAATACTGCTTCATTATGCCGGACGAGCCTTTGGCGCAGATCACGCCCTGGTTATGGGGATGATTCGGGTTGCCTTCGATATGACGAACCTCACCATCACGCATCGTGACTCGAATCCCGCAGCGACATGCGCACATGTAGCAGGTAGTTTCTTTAACCTCTTGATTACCAAGGTCTTTATCAGATATTTGTTCCGGTTCCCGCATAATGAAACTCTCACTGAGTAAACAGCAATAGAAAGAATTTCTTATACTTTAGCATATTCTGATAATCTAAATCATCAATAAATTGTATTTATCCTTAATATTTATGAATAATTTTCTTATCTGACTGAATAATTATTTTTAAATCAATGACATAATTCGCATTTCATTAACCATGGCAGATCCCGATCAAACCCATTGCATCAGTTTATTAAGCTCTAAAGCGGTAATAATTGTTAGAGTCATAACAGAAACTAATGAAAGTGAAATGAAAAGATTTTCAATACGGTATTTACGCGGCATGTCTGTTTCCTCAAAGTCGTTTTTGATCATGCCTTAAGGTTAGCGATAGTGAAGCTCAAAGGATGAGCCTGAAAAAAATCATTTTAAAAATAATCATTCAGGAATTTTTGAACTCTTAGAAGGAAACAGAGTCGTAAGAATGTTCCTTGGAATTATCTCATTCCCCTCCATAGATTTGCCCCGTATTTACGGGGCTTTTTTTTAGGCTTGCAACCGGCGAGAATTTCAATCTTATGATTTGTGACTAAAGACTTAGGAAATGAGTTTCGAATCTTTTAGCTGTTTAGCATTGAAACAGGTATGTTGACCGCAGGGCGATATTCTTTATCAAACACCAGCTCTATAGAAATTTCATCATTAACATCCGAGAACTGGACTTGTTTCAAATCCGGCATACGAGTCGCAATATAGGCACAAAAGGCAGCGCTGGTAGCTTCATCATTGCCTTTCATCGCATGGATGAGATTAGCTGCAACAAACTTGACCCGTTCAACCACATCAGGCTCGTCAATCACTTGATCACCTACCTGAATACCCGAGTCCATTTTGCTGTCCATGTTACGCAGATAATCCTGCTGATAATCGCTTAGCGGCTTGTTGCGGTCATATTCTAACTGCGCAACACCGTTAAGAGTAACCGCCATCAATGCCTGCTTTGCCATGTTTACCCCAAAGATTCTTCCGCTGTGGTACCGGTAAGGTCCCGATAGGCATGCCAGGTAGCATGTCCTAGCAAGGGGCCGATAATCAGCGTTCCAACCAGAAAAGTCGCCAATCCTATCATAGACAGCACCGCGATGATGCCCGACCAGACAATCATAGACATTGGATTCATCATGGTTGCACGAATACTGGCAATCGCAGCAGTGATTGCATCCATCTGTTTATCCTTGATTAACGGTATGGAAATAATACTGATACTGAAAATAATCAAACCAAAAAGAGCACCGACGGAAAAATAGGCAATCAGAAAATCAACATGTTCAGTCATTATCACATGTGTAAAAAAATCACCCATCGACGGCAATTCACCATCATAAAAGACCGCAAACACTACGACTGAGGCACGCGCCCAGACCAGATAAACCACCAGCAGTAAAATCGCAAAAACCGCCATATTGCCGACATTCTTCTGACAGGCTCGCAATGAAGGCTTGAGTTCACAATCAATACCTTTTTCACGCTGAAAACTTAAGTCATAAAGCCCCAGCGCCAGGAACGGTCCGAGAATCACAAAACCGGTTATCACCGCAGCAATATACTCAGGAGCATCGCGCAATGACAAAATCATCAACCAGCCGCCGATAACAAAACACAGACCATAAAACATACTACCCAGGGGACAGGCTTTGATATCCTGCCAGCCTTTTTTAAGCCAAACTAACGGCCTTTCCATCGGCACATCCTGAATAGTTGGAAAATAAGGGATATTTTCCTTTTGAACAGATTGTTCTTCAGACATCTTTCTTCTCGCTCCAGTGATTATCAGAATCTCTTTCGGATTCTTTAATATATGAGCAGTAATTTGAGAAAAAACACTACAATTACTGCAATTTTGTTACGAGAATAAACACACCTGAGAGCTATAGCAATCAAAAAAAAAGTCTACATTGAATAAAAATAGACATATAAAAATCGGGTTTTTTCCATGCGTCAATCTGGGCACGACGACTCAGTCATTCAGTTGCGGACAAAAAAAAACCTCAACATCCTGTTGAGGTTTTTTAAGACATCACTGTCCGGTTGGAAATCCGTTAATCCTTAGTCCCTGATTCCATGTCGTCTTGCTTCCTGCTCCCTAGCAACTGAATTAATTATATGAGATAGATGAATTCCTGTCTGTAGGACAATGCCTAAAGTTTTGTAAGAATTGTCTTACAACTAGTACTCATCCGGTAACAAAACCGTGGTCGCTGAACGATCGCCCTCGGTAATAATCCAGACCAGTTCGCCGGCGGCACGATAAACCGACAGAATGCGCCAGCCCCGCCGCATAGCCAGATCATTGGACTGCCAATCCTCATCCGAAATCAAACCCCAGTCACCACTATGATGTCGACCGATCAACTCGATAAGTTCGTAGATTTTGCCGTTAAACAGTCGCCGACTACCCTGACTGATTAACAAACGGCCAAGAGCGAATAAACTGGTAGATTTCTGCGCAAACGCAGTATGTAAATTTGTCATTGGTTTCCTCCATGAAACGCATAAACATAATATTCAGGACCTTCCTGGCCCGGAAACAACTAAATAGTTGCAATAAAAGTCTAACTAAAAATCAATGGATGTCAAAGAGTCAATGCGCATTACCATCCATAGGTATCTCGACACTCTCTTCGAGCAGAATAGCGTTCAAATCGAGTAATGCGTCATCAAATTCATAAGCCTTAATATGCCTTAACAGACTTTGCCAGATTTTCCGGTTAGCTGCCTGCCCGTTTAAAGAAGCAATTTTTTGCGCAAGTTCAACCGACTTGGTGTTATCGTTTTCAAGAAGACCGTGTAACTCTATGAGCATCGGCGTCAGATCGACATCGCTTGCCATTTCTTCAAATGATTCGGGCTTTTCGAAGGCATCGCGAAACTCGCTAATCTCAAGCAAGGCAGAATTCAGATGGCGCAGCGTGTCACTCAATGGCATGTCTACTTTCATCAAAGCCGTTTCTCTAATCGTCTGTTCAAGTAACACAGCAGACTTTTTCAGTCGGTCAATGCCCAGATCAGCAGCATTGCTCATCAACTCATGAGCCAGTTTCTCTGCCAAAACTTCATCAGCAACTCGCAAAGCTGCTTTAAATTCGACTTCGAAATCCAGGTACTTTTCATAAAATTTTTCGAGCTGGCGCCGGTAAAGCTGAGGATTATCTTTGGCTCTCTGTAGCGCTTTTTCAATATTGAAACTACGCAATTTATAAAAAGGATCATCCAGACTATTAAACTGGAATTGTTCTACATGCTTAGCATGATCGGGGATAATCTGCTGATAAAGTTTTTCGAAAATTTCATCCAGATTAACCGGTTTGCAGAGACAGTCAGACATGCCTGAGTCTTTAATGCGTTGTTTTTGACTTTCAAGTATGGCCGAGCTCATGCCAATTATAGGAATCGCCACCAGCCCCAGCTCCCGTCGAATTTTTTCTGTTGCACTGAATCCATCAAGATCGGGTAATTCGCAATCCATCAAAACCGCATCAAAATGCTGTTTTTGCAATATTTCAAAAGCATCTGCTGAAGAACAGACAATCCTGACGCGAATACCATTGACACTCAGCATATTTTTTAACTGATCAGCAAAAGTTTCATTATCTTCGACCAACAGAATATGCTTATCTTTTAAGGCCGAAATTTCGCCAAAAACCTCTTCGTTATTTTCAACAAAAACTCTATGCTCACTGGGGTTTCCAAGTTGTTTGGTCAGTTCAACAGAAAAGTAAAATTTACTGCCTTTACCAAACTCACTATCAAACCAGATTTCACCGTTCATCATCTCAACAAGTGTCTTGGCAATAACCAGACCTAAACCTGTGCCGCCAAAACGACGGGTGGATCCGGCATCCAACTGGTTAAAAGGTTTAAACAGTTCTTCACGTTGTTCCATGGACATTCCGATACCGTTATCCTCAACACTAAATAACAAAATAGCTGTACGGGCGGTCTCTTCCTGTAAACTTACATCGATAGTCACGGTGCCTTCGGGCGGGGTAAATTTGACTGCATTATCACCGAGGTTAGTCAAAATTTTTACCAGTCTTAAAGAATCACCAATAAAAGCACTTCCAATCTCATCGTCAATGTGAATGTTGATATTCTGATTTTTAAGTTCGGCAGGTTTTCGTAGATTCATCATCACCAGTCGCATGACATCTTCGAGGCGAAAATCACTGTACTCGATTCTCAGACGCCCTGACTCAATGCGGGAATAATCAAGAATGTCATTAAGGATACCTAACAGACGCGTTGCACTCTGATTGATCTTTTCCAGAAAATTAGTTTGCATGTCATCAAGTTTCGACTCGAGAACAATATGTGACATACCGATAATGGCATTCATTGGTGTGCGAATTTCATGAGACATATTGGCAAGAAACAGACTTTTAGTCATAGAGGCCTGCTCTGCAATATCTCTGGCCTTGGCGAGCTCAAACCCTGTTTCGCGCTGCTCGTTAATCAGATCCAGCAACATATTTGTCATTAAACGGAAGACTTTAATCAATTCATCAACTTCGATATTGTTTTTCCGGGCTGCGCGTGCAAACCATTCACTATCAAGCTGTAGAAACTGTTGCAGTGAAAATTCCAGATGTTCTTTATCAGAAGTCACCTGCGCAAGCGTCTCGACAAGACTGTGCAAAGGTTTAGCCACTGCCTGATACATTTGTCTAAAATGAAAAACAATGATAGCAATCAGTACCAGAATCAGCCCGATCACAAAGATGTTGGTATAAAGCTTGGTTTGTTCTGACATTTGTTCGATCTGAACAATAAAGGTATCCAGCGCAATGAATACCCCCTGATGACTCGCTCTTATCTCTTGATAAGTTTTATCTACAGCTTTTAACACCAGGCGTCCGGATGCATCATCGATAGCAGTCGATAAGACATCATCTTCAAGCCATGTCAGCCAGCGCGCCTGAATGGATTTAATCAGATAACACTGCTTAGGATATAAACCACAGGAGTCCATCAACGTGTTAATCGATGCATCGATATGTGTTTTTAAGGTGGTTATGGTTTTAACATTAAAATGATGATTGATATTATGCAGCGCTGCTTCATCAATCAGACGGAAATAGGCATGAAAATGCCGACCCAACTCTCCAGTCTCTGCCACAATCTGATCGAGTCGATGAATACGTTCAGAGGCGAACAAAGCGACACAGCCGATGGTAATAACCGGAATTAAAATCAGCAGCGCCTGACGAATTAAAAAAGATTTAATGGAAAGTGATTTATTCGCCAAAACAGAAACCGGTTATATTATCAAGACCTCGAAAGCCTTGATCCTTCAAACGCCCCCGGAGTGAACAATTTCGTAGTAAAGTTTTTCAAGTTCAGCTTTATGCTGAGTTTCTTCGTTCGCCAAAAAAGCGAATAATTCGTGAATATCGCCCGATTCGGTATTTTTGGCAAGTGCGCGATACTGTTCCATGGCAGCCTGTTCACGACCTAGCGCATAAAGCATGATTTCCTGATCATCGGGTTTTTCGGGCATAACCGGCATATGCAGCCCATCGGTAAAACGACCGTCCGATTCGGGTGTCTGTATTTTGCTTTTTACCTGCTGTTTAAGGTCTTCACGATTGATCAAACTTTGCAGCAAATCATAATGACGCTGTTCTTCTTCAGCGAGTTCTTCTACCAGCCAGCGGATACGTTTACTGACACGAGGAATCATCGATTGATAGAAATCTCTGGCAGTCTGTTCAAAAGAAGATGCCGTATGCAGGATATCTTCCAGAGACTGCATGTTAGCCAGCTTTTCAGCGGCCTGTGCAAAACCTTCAGCCTGTTGAATCATGATCAATCTCCCCGGGAAACCAGTTTGGGTAGTGTTTCAAAATATGCCTGCATACTGTTCGCAACCAGATGACCGTCGGCAACTGCATGCACGACATCAGGTCCTTTGACCATGTCGCCGGCCGCCCATAACCAGTCAACAGCCGTTCGACAATGATCATCCACCTGTAAACGTCCACGCTGCCATTCAAGCTGCTCAGTCAAGGCTTCGCCCAGCAGTTCGACATCCGTCATCTGACCGATCGCTTCCACCACCATCTCGCAAACATGCACAGTTTCATCATCTTCATCAAAATGCGGTGCAAAGCGGCCTTTATCATCGAAAATCGACAAAACTCCCCAGCTACGCAGACCAGTCAGCTTGTCGTCCTGCATGACACACTCACGCGGACCGCGACTTTGTAGTATAACAACTCCCTCTTCCTGCGCTTCCTTAACTTCCTCGGGATCTGCAAGGAAATGTTCAAAACTCTCCATCGCTGTCACCGTCACATCGACCTGACCGAATTGACGCCGTTGCAGACGCGCAAGCGAACGCGCGATATCCATTGCCACATTACCGCCACCGATAATCACAGCAGCTTTTGGCACATCAAAATCCTCACCATGTGCAATCTTACGTAATAACGAGACTGCTTTATGCACATGCTTATGCCCGGCACCCGGAATACGGGTAGAACGACCTAACTGCAGGCCTAATGATAACAACACTGCGTCATTATCCTGATGTAACTGCTCAAGCGTGATGTCTTTGCCAATCCAGGTGTTACAGACAATCTCGACGCCCATCGATTGAATGACATCGATGTCTGCATCGAGCCTGTCTGCCGGCAAGCGATAATATGGGATCCCATAACGTGGCATGCCGCCGGGTTGAGAAAGCCCCTCGTAAACGGTGACCTGATGACCCATTTTAGCCAGATCAAAAGCCGCCGTCAGCCCTGCAGGGCCGGCACCGATAATAGCCACCTTGCGACCCGATGATGACGCGACCTTGTCCTGACTGACAATCTCACGCACACGTTCATCACCTAAGGCATCAACGGCATAACGCTTGAGCCAGCGAATCGCAATCGGCTGACCGCGATGTCCAAGTGAACAGGCGGTTTCACAACGATGGGTACAGACTCTGCCGCAAGTATGGGCAAATGGATTAGTGCGATAAATCTGCTTTACTGCTTCTTCAACATCACCCTGCCAGATAGCACGAATATATTCCGGTGCATGCATATGTGTTGGACAGGCATCATGACACATGCCACATTGCACACAGCGTGAAGCTTCCAGCAAAGCCTGCTGCGGAGTAAAACCATCAACAATCTCATCAAAATTGTCCTGACGCAGCTGTGGTGTTTTTTCCGCCATCGGCTGGCGCTGATGATCCACCAGATCGTTTTCATCGGTCTTGTTCCAGCCTTGCGCAAAGCCGGCCTGGTGCATGCCATTCGGGTCAGGCAGGATGAAATAACTGTCAAGTTGCTCGTCATAGCAGGTATGCACATATTCGCGCGACAGTGACAAAGAGCCGGTCGGGCACAGATCAACACACAAAGCACACCAGCAGCATCGACCATAGTCTATTGCCGGACGCAGGTTGCGAATTCCCTTGACCGGGTCGTCTTTGACCGAAGGTACCTTGACCATGGTGATAGCGGCATTGTCACAGACTTTCTGACAGGTTGAACAACCTACACATTTTTCCCAGTCATTGAGATGGAAACCGCGATAGCGTTCTGCGGCTGGACGTGGTTCCAAAGGTTCGGTAACCGGTTTACGCGCAAAAAAGGCCAGTGACTTAAGTGGATTAAGTACCGAACCGCTATCGTCATAATGGATATCACGGGACTTTTTCATAACAGCATCATCTTTGTTTAACGGTCAACTTCAGGCGGACAGGCATCCAGAGAAAACATAATCTGGGCTATATCTTCAAGCCGCGCACCGACTGCCAGATTTTCCAGAACCTGTACCGCATGCATAGCGGATGGACCGCGAACATGCACACGGTAAGGTTTCTGACCGCCATCGGAGACCACATACCAGGAGAGTTCACCTTTAGACGACTCCAGTCTCACATAGGTATCGCCGGCAGGCACATTCCAGGCGAGCGGATTAGGAATAGGCGCTCGAATCGGGCCTTCGATAGCAGGCAGTTTTTCAATCACCTGCCGCAGAATACGGATAGACTGCACCATCTCATTACGGCGAACGAGTGTACGGGCATAGGCATCACCGGCTTTTTCCGTTGGAATATCAAACTCCAGCTGGTCATAAACCAGATAGGGATCATTTTTTCTGACGTCAAATGCGAGTCCCGTAGCACGCAAATTAGGCCCTGTTACCGCCCATTCGAGAGCCTGTTGCTGAGTCATTGCACCGGTACCCTTGGCACGTTTGGCCAGCACATGATTGCTGAAAAACAAATCATCATATTCAGGCAGACGAGATTCCAGATAATCCAGCAATTGACTAAGACGTTGCAGAAAACCTTCCGGAATATCCCGACGCACACCGCCAGGCATATTGTAAATACAGTAAACCCGGCCACCGGTCAGTTCTTCAAACAGGTCCAGCACCAGATCACGGTCCGCCACACCCCAGAACATCGGACTATACATGCCGGTTGTCGCGGCATGTCCGCCAAAGTAAAACAAGTGTGCGGTAATACGCGACATCTCCAGTTGCATGACACGCAACCATTGAGCCCGTTCAGGGACCTGTATACCGCACAAATCCTCAACCGCCATTGAGTATGCGACCTCCATCGGCGATGGATCAGGCACACAGATTCGAGGTACCAGCGCAATGTTTTGAATCCACAGTCGCTGCTCCATCAATTTCTCAAAACCTCGATGTAGATAACCGCCATCGGCTTTGGCCTCTACAACTTTGTCACCATGCAATTTGACTTTAAAAGCATAGTTACCTTCGATACCCGGATGATTCGGACCAAAGTTCAATTCATATTCGGTACTAGCGGTGTGTTGTTTAGGTTGGTAGTTTTCAGGGCGCATCCGGGTTACTCACCTTTAGTCCGACTAAAACGCTGCTCTTCCGGCCGAATCGCAATACCACCGCCCTGCTCTTCAATCTCATTAAGCCAGTCGGGATGATAATCCTGCCAGTCAAAGTGTTCATTGACCCAGCCTTCGGAGTCAAATTCTTTGCGCATCGGCGGCGGCCCGTTCCATTCCGTGAGAATGAATTTTTCCATGTTAGGACTGCCTTCAAAATAGACGCCAAACATTTCATGGATATCTCTTTCAAAAAATGCTGCCGGCGAATAGATATCGTAAACCGACAGATAATGTCCGGGCTCTCGGGCGACACGTATATGGGCTGATAACAAAGTATCGATCTGATAAGACCAAAGGTGATAAACCAGCTCAAACTGTTCGTCATCCGGCCAGTCGACGCAGGAAATCGCTGACAAATGCATAAAACCGGCGCGGCCTTTTAGCAGTTCCAGCAAAGCCGGTAATTCTTTGGCGGGAACATCTACCCTTAAGCGGCGTTTCTGCCCGGCTTGCAGATTGATATTGGACAGACCGGTTAACAGCTTTTCAAGTTGCTGGCGGTTTTCCATGATTTAATCCTGTTTGATCTTGTGCGCGTTCAAAGTCATGCCCAAAGGCTCGAGCGGATGCTGATGTAATTTCAGTAATTCGGTATGCGCACCTTCAGTACCTTCATCAAACAAACCGTAATGATGCGCTTCACCAATAATATCGGTAGGTGTCTGCCAGTCATCGCCAAACAGGCGTTGCTGATTTCCCAGGTAATAATCATAACGACGGTAATAATCTTCCCAACTGTTTGCCTGACCGTCTTTGATTTTATCCATCAATTGCTGCAGACCTGAAATCACAGCTTCGGGACGTGGCATACAACCGGCAATATAAAGATCAACCGGCATATAATCGTTAAGTTTTTTAGCGGTTGCATAACTTTGCCAGTACATACCGCCATTCACAGTGCAGGAACAGATACCAATCACGTATTTAGGTGATCCCATCTGTTCATAGGTCAGAATGATACGTTTAAGGGTCTTTACCGAAACATAACCGGTAATCAACAAGATATCAGCCTGCCGCGGTGTCACCATTGGCTGAATACCCAGCCTTTCCATATCGAAGCGTGAGGTCATAGCCGGCGGCAATTCAATAGCACCGCAACCGGTACAGTAATGCAGCATGAATAATGAGCGTGAACGGGCAAAACGTATCAATTCATCAAACACATTGGTGAAGATATTGCCACTTGAACGATTCTGCACTTTTACCGGAAAATCAGTCATAACAGTCTCCTAGCGAGCACTCATAATCAGCAGCCCGAGCAAGGCTAACATCACCGGCCATTTCCACATCAGGCGAACCAGATCTTCGGTACGGAAACGCGGAAATAAAAAGGCTATGGAAAATGGAATCAGCAGCACCGCAAAAGCCTTAATCAGTAACATTAGCCAGTTTTCTCCGCCACCAAGAAACAGCGTGACATACAGCACACTGGCTGTATATAACTGGAAGCATTGCATCACAAACAAACCGCCAAGATACTTACCGCCCATTTCGACCATCGGACCGGTGGCGATTTCAGCCGGCGCGACATAAACCTCAAACGGCTGTTTACCTAACATTCCCTGCAACGTAAACAAACCGGCCAATGCCAGTAATGGCATCTGTACCGCACCCCAGCTGCTAAAACCACCGGCCTGTTGAATACTGACAATCTCGACAAGATTGGTTGATGAAAAGTGCCAGGCAATGGCAAACATGACAATCACAAACGGAATGTCATAAGCCAGCATAGCTGTCAGAGCGCGTGAAATTCCAATGGAGCCGTTAGGATTAGCACATTGACCAACGCCCAGGGCCAGACCTAAAGAAGGTATCATCATCATATACAGCAAGGTGATCAACCCGCCCTTTTCCGCAATGCCGTTCATACCGGGAACCGGCAGCAAGGTTTCCGCTGCCACATAACCTCCGACCGCCATGACAATGCCTATGTCATGAATCAGACCATGCGAGACCTGAGTACGTTTTGAATGCAATTTAATAATGTCATACAAGGGCTGCAGCAACGGCGGACCGACCCGGCGTTGCAAACGCGCACCGGTTTTACGCATCAGTAGCACCATGAACAGCCCTACGACAAAGGCCACCAGCGGCATCAGTAACAATTCGATAATGAGTTCACCAATAGAGACTGTCATGCTGACCTCAGAAAAATATCAGCCAACTGCTGAAAATAACGCTAAAAGCAACCATCCAGCCTGTCGTCTGATTCAAGCTGTAAAAGCGCCCGGCAAAACTGGCCAGCAAATCAACAAAACTCACCAGACCTTTTTCAAACCAGATAAAGCTGCCACGATACCAGGGCTTTATGATATTCATCAGACCGGCATAAAAGTTGTCACTGTAATGGTACTGGTTATCAGCCGTTAAAAAGTGACCGCCTGCATAATTATCCAGTTGATGAACACGTTTGCTTTTACCGGCTGAGAGAAACAATACTGCCCCAACAGCAAAACCGGCAAAAAGAATGCCACTGACCCAAAGCATATCCAGATCACCGCTGACCGCAGCATTGACGACCATGACACCACCGAGGGTATATTGAACAGGCTCAAAGCCGGCCGCAATCTGTGCGGCAGCTATCCACTCCAGCACCAGTCCCGGCATCATGCCGGTCAGCAGCACGAGTGCAGCCAGTAACAACATAGGTAACATCATGCTCCAGGATACTTCGGAAATATGCTGATGTTCGGCGCGTAGCTGTCCAAGGAAACTGTTATGCAACAGTTTATAGACTGACAAAATAGTGCCCAGAGTACCAATCACCGAAGCAACAAATAACATCGGCATGCCTTCATTGACCAGTGCACGATAAATCATCCATTTTGAAACAAAACCATTCATTGGCGGTAACCCTGCCAGACCGATAATACAGACCAGCATCACCAGAAAAGTCAGCGGCATGCGCGCTACCAAACCACCTAAGCGATTCAGATCGGTCGTGCCTGTTTGTTTCATAATCGCAAAGACACTCATCACCAAAGCCGCCTGATACAGTGCATAGTTAAAAACATGCATCAGGCCGCCGGCCGTACCGAGACTGTCGAGCATCAGCAGACCCAGTAACATGTAACCACCCTGCCCGATACCATGCCAGGCCAGTAGCAGTCGTGCGTCATTCTGACGCAGGGCGGTATAAGTCGGCAGAATAATCGTCAATGCCGCCAGCCAGGCCAGCAAATCACGCAAAGACAGCCATTGATTAATGACCTGAAGTTTATCGAGAAACTCGATGCCAAAGACCCGCATCAGGACAACGATAATCGCCAGTAATCCCATTCGTGCAGACATGGCACTAAGAAAAACCGATGCCGGGCCGGCTGTCATTGCATACGCCGGTGCCTGCCAGAGATGAAACGGCAATAAACCCATTTTCACCGCAAAACCGGCAAAAAACAGCAGTGTCACTGTCCACAACTGCGCTGAACTTAAGTCACCTATTGCCGCAGCAACCGCAAAAAACGACAGATTGCCCGTCCATACCGCTAACAGGATGACAGCAGCCAGGACTGCCATGCCACCGGCAAAAACATAAGCGATATATTTGATGGCCGGCGCAACAGTGTCACGTCCACCAAGCAGCATCAGTAAGACCCCCGACCAGCTCACCAGCTCCCAGCTGATAAACAAAGACATAAAGTCTGCAGCTGTAATCAGCAACAACATGAAAAACACATTTAACGCCAGCGCGGCATAGAGCAACTTAAGACTGCCACCTTTGTCAGCAAAAGAAGCAGCCCAGGAACCACTGGCATACCAACTGGAAAAAAATGCTGCCGCAACGGTCAACATGGCAAAGAAACTGCCAAAGGCATCCATTTGCCAAAGCATTTGCTGCCCCAGCACCTGTGGCTGAAAACTACTACTGACTAATCCTTCATAAGGCAGATCAATCAAAACATACAGCAACGCAGCATAAGCCACTGTCAACAAAACACGTCCGGTAAACCAGTTCGCCAACAGCCATGAAGCCGGAATCAGACACAAAGACGCAATTAGCAAATTGTCCAGAACGCTCACTGCAATGCCCCCTGTTTACCTGCTACGAGTTGGATAATGGCAGAGGTGTCCTGCATTTGAGCAGCGACCCCGGCTAATGCATCCGCTAATGGACTGATTTGCCAAACGGCTGCCAACAAACCCGTTGCCAATATCAGAATCGACAGCCTATTCGTCCATGCGGTTGCGACCACCGGTTTTGAGACAGCTGCATCCATGTCATACAGCGTGGTGATAATCCTGAACAAATAAATCGCTTCGACTACCGTCATCGCTAATACCGCAAAAACCGCAAACTGATACAGGCCACCATCAGCCTCAAGCAAACCATTTAACAACAGATACTTGGCCCAGAAACCGGGAAATGGCGGCACACCTAACAGGGATAAGGCAAAGAGCACGAATAAGATCGATGCAAGCGGCGATTTTTTAGCAAAACCGGTTAACCCGGAAATCGAGCCTGACCAGTTTTCAACAATCAAAAACAGTGCCGGCTTGACCAGCAGATGATGCAGCATGAGCGCAATACCTGCCATCAGGCCCACTTGACTATCTACCGAGAAAGCGATGAAAACCAATCCAAGCTGACCAATTGAAGACCATGAAAGCGTTTGTATCAGGGTATTGGCGCGTAAAGCAGATAGTTCACCAATAATCAAACCTGCCAGTCCCAACATCAGTAACAGGCTGTACATCTGCGCCGCAGGCATGACCAGTGTCACCACTTTAAGAATGATAATGACGGCCAGTTTAGACACCAGACCGGCTAACAACGCCGCTACCCGCGTTTTGGTTGCCTGATAAACCTCGGGAACCCAGGCATTAACCGGAAACATTTCTGCTTTGACGCCAAACCCCAGCAATATCAATACAAAAGCCATTGCAGCAGGTGGATTGGACAACTGATCAGGTAAACTTGCCAGATGGGCCAAGGTTAACGTACCGGTCAGGAAATAGATGATCGCAATGCCGAGCAAGGCCATGACCGACCCCATAGCCGAGATCAGCAGATAACGATAACCTGCCAGATAAGCCATGCCTTTATCTGAACTGATAACCAGTCCGAATGAAGCAACCGCCAGCAACTCATAAAAAACATAGAGATTAAATAGATCACCTGACATCGCCAGGCCGGAACAGGCCGCGACCATGATCATGTACAAAGCTAATTCACGACCGCGGTCACTGCCCTGATAAAGACTTTGCCAGGGCCACAGCAAAAGCGTCATGACAGGAATCAGCAGCAACATCCACAGACTCAACTGATCGATATAAAAGATGATGCCCAAAGGTGCGGCAAAACCACCTAATTCCACAATAAAAGGCTTTTCAAAAGCGAATAGAAAGCTAACTGCCACAGCGATCATAGCGATTAGGACAGCCGGAGCGATAACATTGGTTAATTTACAGCGACGTGCCATCACCGGCAGAAAAAAGGCCAGCAGTAAAGGTACAGCAATTAACACGACAACCTGGTCATTGAGCATCAGTCTGCTCCTGTTTCGATGGCAAGGTTGCCGACTGTCCCAGCTGCGCGAACTCGTCTTGCATCCGTGCTTTCAACTCCATCATATCCAAAGTACCGTAGTGATTGCGGATACGGATAATCATCGCTAATGCCAAAGCCTGTACACCGACCCCGATAACAATCGCGGTCAGCACCATAGCCTGAGGTATCGGATCGACCATGCCGATAGGCATACTGGCGTCGGCAGTAAAGATCGGTGCAATCGCATCGGCACGGTATCCGGCCATCACCAGGAGTAAATTAGCGCCTGCTTCAGCTATCACCAGTGACAATAACAAACGATACAAATGCCGTGACATCATCAAACCGGCAAAACCGATCACCACCAGACCAACCGCGGCAGCCAGCATCATCGAAGCAGCATCAGGCAGTGCCATCTTCACCTCCCTCTGCAGCCAAAGTACTCAGCAATCCAGCCAGTTCAGCACCGACTTTCAAGCCTACTGCCAGATAAAGCACCGGTAATGATCCTGCAGACAGCAATGAGCCGAAGACGCCATGATCAAATAGCGGTTGCAAAAATGCCCCCTGTTGATAAAGCGCCAGTAATCCAATGACAATAAAAGTTACCCCGGCCAGTCCTTCAATCAGACTGATCACTTCGTGGTTGAGTTGAGCAGAACTGCGTGACAAAACCGGCAGAAAAATAGCGCTTGCCAGCAATACGCCTCCCTGAAAACCACCACCGGGTGTTAAATGTCCATGTAAAATCACATAAAACCCGGTTACCAGTAACAGTGGCAACAGAAAACCGATGGCTTTATCTAATATATAAGGTGGCTCGGCTATCAATCCGGCAGATCTGCGGACACGACTAAAAGCCAGAGAACCGGCGGCTGCAGCGGCAAACAGAATGGTCAGCTCCATCAGGGTATCAATCCCGCGATATCCCAAAACCACAGCGGTAACCAGATTAGCCGCACCTGTAGAGGCAATCCCATCATAGAGAACACCCTGCCCGGCCAGCATCGGGGCTTGAGCAAAAGGCAATAAGCCGGTGACAATAGTCAACAAAAATAACAAACCGGCTGAAAACAATAAGGGGAAAAACTGCAGCATCAGTCTGCATCCTCTTTGTCAGCTTTTAAATCCAGTTGCCAGAGCCCCAGCCGTTTCAAACCTAAAGCCAGAATCAATGCGCTTAAGCCAACGCCGACGACTGCCTCAGTCATAGCCACATCCGGTGCCTGTAACAAGACAAACATCACAGCAACACCTAGGGAAACAACCGTAGTGGCCGCCGTTGCAGCAAGAAAATTTGGTAAAATCAGTGCCGACAAAGCAGCAACCAGTGTCATCATAACAATCACAAAAACCAGCAAATCACTCATCAGGACTCCTTCTCTGTTGAGGCGGTTTTTTGCCAGGGTTTTAAACCTGCTCGATAAAATGCTCTGGCCAGTGTTGACGAACCGACCGGGTTGGTAATCATGATAAACATCGCCAGTACCAGCAGTTTTGGCCACCAGCCGGGTTGTAATAAGCCGATACCCAGAATGATCGCTAAAGCCCCTAAAGTTACCGCTTTAGTGCCTGCCTGCAGGCGGTTATAGGCATCCGGCATACGCAACAGTCCTAAACCACCAAGAAAACAGAACAAGCTGCCAAGTATCAGAAAAAAGTAAGCCGGTATAACCATTAATTACCACCTCGCTCGATGGTTCTAGCCAGTGCAACTGTGCCGACAAAAGCCAGCACGGCATAGATCAACGCCACATCCAGATAAAGCGCACTGTCAAACCAGAATGCCAGCAGCAACATCAGTACCGTTATCATGACCGATAAAGTATCAGCGGCTACAATACGATCAGCGGCATCAGGCCCGAGCCAGAGGCGCGCTACCGTCAACAGGATACCCAGCGACAGCAGCAGCATAATGACAAAATCCGGCCATTGCAGATAAGCAAAATTCACCCTGCAAACCCCCTGATATGCTTTTCAAAATCAGCCGCGATGCGCTCACTGACGGCTTCGATACTCATGTCCCGGGGACGATCAATCCAGTGAATCAATATCCGGTCGCCATCAATATCCACCGACAGGGTTCCCGGCGTCAGGGTAATGCTATTGGCAAGAATCAGTTTGCCGATATCGGATTTCAAAGAGGTGCGGATTTCAACCATTGCCGGATCCAGTGGCAAGGAGGGACTTAATACCCGACGGGCTACATCAAAATTGGCAACAATCAAGGCTTTGAAGAAAGCCAATAGATAACGCACAAATGCCAGAATCGAAAACGGCGTGATACGCAAATCTGAAAATACTTCACAGTGCCTGGCTGAAATAGCCGTTACCAGAGTTGAAACCAGTAACCCGGCAATCAGTTCATCGACAGACAGACTGGCCGTCAGCAATAACCACAGACCGAAACAGAAGACGAACAGAATAGAGAGTTTTTTCATAACGAAAAAAATACTGCCCTTGCAGAAATCTCAATCATCAAAGATGTGTTTATACTAACGGCCTGTCTGCCTGACTTCATTAACCTAGGTCAATAATATTCAGTTTTTTATGAATTTTAATAGGATTATTAAATTACCTGCCGGCAAACATGGCTCCATCAATAAAGCAGTGTGATAATATCGTCTCAAATTTCAACCCAATGAGTAGGAAAGTTTTAGTCATGCAATTCATCGAAACACGCGGCAACGACGGTCATCGTCCAGTCAAAGTCTCTTTTTCGGATGCCATTCTCAGTCCGATGAATTCTTTCGGTGGTATTTTCGTCCCCGAATATCTTCCTGATTTAGGGAAGGACTTTCTAAAAAATCATCTTAATGCCAATTATAAAGACCTCGCCTTTGACCTGCTCAAAGCCTTTGAAATTGACATCAGCGATGACGCTCTGAAAAACGCTTTGCAGCTGTATGACGAATTTGATGATAACAGCAACCCGGTGCCGGTAGTAAAAATTGCCGATGACCTTTTTGTCAGCGAGCTTTATCACGGCCATACCCGGGCATTTAAAGACATGGCATTGCAGCCTTTCGGCGCGATTCTTTCGGCGATAGCCCAGCAGCGAAATGAAAACTATCTGGTTCTCGCTGCGACCAGTGGAGATACCGGTCCTGCAGCTCTGGAAACTTTCAAAAACAAAGCCAATGTCAAAGTCGCCTGCATGTATCCCGATGGCGGCACTTCCGATGTGCAACGCCTGCAAATGGTCACCGAAGATGCGCCCAACCTGAAGGTTATCGGTATTCACGGTGATTTTGATGATGCCCAGTCAGCTCTGAAAACCCTGTTAGGTTCGGATCGTTTCAAAGCAACCCTGCAGGAAAAGCATACCTTTTTATCAGCTGCCAATTCTGTCAACTTTGGCCGTATTATTTTCCAGATCATCTATCACATTCACAGTTATCTTGAACTGGTTCGCCAAAATGAAATCACTTTGGGCGAAAAAGTGTACCTGAATGTTCCAAGCGGCAATTTTGGCAATGCTTTAGGTGGCTATTACGCTATGAAAATGGGCTTGCCCGTCGAGAAGATACTGATCGCCTCCAACCTCAACAACGTACTGACCGATTTTATTAACAAAGGCGTGTACGACCTGCGTGAACGTAGCGTTGTCGGCACTACCTCACCGGCTATGGATATTCTTAAATCCTCGAATATCGAGCGTATCATATATGATTTATTCGGGGCTGATCGTACCCGTGAATTAATGCTAAAACTGGATAATGAAAAGCATTACAGCTTAACTGCTGATGAACTGAGTATTCTGCAGCAAACCTTTGCTGCCGCCTATTGTAATAATGAAGATGGCAAAGCCTATATTCAGAAACATTTTGCCAATGGTTATCTGATGGATCCGCATACCGCAACCTGTCTCAAAGCTTATGATGTCTGTCGCGACAAACCACTGAAAACCATTGTTTACTCAACCGCTGAGTGGACTAAATTTTCGCCGACGATTGCTAATGCGTTGACCGGCGAAGTAGATGCCGATGATATCGATGCGCTTAAATCGATTGCCAATGAATCCGGTTTGAAAATTCCTGATCGCATTCAGGCGCTGTTTGAAAAACCGATTGCGCAAACTACGGTGATCGACAAACAGGATATCGAAAAAGCGGTTTTGGACTTTATCTAGTCGTTGAATGAGCTCAACGTCGATGGATTTGTCTGAGTTAGGAGTCGGATCTCAAAAGCAAACCTGAGTTTACTGAATCCAGAAGCGCTTTTACAAATCAATCGAGCTTGTCTGCATTGAAAATCTGAATAACTTTCGCATCACATTCCTGTTTGGGCATATGCTTTTCACGGTAAACATTGACGGCCTTGATAAACTCCCCCGGCAGACGATCATGAAAGGAAAATTCAGACGTCACAAAAGTAACCTGCTCATAAGGTACCGGATCGGTAAGACTACTGCGCTGCTGCGGAGAAAAGTTTTCCCAGGCCACATCGACAAATCGTTTACGGGCCGCATCAATAAACACAACTTCTTCTTTATCAACGACCGCCAGAAACTGCAGTGATCTGATTGGAATAAATAACGCATCGCCTTTTTGACAGGCAAATAACAAGTGTAATGAGTTGTAGTAATAAGCTGGCAAGCTCAGTTTTTCACGGCCTTTTTCAGCAGACCGTTCGAATGACAGTTGCATGATTCGCTCCTGTAACCCAAAAAACAAAGGCAGTCATGAAGACTGCCTTTAAACTATGCTGTTAAACTGGCAAATAACACCGGTAACTGCTCCGGTAATCGTTCGACATTATCGATCACCGTATAGTTATTTTGACCAAAGATACGCTTCACATAATCATCCGCATTAGGATCGAGCGTCAGACAGTAAGTCAGCACCCCGGTTGAATACAGTTCTTCAACCGCTTTTTTGGTGTCATGACGCAGATGCTGTGGATCGCGCTCGTCAATATCCGCCGGTTCACCGTCTGTTACCAGCAATACCAGTTTGCGACGCTCAGGTTGTTTATGTAAATGATACGCCGCATGACGCAAAGCTGCCCCCATACGTGTCGATAAACCGCCCTTCATTCCCGCCAGTCTGGACTTGGCTTCATCATCAAAGTGCTGAGCAAAGTCCTTGAAACGGTAATACTGCACATCATGACGACCATCGGACGCAAAACCATGAATAGCATAAGGATCACCAATCCCTTCAATAGCTGTAGATACCAGCGTCGCCGCTTCACGCGTCAATTCAAGCACGGTTTTATCCGAACCACCCATAGGTTCATTGGTTGATTCAGACAAATCGAGCAGCAGAACGACTGAAAGATCGCGATTTTTCAGAACATTACGCATGGTAATGCGCGGATTCGGCTGTTCACCCATACGAATGGAAATCATTGCATCAACTGCGGCATTGATATCAATTTCATCACCATCTTCCATGCCACGTACCCGTTGTACACCTTCCGGAGACAGCAGATCGATGATCTGTTTGATACGATGCGCAACCGGTTTATATTCGGTAATGATGTCACGAATCAATTCCGGATCACCTTTAGGCTGACGACGTTCATAAAGAGTCACCCAGTCCGGACGTGCCAGTTGAACCTGATAATCCCACTCCTGATAATGAAAAGGGTCAGAAATCGGTTCTTTACCCCACATATCATTAAAGCTTTTCTGCTTATTCGACAGATCATCTTCGTACGGAAACATCTCATCCGGACAGGTCCAGATTTCCTGTGCATCATCTCCAGCCAGTTCGCAATCAACTTCATTGGCCATAGCCATAATGTTCATGACACGGCGTATCTGACGCTGACTAGCCGGAATATATTCAGTACCACCTTTGCCCCAGTCAAATTCTTCAAATTCCCAGACAAAGCGATTGTCATCACGATAAGGGATACGAATACGTTCCAGAATACGCAGACTTGGCACATTTTTCCGGCTGGAATACAGGTTGAACAATTCCATCCCCATATGCCAGGAGTATTGATTATCATCCTGCTTTTGTGCAATTTCGTTATGAAAACGGTTTACAAATTCCGCGACCTCGGCATCGTCTGTTGTCACCGACGAATCAAGCAGCATCAGCGCAATATGCTCTAATTCCAGCATCGCCGGATGTTCCGGATGATCATCTTCATCGGTCAGTCGCAGAATGGTTGACCAGAGTTTTTTCAGACCCGGAAATTCACCGGTGGCCTTGTATTCAACTCGGGCATCTTCGATAAAGCCGATAAACCACATTTGTGCAGGACTTAACTGCTCGGCAGAAATCGCTGAACTTGAATAAACCATGTGGCTGGCCATATGCGCAACAGTAGCACGATAAAGCTCCAGGCCTTCGACGACATTATCGTCTTTTCCATAGTTATCAACGGCATCCGGCACATGAATAATGCGCGTGTCGATATATGGGCGAAAATCGGTGTAATCGGCACCGGTAGGACGCAGAAAAAAGTCCCTACCCCATAAGGCTCGCAGGTAGAAATTAAGTTTTCGCTGCACCTTTACAAACAAAACTCCACGACGCTGCTTCTGCAACATTGCCAGCGAATCCTGCGATTCGAGGTTGAAGTATTTGGTCAGGTTATCAAAATCACGTCGATACGCCTGCGCACCAAAGTTTGCCCAGGCTCTTAAGCCACTGAGAGTTAACTTGCCCAGCAACTGATCCATGTGGTTAAGCATCGGCCGCAAACCACGGGCTGCGGTTGACGCCAACTGGTGAATAAAGGTCAGATAACCTCTCAGCAATTGTGCATCACCGAGGTTTCGCGCTGCCGATGGCAGACTTTGCAACATCAGGGAAATCACTTCGCCGGAAGTCATTGAAGACAGTTTCATCGCTGCAGTCAGGCAGTCCTCGATAATGTCCTCACCGCACTCTTTAGCCACCAGCGGCATTTCCTGCAAATAAGTGATGACAAGATCATGCCCGCGACCCAGTTTGCATAACGACTTGGCTCCTTCGAGATAGGCTTCAAGCCCTGCCGGTGACATAACTCTCGCTGCTTCATGAAAAGTACTGTCCAGTACATCACGAACTGCCGGAACATCGATCAGGTATTCTTCGTAATCTTCTAGTTTGACTGACATTTTTTACACCTGCCTGAATTTATCAAAAGGTTCAGACAAGTCATCAACTAAAGAAAGTTTGCACAGCGGCATTTAGCGTGTCGCGCATATCCGGATCATCCGTCAAAGGCGTCACCATAGTCATACTACAGGCAGCCTGAGCTTCAACACCCTTGGAAATCAGTTGTCCGGCATAAACCAGCAAACGTGTGGAAATCCCTTCATCCAGACCATGACCTTTGAGGTTACGCGCACGGTGAGCAATCTGCACCAGTTTTTCAGCGGTCGCGACATCAACACCGGATTCCTTGGAGACAATCTGTACTTCTGTGGCTTCTACAGGATAATCAAAATCAAGACCGCCAAAGCGCTGCTTGGTTGATTGCTTAAGGTCTTTCATCAATGACTGATAACCCGGGTTATAAGAAATAACCAGCTGGAAATCAGGATGAGCTTCAATCAGTTCGCCTTTCTTATCCAAAGGCAAGGTACGACGATGGTCCGTCAGCGGATGGATAACAACGGTAGTATCCTGACGCGCTTCCACGACCTCATCGAGATAACAGATCGCACCGATGCGGGCAGCCGTGGTCAATGGACCATCCTGCCATTTGGTACCATCTTTATCGAGCAGGAATCGCCCTACCAGATCAGATGCCGTCATGTCTTCGTTACAGGCAACGGTAATCAGCGGACGCTGAAGTTTCCATGCCATGTACTCTACAAAGCGTGATTTACCACAACCGGTAGGGCCTTTCAGCATCATCGGCATACGGGCATTATAAGCCGCTTCATAAAGTGCAATTTCATCAGCCACCGGCTCAAAATAAGGTTCGTCCCTAATGATGTACTGATTTGGATCTACTGTAGTATCTGACATAACACACCTGTTAAATTATTGATCACTATAGGTTTCGTATTCGCCATCCCAGCCCTGTGACCTGGCTGTTTCAACGGCCGCTTTGTGGATACGTTGATGGCGCTCAAAAAGCTCCGGCGGCAGTCGGCTGACCAGACAGCCATACTTGTCCCACTCGTCATTGACTTTTTGTAACAAGGCATCAATGCCGGCGAGGTTCCAGCCTTCGCAGGTTTCGGTTTCAGGTATAAGTCCAAAGACCCAGGCATCACGGATGGTCTTGCCAATATTGGTCATACCTCCAAACAGGTCATTATTGAGACCGACGTATTTATCGGGTTTGGCACTGGGATCTCTTGGCATACAAAAAACCTTTATTCGGTAAAGTTAAAAAAAAGCCCCTGACCACTCAATGTAGTACAGGGGCCTTTTTTTCAGCTAAATATCCTGGACTGCTTATACAGCAGAACCACGATAGATAACCATAGAAGCACCTGCACACTGTGCAAAGTTGTCCAGACCCAGCAGACGAACATGGTTGTCAGGGTGGGCTTTATGACAGGCTTCACATTCAGCCAGGATAGCGTCTACGTCGGTTTCACCGAACATAGGCAGTTTCCACATGTACCAGTAAGAACCTGATGCATTCTGAGGCTCGGTGTGTTCGATAGATGGGTTCCAGCCTTTAGAAACGATGAACTCGATCTGTTTACGGATCTGGTCAGCGTTCATAGCAGGCAGGTAAGAGAAAGTCTCAAACTTGCGGCTAGCAGCATCGCCCAGACTTGAATTGTAATCTTGCATATCACTCATTGTGAATACTCCAATTTAAATTTGTTTCGCTTGAATTAACATTGCTCGTTAATAAGCAAGTATTTTGCTGTCAGACAAGGCGGGCGTTATCCCTGAAAGCGCAGTGTACAAGTCGTACATGAGCATTTCAGGGATGACGTCCAACGCCGTATCACGGCAAAATACCGAGCTTATTTGTGGCTAACGTCCAGTTTGTCAACTGTATCAAATTCAAACTTGATTTCTTTCCAGGTATCCATTGCAGCAGCCAGTTCAGGGCTGTGCTTGGCAGCAGTCGTAAGAATGTCTTTACCTTCTTTTTCCAGCTCACGACCCTGGTTACGAGCTTCAACACAAGCCTCAACCGCAACACGGTTGGCAGCAGCGCCGGCAGCGTTACCCCAAGGGTGACCCAAAGTACCACCGCCAAACTGCAGTACAGAGTCATCACCGAAGATGTTAACCAGTGCTGGCATGTGCCATACATGGATACCACCGGAAGCAACAGGAATAACACCTGGCATTGCGCCCCAGTCCTGATCGAAGAAAATACCGCGTGAACGGTCTTCTTTGATGTAGGAGTCACGCATAATGTCGATCCAGCCCAGAGTAGCCTCGCGGTCACCTTCGAGTTTACCGACAACAGTACCGGAATGCAGATGGTCACCACCTGACAGACGCAGGACTTTAGTCAGTACGCGGAAGTGGATACCGTGGTGCGGGTTACGGTCAAGAACCGCATGCATTGCACGGTGGATATGCAGCAGCATACCGTTATCCTGACACCAGCGAGCCAGCTGAGTGTTAGCAGACAGACCACCGGTCAGGTAGTCATGCATGATGATTGGTGCGCCGATTTCTTTCGCGTATTCAGCACGTTTCATCATTTCGTCAGCAGAAGGAGCGGTTACGTTCAGGTAGTGACCTTTACGCTCACCGGTTTCTGCTTCTGCTTTATGGATAGCTTCCATAACGAAATCAAAACGATGTTTCCAGCGCATGAATGGCTGTGAGTTTACGTTTTCGTCATCTTTGGTGAAGTCCAGACCGCCGCGCAGACCTTCGTAGCAAGCACGACCGTAGTTTTTAGCAGACAGACCCAGTTTTGGTTTAATGGTACAACCCAGCATTGGACGACCATATTTGTTCATGATGTCACGCTCGACCTGGATACCCTGTGGTGGTCCATTACAAGTCATCACATAGGCAACCGGGAAGCGGATATCTTCCAGACGCAGTGCACGCAGGGCTTTAAAGCCGAATACGTTACCAACCAGTGAGGTCAGAACGTTAACAACAGAACCTTCTTCGAACAGATCGATTGGGTAAGCGATGAAAGCGTAGAAGCAAGTGTCATCGCCAGGAACGTCTTCAATGGCGTAAGCACGGCCTTTGTAGTAGTCAAGGTCAGTCAGCAGGTCAGTCCATACTGTTGTCCAGGTACCGGTTGAAGATTCAGCAGCTACCGCAGCAGCAACTTCTTCACGAGGTACGCCTGCCTGAGGGGTTACCTTGAAACATGCCAGCAGATCAGTTTCTTTCGGCGTGTATTCAGGCATCCAATAAGTTTCGCGGTATTCTTTTACACCCGCGTCATATTTTTTGGCCATTGATTCGCTCCTTTATATTTGGAATAGGATTTGGCTTTTACATCAGGTGACCGGAAATGATTTAATTTCCAGAAACCTTAATTTGGTATGGTATTTACAACCACGCGGCGAACTATAGATTTTCATTTATCAATTGTAAAATTCGAATAAATGATGCTAACCATAAAGATTTACTTATAATTGCTATATTCTATTATCTATATTTATGGATATCTGAAATCGATGAAACCGACCTTCCATCAACTTAGAATTTTCCGAACCGTTGCCGAAGAAACCAGCTATACCAAAGCCGCCAAGCGTTTACACCTGAGCCAGCCAGCGGTTTCCATGCAGGTCAAACAACTTGAAGAAGCCGTCGGCATGCCCTTACTTGAACAAATCGGCAAAAAACTCTTTTTAACAGAAGCCGGTGAAATTCTTTCCGCCTGTGCTGCCGATATTGCCGAAAGAATGCAGCAAACCAGTGAAATGATTGCCCAACTGCAGGGCGTTCAACGCGGCAATCTGAAAATTTCAGTTGCCACCACCGCCAGCTATTTTGTGATTAACATCATCAAGAAATTCTCCGAGATGTACCCGCAGATCAACATCAATCTGGATGTCACCAACCGTAGTTCGCTGATTGAACAACTCGCTAATAATGACCGCGATATCATTATCATGGGCGAACCTCCCCAAACCCTGGACCTGATCGCGCGGCCATTTATGGATAACCCGCTGGTCATGATTACTGCCATCGATAATCCTCTGACCAAACGCAAAAAGCTCAAAATCGAAGAACTGCGTAATCAAACCTTTGTGATTCGCGAAAGCGGCTCGGGAACCCGCGCTGCCATTGAGCGCGTTTTTGAAAAAGCCGGTGTTGATATCCATTCGACAATTGAGATGTCGTCCAATGAAGCCATCAAACAGGCGGTTCAGGCTGGCCTCGGGCTGGCTATTGTTTCCCGTCATACGGTCAAACTCGAATTAGACACCGGCAATCTGGCCACTCTGAATGTCAGCAATTTCCCGATTATGCGCAAATGGTACCTGGTGCATCCCGCCGGCAAGACACTGTCTCCGCTGGCCAAACTATTTGAAAGTTTTGTCACCGAATACAAAAACGAGGTCTTTGATGAACATTAATCTGCCCGATCTGACGCTACTCTCAGCTTTAATCAGAGACATTGGCCGGGATGTTCTTATGCCATTTTTTGGTCACACCACCCGCAGTTGGAAACAGGATAAAAGTGTGATCACCGAAGCCGACCTGGCCACACAGCAGGCTTTACAAAAAAACCTCAGGCAACACTGGCCGGAGATTGATTTTCTCGGTGAAGAAATGCCAGTCGCACAACAAAAGGCGCTGATTCAGGACACTCAAAACGGTCTCTGGGTGGTTGATCCGTTAGACGGTACCAGTAATTTTGCCGCAGGAATCCCCTACTTTGGTATCTCGGTTTCTTTGATTTTTAATGGCACTGTGCGTCTGGCGGTGGTCTATGATCCGAATCGGGACGAACTATTTGCCGCCGAAAGAAACAAAGGTGCTTTCTTAAATAATCAGCCTTTAAAGCTTGATAATGAAGCGATCGCCATCAATAAAAGTATTGCGGTGATTGACTTTAAACGTCTGGATAGCGCATTACGCGATAAGCTTATCAATACACCGCCTTATAGTTCACAGCGCAGTTTTGGTTCTGTCGCACTGGACTGGTGCTGGCTGTCAGCCGGTCGCTTTCATTTGTATTTACACGGGCGCTCTAATCTCTGGGACTATGCCGCTGGGTTAATGATATTTTGCGAAGCAGGTGGTAACAGTTGCAGTCTCGATGGTAAACCGGTTTTTGATGGCAATATGCAACCCCGTTCCTGTGTCGGCGCTTCTTCTGAAACACTTTTCCAGGCATGGCAGGATTATCTCGGGATTGGCCGGTAAAAAAACTATTTTTTACTAAACTTGGATCATGAACGCAGAAGATTTTTTGCTGGCACTATTACTGATCTTACTCACAGCCCGAATATTCTCCGAACTGGCTAATCGGCTCAAGATCACGCCGGTCATTGGCGAACTGTTTGCAGGAATTGTCCTGGGTCCCAGTTTGCTTGGCTGGATTGAACCCATCGAAGCGATCCGCCTGATGGCCGAAATTGGTATTATTCTGCTGTTATTTGAGGTCGGTCTGGAAACCGATGTGCGCAAGCTGGTCAAAACCGGCAAAACATCAACGCTGGTGGCGTTGGCAGGCTTTGTACTCCCCTTTGTCATGGGTTATGCCCTGGCCCGGTATTTTTTTGAGCTATCGAATCTGGTCTCTCTGTTTATCGGTGGCACACTGACCGCAACCAGCATTGGCATTACGATTCGCGTTTTGTCAGATCTCAATTGTCAACAGGGTCCCGAAGGCCAAACGGTTTTAGGCGCTGCAGTGATTGATGATATTCTTGGTGTGCTACTGCTTGCCATGCTCTATGAGTTTTCACTCAACGGCGGTGTCAGTCTTGGCAATGCCGGCAAAGTTGCAACCTTTATTGTGGTGTTCTTTCTAGTGGCACCGATAGCGGCCAAATTAATTTCGCAAATCATCAAAAAAGTGCATCAACAGTCACCCTCGGAAGGTCTGATACCGACCATGGTAGTGGTGCTGATTCTATTTTTTGCCTGGCTGGCTCATACGATGGGTGCACCGGAAATTCTCGGTGGGTTTGCCGCTGGACTGGCATTATCCCGGCGCTTTTTTTTCCCGTTTGGTGCCGCCTTAAATCGTGATACACAGTTTGCCAATACTGTCGAAAAACAACTCAAACCCATTATCAGTTTATTTACGCCGATTTTTTTTGTCATGGTCGGCTTATCGCTTAACTTCCGTGCAATCGACTGGGGTTCGAGCTTCATCTGGCAGTTTTCGATCAGTTTTCTGATTATTGCGGTGATCGGCAAAATGCTGATACCACTATTGCTGAAACAACCATTGATGTCACGTCTGATTATTGGTCTGGCAATGATTCCGCGAGGTGAAGTGGGATTGATTTTTGCCGAGTTAGGACGTGAGACCGGCATTATCTCTAATGAGATTTATGCCGGCATGATTATTGTTATTGCCCTGACAACCCTGCTGCCGCCGTTTGTCATGAAATATCTCTACAAACGGCAGCCGCAGGATGTGACAGCATCACAGGGCAACCGAAAAATCAAAAAAGCTGATTAAAAAACGCCTGCATTTTATTCCAGGAGTGTTTATCGGCAGCCTCGTCATATTTCAGATTATCAATACCGTATTTTCCGGCTTCAGGGCTGGTAAAAGCATGACGTACACCTTCGTAGGTGACCATTTGCAGATCAGCTCCGATAGAAGATATGGATGATTTAAATTTGTCGACCGCTTCCGGTTTGACAAATGCATCGTCCCCACCATGTAAGACCAGTATTTTTGCATTGACCGCCGTATCAGCAGGTGCCGGGGGTAATGCGCCATGGAAACTGACTACACCTTTGACCGGTGCATCGGCATAAACAAGCTGTAGTGCCGAGGCACCGCCAAAACAATAACCGACCACACCTAATCGACTGGCATCCACCAGTTCGGAATTCTGTAACTGCTCAAGACCCAGCAAACCCCGTTCACGCCAACCGTTAACATCTCCGGCTACCGCCTGCATCATGGTTTTAGCATGACTGGCCTCGGTGGTAATTTTACCGGTGCCATACATATCAGCCGCAAACGCCACATAACCTAGTTCAGCCAGCATATGGGCACGCTGACGGGCATAATCATTCAAACCCCACCACTCATGAATCAATAGCACGCCGGGACGTTTGCCCTCTATGGCATCATCCCAGTACATGTAACCAGTCATCTGCTCACCGTTGTAGGTGTAGTTAATCTTTTTTTCCTGAACGCCAGCTTGTAAAGTAAAACTGCCTAATAACAGCAAGGCTGATAATATGATGCGCATAGATAAATCTCCGATTGATAATTACAGACCACAATATAGACCTGCCGAACATGATTGACTTTGTTTTTTTTCACGAAAAACCCTTTGCATTATTCGTGAAATTTCTTTTTGAAAATAAAATCGAAACTCACTCAAAAGTTGATGATGACAGTTATGAAATCAGTATCAGCGAAGACCTGACGGATGACATGCTGGAGCTCATCGAAACCGAGTATGACCGGTTATTTGAGATGAATCAGCAGCTTATGGAAAGCGAAGCAAGTAGCGGCAGCGCCGGTGTGCTGGTTAACCTGAAAAACGGCAGGACCTGTTATGCCGATATCCCGCATGAACTTCTTGGCAAAATCATGAGCGTACTTACGCCGGAAGAAATGGGTGATGTGGTCAATGCTATTGTGGATGCTATTGAACAACCGGATTACAGGACGCTTTGCGAAAAGGCTCGGGATCAGTAAACCTCTATCTCAACACGACGATTTTTATTACGGCCTGTTTCAAAGGCATTGTCGGCAACCGGGTTGCTTTCACCTTTACCAATAACCAGCATTTCCTCATGTACCAGACCATTATTGCTCAGGTAATTGGCGACTTCTCTGGCTCGCTTTATGGATAATATTTTATTGAAACTGGCAGACCCCATACTATCGGTATATCCGGTAATCCTGTAATTTTGTTTGGTTGCAGAGGCTTTGGAAGATGCGATGATCGCATCAAGTTGGAGTTTGATGGATTGTGACAATGCTGAGCTGTTAAAACCAAATGCTTCACTGAGACCGCCGATCACGTATTTACTTTTCAATCCTTCTACAGGAGCAGCATTATGATCACTGGTCTGGTCACATTTTTCGTTCGAACCACAAGCATCCATGCCTTTTAGAGATACCATTTTCCTGACAGGATTATCAGGATTCTCGGCAAAGGTGACTTGAGGCTTTCTAGGTAACACCGGCTTTTGAAAACTCAGGTATGTCTGTCGTGAAATTGACAGTTGTGCTGAAGACACGACGGCGGCATTTGACATATCAAGCATACGGGCATTTACCATTGCTCCATTTTGATGTTGGGCTATGGTGCCGGTCACAACATAATTGATATTGTATTTTTTACGTAATTCACGCACCTCACGACTCATAACAAAGTCACCGTCAGGTGTCACCTGCAAGGCCGGCATCAATTTAAAGTCAACTACCTTGAAGCCGCGTACCTGCAACTCATGCACAATATTTTCCGCCAAAAGCAGAGACAGATAGTTTGTGGATTTGAAATCTTTCAGGTCAACAATAGATGACACCGCAATCACGCTGTCACGTAAATTTTCAAGGTCACGGTTTTGAGCTAGCTGATCCGCTAAAAATCTAGCCTGCTCCGAGAGACTGCCAGCATGGGAAAGACCCGTCATCATATCACTGCTCTCATAACGGTGAGTTAACTCATTTAGTAACGGAGCTGCAGCAATATTCAGACTAAAGAAAAATAACAGAGATGATAAAAAAATATTCAAGCGCATGTCTTCGACCTCTATTTC
>Ga0181582_10000368_pt1 | contig 31279 bp, 38 predicted proteins | sample 071ome_32_FD_132438 | JGI IMG/M metagenome (GOLD analysis project Ga0181582, IMG submission 132438) | Coastal salt marsh microbial communities from the Groves Creek Marsh, Skidaway Island, Georgia - 071405AT metaG (megahit assembly) | ecosystem: Environmental > Aquatic > Marine > Intertidal...
GACGGCACGCCCAGGTGGTTCTCGTCCTGGGTCAGCATGAGCTCTTCATAGGGCATGGGAAAATCCAGGTTCTCCCCTTCTGAAAAACGCACGCCGTCGATGTGGGCGAACTGGCGCTGCACGTACGCCCAGCTCTGGTCGACGATTTCGCGCGGCCCATAGAACTTGAACTGCGACGCCCAGAACGGCGTGTCGATGCTGCGGGCGAACTCGTCGAGGATGCGAACATCCTCGTCATTGGCGCGGTCGTAGCGTTCGGCCATTTCCGGATTCTGGCCCAGCACGAACTGGATCGGCGACTGCACGCCGGCGTTGGTGTTGAGAACGCCCGAATACATCAGCCGGGCAGTCACCCGCACCAGTTCGTGCACGTCGTTGTAACCCATCACCTGCACGGAGCCGGAGCGGTACGCCTCGGGCGCGGGGTACAACCAGAAACCCATCTTGGTCACCACGCCGAAGTTGGACTGGGCGAACAGGCCGTCCAGCCAGGGACCGTAGCCCCAGCGGTATTGCTGCCAGGTTTCGGCACCCGGCAGCGCGCCCATGCCGGTGCGCACGATATCGCCGTCGGCCAGTACCACTTCCATGCCGCAGTGGGCCTCGAAGTGGTCGCGGTAAGGATTCACGGTGTAGCCGACGCCATGGTCGAGGGCGTTGCCGATCAGGCTGCCCCAACCCGGATCAGGACAGTCGATCCACAGGTCGAGTCCGCGTTCCTGGATATAGTTGTAGAGATCGAAATAGGACACGCCGGGCTCGACGAGGGCGAAGGCGTTGTCCTCGCTCACCTCGATGATGCGGTTCATGCGTTTCAGGTCGAGCACCACGGAGCCGTTCAATACAGGAGCGGAGCCGCCGTAGCCCAGGTTCTTGCCGGTGGATACGGGATAGACCGGAATGCGGTAGGCATTGCAGATGCGCATCAGCGCCTGTACTTCCTCCGCCGATTGCGGGGCCAGGGCGATGGAGGGAATCTTCTCCTCTTCCTCGCCCCACATCGGTGAATAGGCGTCGCGATAAAGATCGACATCCGCCTCGTCGGTGAAGACCCAGTCGGCGCCGATGGCGGCGGAAAATTCGGTCACGGCGCGGTCGAAATCGGACTGGCTGACGCCGGGTGGATATCTCATTGCTGACCCTCTGTGGCTGCTGTTCGCCGGTTGCGGCAGGATGCTTGAGGCAAGGTAAAAGCCTACCACCAAAGGATGAACGAAGCACGGGAACACGGGTGTTCAAGACGCCCGTGGTTGTCGCGCGGGTCAGTTTCCCGGCAAGGCGATCTGGTAAGTCAGCTCCACGATATGCCCGGCATAATTGGGGCTGGCGTTGCCGAGCAGGATGATGTTGTCCAGGGTATCCACAGCAACCCGGTCCAGCGCGAAGTCATCGGAATCATAGTTCTCGTAACGATAGCGCAGGCCAATACGGTTGCCGCTCTCCATCTGGTATGTGCCCTGCAGTGAGACAGTCGTCATCGTACTGTTCACGTCGGCAAGTTCATCCCATGCCAGTCCGGTGCTGAACGGCGCTGTTTCCGTTGCCGCCCTGGAGCGGTTGATATCCATTTCCAGGGACAGCCGCCTGGCGGGCCATGTCAACTCGGCGCCGGCGCCGGTGGTGATCACCCGGTCGCGCGTATCGACCCGCCAGTTATTGCCTTCCTGGCGCACTGACTCGGGGAAAAACGGCGTGGGGGAGCCGCCGCCCCGACGACTGAATCCGCGCTGGCTGTTCGCATAGCGCTCGGCGGTCAAATAGGTCCAGGCATGCCAATTTTCCCCGCCCTCCAGACCGAGATTGAATGTGAGATGGCGAATCCTGGATTCCTGGACGCCGATCTTTGAATCCGGGAACCGGTCGTTCGACAATTTGCCGATGATATCGAGGGACACCTTTTCCGTTGGCAGCTGCGTGATACTGAAGGCCAGCTGGTTCCTGTCCCTGTCGGCCAGGTTATAGCGGCGCAGCAACGGATCGTTCTCAAACAACTCGTTCCCGGTCAGCGTATTGATGAAGTCCGGGTTGTGACCTGACAGGAAGCCCTGGTTGCCGGTATATGCGGAGCCATTGCGGTCGGCGCGGGTCAGCCTGACCCAGCCCCTGCCGGCGAAGAGTCGGGACATGTCGAGCCGGACCGTGCCCTGGTGCTCCCAGGTGCGATCGACATCCACCCGGTTGCGATGCCTGTCTTCCAGCTCATATTCGATCGACAACTTCATGCCCGGCGACAGCCTGTAGTCTCCCGCCGCCTGGTATGTCTGGTTGCGGAAACTGTACGGGCGATTCAGGCGTGCATTGCTGCTGAGGTAATCTCCCTGGGCGGCGGCGTCGCCGGGGATCCGCTGGAACAGATTGATGCGTGTGTCGTTGTTGCGTTCATCATGGCTGTAGCGCAAGCGCAGATTCAGTTTACGGTGCGCCTGCCAGGACAGGTTGAGGAAACCGTTGAGTGTGCCCACCGTGCCGTCCAGGCTGGTCACGGGCAATGGCACGGCGGCCGAAAATACATTGCTGTACGGCAACAGGGTTTCGTCCTGCGACATCTCTCCCACGGACAGGCTGCCGCTGATCCTGGCGGAGTCGCCGAGGGCATAAACCGAACTGATGCCAGTCTGGAAAAAGCGGTTGTCCGGCGCCAGCGCCATCTGACCTATCGCACCGTCGGAATGATTCGCGCCCGCAAGCCAGGCCGTGTTGTTGAAGGGATTGTCCCAACTCAGAGACTCGTTCTTGTTGCTGAACAACGAGGCCTTGTAAAACACCTGGCTGGATCCCCTGGAACCCTCCCAGGCAAGGCCCAGCATGAAGCTGTCCGTCTGGTAATCGACCGGGGCAGCCAGGATCGCGCCACGCGGGTTGCCGCCGCTGCTGCCGAAGATCGCCCCGAGCGTGTCGTTGCCCTTCTTGTTCTCGTGCCGGTATTCCCCGCTGAATACCAGCAGAGGGTTGAGATGCCAGGTCAATTCGGCCTGGAGCCGTTCACGATCGGTCTTGACGGCAATGTCGTGCAGCGCCGGCTTCAGGCCGGCGAGGCCGGCTGTATTCGACGCCCCGGTCCAGTTCGACGGCAGGGATTGATAAGCACTGCCCGCCCCTGAAAAGGGCGTGCTGACGGGATTATCAAAGCGGTAGTGCGGCATCTCGCGCCAGGACAGGCGCAGGAGATAGTTGCCCTGGCTGCCGGTGGCCGCTTCCAGGCTGCGGGTTTCAAGCCCGAGATTGGCGCCGTTCAGTGACCACCAGGACGAAGTGTCCGCATCATAGCGGGAAGCGTTTTCCAGGGAAAAAGCGCCAACACCGAATACCTGGGAATCGACCAGCCCGTTGTATTCCCCCAGTTTGAAGGAATCCTCGGAACTGAAACCGGCACCCAGTTCCACCTGGCCTTGCGCGGCAAGCTCCATGGGCAGCATCCCGAGGACGGGCACTGTCGCGCCTGCCAGCAAGGCCATGAACTTGAACCGTGGTGATGACCGGTTTTTCATCGGGTCAGCCGGGAGCCTGAAGGATGATTGGAGCCATGTACCTGGGAATGGCAATTCGCGCAGCTTTGCCCAAGCAGCTGTTGTGCGGCACCCGCCGGCGGCACGCCAGTCCCGCTGTACAGGGTGCTTGGGTGGAACACCTCCTGATGGCAGCCCTGGCACAGAAATGGCTGTCTGACGCTCAACAGACGAGCCTGCGTCGACCCGTGAGGATTGTGGCAATTGGTGCAATCCTCTGAAACCGGCTGGTGTTCCCACAGGAATGGTCCGCGTTTTTCCGCGTGACACTCCGTGCAGGCTTCCAGCACATTGCTGGCAGAGAGCAGATTATCCGCCACCGAACCATGTGAATTATGGCAGTCCGAGCAGGTCATCAGGCCTTCGCGAACCGGGTGATGGGAACGGCGCTGCAACTGGGCGCGCTGCTCCACGTGGCACCCGAAACACACGTTGGGCTGGGTGATGGTGGCAAGCACACTGTCCTGGCGGGCATGTATATCGTGACAGGCCGTGCATGGCAGTTCGGCGAAATCATGCGCGCTGCCCCGCCAGTGCATGCGTGCTCCGCTCTCGTGGCACGACAGACAAGCCTGGTTTTGCGCAGCCACCGGCGATTCCTCGACATCAGCGGTCACGCCATTGAATACCACAGTGACAGGAATTCGGGGTTGCCGCCGGTGTTCCGGGCTGGCCCCGTGGCAGCTTTCACAGTCATGGTCGGCAAACGGTGTGCGCGAGTCGGCGCGCACGGCATGCGCCGTTTGCAGAATTTGCGGTGCCGAGTCCTGATTGTGGCAGCCCAGGCAACTGAGCGCCCCGCCGGGAGCAAATGCCGGATCACCACCGGGCGGATTGCGTGCCGGCTGGGCACTGGCAACGCTTGCCATGACAACCGTTAATACAAACAACTTGCTGAGTATTATGATTTTTTTCACACCTGAGCCCGAGTATCCTGGTCAGCGACATTGCAATTCATAAGTGTAGTCTGCGTATTCGCTATCGGCGGGTCAATGCCGCTACAGTGACATGGATCAAGGCGACACGCATCAACACCAGGTTTTGGTGTGCGGTATACGAAGAACCGACTAGCCTTCCCTGTGCCTGAATTTCGCCGCAAAAACGGACGCCATCACACCTACGCCGAGGGCGCCGAGGATGACGGCCAGCGAGAGCAGGTTGGGAATCTCGACGTGGTGATGCAGGATCATCTTGATACCAACGAACAGCAGGATGAACACCAGGGAGGTTTTCAGGTAGCGGAACTTGTCCATCATGCCGGCGACCAGGAAATACAGGTTGCGCAAGCCCAGGATGGCAAACACGTTGGACGTGAAGATCAGGAAGGGGTCGGTGGTCACCGCAAAATTTGCGGGAATCGAATCCAGGGCGAAGATCAGGTCGGTCCATTCCACCAGCACCAGGGTGACGAACAGCGGGGTCGCCAGCAGGCGGGCATTGTCACGAATGAAAAAATGGTTGCCATGCAGTTTGCCGGTGACCGGCAGGAATTTTTCGACCAACCTGATCGGCCCCATGTCTTCCGCCGAGGTTTCAGAGCGCAAGGCCAGCATGCGCGCGGCGGACAGGATAAGAATGCCGCCGAACACGTAAGTCATCCAGCTGAAGCGGGTGATGAGTATGACGCCAACCCCGATCATCAGCCCCCGTAAAACGATGGCGCCCAATACACCCCAGAACAGGATGCGGTGCTGGTACTTCAGGGGTATCCGGGTGTATTCGAAGATGATGGCGAACACGAACACGTTGTCCACCGACAGGGACAGCTCGATCAGGTAACCAGTCAGGAACAGGGTGGCCGCTTCCGTGCCATCGAGGTCGAGAATGGAGCTGACCCCCCAGTCCAGCCAGTTGTTCTCGTACAGGAAATAAATATAGACATTGAACAGCATGGCCAGGGCGAACCAGACCGCGCTGCGCTGCGCGGCATCGCGCAGGGTCATGGTTTCGCTGTGACGCCGGACGAGACCGAGGTCGACGGCGATCAGCACCAGCATCAGGGTGAGAAAGGAAATCCAGATAAGAATTGTCATGGAAGACTCGCAAAGACGGCGCCAGGACAGGCGCCGTCAGGCATTCTAACAGATTCCCGGTTGCGGCAATATCGGGCTATGACAGCCGTGTTTGCTAGGCTAGATAGGCATAAATCATGGTCAGCACGCCAAGGATGCTGCCCAGGAACACGCTGTGCTTGAAGGTGAAGCGGAACAGCCTGCCCTCCTCCGAGCGTGACATGCCGGTCGCGGCAACCGCCACTGCCAGACTCTGCAGGCTGATCATCTTGCCCATCACGCCGCCGGCAGAGTTGGCGGACGCCATCAGCACCGGGCTGAGGCCCAGCGAGTTGGCGGTAACCACCTGCAGGTTGCCGAACAGGGCGTTGGCGGAAGTGTCGCTGCCGGTCAGGAACACGGCCAGCCAGCCCAGCATGGCGCTGAAGAACGGGAACAGGCCGCCGGTGATGGCGAAGGCCAGGCCCAGGGTGACGGTCATGCCGCTGTAGTTCATCAGGTAGGAAAGACCCAGCACGGAAGCGATGGTGAAGAGTGAGAAACCGAGCTGCTGCAGAACAGAATACAGTAACTTCAAGTAACGCACCGGTGACACGCGAAAGACGAAGGCAGCCGCCACGGTGGCCAGGGCGCAGGCGGAACCACCGGCCGACAGCCAGTTCAGGTTATAGACCGCGGCATATGGTGTGGCGGATTCCACCACCGGCGCCATGCGTTGCACCACGTTGTGCAGGCCGGGCCATTCGATGGCGATGGTCACGCTGTTCAGGGTGCCGCCAATGATGCCGCTGCCCCAGATCAGCACGAAGATCACCAGGAAGATATAGGGCGACCAGGCATAGATCGTGCGCCCGAAGCCGTGGGACTGGATCTGCATCACGGCCTGGGTTTCCCCCGCCATCACGAACTGGTCTTTCGGATGCCAGAGCTTGAGCAGTACCACCATGCCGATAATGGCGGTCATCGCGGCGACGATATCCACCAGTTCCGGGCCGACATTGTTGGAAATCAGCAACTGCATCGAAGCGAAGCAGAAACCGCACACGGCCGCTGCGGGAATAACGCCTTTCAAGGCTTTCCATCCACCCATGACCATGACCAGGTAGGCGGGAATGAATACGGAAATGGGAGCGCACAGACGCCCCACCCAGGCACTTAATTCTTCAACCGGCAGACCGGTCACACTGGCCAGGGTGGTGACCGGAACGCCGATGGAACCGAAGGCGACCGGGGCGGTATTGGCCAGAAGGCAAATGCCGGCGGCGAAGAACGGGGAAAAGCCCAGGCCGGTCAGCATGGCCGCGGCGACCGCGACGGGCGTACCGAATCCGGCAGCCCCCTCAATGAAGGCGCCCAGGGCAAAGGCGATAAGCATGGCCTGCAGGCGACGGTCGGCAGTCACACCACCGATGGAATCCTTGATGATCTCGAAGTTGCCGGTTTCAACCGTGATGCGGTACAGCACCACGGCCCAGAACACGATCCAGCCGATGGGGAACAACCCGAAGGCGGCGCCCATGGTGGTGGAACTGATGACCAGCCCCACCGGCATGCCGTATACACCGATGGCGACGACAATGGCGGCGCCAAGTCCGGACAGTGCGGCTACCCAGGCAGGTTTGCGCAGGACACCGATCAGGATGAGCAGCACGAAGATCGGCACGGCCGCGAGCAGGGCCGAGAAACCCAGGCTGTCAGCGACAGGAAGGTAATTTTGTTCCCACATGTGGTGAATCCCCCGAAATACTGTTGTTTTTATGTCCCGAAACCGGGATGGCAAAGCAGGGATTAAACCCCGTGGCGCGTGAATTCTCAATAGCCCGGGCTCAACGGTGGGAATTACCACCTGGCTTGCGCCGGATGCGGCCCTGCGGACCGTATCCGGCCTACCATCCGAATTTTTCAATGACACCTGAAGATTTACGCTTTATCCCTTTATCGATTTATCCCTTTATCGTCTCTTTGAATTTCCATAGACGGCAATCGGTTCCCCCGCTATTCTTTTTCCGGTTTCAGGTCCCGCCGGAGCGTCCCCCATCAACTGGATTTTCATTTCCATCATCGGCTACATCCTGCTGCAGCTGCTGGTCTGCTTCGCCGTGATGCGGCGCATGAACGACGAACAGGACTACCTGCTTGCCGGTCGCAGGCTCGGCATGCCGATGATCGCCATGACCATTTTCGCCACGTGGTTTGGCGCTGAAGCCTGCATAGGCGCCGCCGGCATCATCTATGATGAAGGACTCTCAGGCAGCCGTGCCGACCCCTTTGGCTATGCCCTGTGCATTTTCTTCCTGGGCCTGTTTTTCGCCCGCAAGCTCTGGCAACGCAAGATCACCACTCTGGCGGATTTCTACCGGCAGCGCTACGGCTCACTTGTGGAAAAACTGGGCGTGCTGCTGCTGGTGCCTGCCTCGGTGTTCTGGGCCGCGGCGCAGATCCTGGCCTTCGGTCATGTGCTGACCTCCATTTCCACGTTGCAACTGGATATCGCGATTGCCTTAGCCGCGATCATCGTCGTTACCTATACCGCGCTGGGGGGACTGCTGGCCGATGCGGTCTCCGACATCATCCAGGGCAGCGTTCTCATCATCGGCCTGGTGGTGATCTTCGTCATCGTCATGGCGGATATGCCGGACACCAGCTTACTGGTTGAGGCCCTGTCGCCCGAACGGCTCAATTTCCGGGGCCAGGGAGAATCCTGGCTGGGTCTCATCAACAGCTGGTCGATCCCCTTCATCGGCTCGCTGTTCGCCGCAGAACTGGTGACACGCATGCTGGCGTCCCGCTCACACCAGGTGGCCAGGAACGGCGCCCTGCTGGGCGGCATGATCTACCTGATCGTGGGGCTGATGCCGGCAACCCTGGGCCTGCTGGGACCGGCCCTGATGCCAGGCCTGGAAGATGGCGAGCAGATCCTGCCGATGCTGGCGCAGACCCACCTGCATACAGTCGCCTACATCATGTTTATCGGCGCACTCATGTCGGCCATACTGTCCACTGTCGACAGCGCACTGCTCAATGCCGGGGCGCTTGTTTCGCACAATATCCTGGTGCCCATGCTCGGCAGCACGAATGAACACCTGAAGGTGCGCTATGCGCGCATCTCCGTCGTCAGTTTCGGGGTCATCGCCTGGGTACTGGCGCGGGGGGCGGAAAGCGTTTACAGCCTGGTCGAGGAATCCTCCGCCTTCGGATCGGCTGGAATCTTCACTTGCTGCCTCATGGGCCTGACACAGAAGAGGGGTGGCCAGGTCACGGCCATGTCCTCCATGCTGGCCGGCATCATCAGTTACGGAGTGCTCGCCTTTGTCGTAACATACGAATACGCCTACCTGATGTCACTGGTCTGTGCCCTGCTCACCTTCTTCGTGCTGATGTGGTTTGAATCCGAACCCGTGCAACCGCAGGAACCAATCACACAGCCCATTGCCTAAGCAGTATGCTGCCCCAACAACTCTTTGAGTCTTTCAAAATACCCTATGAGCAATAAAACTGTCGTCATTCTCGGTGTAATCGCTGGCCTGCTGCTGTTCGTGGCAACCATCCTGTTTCTGGGAGTCGATGATGAACCTGCACCCGTCCTCCGGGAAACCCTGCCGGTATCCGCGGTGCGCCCGCCGGCACCGGTGCCGGTCGACGTACCGGAACCAGTCGTGACACCTGTCGTTGAGACGCCTGCAACCGAACCCGAGCCTGTCGTGGTCGTCGAAGAGCCGCTTCCCGAACCCGATCCCCTGCCCGGCCTGAATGACAGCGACCGGTTCGTGCAGGTCGAACTCGGAGAACTGGATAATGCCAACGCCGTCCTCCGGCAACTGGCAAGTGCACAGATCATCCGCAAGTTCGTGGTTCTGGTCGACGGCATGAGTCGCGGGGACATTCCCGACCGCGACCTGCCGGTTGCCGCTTTGCAGACCGAGATGACCGTGAACGAACAGGGCGAAAACCTGTTCCTGCTCGACCCGGTTTCCTACAACCGGTTCAACCTGCTGGTGAATACGTTCGCCGCGATCGACAGCACCACGATCGTGGAGAAGCTGACCGAATGGGATCCCCTGTTCGAAGCCGCCTATGCCGAGCTGGGCTACCCGGATAGCACCTTCGCCATGGCCCTCAACCAGGCCATCGGCAATATCCTCCGGGCCAGGGTACCCGCCGGCGATATAACCCTCACCCGGCTCTCCGTACATTACCACTTCGCCGACCCGGCCCTGGAAAGCCTGTCCGACCTGGAAAAACTGCTGATCCGCATGGGCCCGGAAAACGCCGCCACGGTGCAGCGCAAGGTCAGGGATATCAGCAACCGGCTGGCTGACTAGGAAGGCATTTCGTCACTGGAAGGCAAACAGCGGCGGGAACACGACCACCACGACCGCCGCCCAGGCCGCATAAACGGGCAGGTAGGCCGTCTGCCAGGACACCAGCGGGGCCAACGCTCCCCTGCCCCATGCAAAGCGGAAATAAAGCACTGCCGACCAGGCCAGGTTTACCAGCAGGATGAGGTTTTCCCCCAGCGCCGCCAACCGGTTGGGACTGAACCCGAATTCACTGATGCGCCCCGCGATCGCCCACAGCGCGGTAAGGTCTGCCAGCAAGGCGCAGATCACCAGCACGAGCTGCAGCTTGTCGAACAGGGTGGGTGGGGCCCCCATATCCCTTGCCGACAGGGAATACAACAACAGGCCCAGCACCAGCACCAGTAGGATGTCATAGACGATCAACACTTCCCGCTCCATGGTAATGCCCTGCCCAGCAACCAGCTTGGTAACGAGGAAGCCCGCCAGCAGGAGGGTGAACAGCGGTGTGAATACCCGGGTCAGCACGGGGGCGATGTTTTCGATCACACCCTGCTTGGATTCCACCAGCCAGGCCGCGACGATGAACGCACCCGTCATGCCGCAGGGCAGCACCCAGGTGAAGGCGAGCCGCTCAGGGTTCATGCCGATCGAGGAGAACAGGATGAAGGTCAGGCCGATGAAGATCCAGCCGCCGATGGCGATCAGCAGGTAGTAAATGAACTGCTCTCCGGTAAAGCGGACGAAATCCATGCGCCCGTTGACACCGGCCCAGCGCTCACCGGCATAGGCAAATCCCACGACCAGCCACAGGGCTATGGGCATATGCAGGATGCTCAGCACCCGGGTATTGCCGGCCCCGGCAAAGGGGTAGGCATTGGCCACCAGGGCGGCGACCAGGAACGGCGGCACCAGTTTCAGCAGGTGGACATGCGACAATCCCCGCTTCCAGAAAAAATACCCGCACAACCAGGGCAGGACGAAGAACGGGGCATTGATGAGGTAAAACAGGGGCAGTTCCTGGTCGGGCTGCAGGGGGAACAGGCCGGTGATATCCCAGAACTTCAGGGACACGGCTGCGCCCACGGCCAGCAGCAGGGCCACCACCATTTCCCGGTTGAAACCTGCTCCGGCCGCGTCCTGGCCCGCCATGACCAGTTGCTTCCAGAGCCGGTCGGTGTGCTCCAGGGCAAATTCCCGGGAAATCGCATCGATTTTTCCCAGGCGCCTGATTGCTACCAGGAAGGCCTCATCCTCGCCGAGGCCGCGGGACTGCAGTTCTGCAACCTGCCCGCGCAGATGGTCCTCGAGTTCGTCGATATCCTCGGGTGCAAGCACGCGGCGCTGGCCCAGAAACCGGCGCCAGTCGGTGATCATTGCTTCGATATCGAGTGGTGTGTCAGCCATGTTCAGCAAGCCGCTTGCGGCAGGGGCGCCATGATTTTCCAGACCAGGCGCAGGGCCTGGTCCACCGCCTGCCACTGCTGCCGGTGTTCGACGAGCTGTGCTTTGCCCTGGCTGGTGAGCTGGTAGTACTTGCGCTTGCGACCGGTCTCGGACTTGCCCCAGCGCGCCTTGATGAATTCCAGCCGCTCCAGCCTGTGCAGGACCGGGTACAGCATACCGTCAGTCCATTCCAGCTGGCCATCTGACAAATCCCGAACCCGCTTGATGATGGCGTAGCCATAGCTGTCGCCTTCAGCCAGGATGGCCAGCACCAGGGGGGTGGCGGAGGCCGCCATGAGATCCTTGTTGATATTCACAGTCATGGCCTCAGCGCACGGTTCTGGGGTCCGGCAGCGGGGCCAGGCACGTGAAGAGGATGACCTGCTCAATATACATCACAGCACTATACATGGTACTTCTATGTATGGAAACGATATTCCTGATCAAGGTATTGCGCTCGAATTCCGGCCGGATGAAAGATAAAATGTGCCCTGCTTAAAATCAGGCAAAAGATTCTGAATTTTGAAAACCGAATTCCTGGGCAAGACACTTTCCGGCCCCTTCACCGTTCCCTCCGGTATCGTTACCTGTGCCGCCCCCATTATCCAGCGCTTCTTCGACCAGATGCCGGAAGTGGGTGTCCTGACCACCAAGAGCATCTGCCTGGAGCCACGCGCGGGTTACCGTGAGCCGATCCTGAGCCAGTACGCACCCGGCTGCTTCGTCAACGCCGTCGGCCTGACCAATCCCGGCGCCAGGAAGTCCGCCGAAATGATGGCCAAACTCACCATTCCGGAAGACCGCTTCCTGCTGGTTTCCATCTTTGGCGGTTCGGTGGAGGAATACGTGGAAGTGGCAAAGATCATGGCGCCGGTATGCGACGGCCTGGAACTGAACCTGAGCTGCCCGCATGCCAAGGGCTACGGCATGGCCATGGGACAGGACCCCGCCCTCGTCAAGCAAATCACTGCAGCGGTGAAGTCTGCTGTCGATATCCCGGTAATACCCAAACTTACACCCAATGTCCCCAATTTCGCGGAAATAGCCGAGGCCGCGGTGGCCGGCGGTGCAGACGCATTATGCGCCATCAATACGGTAGGCCCGGGACAGCACACGCGCCATGGTCACCCGGTGCTGAGCAACGGCGAAGGCGGCATGTCCGGCAAGGGCGTGCTGCCCATCGCCCTCAAATGCGTCAACCAGATCAGGCACCTTGAGGTTCCCGTCATCGCCTGTGGCGGCCTGTCCAGCGCGGAAAATGTGCGCTCATTCAGTGCGGCAGGCGCCGATATTTTCGGCATCGGCTCCGCCCTGATCGGCATGACCACCGACGACATTGCCGAATACTTCAGGGTGCTGTCACAGGATATGGCAGACGGCAGTGACAATGCCGAAAAACTGGTGCGTTATGACGTGGACATGGAGTTCAAACCCGTCACACTGGTGGCAAACAAACGCGTCTGCGACGACATTTGCATCCTTACCTTCGATGAAAAAGTCCCGGTACAGGCGGGCGAATTCATCTTTCTGTGGGTGCCGGGCCTGGGCGAGAAACCCTTCTCCGCCCTTACCGACGACCCCTTCTCGCTGGTGGTAATCAACCTGGGCCAGTTTACCGAGGCCATGATGAGCCTCGAACCGGGAACCGAATGCTACGTACGCGGGCCTCACGGCATCCCGGTCAATCCACCCGCAGGCGCCAAGATCATGGCTGTTTCCGGCGGCACGGGACTGGCCGCGGTCTACCAGATCGCCCGTGATTTCGGTGGAGAGTTCGGGGACAACAGCGCGGAAATTTTCTTCGGTGCGCGAAGCGCCGACCGCCTGTACTTCATCGAGGAATGCGAGGCGATCTGCCCGACCCATATCGCCACCGATGACGGCAGTCGCGGCTACCATGGCGTGGTGACTGAACTGTTGCGCAAGCGCCTGGCGGAAATGAACCAGGCCGAACTCGACACCCTGGTGTTCTACAACTGCGGGCCCGAACCCATGGTCCATGCCGCGGTGAAAGTACAGCGTGAATTCTGCAAGCCGCAGCAGATCTTCAATGCCGTGGACTACATGACCAAGTGCGGTGTCGGGATATGCGGTGCCTGCAACTCACCCGACGGCCGTCGCCTGTGCGTGGACGGGCCGTTTATGGTGGAAGTCTGACCTGAACCGCTAGCCTTTTATCCGGTCATCCTTTCCAGTCAGCAATGTCGGATGCGGCCTTCGGCCTTATCCGACCTACTCATACCTGAACGTCCTTTTCCCCGTATCCCTGTATCCCTGTATCGTCTTTTCAAAACACCGACCTGCTCGTGATCGTGGTCAGGTATTCCAGTGCCGCACCGCCGGCCAGGGAATTGCCAGAGGGATCGAGTCCTGGCGACCACACTGCAACCGAATATTCGCCCGGTAATACGCCGATGATGCCGCCGCCGACACCGCTCTTTGTGGGCAGTCCCACGCGGAAGGCAAACTCGCCCACGGCATCATAGAGCCCGCAAGTCAGCATCAGCGAATTCACGCGCTTGACCTGGGAAGGTGACAGTATGGATTCTTTCAGCGTATTTGAGTTGCCATGATTGGCAAGATGCAGGGACGCCGAAGCCAGTTCATTGCAACTCATGGCAATCGAGCACTGGTGAAAATACAGGTCGAGCACTTCTTCAACATCATTTTCCAGGTTGCCGTTGCCTTTCAGGAAGTTCGCCAGCGCCTTGTTGATGAATCCTGTCTCGGCTTCCGATTTCGCCACCCCTTCATCAAAATCGATTTCAAAGCTCCCGGAAAGCACACGCATATAGTCCAGCAGCGCCTGCCTCGGGTTCTTCAGGTGACTTACCAGAACATCGCAAACCACGATGGCGCCGGCATTGATGAATGGATTGCGGGGTTTTCCCTTCTCGTATTCCAACTGTACGAGCGAGTTGAACTTGCTGCCCGAGGGTTCCCGGCCCACGCGCGACCAGAGTTCCTCCTTCGCATGCCCCATGGCCAGGCTGAGAGTGAACACCTTGGAAATACTCTGGATTGAAAAACGTTCCTGGCAGTCTCCCGTCTCGTAGCGGTCGCCGGTTGCGGTCAGCAGGGAAAAACCAAACTTGTCCGCAGGTACGCAGGCCAGTGCCGGAATGTAGTCGGCTACCCTGCCCTTGTCGAACAGGTGACTGACATGCGCGGGAATTTCCTGGACTATTTTTTTGAAATTCGCAGGCATGTCTTCGCCGAAACCGGGTTAATTACGGTAACTGGCCTCAGGCGGCAATTGTGCGCCGGTACCTTCGGGTCTGCCTGCTTCCGCCTCGACGTGCACGCGAAGCGTGCCGATGCCGTCGATGCTGGCCTCGATCACTTCCCCGGCCTGCAGGAAACGCTGCTCACCCCGTACCGCCGTGCCCATGCCGACGCCGCCAGATGTACCGTTGTTGAGCACATCACCGGGATAGAGGGTGATCAGGGAGGAAGCATATTCGATCAGTTCATACAGGGAATGGATCATGTCCCCCGCCATGCCTTCCTGCATCTGCTCCCCGCCTACGCTCAGTGTCTGGCGCAGGATTTCCATCGGATCGCCGTAGAACTCCTTCGGCACGATCCATGGTCCCATGGGCGCGAAGGTGTCATGGCCCTTGCCGACGAACCAGTCCACGCCCTGGAAGCCGCCGGGCGGGCGACCACCGCGGTCGGAAATGTCCATGGTGACCATGAAACCGAAGATATGGTCCCAGGCGTTATCCGCCGACACATACTTGGCCGTGGTACCGATAACAGTGCCCAACTCCACTTCCCAGTCGATCTGGTTGCGCCCATAGGGCACCACCACCGCATCGTCCTGGCCGATCACCGCGCCGCGGGTGGGCTTCAGGAACAGGTACGGGGCGCCGCGATTGTCGCGTCGCGCCTGGCGTGAAGCAGCAACTTCCTCGGGTGTCCCGGTTTCATTGACATGGGTATAGAAGTTCACCGCGGCATTCATGATCTTGCCGGGATACAGGATGGGGGGCAGCGTATCCACACCGGCGACCGGGTGGATGTAGGCCGGGCGGTTATCGTCCAGGGCGCCGCTTAACACCAGGTCGTTCACGATCTCGTAGAGGCGCTTCTTCAGGCCGTACTCGTAACGTTCAATCAGCCCGAGCATGTCATCCGGCATCGGCACCCGGGGAACCAGGCCATCCTTCTCAAGGGCGGCGTTGGCGGCATCCAGCTCCACGATAAGCGAATCGCGCAGCACAAGCGCGACCTCGGGTTCGCCGCCATTGATGGCGAAGGTACCGACCTTGAACGGCGCCAGGATCCCGTCCGCAGCCTGGGCTGCGAGCAGCGAGGAACAGGAAAGGAGAATGACTGCGGTCAGCAGCCGGAAGATTCGTGCAGGATACATGTTCACCCCCTATGGCCAGTGTACTTTCGAAAGGGGTCAAGTGTCTCGCGGGGATGCGAGAAGTGTCAAGCTGGCGACTTCCGGAAGGAAGCCGCCAATCGCGATTATTTGGCGTAGGCCGCCTGTGCCGCCGCAACCGCCTTGCCGCTGTTGATGGCAGCGCCCATGCCGGTAAGTACGGCATCCAGGGCACCCAGGCACAACAGGACATTGGTCTTGCAGCAGCTTTCACCCATCAGGCCGATGCGCCAGACCTTGCCGGCCAGTGTGCCGAGACCGGCGCCAATTTCCAGGTTGTAGTCGTTCAGCAGCGCGGCACGCACCTTGGCTTCCTCCACCCCTGCCGGGATAGTGACGGAATTGAGCTGCGGCAGGCGGTATTCCTTGTCCACGACGAAACGCAGGCCCATGGCTTCGATACCGGCCGCCAGTGCCTGGTGGTGATAGGCGTGGCGCGCCCAGGCCTTTTCCAGCCCCTCTTCCGCAAGTATCACCAGTGATTCATGCAGGCCGTACATGCTGTTGACCGGTGCAGTGTGGTGGTAGGTCCTGCCGCCGGTGCCATCCCAGTAGCCCATGACGAGGCTCATGTCCAGGAACCAGCTCTGCACCTTGGTCTTGCGGTTCTTGATGACCTCGACCGCGCGTTCGCCAAAGCTGACCGGGGAAATGCCGGGCGGGCAGGACAGGCATTTCTGTGTGCCAGAATAGATGGCATCGATGCCCCATCCATCCACGTCCAGTTCGATGCCGCCCAGGCCGGTGACGGAGTCCACCAGGGAGAGAGCGTCATACTGATGGGCCAGTGCGGTCAGGGCCTTCGCATCGCTGCGGGCGCCTGTGGAGGTCTCGGCGTGGACGAAGGCCAGCAGCTTGGCGTCCGGATTGGACTTTAGTGCTTCCTCGACTTTGTTGGGATCGACCGGTTTGCCCCAGTCATCCTGCACCATGATCGCGGTGGCACCACAACGCTCGACATTTTCCTTCATGCGGCCGCCGAAGACGCCATTCTGGCAGACCACGGCCTTGTCGCCGGGCTCCAGCAGATTTACGAAACAGGATTCCATGCCGGCGGAGCCTGGCGCAGAAACGGGGATGGTGAGCTTGTTCTTGGTCCGGAAGGCGTATTGCAGCAAGCCCTTGATGTCATCCATCAGGCCGACGAAAGCAGGATCCAGGTGACCAATGGTCGGCGCGCCCATGGCGGCGGTGACGCGGGGGCTGACGTCGGAAGGTCCCGGACCCATCAGGGTACGTTTCGGCGGGTGGAAGGATTTGCTCATGGTATCGCCTCGGTAAAATCTGTGTTGTGGTTCTGCAAATAAAAAAAGCCGAATAGACGGCTTTTTTCAGGGTGGTACAGGTTAACGATTAATCTTCGTCAGAAGAATCGAAGTCGTCCTCCGGACGATCAACCAGTTCCACGTAGGCCATCGGCGCCTTGTCGCCAGGACGCACGCCAGCCTTGATGATGCGCATGTAGCCGCCCGGGCGCTCGCTGTAACGCGGACCAAGGTCAGTGAACAGCTTGCCCACCGCGGCCTTGCTCCGCAGGCGGTCGAAGGCCAGGCGACGGTTGGCTACGCTGTCATTCTTCGCCAGCGTGATCAGGGGCTCGGCATAACCACGCAGCTCCTTGGCCTTGGGCAGGGTGGTCTTGATTATTTCGTGCTCAACCAGGGACGTGGTCATGTTGCGAAACATCGCACTGCGATGGCTCGAGTTCCGGTTGAGTTTTCGTCCTGAATGACGGTGACGCATGGCGTTATACCTGTTAAAAAATTTCTATCAATCTTTCCAGTTTTACCTAGGAGCGTTATGAGCGCAGGTAAGTCGAGGCGAAAGCAAATTTTTTGAGGGATTTTACAAGTCAGTAACTGACCGATAAAAAATTTGCTTTCAACGAAGAATTACCAAGCGCAATAGCTCCTAGGCGGCGCGGTCGCCGCCTTTCAGGGAAGACGGCGGCCAGTTTTCCAGACGCAGGCCCAGGGACAAGCCCTTGGATGCCAGTACGTCCTTGATTTCAGTGAGTGACTTCTTGCCCAGGTTCGGGGTTTTCAGCAGTTCCACTTCGGTGCGCTGAATGAGGTCACCAATGTAGTAAATGTTTTCTGCCTTCAGGCAGTTGGCGGAGCGTACAGTCAGCTCCAGATCGTCCACCGGGCGCAGCAGGATCGGGTCGATCTTGTCTTCCTGTTCTTCCGGCTCCTTGATGGAGTCGTTCTGCAGGTCAACGAAGACGCTCAGCTGGTGCTGCATGATAGTGGCAGCCTGGCGAATGGCTTCTTCCGGCTCGATGGTGCCATTGGTCTCCAGTTCCAGGATAAGTTTGTCCAGGTCGGTGCGCTGCTCGACACGGGCATTTTCCACGGAGTAGGTCACGCGGTTAACCGGGGTATAGGAAGCGTCCAGCATCAGCTTGCCAACGGAACGGGTGTCTTCGTCCGCATTCACGCGGGCGTCAACCGGCACGTAGCCGCGGCCAACACCGATCTTGATGTGCATGTTGATGGAGCCGTTCTCGTTCAGGTTGCAGATCAGGTGCTCGGGATTGACTATCTCGACATCCTGCTCCAGCGTGATGTCGCCGGCAGTAACGGGACCCTTGCCGCTCTTGCTGAGGTTCAGCACGACTTCATCCTTGCCATTAAGGATAACCGCCAGGCCTTTCAGGTTCAGGATGATTTCAATGACGTCTTCCTGGACACCTTCGATGGTGCTGTACTCGTGAACCACGCCATCGATTTCCACTTCTTCTACTGCACAACCAGGCATTGAAGAAAGCAGGATCCTGCGCAGGGCGTTGCCCAGAGTATGTCCGAAACCCCTTTCCAGCGGCTCCAGAACTACTTTTGAATGATACTTGTCAAATTCTTCTACCTGAATAAGCTGGGGTGTCAGAAAGTCGGTTAACGAAATTTGCATGTAATCCCTCTCGGTCGTGGTAAATAACTGATCGTTATTTCGAGTAAAGCTCAACAATCAAGCTTTCGTTGATTTCTGAAGACAGTTCACTGCGTTCCGGCTTGCTCTTGAAAACGCCTTCCATCTTGTCGATGTTCACATCGATCCATTCTACGGGAGCACGTACGGCAGCCTGATCCAGAGCAGACTTGATGCGCAGCTGGTTTCTGGATTTTTCACGGATCGCAATAACATCTCCTTCAGATACCTGGTAAGAAGGAATATTGACAGTCTTGCCGTTCACCTGGATTGCCTTGTGAGAGACCAGCTGCCTGGCTTCCGCGCGAGTGGCGCCAAAACCAATGCGGTAAACAACGTTATCCAGCCTGGATTCCAGAAGCTGCAGCAGGTTTTCACCCGTTGCACCCTTCAGGCGGGCCGCTTCCTTGTAGTAATTGCGGAACTGGGTTTCCAGAACGCCGTACATGCGACGCACCTTCTGCTTTTCACGCAGCTGTACGCCGTAGTCGGACAGGCGGGCACGGCGGTTGCCGTGCTGTCCCGGGACAGTTTCCACATTACATTTATCACCCAGTGAGCGAGCACCGCTCTTCAGGAACAGGTCGGTACCTTCCCTTCTGGACAATTTACATTTCGGGCCAATATAACGTGCCATATTCTTTTCCGGTTTCTTTTAACTTTTAACTAACTTTCAACTTTAACTACTTGCTTGTTATACCCTGCGGCGCTTCGGCGGACGGCAGCCGTTGTGCGGGATCGGGGTAACGTCGGTGATATTGTTGACCCTCAGGCCGCAGGCATTCAGAGCCCTTACAGCGGACTCACGACCCGGACCAGGACCATTCACCCTGACATCGATATTCTTCAGGCTGTAGGTCTCAATGGCGGCCTTGCCTGCACGCTCGGCAGCAACCTGTGCTGCAAAGGGAGTGCTCTTCCTGGAACCACGGAAGCCGGAGCCGCCGGAAGTCGCCCAGGACAGTGCATTACCCTGGCGGTCGGTAATGGTAATAATGGTGTTATTGAAGGACGCGTGGATGTGCGCAACACCATCATTGACGGCGGCCTTTGCTTTCTTGCGAGTCGTTGTACCCGGTTTAGCCATTGAACTGTTACCTATATATCTCTGTTACTTTCCGCTTTGGGTCTTTTCAGAACTTCAACTCAGATCTTCAACCCCTGGACTTCAGTGTTTATTTCCTGATCGGTTTGCGCGGGCCTTTGCGGGTCCGGGCGTTGGTCTTGGTGCGCTGGCCATTGACCGGCAGGCCACGACGATGACGGATGCCGCGATAGGTACCCAGGTCCATCAGGCGCTTGATGTTCATGGACACTTCACGGCGCAGGTCGCCTTCGACAACCATCTTGCTGATTTCGTTACGGATGGAGTCCAGTTGCTCTTCACTCAGCTCACTGACCTTGGTGGTCGGATTGATGCCCGTGGTGGCACACAGTGACTTTGCAGTGGTCGGACCAATCCCGTACACATACCTCAGGGAAATCCCGATGTGTTTGTTGTCTGGTATGTTTACTCCGGCGATACGCGCCATATCTTGACTCCAATGTTGCCGGGCATCGTTATGACCACCCCGGCCTTTCTATTAAACTTTCTGTTGGTTTTTCTATTAAAGCTATCTGTTAAAGCTATATCTTTCAGCAAGTTACCTGATCTTCCCGATCGCCGTTCTGCTGCTCAAAAAGGCCGCGTAGCTTATCGCCTGACCTTCCAAAAATCAACAGCTTGCGGCTGCCGGCCTAGCCCTGCCGCTGCTTGTGGCGGGGCTCCTTGCAGATCACTCTCACGGTGCCGCCACGCTTGATGATCTTGCAGTTGCGGCAGATTTTCTTGACTGATGCTCTGACTTTCATAATTTACTCCAAATACCTGTTCGGCTTATTCCACCCGGCCTATCGTTTGAATGAGCCGATATTGGATTTCTTCATCAGTGACTCGTACTGATGTGACATCAGGTGTGACTGCACCTGAGACATAAAGTCCATGCACACCACCACCACGATCAGCAGCGAGGTGCCACCCAGCTGGAACGGCACGTTGGCCGCAACCTGGAGGAACTGTGGCAGCAGGCAGATCATGGTGATGTAGATGGCGCCGAACATGGTCAGGCGGGTCATCACGTTATCCACGTAGTTGGCTGTCTGCTCACCGGGGCGGATACCGGGAATGAACGCCCCGGAACGCCTCAGGTTGTCCGCGATTTCCTTCGGGTTGAAAACCAGCGAGGTATAAAAGAAACAGAACGCCACGATCAATGCGGCGAAAACCAGGATATACAGGGGCTGGCCCGGTCCCAGGATCAGCGCCAGGTCCGCCATCCACTCCATGCCCTCGTTCTGGCCGAACCACTGGCCCAGAGAGGCAGGGAACAACAGGAACGAGCTTGCAAAGATTGCCGGGATGACACCGGCCATGTTCACTTTCAGGGGCAGGTGGCTGCTCTGGCCCTGGTACATCTTGCGGCCCTGCTGGCGTGGCGCATAGTTCACTGTGATGCGACGCTGGGCCCTTTCGACGAAAACGACGCAGCCGATCACGCCCGCTGCGATTACCGCAACAACAAACAGCGCCAGGGGCTGGATCTGGCCTTCGGCGGCCTGCTCCAGGGACTGGCCGATGGCTGCAGGCAGGCCTGCGACGATACCGGCAAAGATCAGCAGGGAGATGCCATTGCCCACACCACGTTCGGTAATCTGCTCTCCCAGCCACATCAGGAACATGGCGCCGGTCACCAGGGACACGAAAGCAGTGAAGAAAAAGCTGAAATTCGCGTTGAAGGCCAGCTGTGACAACAGGCCTGTGGTGATCGCGACAGCCTGGATGGAGGCAAACAACAGCGCCCCATAACGTGTGTACTGGCTGATCTTGCGGCGGCCCGACTCACCCTCCTTCTTCAGCTGTTCGAGCTGGGGAGTGGTCGCAGTCAGCAGCTGCATGATAATACTGGCAGTAATGTACGGCATGATGCCCAGGGCGAAGATACTCATGCGCTCGATGGCGCCCCCGGAGAACATGTTGAACAGGCCCAGGAAGGTGCCCTGGTTCTGGTTGAACAGCGCCTGCAACTGGTCCGGGTTGATGCCCGGCACAGGGATGTGGGTACCGATGCGGTACACGAAAATCGCAAACAGGACGAACACCAGCCTGGCTTTCAGTTCAGCCAAACCGTCTCCTTTTCCTGGTCGCATACCCGCAGTTGCCATGAGTTACTGTCCGATTACCTACGCTTGTACCTAGTCTTCTGTATCCGCAGACTTGGCGAATTTCGCCCGTGCTGCAGCAGTCTGCTTGCCGGTGTTCTTTTTCTTCTTGCTGGGCGGTTTGGCGGCTTCAACGATTTCCACAACGGTGCCGCCGGCTGCCTCGATGGCCGCCTTGGCACCCTTGGTGACGTGAATGCCCTCAACAGTGACCTTTTTGGTCACGTCGCCGGCCAGCATGATTTTCACACGCTTGGTGTTGCGATCAATGACATTGGCCTTTTCCAGGGTTTCCAGGGTGACCTTGTCGCCTTCGACCAGGTTCAGCTCTGCAGTACGCACCTGGGCAGTGCCGGCCGCAAGACGGGAATAAAAACCGTACTTGGGCACACGCTTCTGCAGCGGCATCTGGCCGCCTTCGAAACCGGGACGCACCTTGCCGCCAGTACGGGCTTTCTGGCCCTTGTGACCACGACAGCAGGTCTTGCCAAGTCCGCTGCCGATGCCACGACCAACGCGCTTCTTGGAATGAGTTGAGCCCGGTACCGGAGCCAGTGTGTTCAGTTGCATGGTAGTCATTTCGCTAATACCAATTTCAATAAATTTTGCCAGGCGCCGGTCAGGCGTCGGCGACTTCCACCAGGTGGATAACCTTCTTGATCATGCCGCGCACGGCCGGAGTATCAATCACTTCCACGGTGTGACGAATACGCCTGAGGCCAAGACCACGCAGGCACTGCCTGTGCTTTTCAAGGGCGCCAATGGTGCTTTTCACCTGAGTGACTTTCACTTTTTTCTCTGCCATGGGACTTCTCTTGCCGCTTTTCTACTAATACTTGCTTATACAGTTCAGTTACTTATGGGTGACCCGGTCCTTATTCAAGGATTTCCGCGACGGTCTTGCCACGCTTGGCTGCCACATCTTCCGGGGCGCGCATGTGCTGCAAACCCTTGAAGGTCGCACGCACCACGTTTACCGGGTTGGTTGAGCCGTAGCACTTGGCCAGAACGTTGTGTACCCCGGCCAGCTCCAGGATAGCGCGCATCGCACCACCGGCAATGACGCCGGTACCCTGGGAAGCAGGCTGCATGTAGACCTTGGAGGCACCGTGACGGGCCTTGATTGGGTACTGCAGGGTATCGCCGTCGAGCTGAACGCTGATCATGTTGCGACGGGCGGCTTCCATGGCTTTCTGGATAGCCAGAGGCACTTCACGCGCCTTGCCGCGGCCAAAGCCAACACGGCCTTTGCCGTCACCAACTGCAGTCAGGGCGGTGAAACCGAAAATACGGCCACCCTTGACCACCTTGGCCACACGATTGACCTGAATCAGTTTTTCCTGAAGGCCTTCTTCGTTCTTGCTCTGTTCGTTTTTAAATGCCATTTGTCTGAACCGTTTTCCTAGAATTCCAAACCATTTTCACGGGCTGCTTCGGCCAGGGCCTTCACGCGGCCGTGGTACATGTAGCCACTGCGGTCGAAAGCGACGCTTGTAACGCCTGCAGCCTTGGCCTTTTCAGCAATCGCCTTGCCTACTTCGGCGGCGGAAGCCACGTTTCCGGACTTCGTTTCACCCAGGGAAGAGGCTGTAGCCAGCACTTTGTGGTCAGGAGAGATAACCTGCGCATAGATATGGCGCGGGCTCCTGTAAACACAAAGGCGGTTTACACGCAGTTCGCTGATCTTGGCACGTGCCCTCTTGGCGCGCTTCAGACGAGATTTTTTCTTCTCGTTCATAGTCTTTTCTCTAGCCTCTTCTGTGTCGACGGATATCGGCTCTTCGCCAGTTACCGCCCTTGTGTGTTCTTTAAATTACTTCTTCTTCGCTTCTTTGCGGTACACGCGTTCGTTGGCGTAGCGAATACCCTTGCCTTTGTAGGGTTCTGGCGGCCTGAATTCACGAATTTCCGCTGCCACCTGGCCAACCATCTGCTTGTCTGCACCCTTGATCACGATTTCAGTCTGGGTCGGCGTTTCGGCAGTAACGCCCTCCGGCAGGGTATAATCGATCGGGTGTGAATAACCCAGCACCAGGTTGATGGTCTTGCCCTGGGCCTTTGCCCTGTAACCCACGCCGATCAGCTCCAGCTTCTTTTCGAAACCGTCTGTTACTCCGATCACCATGTTGTTGACCAGTGCCCGAAAGGTGCCAGCAAGGGCAACGGCTTCCTTGTTTTCATTCTTGGCGGACAGCTTCAGCTGGTTGTCTTCGTTGACGACATCCACCATCTCATGCATCTGCAATTCGAGGCTGCCGTTGCCGCCTTTCACGGACAGCATGCCATTGGCAATGTTCACCTGGACACCGCTGGGCAGATCGACTGGATTGTTTGCTACTCTGGACATAAGCCTGCTCGTTTAATCAAATCTGTGTATACAAAACCTTAGAATACAGTGCAGAGCACTTCGCCGCCGACACCGGCCTTTTTGGCAGCCTTGTCGGTCATTACACCCTTGTTCGTGGACACCACGGAAATACCCAGGCCGGCACGCACTTCAGCCAGGTCGTCCTTGCCCTTGTACTGGCGCAGGCCGGGACGGCTGCCACGACGCAGTTCCTCGATAACCGGCTTGCCGTTGAAATATTTCAGCTCAACAGTCAGCTCAGGCTTTACCAGGTCATCGTTGACGCTGTAGCCGCTGATGTAGCCTTCCTGCTTCAGGACATCCAGGATGGCCTGCTTGATCTTGGAAGACGGGCAGCTCACGCTGGTCAGGCCAGCCATCTGGGCGTTCCTGATCCGGGTCAACAAATCTGCGATAGGGTCTGACATGCTCATAGTGTGTCTCTTGCCTCTTTAATTACTATTTAACCGACCGTTCAGTGGCTTAGGCTTACCAGCTGGCTTTGGTCAGGCCGGGAACGTCGCCTTTCATGGCGTGTTCACGCAACTTGTTGCGGCACAGCCCGAACTTGCGGAATACGCCGTGCGGACGACCGGTTACCTGGCAACGATTGCGCTGACGGGTCGGGCTGGCGTCACGGGGCAGCTTCTGCAGCTTGACCTGTGCATCCCACTTTTCCTCGTCAGAAGCTGTCGTGCTATTGATGACAGCTTTCAGTTCAGCACGCTTTTTGGCGTACTTGGCAACAAGCTTGCTGCGCTTGTTTTCCCTTGCAATCATTGAGGTCTTGGCCATGTTTCTGTGCTCTCTTTGCTAATCTCTTGTGCTATTTACCAATGTGCCTATGCACTTGCCGCCTGGCTGCCGCTTTCACGGAACGGGAACTTCATGGCACGCAACAGGGCCCTGCCCTCCTCGTCGGTCTTGGCAGTAGTGGTAATGGTGATATCCATGCCCCTTAGGGTATCGATCTTGTCGTAATCGATTTCCGGGAAGATGATCTGCTCAGTCACGCCCATGGCGTAATTGCCGCGGCCATCGAATGATTTTGGGCTCAGGCCGCGGAAGTCCCTGATACGCGGAATCGCAATGGATACCAGGCGGTCCAGGAATTCATACATGCGATCGCCACGCAGGGTTACCTTGGTGCCTACGGGCCAGCCGTCACGAATCTTGAAGCCTGCGATGGACTTGCGCGACAGGGTCACAACGGGTTTCTGGCCGCTGATCTTTGTCAGGTCACCCATGGCATTTTCCAGGACTTTCTTGTCGCTGAACTCGCCGCTGCCAATATTCAGAACCACCTTGGTGATTTTTGGCACTTGCATGGGATTCGCATAGGAAAACTGTTTAGTCAGTTCCTGAACCACTTCATTTTTGTAAACGTCTTTTAAACGCGCCATGATCTTTCCTGTAATCAGCCTGTTATTTCCAGGCCCTTTTCAAAAATTAATCAATACTTGAGCTGTCGGATTTGAATACGCGGACTTTCTTTCCGGCTTCGTTAACAACGATACCCACCCGGTCGCCCTTCTCTGTCTTCGGGTTGAAGATAGCAACGTTGGAGGCCTGGATACCGGCTTCCTTCTCGACAATACCGCCCTGGCGTCCGAGATTCGGGTTCGGCTTGGTATGGCGTTTGACCATATTGATGCCGGACACGATCAGGCGGCCGTCACTCAGCACGCGGGTAATCTTGCCGCGCTTGCCCTTGTCTTTGCCGGCAATCACGATAACTTCATCGTCACGTTTCAGTTTTTGCATTGTTGCTTTCTCTAACTCTGTCTCTAACCCTGTCCAGCCGTCGTGCTTAGAGCACTTCCGGGGCCAGTGAAATAATTCTCATGAATTTTTCTGTACGCAGCTCGCGGGTTACAGGCCCGAAAACACGGGTCCCGACCGGCCCATCCTTGTTGTCCAGCAGGATTGCGGCGTTGTCATCAAACTTGATCAGCGATCCGTCCTGGCGGCGCACACCGCTTTTGGTGCGAACTACAAGCGCCTTCATCACCTGGCCTTTCTTGACCTTGCCGCGAGGAATGGCGTCTTTGACAGTAACCTTGATTACGTCACCAATCCTGGCGTAACGACGATGAGAACCACCAAGCACCTTGATGCACATCACTTCTCTTGCACCGCTGTTGTCTGCCACAGCCAAATAGGACTGAACCTGTATCATCTTACTTCTCCGGGCTTTACGCCCTAATCTCTAAACCGAAATAAATCGTTTGGTCTTTTTACCGTTTAAACGGCTTCTTCCTTGCTTAAACTTCCGCAGCCCGCTCATCAATGGAAACCAGGGCCCAGGTTTTTGACTTGGAAATGGGCCTGACTTCCCTGATTGTGACTACGTCGCCTTCCTGACACTCGTTGCTCTCGTCATGAGCGTGCAGCTTGGATGACTTTGTCACGTACTTGCCATACACAGGGTGCTTCTCGCGCCTTTCAACAAGCACGGTGATGGACTTGTTCATCTTGTTGCTGACAACCCTGCCGGTCGCAGTACGGCCGCGCTTGGCGACTGTGCTTTCTGAACTTGTTGCTGCTTCTGTCATGTTTCGAACCTGTTTAAATACTCTAACTGAGCTACTTATTTAGCTGCCCGGGCCTTTTCGTTAATCAGGGTTTTTACCCTGGCAATATCCTTGCGTACGGAAGCCATCAGGTGAGTCTGGCCCAGCTGACCGGTTGCCTTCTGCATGCGGTGGTTGAACTGGTCGCGCAGGAGTCCAACAAGAACTTCATTGAGCTCTTCTACGTTTTTGCCACGCAGTTCACTGACGTCGATCTTGGCCATTACATCACCACCCTTTTCTCAAACTTGGTCTGGAACGGCAGCTTGGCTGCGGCCAGAGAGAAGGCTTCCAGTGCCAGCTCTTCGCTGACGCCTTCGATTTCAAACAACACCTTGCCGGGCTGAATCTGGGCTACCCAGTATTCAACATTACCCTTGCCCTTACCCTGGCGAACTTCCAGAGGCTTCTGGGTAATCGGCTTGTCCGGGAACACGCGGATCCAGATCTTGCCGCCACGTTTTACGTGACGGGTCAGTGCACGACGTGCAGACTCAATCTGGCGCGCTGTCAGTCTGCCACGGGCAACTGCCTTCAAGCCGTATTCGCCGAAACTGATGCTGCTGCCACGATGAGCCAGGCCGCGGTTGCGCCCCTTCATCTGCTTGCGAAATTTTGTACGTTTCGGTTGTAACATCCTGGACTACCTCTTAAGAATTCTTTTTCGGCTCGGAAGTCATCACTTCATCAGTGTTGAAAACCTCACCCTTGAAGATCCATACCTTAACGCCGATGATGCCGTAGGTGGTCAGTGCTTCACTGGTTGCGTAGTCAATATCTGCACGCAAGGTGTGCAGCGGCACACGACCTTCGTGGTAACGCTCGGTACGGGCGATTTCAGCACCACCGAGACGACCGCCTACCTGCACCTTCACGCCTTCAGCACCCTGGCGCATTGCATTCTGCATGGCGCGCTTCATGGCGCGGCGGAACATCACGCGACGCTCGAGCTGCTGGGCGATGCTGTCGGCGACAAGCTGGGCGTCCAGGTCCGGCTTGCGAATCTCTTCGATATTGATGTGCACAGGCACACCCATTTTCGCAGTCAGTTCGGCACGCAGCTTCTCCACATCCTCACCCTTTTTGCCGATGACGATGCCGGGACGGGCAGTGTAAACCGTTACACGTGCAGTCTGGGCAGGACGCTCGATCTCGACGCGGGAAACAGACGCGGAGGCCAGCTTCTTCTTCACGAGATCACGAACTTCCATATCTTCCAGCAGATATCTGGCGTAGTCCTTGCCGCTGGCATACCACACGGAAGTGTGCTTCTTGACGATGCCCAGTCGAATGCCTGTCGGGTGTACTTTTTGTCCCATGATTACTCTCTTTAATCTCTAAACTCTATGCTTCAGCGATCTTGCCTAATCTTCCTGCCGTAGATGTTGCTCTCGGCTAATTCCCATCCGCCACTTTCACTGTAATGTGACATGATCTTTTCAGAACGCGGTCAGCCCTGCCTTTGGCACGCGGCTGAATACGCTTCATGGTCATCGCTTCATCCACGTAAATGCTGGACACTTTCAACTCGTCGATATCGACGCCTTCGTTGTGCTCGGCATTGGCTATCGCTGAGTTCAGTACCTTCTTGATAATGGCCGCGCCCTTCTTGGGGCTGTAAGTCAGAAGCTCGAGAGCTTCCTCAACGCCTTTACCGCGAATCTGGTCAGCAACGAGCCTGGCCTTTTGGGCCGACAACCTGGCTGTACTTAGTTTTGCTGAAACTTCCATCATCTATACCTCTGTAAACTGTCTCTCAATCCAACCGGCCTTATTTGGCTTTCTTGTCGGCCGCGTGGCCACGGTAGGTGCGAGTGACAACAAATTCTCCCAGCTTGTGCCCGACCATATCTTCGGAGATCAGAACCGGTACGTGCTGACGGCCGTTGTGCACGGAAATGGTCAGCCCCAGCATATCCGGAGAGACCATGGAACGGCGGGACCAGGTCTTGATCGGCCTTCTGTCGTTGCTTTCCTGTGCAGCCTGTACTTTCTTCAGCAGGTGAAGGTCGATAAACGGCCCTTTCTTTAATGATCTTGGCACTTTCGTGTTCCTCTGATGCTTATTCTGTCAGCTCAAATTCTTCTGCAATTAACTGTTGTTACTTGCTGGCCCTGCGACGACGAACGATCAGCTTGTCAGTACGCTTGTTGGTACGGGTCTTGTAGCCCTTGGTCGGAGTACCCCAAGGGGATACCGGGTGACGACCACCGGAGGTACGGCCTTCACCACCACCATGCGGGTGGTCCACCGGGTTCATGGCCACGCCGCGAACGGTCGGGCGCACACCACGCCAGCGCTTGGCACCGGCCTTGCCCAGGGAGCGCAGGCTATGCTCGCTGTTGGACACTTCGCCCAGCACGGCGCGGCAGTCCGACAGCACTTTACGCATCTCGCCTGAACGCAGGCGCAGGGTGGCGTATTGGCCTTCCCTCGCAACCAGCTGTACGGATGTACCGGCACTGCGTGCAAGCTGGGCGCCCTTGCCCGGCTTCATTTCTACGCAGTGCACTGTGCTACCCATGGGGATGTTGCGCAGCGGCAGGCAGTTGCCCGGCTTCATCGGTGTGGTTTCACCGGATACCAGCTGGTCGCCGACACTTACCTTGCCCGGTGCGATGATGTAGCGACGCTCGCCATCGGCGTATTTCAGCAGTGCGATATAAGCACTGCGGTTCGGATCGTATTCCAGCCTTTCGACAGTCGCCGGAATGTTGTCCTTGTTACGCTTGAAATCAATTAAACGGTACTTCTGCTTGTGTCCGCCACCGGCATGCCTGCGGGTGATGCGGCCGGAATTATTGCGTCCACCGGTCCTCGTCTGCACTTCTGTCAGGGGCGCATACGGCGCACCCTTGTGCAGATCCGGGTTGACTACCTTGACGACGAAACGGCGTCCGGGTGAAGTTGGTTTTGCTTTAACAACTGCCATTTTCAGTTACTCTTGATTCGCTGATTTCTCTGATCGCCAGACCTGCTTAACCCATTTCGGCAAAGTCAATTTCATGACCCTGCTCCAGGCGGATATAGGCTTTTTTCCAGCTCGGGCGGGTGCGCCAGATGCCGCGGGCAGAACGCTTGCGCTTGCCTTTGACATTCAGCACCTGCACGTCTTTGACCTGTACATTGAACAGGCCTTCGATGGCTTGCTTGATTTCCGGCTTGGTGGCATCCGCAGCAACTTTGAAGGTTACCTGGTTGTTTGCCTCGGAAATGACTGAGCTCTTCTCGGAAATATGAGGGCCCAGCACGATGGTCAACATTCTTTCCTGGTTCATGCCAGCATCCCCTCTACTTTCTTCAGCGCCGGCAAGGTCATCAGCACCTTGTCGAAACCGATCAGGCTGACCGGATCAACGCCGGCGGCATCCAGCACGTCAACCTTGTGCAGGTTGCGGGCGGCCAGCGCCAGGTTCTGGTCGATCACGTCGCTGACGATCAGCACGTTCTGCAGACCCAGTTCGGACAGCTTGGCCAGCAGGCCCTTGGTCTTGTGTGAGTCAACCTTGAAATCGTCTACAACAAGAAGGCGATCCTGGCGAACCAGTTCGGAAAGGATGCAGCGCAGTGCACCACGATACATTTTCTTGTTGATTTTTTTGGAGTGGTCCTGGGGCCTCGCAGCAAAGGTCACACCACCGGTACGCCATAACGGGCCACGGGTGGTACCGGCGCGGGCGCGACCGGTGCCCTTCTGACGCCATGGCTTCTTGCCGCCACCGGACACTTCAGAACGGGTTTTCTGCTTCACGGAACCCTGACGGGCACCGGCCAGGTAAGTGACAACGACCTGGTGAACCAGGGACTCGTTGAACTCCTTGCCGAATGTATCGTCGGATACGGAAACTGTTTTTGCTGCCTTCTTGCCAGGCACCGCAATATTCAAATCCATTGCTTACCCCTCAGAAGACGTAGATGATTTTTTGGCTTTGACTGTCGGTGAAATGATCACATCCGCGCCAGTCGCTCCGGGAACGGAGCCTTTGATAAGAATCAGGTTGTTTTCAGAGTCGACCCTGACGACTTCCAGGCCCTGTGTGGTGACCCTTTCGTCACCCATGTGGCCTGACATTTTCTTGCCTTTCCAGACACGGCCCGGGGTCTGGCACTGGCCGATGGAGCCGGGTGCGCGGTGAGACAGGGAGTTACCGTGGGTAGCGTCACCCATACCGAAGTTGTGGCGCTTGATGGTGCCCTGGAAGCCCTTGCCCTTGGAGGTACCGGTCACGTCCACGATCTGGCCTTCGGCGAAGGTGGATACGGTGTACTCGAAGCCCGGACCCACTTCCTTGCCTTCTTCACCGCCAACCAGGTCGGCAGCATCGGCACGGAATTCCCACAGGCCGCGGCCTGCTTCGATACCGGCCTTGGCATAGTGGCCAGCTTCGGACTTGGTCAGCTTGGTAGCCTTGACGGCGCCAGTAGTGACCTGCACGGCGCTGTAACCGTCTGTCTCGACAGTTTTCACGCGCGTGACCCTGTTTGGCAGAACTTCCACCACTGTGACGGGTATAGAGGACCCGGATTCGGTGAAAATGCGGGTCATACCGCTTTTTCGACCGACTAAGCCAATCGAC
>Ga0181582_10000377_pt1 | contig 31087 bp, 25 predicted proteins | sample 071ome_32_FD_132438 | JGI IMG/M metagenome (GOLD analysis project Ga0181582, IMG submission 132438) | Coastal salt marsh microbial communities from the Groves Creek Marsh, Skidaway Island, Georgia - 071405AT metaG (megahit assembly) | ecosystem: Environmental > Aquatic > Marine > Intertidal...
ACCGCGGAGACTACCTCGTCGTCGAGCGGCTGGGGGCGCCGAGGGACCTGTACCGAGAGTATGGCATTTGAATTAATTAAGTATGGCTAGAACTTGATGCTGCGAAACACCCCGCTGTGGTCTTCCAACACGACCTCGTCGAGGTGCTTGGCCACACGCTTCATGCTGTTCATTCGTTCTTCGAGCAGGGGCAACAGATCGTGCTTGTAGCGGGATCGCTTGATACTGAACGTGCGGTGGAAGGCTTTGAGGGCGAGGTACTCGACGTGCGCGTGTGCCAGGTTTGGGTTGAGGCTGGCGGAGGAGGTGTTGGCGCTGGCGCGCAGGATGACCTTGGGCCTCGTGGACTGGATCATGTACTTGATGCCGACGTCGATGGCGGCCATGATGTAACGGGACGATGAACCGGGGACCGGCGGCTGCGGCAGGGACGCCAGGAAGCTGTGGGCCTTCATGGCGCCCAGGACAAACATCTGATAGACGTTGAGGCGAACCGTCAGCCTCGAATTGATCTCCTCGTCGAGGAGAACCGCGAGGATCTTGGGCCTGATGTAGTGGCAGATTTTCGAGCCCAGCGTCAGGCCGGGCTTCCTTGCCACGGGGATGTTGACGGTGGTCTTCACGTGGGCGCCGCTGTACCTGGTGTAGTCGGCACGGAGCTCGAGCGTCTCGACGTCGATCAGCAGGCCGCACCACTTGATGAATCGCGCGCCGTCCGCTTCGACGATGGGGTTCGGCTGAATGGACACGCCGATCTCGGGAAGTTCGATGGGGACGGTGGTCTGGGTCTTGGCCGGGTTGACGACAATGTTGAAGCCGGGAATGCCCTCGATGGTCTTGGCCGCAAACTGCTCGACGACCGACTTGTGCCTAGAGATGAGCATCCAGTCGTCGACCATACGAAGGAGCAACGAGTGCGACGGGTCCGGACACGCGTGGTTGCGACGACGATTGTGGCTGTTGTCGTCGTGGCTGTCGTGGCTGCTGCCTCCGCACGAGGCGATGAGCGGGTTCAGACAGACCCGCTCGACGTATCCCAAGTACAGACTGCATAGCAGGGTGCTGGGCTTGGCGCCCTGGGCGATGCCCTTGCTCTGTCTCCGCCACTTGTTCTTCAGCCAGACGAGGTTCATCGAGAGGTACTGTCGGAGCACCTGCATGATGTGCTGCCTCGTGATGGACTCCTCCGTGACGCAGTCCAAGAAGATGCGATTCTTCTGCCCGTTGGCCATCTCGGCGGCCCGCTGCGTGAAATGGCCGTCCTGCACCTCGTGCGACGGCACCGCCACGCTGCGGTGGTTCACCCTAACGTTGCCCATCATGGTCATGATCTCGGTGAACTTGAGGATCGTGTACTTCTCTGCTGTCAGGAGATCGGAGCAGATCCCCAACAGGGTCTCCACGTCGACGTTGTCAAACGCCTTGGAGACGTCCACGCACACCGCGTGTGGGGGCTCGAGGTCGGCCGGGTCGGCGCCCTGCTGCAGGGACTTCATGCGATCCGCCTTCCACTGCCTCACAAACGGCTTGTACCGGCAAAAGATATCGTTGAAACCGTACGTGGAGCTGCCAAACGCCTCGGGCTGCCTGCGCGCCTCGCACTGCAGAACGCGCAGCGTCAGCTTGAGCCGCTGGTTGATGGGACCGAACTTGAGCGTCTTGATGGCCGGAGGATCGGTCACGTTGTTCAAGTTGTTCGCGGTTTTCGCGGTTTTCGCGGTGTTTGCGGTGTTCGTCCCGCCGTTGCCATCCGCACCGTTGACCGCTCCGTCATCGCCGGCCGCTCCCACCAAACCCGCCCACTCGTTCGTCTTCGCATTCTTCTTCTCCGTTCTGCGCTCCTTGAACTTGGCCACGGTGGGCTTGCTCATGTTCATCAGGAACCGCAGTCCGCCGCTCTTGGGCAGGAAGCGGATGCGCGCCACCCCGATGTTCCTCGACTCGAGTGTCTCCCTCGCCACATTGGCAGGCACTGGCACGAACGCGGCCCCGAACGTGTCCGTGATGGCCTTGTCGACCATCTTGGACCAAACCGGCTTTCTATAGTAGAAGGTCTCCTGCCTGCACGACTCGTTCTCCGTGCAGTAGAAGTGCGCCCGCAGCAGCGGCACGACCAGCGCCCCGAACAGCCACCCGACCCACATCGCCGCCATCTTGATCTGCTTGGCCTGGGTGCTCGGAGACAGCTTCGTATACGGTTTGCCGGATTTCGACACTTGAAGCCACGGAAGATCGCCGATGGGCAGCTTGTGCATCAGCCGGTGGACGGAGACCGACTCAAAGCGCTTCAGCCGAACGAACATCGTGACGTTTCGCCGCAGCACCCGCTTGGCCTTCAGGCCGCCGATCAAACCACTCGGGACGATCCTCTTCAGCACCGACCAGATAAATGCTGACACGTTCCGATGCGGCACAGGCTGGAAGCACGGCGACGACCACGGCAGCGTGGCGGCTCGTGGGGCCGAGGCCGGTGCAAAGGCCGGCGCAAAGGCCGGAGCGGACCGGGAGGCCACCCCGTGCTTGAAGCACGTCATGTCTGGCGCTTCGATGTTGATGTCCATGTCCTCCTTGCTGATTTCCCCTGCTCTGTCGATTGCGTCGTCCGCATCGTCCCCTTCCCTTTCCTCGCCGTCACCCCGCCGCTTCCGCTTACCGGCTCCAAGCTTCCCCTCCCTTCCGCGAGAAGGACCCGGACGGCCGTTTACCGCCGCTTCATCCCCCATCATCGGACAATGCAGGTCCAGCAGACGCCCGATACGCCCCTGCGAGGACTGAGCACGCCGCACCATCGACGAGAGCAACGCCACCACATGCCGGTTCTTCCACGGGAACCGCTTCGGCTTGCACAGTACCGGCGCACCCTTGAGGTGGTTGTACTTCCTCGCCACCGGATTCAGCTGCGGCTTGAAGATGCACCTGTACAGCGCCGCCCCCGAGGCAGAGGCCCCCGCGTTTGCTCCCGCCTCCCGTCCCCGTCCGCCCTGTCCGCCCTGTCCCTCCCACGCACCGAGCTGCATCAGAACATGCGATTTTGGCAGACCGCACTGCTTGGCATGCTGCTGCTTGTAGAACATCGAGTGGCGGTGGACCTGCATCTCTGCCGGCGACTGCATGTTGTTGGTCTTGTTGTTATTGTCCCCAAAGTGGTTCCCGTAGTGGTTGGCACCGTTGTTCTTCGTGGCAGGCGTCGCGCTCGTGGTTCGCGCGGCGTCGGTGGCGTCGGTTGCCCTAGCGTCGCCCCCTCCCGTCCCCGTCCCCATCCGCTTCTTGTACTGAGCTCGCTTCCACTTTGGCGGCCTCGACTTTTTCTCCTTCTTCTTGTCCTTCACGTTCCCCATCACGTTCCCCATCACGTTGCCCGTCTGCCCCCCCGTCTCTCCCGCCCCGTCCCCCGTCCGCTTCTTCGCAGACTCCGCACCTCGCCCCTCTGCGCCCAACTCCCGACCCCTTCCCCCCGACCCCTTCCCAGAAGAATAACCGACGAATCCATCATACACACTCACCCGCTTCGTCGCTCTCGCATCCGCCAGCACCGGCTCCCCGCTCAGCTGAAAAAAACACCCATTCTCCAGCGTCGCAAACAGGCTCACGTTCAGCAACAGGTACATCATCACCGTATCCCCCACCCGCCCCTTCAACACCTCCCAGCTCCCACTCGCCATCGCCTTCAGATTATACCCCCGACCGTACGCCAGCACATTCTTGCAATCCTTCACCTGGCGCAGCGCCTCCACCGCCCGACCCAGCACCACCCCCTGCGACTGCGTCGACTCGGCCGTAAACCCCGGCTGAAGCGTCGCACGAACACGACCCAGATAACACCACGTCGAATGCAACAGCCTCCTGTAGTCCTCGTGGTCGTGCGGCTGCTCCAGACGACCGACCAGGTGCCCCAGCTCACCGGGAAAGGCAGCGCCCAGGTGGTCGATCAGGTACGAATGGAGCGTCGCCCACGTCCCAGGTCGGTTTCCCGTGACCAGCGAGAGGAGCGACGGGACGGGTTTCCCCTGCCGGCGGTGTTGCTGATCGGACGCAGACATCGCTATCGAGACCGAGGAGACCGAGGAGACCGAGGAGAACGAGACGATCCCGGCTGCCGTCCGCGTCTGGATAGATCGCGACGTCTCTAGTCCGGACTCGAGAAGGGAACACGACCAAGGTGGCTATCTGTGAACATCACAGCGTTGAAAGTTCGAAAAAAATTTGAACCAGTTCGTTTCGGTCCTCGCGACCGCGGAAATCGCGAGTTCCGGTACTGAATTCCCGACGACGTCATGGTCTTGTACTTCAAGCCTCGGAATCACGGGCTCCCCGGGGCCGGCAAGGACGACTGGCTGATTTACATGGGCAAGGCACGTAGGAACCTTGTCGACACCGGCTCTCTCTCTCTCTCTCTCTCTCTCTCTCTCTCTCCCCGTACCCTACTGACCGACTCCCTCTCCACCCTCGACCCTCGACCCTCGACCCGACGCTGCAGGACAAATTTGAGAACGAGGCGCTGATTGCCAACGCCCTCCCTGTCGACGTCTGGTTTCACGTCGACGACCTGTCGTCGGCGCACGTCTACCTCCGTCTTCCGGCGGACAAGGCGATTGGAGATATCCCGTCAGATACGCTGGAGGACTGTTGTCAGTTGGTGAAGGCGAACAGTATCGAAGGGTGTAAGCGGAAGGCGGTGAATATCGTCTATACGCCTGCGTCAAACCTGAAGAAGACTGGGAACATGGTCACGGGGCAGGTGGGCTACCATAGCATGAAGCTGGTGCTGGAGCGGAAGGTGGAGAAGTCAACGGAGATCGTGAACCGGTGGGTGTTGAGCCCGAGGTGTTGGCATCCCGGACGCGAGGCTCGCTGACCTACTCACTCGATCGCTCACCAACTCACTCGTTTGATCGCTCGCTCGGCAGGTTGAATAAAACGAAGGAAGAGCTGTTTCCGGATCTGGAGGCGGAGAAGGCGGCGTGGATGGAGGAGCGGAAGAAGGAGCGGCAGGACGAGGCGAAGGAGCAGCGGCGGGCAGAGAAGGCGGAGCGGGAAGAGGCCATGCGGATGAAGGAGATGCTGAGTTACGACCGGATCATGGTCGAGGAGGACATGGTGACGAACAAGGAGCTGAAAGAGAAGTATGCGAGTTTCGAAGATTACGAGGATGACTTCATGTGACTTACATTGGGGCACCTCCGCCCAGAGGCATGTTGTTTGCGTTGCTCGCGTTGTTCGCGTTGTTTGCGATGTTTGCGTTGGCGTTCATCGACGTAAACGGCAATTGGACCGTGTACACCTTCTCGTCGCTGTCCCAGTGCCGGAAGAGCTCTGCGTTTCCAGCCCCGCCACCTTCCCGCCGCTTTTTCATGTCAATCTCCACGTTGGGTACCTTGAAACAGACGATCTCGTACGGCTCGGCAGCGAACGCCACGTACTGATAGCGCCAGTCGGTCGGCTCCTGCTTCTGCTCGATCGCAGACATGACGCGGAAGCGGGGGATTTCGTCCTCTGCAATCTCGGGGTACTCGATCTGGAACAGGAGGGCACGCGTGTCGTCGTCCGGGTTGTACATCTTCGTGACCCGATACGCGGGTCGGCCTGGCGAGCGCGCGCGAGGGCGAGAGAGGGCGAGAGCGCGAGTGAGAGGGTATGAGAGAGCGTCGGGGCGTGGGAACGCGCAATGCACGTCGCGCGCCGTTCGAGGTCGAGATCCTACCGATACACGCCGACTGCTTCTTGATGCCGACCCGACGGACCGGCGCGGGTGCCGCTTCCCGCTCGGCCGCCTCGAGTATGGCACGCTTGGCTAAGTTTTGTTGGTGCCGCTTGCCCTGCGTGTGGGCCAAGTAACCTCCCTCGTTCTTGTGGGACGTGAGGCACAGGCGGCACTCGTATTGCCCAACGTGGTTGCGGATGATGTAGGGGTCCTGCGTTTTCGTATTATTTGTATTCAATGCAGTCAGTGGCCCAATGGGCAAGGGTACAGGGCCGAGGCGGCGAGAGGCGCCGGAGGAGGCATCGTCCGGCTGTACCGTGCACGGTACTGTACTGTACTGGCGGAGCGCGTGTCGAGTTCAAGCACAGACCTTCGCAAGATCGATCGACTCGAGCGCGAGGCGCCGGAGGCGCTCCTTGCGAGAGACTTCCGCCTGCTCGCTGGACACGAATCCGGCGCCCGTCTTTGCTCCATAGTCAGCAGACATCTTGCCACCGTTTACCCGTTATAGCGACTCGCGGGAGTTGGCATGCATCTATTGGATAGTCTTCGTGCGATTCATGCGGACGAGCACGGCGGAGAGGGTTAAAGAGAAAGATGTTTTTGCAAAACCATCTTCAATTGAAGACTGAGGTGCGTTCCCCTCACGCGTCAGCGGCGTTCCTCCCCTGCCGGCGGCGCCGGACCTCCCGTACGATCCGGAGGAACGGGTCGTCCTCGGCTTCCCCGTCGTCGTCCACGTGCATGGCCGAGCTCTGACTCTCGCCCGCCCTGACCTTGGCCTCTGCGTCGGCAAACTCGCTCTCGAGCTTGCCCTTCCCTCTCCGGTTCCGCGCTTCCTTCTCTTCCTCCGGAAGCTGGTCCCACTTCTCGAGGGCAGACCTCATGGAATCGTCCATTCCGGCCAGCATCCTCTTCACCAACTTTGCAGCCTCCACGAGAGACGTCGTGGCGCTCACCTCGCCGTCAGTCTGCACGTGGACGGCAATCTCCTCCCGGTTGACGACGTGCTTCTGCGAGTACTGGGCGATCTCCACGTGCGGTTGCACCCACAGCGACGACACGAGCAGCGTGCCGAGCGTATGGTCCTCGCCCTCGACCTGAATCATCCTCGAAGAAGCGGAGGACGACGGCTCGTCCGCGTGATCTACGTCCATCATCGCCGTTGTCCACTCTCTCTGTTTTTCTTTGTCGTTGTGTCTCGTGCTGCTCAAACCGGCATGCAATGACAGGCGAGACAGGGATTCGGGTTTTTTTTCTTTTTTCCGTTCTGCGGTGTCGACCCCACCGGAACTGGGCGCGAACAGGAACATCCGCGGGGTCGCAGTCACCTCCTGATGGACCCTGCACTGTCCCGCTCACGCGTGCACTGTCACGCGTGCGGTCACCGAGGTGACACCCACTTCACCCCGGACGACGACGCGCCTCCTCCCACCTGCCCCAGCTGCTCGTCAGAAGCGGTCGAGATCCTCGACCACGAGGGCAGCGGGTACCATCTCTCTTTGGGGATGATCATCGACCATATCGTCGAACGGCTCGTGACGCCGGCCCTCGCGGCGAGGGCCGGCGTGCAGAGGGAAGGCCCCGTGCCGAGGGCGATACTTGATGGCTTGGTGGAGGTCAAGGTGCGGGAAGCGGGTCGTGACCGCGACGACGAGCCGGACGCAGGCGAGGCGTTCACCGTCGAAGGGGAGAGCGCGTGCCCGGTGGGTATTGATCACGACCGACGTGCGCCTGACTCTCTCACTCGCGCTACGCAATACGCGCTTCGCTCGTTCTCCAGGTGTGTCACGCTGGGTTTCACGCAGGGGAGGGCGTGGTAGAGCTGCCATGTTTGCACGCCTATCACAAAGCTTGTCTGCAACCGTGGCTGGCACGCGTGGCGACGTGTCCGGTGTGCAGAGCGCGCGTCGTCGCGTGATCGTCATTCTCTTTTCTCTTCTTCTTTGTATTTCTACATGTACATGTTCTACGTAATCATATTCTTTCATTCATTCATTCGATCGATGGGCCAGCATCGCGGCCCGCATCTTGTCGCCCAGCCCGCCGCACATCTTCTTCGTCGCCTCCAAGCTCTCCACCAGGCACGTCTCTGCCTCGCCGTTGTCCACCTGGATCCTGAAGTTCATGTGGCGATACACGGGGTGCTCTAACGAATACCCGCTGAAGACGACGTTGGGGTGGTTCCACGCCACGTCCCTGAGCACGTTGGCCAGCGTGTGCCCTTCCCCGTCCACGACCACAGAGATACCGTTCGGCCCGATGACGATGGGCTTCCGATGCCCGGAAAGCGCCATACGCTTCTCGTAAGGATTTGTGCTGACGCCCTGCGCCACCCCGGCCGCCCAGAACCGCCCGTCTGGTGGCGCCGCCGTGTCTGGAATCTCGTCATTGACGATCCGCTGGTAACTCGGCTGGTACCGATCGTACATGCCGCGGGAGACAGACTTGGCAGCGGGAAGATACTCTTGTCTGTGGCCGTATATGGTGCTCGAGGGCCCCCCTTGCGCCTCGCCCGACAGATTCATCCGCTCGGTCCACAGGTTTTCTTCCTGTCGCCGGTCGATCGTCGTCATGTACCGGTCCCCGCCGTCCCTGTAGTCCAACGCGCTCAGGTGCCACTCGTTTTGCATCCAAAGCGGCCGATTCTCCCCATCGCGGCCAGTCATACGATACCACCAGCTCGCCTGGTTGGTGGCCCAGTCGGGATCCGCCGCCAGGGCTTGGCGCTCCGACTCGAGGATTGTACCGTACGCGGCCATCCACTCTTCTTTTGTCATTGACGACGGGTTGGCCGCCGCTTTCGGCAGGTCGAAATGCGACCCGTCCCCTTCTATCTTCGGCGTCACCCGGGGGACCGCCGGGCTGGTCGTGTCGGGGCCAGACGACGGCTCTGCCTTTGGCTTTGGCTTTCGATTCTTCTCCTTACTCTTGTCCTTGTCCTTGTCCTTACGCTTCTCCCTGTCTTTGGACTTCTCCTTTTTCTTCGTGGCCGACCCCATCTTGAGCACTCCCTTTTGGGTCGAGTTGCATGCACTGAAGAGGAGAGCGCTCGTTTCGTTGCCCAGGCGCGCCCGCGTAGAGCGATGTCTCCTCCTTCGAACTTGTACGGATGCTACCTTCGAGTTCGCGAGCAGCACTTTTTTTCACCGTGCGATCGCGCGGTTTGAAAGTCAGTCACTGGACTGAGTCCACAAGAACAAGAACAAGAACCAACACACACACACACACACACACACACACACACACATACACACCATGAAGGGGCTGGAGACGACAACAGTCGGCACCACCCGTTCCGTGCCACGGTGGGGCCAGGCCGCCCCCGATGCGCGACGTTTCCCTCCCCCTCCCTCATCGCACCACCTAAGAAATCTCCTGCTCTCCACGTCCGCAGTCACCGCCTCGCTCCTCCTCCTCTCGTCCCCCGCCATCGCCGACCCAGTCGCACCCTCCCCGACCCCGTACCAGCGTGGTCTCAACCTCCCGTACGGCCTCGAGGGCGGCCGCATCCGGCGATGCGACTCGGGCGCACAGCCCAACTGCGTGTCGACTTCCAACGGCGCGCGCCCGCAGTTGTACCTGCCGCCTTTCACCGCCAAAGGATCAAGCGCGAAGGAAGCAATGGACGCGTTGGACAAGGCCTTGAGAAGCATGTACGACAGGGACGCGGTGATGCTCGTCGAGGAGAAGAAGGTCGAGGCGGAGGAGAACGAGAAGGGCGGCGTTTACAGACGGTATGCCGTGCCGTCGGCGCTCGTGAAAATAGACTACGTCGAGGTGTACATCAACGACGAGCTGACCGTCTTCTATCGCAGCCAAGGATCTGGCACGAAGTACGTGCCATTGATTACGCAGCCGATCGGCGATCTCGACGCGCAGAAGAAGCGGATGCTGAGGCTCTTCCGCGAGGAGCTCAACTGGAAGCTCGTCGGGGGCAACTGCAGTGTGTTGGAGTGCTACGATTTTTGACGTCGTCGATGTAACCAGGGTCGACTGGCGGGGATCAGTCCCTCTCCGCTCGCGCTCCCGGGGCAGCGCTCAGAGTGGTGGTGCATGTATTCCGTTGTCTCAGCATCAGTTTCAGCCGAAATGTATGGTCGGAAATCTTCACAGCGCGGGAGGGGCGGAGGTGGGGGTGATGCGATGCATACAAACGGAAGGACACGCAATACGCACCCTCGCGGACCCGGAGGAGGAGGAGACATCCTCCTTCTCGGACTGGTCGTCGATATGGCACGGCAGCGACCGATCTATCTGCGTATCTACGACACCATTGCCCCCGCGACACGACTCTTTTTGGAATTGAAAACAAAACTGAGGCGGAGGACGGGCAAAACACACGACATCGACAAACACAGCTTCAACAACGATGTCCGTACTTCAGAAGATTGCGGAGATCGAGGCGGAGATGGCCCGGACGCAGAAGAACAAGGCGACGGCCGGCCATCTCGGAATGCTCAAGGCCAAGCTCGCCAAGCTTCGCCGGGAGCTCATCGAGCCCTCGGGAGGGGGCGGTGGCGGCGGGGCCAAGGGGGATGGGTTCGAGGTGAACAAAGTCGGGGACGCGCGGGTCGGGATGGTCGGGTTTCCGTCGGTGGGGAAGTCGACGCTGCTGACAAAGTTGACGGGGACGTTCTCCGAGGCGGCTGCGTACGAGTTCACGACGCTGACGTGCGTCCCGGGCATGATCCGGTACAAGGGCGCGAAGATTCAGTTGTTGGATCTGCCGGGTATTATCGAGGGCGCCAAGGACGGGAAGGGTCGCGGTCGACAGGTCATTGCGACGGCCAGGACGTGCAACCTGATCATCATCGTGCTCGATTGCCTCAAGCCCATCACCCACAAGCGGCTGATCGAGCACGAGCTGGAAGGATTCGGCATTCGGTTGAATAAAAAGCCGCCCGAGATTACCTACAAGAAGAAGGACAAGGGCGGTGGGTGTTGATCTGGACGGAACTTCTCAGACTCAGAGTGTCTCTCGCCGTCTCTCCGTCTCTCTGTCTCTCTCTGTCTCTCTCTGTCTCTCTCTGTCTCTCTCTGTCTCTCTCACCTGCGCCCCTTTGCTCATTCGCCAGGTGTGAATTTCACGACGACTGTGGCCGATCCCAAGGTGGACCTCGACACGATCAAGCGGGTCCTGGCCGAGTATCGGGTGCACAACGCCGACGTGCATATGCGCGGGGACTACGACGTGGACGACATCGTGGACGTGATCGAGGGCCGCTGCGTCTACATCCCGTGCATTTATGCGATCAATAAGATCGACCAGATCACGCTCGAGGAGCTCAAGGTGATGAGCCGACTGCCGCACTACTGTCCCGTGTCGTCGTTCCACGAGTGGAACATGGACGGGCTCATCCAGATGGTCTGGAATTACTTGGACCTCACGCGGGTCTATACCAAGCCGAAAGGGTACGGTGATATCGTTGTCGTTATCGTTGTCGTTATCGTTGTCGTTATCGTTGTCGTTATCGTTGTCGTTCTTGTCGTGGTTGGTTTGACGCCCGCCCGCTCACTCGCATCGTCGTACGTCGTCACCATCTGTACCAGGCGGTTGCCGGACTGGAGCGACCCGGTCGTCATGCCGAGCGACCGGTGTACGGTCGAATACTTTTGCAACAAGCTGCACAAGGCGATGATCAAGCAGTTCAAGTACGCGCTCGTGTGGGGGAGCTCGGCAAAGCACAGGCCGCAGCGGGTGGGCAAAGAGCACGTGCTCGAGGACGAGGACATCGTGCAGATCGTTAAAAAAGTCTAGAGAGATGTGTGTGTAAACCATATATGTGCCGTTCTACTCGTCTTCCAAGACGCAATCGGTGCAGCTCAAGTGGCGCAGCTGCCACTTGTAATCGATCGGCCGCTTGTACCCCACGTCGTCAACCTGCTCTTCGGCTTTGGTGGGTCCGCGCGAGCCGAACTCGTACTCGTGTATCGGCACCTCGCCACGGTCAATCTGATGGAGCAGCGGCGTGAAGATGTTCCAGGCAGCACGCAGCTCGTCCCGCCGGAGGAAGTGCTGCTGATCGCCGCGGACCGCCTCCAATATGAGTCGGCTGTAGGCGTCGGGGATGACGGTATTGGGATACCGCCTCCGATAGTCCAAGTCCATCTCCGAGACCTCGGTGCCCATGTCGAGTCCAGGAGTCTTGACGACAACCTTTGCGTAGATGCACTCGTCCGGCTGGAGCCTCAGTACAATCTCGTTCCGCAACAGCTCGGGGTTGCCATCGAAGATAAACGTCGGCGGCGACCGCAGCTGAATGCGAACGTCACACTTCTTGTCGTCCATGGCCTTGCCCGCCTTGATGATGAACGGCACGCCCGCCCACCGGTCGTTCTTGATGTACACCACGATGGACGCAAACGTCGGGGTCTTGGATCCCGCCGGCACCGTGGGATCGTCGAGATACCCCGGCTCGTCACCCTTCTTCGTGTACTGGCCCAGGACGCAGTTATCGGCCGAAGCGACCTCGACGGACCGCAGCAGCTTGAGCTTCTCGTCGCGCACGTCGTCCGGGTGCAGGGTCGCCGGCTTCTCCATCGCCACAAAGGCCAAGAGCTGGCTGAGGTGCGTGGCAATCATGTCGCGGATGATGCCAAAGCTGTCAAAGTACCCGCCACGGCCCTGCGTCCCGAAATCCTCCTTGAACGTGATCTGCACGTTCGCAATGTTGTCCCTGTTCCACATCGAGCTGAACATGCAGTTGGCGAACCGCAGCACGAACAGGTTCTGCAGCATCTCCTTCCCGAGATAGTGATCGATGCGGTAGATCTCATGCTCGTCATACAACTCCCCGAGCTGCTCGACGAGCTCCTCCGACGACTCCGTATCCATCCCGAACGGCTTCTCCACAATCACCCGAATCCAACTCTCCGGATTCGACCGATCCATCGAATCACAGTTCTCCTTCAAGCCCCGACACACCACCGGGTAGACATTCGGCGGCAGCGCCAGGTAATACAGCCTCCCCAGACGACACTGACACGACTGCTTCTCCAGCGCCTCCATGGAACGCTCCAGCCGACCAAACCCCTCGCTCCCATCATACGGACCCGACACATACGAACACCGCGACAGGAAGGCGTCCACCGACGACTGATCCGCATCCTTCGTCTTGAGAAGATACGGCGCCAGCCGCGCACGCAAGTCTTCGTCCGTCAACGATGACCGAGCGTACCCGATAATATGAAGCTTATCCGGCAGAAAGCCGTTCTTGTACAGAAAGTACAGGCTCGGGTACGTCTTCTTCTTCGCGAGGTCGCCAGACGCGCCGGCGACGACGACGATCAGATTGAGCCCATCCTGGCAGCTCTCCGGCTGCCAGTCCTGGCGATCGACGTGATCCTCCCAGACCTAGGCGTCGACGAAGACGAAGACGAAGACGAGTCGAGCGAATGGAAGGACGTGAGCTTGGTTCGGACTGGTACGCTTGGTTCTGATGACCCTCGAGGACTGATACGTACCGAGTTCCTCCTGTTGAGACCGGGACCGTCCTCGGCCGCGGCCTTCGGGTTTGTGGTTGTTGGACTCTGTTTGTGGTTCTGAATGGAATCGGTCATGGCGTCGTCGTGGAGCGCAACGAGTACCGGTACGTTTGGAACCCTCGGAATGGCTCGAGGCGAACTTCAGACAGACGACGACGTAGGACGCTGGGTTCGAAAGACGCCACCGGGTTAACGCCACTCGTCGATCGTCCGTGGTATACGATGCTGTGTTCGTTCTGGCACCAGGTGGACCAGACTGGTTGGGACGGGGAAAGATTTTTCGCTGACACGAGTCAACCCCGCATTCATCACATGGCGCGATGCATGCGCATTGAATAGTGGCATCGAATAGTAGCATGCTACGATCAGCCAGTGTTCACGTGCCGACGTCGTGGGCACCCGGGCACGGAGCAATACATCGGCGTGGGCGGAGAGTCGTCTCGGCATCGTCTCGGTCCTCGCGGCAGCCAGAGTCACTGGCTCGGGTCAAGGCAGTGCGTATTATTATCAAGCACTTGGAGCGTCCCGTCACCGGACGACTCGACGACGACTCGACGACGACTCGATTGGGACTCCTGCATTCACGCATTCACGCATTCGCTCACCCGCACACGACAGGACGAGACTGTTCTGTTCGATCCCGTCGCTGCCGCCCCAGACGCGCTCAACGTCGTGTACGCCTATCCGAACGAGTACACTGTCGGCATCACCAGTCTCGGTTATCAGCTCGTGTGGGCATACCTCGAGACGTCCGAACTGACCAGTGTGTCGAGGCGCTGTGTGTATTGCATCTCGATCGCTCGCTCGACGCAGTCTTGACGCTCACTCGGCGCTCATTCGACGACGCTCGCCAGTCACCGACCTGGCCGACCAGACGACGAAGCGGCAGCGCGTGCACCTGCTTGGATTCTCCTTCTCGTGGGAGCTGGATTACTCGAATATTGTGTCGATGCTGGAGGATATGGGGATCCCCGTGAATGCCGCGGACCGTGGGGAGGAGGATCCCATCGTGTTCGGGGGCGGTCCGGTGCTGACGGCAAATCCGGAGCCGTATGCGGCGTGGTTTGACTGCGTGCTGGTGGGGGACGGGGAGCAGCTGCTGGGTGATTTTGTAGAGACGGTGCATCGGGTGGTCAACGGTGGCGGGTCCAGGATGGACGTGTTGGACGCGCTGTGCGTGGTTCCGGGGCTGTATGTTCCCGGGTTTTACGAGCCGGTGTACGACGGGGTGCACATTGTGGATATCAAGGCGCTTCGGGGGGCGCCGGCGTACGTGGAGAAGCAGACGTATCGGGGGGACACGTTGGCGTCGTCGACGGTGGTGTCGCCGCGGATGGCGTGGGAGAACATTTACATGGCCGAGGTGGTGCGAAGCTGTCCAGAGATGTGTCGGTTCTGTATGGCAAGCTATCTGACGCTCCCGTTTCGGGCCGCGCCGCTCGAGGGGTCGCTCATTCCGACGCTCGAGCGGGGCCTCGAGGTGACTGACCGTATCGGGTTGCTCGGCGCGTCGGTGACGCAGCATCCAGAGTTTCCGGCGCTCTTGGAGTGGCTCGTCAAGCCGGAGCGGGACCACGTACGGCTGTCGATCGCATCAGTCAGAACAAATACTGTCACGGCAGAGTTGGCAGAGGCGTTGAGCCAGCGGGGCACAAAGTCACTCACGATCGCGGTGGAGAGCGGCAGTCCGCGCGTGCGGAAGATTGTCAATAAGAAGTTGGACCAGGGAGATATCGAGAAGGCGGCCAGGAACGCGCAAGCGGGGGGACTCAAGGCGTTGAAGCTTTACGGGATGGTGGGCGTGCCCGGCGAGACTGAGGAGGACGTCGGCGCGACCGTCGACATGATGCTCAACCTCAAGAAGGCCGCGCCCAAGCTGAAACTCACCCTCGGATGTTCCACGTTTGTTCCCAAGAGCCACACACCGTTCCAATGGAAGGGCGTCGACAAGGCCGCCGACAAGCGGCTCAAACGCCTCGAGAAGGAGCTCCGCAAGGCCGGTATCCAGTTCCGGCCAGAGTCGTACAAGTGGAGCGTCGTACAGGCCCTGCTCTCCCGGGGGGACCGGCGGGTGAATGAAATGCTGATGCGGGCTCGCGACCTCGGCGACAGCCTGTCGACGTTCAAGCGGGCCGCCAAGGAGACTGACGGGATGCCCAAGATTGACCACTACGCGCACGCCGACCACCCCGTCGACGGCATCCTGCCATGGCAGCACCTGCACGGGCCGCTCCCGGTCGAGGTGCTCCGCAAGCATCTGCTCGAGGCCGAGGAAGAGATGATGAATTGACCACGTTTGCCTCGACGTGCAGTGGCCGACGACGACATCCACCGGCGTTCAGCCTCTTTGATTCGATCAGCCACGGTATTATTATTTCATTCTGTCATCATAGGCGCGCGCGGAAGGGACAGGGCACACAGACGCACAGTATGGACGTCCACATTCGCCCAGGCGCGTCGATCCAGCAGTAGAGCCACTTTTCGCTCGCTCGCTCGCGTGGAGTGCACGCATCGTCACCCCACACACGCACCGGAGGCAGGCAATCCCAGAGCGCCATGCGGCGATCGGTGTCCGCCTCCGTGCTCTCCGAGTCGTTGGTACAGAAACCGATTCTTCCCGGCTCGTTCGCGCAGCACAGCCGGACGCCTTCGTCGTCGTCGTGGGCAGGCTTGGAGGGACGGCGAGACAGGGATAGGGACAGGGACAGGGATGGCGACGGGAGTCAGCGGCTCTTGTGGATACGGCTGGCGACGGTCCTGCTGCTGCTCGGCGGCTGTCTGCTGTTTGGCGGGTCGCCGCCCGTGCAGCCTCCTGCGAAGGTCAGCGTGCGGACGATGGTGTCGTCATCGGACGCGTGCGCGGCGACGCTCTCGTTTCCGAAAATAGCGCTGCTGTTCTTGATCAAGGGGCCGCTGCATCATAGTGAGATGTGGGAGTCGTGGTTGGAGGGCGCCGCGGGTGTCGTCCCGGCCGAGTACCTGGGCCGCGAGACGTGCGAGGACGGCGAGACGAGTATCGAAAATAGGGTCTCTCCCTCGCACATTGCAGGCGTCTGCAGCAGGTCGCGACAGCACCTCTTCAGCGTCTACCTGCACGTGAGCTCGGAGCTGGACGTGGACGCCATCCTGGAGCCGCAGTGGAGTCTGCACGCCAAGAACATCACGCGGGTCGTCACCAGGTGGGGGCATCACTCGTTGGTCGAGGCGACGCGGTACCTGCTGGCCAAGGCGTTTGAAGACCCGGCGAACGAACGGTTTGTGCTGCTCAGCGAGACGCACATCCCGCTCTGGGACCCGCTCACCCTGTACAGGGTGGCCATGAACGAGCGTCGGTCTTCCATCAACGCGTACTACCATGACAATATGAACAAGTTGCGGTGGACGAAGAAGATGATGCCGACGGTCCCGCTGTCGAACTGGCGGAAGAGCCAGCAGTGGTGGACGCTCGTCCGCAGTCACGTGGAGTTGGTGCTCCGTGACAGCGAGGTTTTCCGCGAGTTCCAGGCACACTGCGTGACCGAGGTCGACTTTGACAACTTCCAGCACCGGAAATGCTTTTCCGACGAGCACTTTTTCGCGACGCTGCTCAGCATCAAGGGCGTCGAGGATGAAACCGTACCGTTCTTCGCGACCACGACGTACGTGGACTGGTCCGAGAACGGCGCCCATCCCAAGTCGTTCAGCGCAGAAGAGGTGACGACCGAACTAATAACCGACAAACTTCGCAGCCACGAGGTGTGCCCGTTGAGCCCGGTCGACCAGAGAATGGTGGTCCAGAGCGCCGCTGCGAGCTTTGTGGACGTCGGCGAGGTGGCAGGCGAGAGCGTGGAGAAGATCTGCGACGTGAGCAAGTCGCGTGGTCGCTTTTCCAACAAGGCATCGATGCCGGCATCGTGCACCACGCTCGCTCGCAAGTTTGACGCGGACACGGTCGACGCCGTCTACTCCGTGTTGGAGGAGCTGTCGGTCGTGTCGGTCGTCTGACGACCCAGAAGCAAGCGAGCCGGAATGAATTGACCTGACACACAAGTGACACAAGATTTTATTGTATAGAAAACGTAACGAATACCAGGCTCTTACTCTCTCTCCGTCTCCGTCTGTGTCCGTGTCTCAATGCAGCCCGAGGTGGGTGGTGAGCTCGGCGACCGACTCGACGGCCTCGGACAGCGAGCTCACATTTCGATGCCGCCGCTCCAGATGCATCTCAATTGATAATCTAGATATCCACGCGTACGCTGTCACCATGCTATCAACTCTTGCGTCCCCATCGGCGTCCTCGCCGTAGCCGTATCGAATCACGAGGCGCTCGACCTGCGCCATGACCTCCCGCTCCCGCAGGAAGACGACCCTATCCCCGCCAAAATGCAGCTGTTCCAAATGCTGACCTCTGTTCCCCACGTCCGTGGCCCGGTCCGTCAGCGCCCAGGCCTTCTCCAGCCGCTCGAACGATGCCTCCACATCCCGAGCGTCGCCGTGCACGCACGCATTTACCTGGAAACACGCAGACACCTTTCCAAACACGAATAGCGCCACGCCCGTCAGCACGCAGCGCACCGGCGAACACCTTGCCAGGCACCAAGCAGTCATCACCGGCACAGTCAATGCCACGATCATTTCCCACAGCGGTCGCTTGAACAGGACGCTCGGGATCGGCGGCAGCACCACACTCGCGCACGCTCGCCGGAAGCACACGCACATGTGCCTCGTCGCCGTGGTCGCATTGGTCGCCGGCCCGACGACGTCAGCCCCCTGGTCGTCGTCTCCAACGCTGCTTCGGTCGCTGCAGCTCGCCCGCCGCTCTGGGCTCGCGTCCGCCTTTTCTCTCTCGTTCATGCTCCTCGAATTCGACCGAGCGTGACGCGACGAGATCCTCGCGTACTCGTCGACGGCCTTGCCGAGCCCTATCAGCTTGAGGTCCTCGTACGAGACCGTCCGTCCGTGCGAGGACAGCTCCATTGTGCCAAATTTGTGCCGAAAAAAAACCGAAAATCTCTCGTTTGAAAGTGTTATCTCCCCCGGCCCCTTGACTGACCGGCCACCCACGTAGATAAACGACAGTCACGTACCGTACCGCCGTCCACCGCGAGCGCGAGTGGGAGAGCTTGCGCGACAGTCTCAGTCGTGTGTGTGAACGAGGACCGTGGTTCCTTTCAAAATCCTGATGGCCTCGCAACAGCAACAGCCCCAGCAGCAGCAGCAGAAGCAGCAGCAGAAGCATCACGTGACGGTGCCGAGCGACTGGTACCTCGACTTCCCAAAGAAGGGCAATCCCGGGACGGTACACGATGCCACCGCCGGCACGACCAAGTCGATCTTCGGCCCGGGGTGCCGGCGGATCGAGGACGCGTACGAGCGGGTGGGGCAGCTCGGCGCGGGGACCTACGGCGAGGTGTTCAAGGCGAGGGACAAGGCGACCGGGGAGCTCGTTGCGGTGAAGCGGATTAAGATGGAGAACGAGAAAGAGGGGTTCCCGATCACAGCCGTGCGAGAGATCAAGATTCTGAGTATGCTGGCCTCCGACGAGTCTCAGTTCATGAACGAGCGGATGAACGAGGCCATCATCCGACTGCGCGAGGTGGTCCGGTCGGACGCCAGTGCGGACAACAACTACGAGGGTTCTGTGTACATGGTCTTCGACTACATGGAGGCCGACATGGCGGGTCTGCTGGAGCGGGCAAAGGCCATCCGAATGAGCGAGGCGAAGGCGCGGGGCCTTCCGGCGAACAAAGTAGCGCCTCCCTTCAAGGTGGGTCAGGTGAAACGGTACATGCGGACGCTTTTGGTGGGCCTGCAGTTGCTCCAGAACAGTCGAGTGCTGCACAGGGACCTGAAGAACGCCAACCTGCTCGTGTCGGAACGCGGGAAGCTCAAGATTGCCGACTTTGGTCTGGCGAGGCAGACATATCACGATGGAAAGTCGCAGGGAGACGACGGCGCCAAGCAATCTGGGAACTTCAAGATGACGTCCAAGGTGATCACGCTGTGGTACAGGCCGCCAGAGCTCGTGTTTGGCACGGACGACTACAGCTTCGAGGTGGACATGTGGAGCGCGGGATGCATTATGGCCGAGATGCTGACGGGCAAGGCGTTGTTCGCGGCGAAGGACGAGATCCAGCTGATCCAGCAGATTTGCAACGTGCTGGGCATGGCGGACGACAAGAGCATGCCCGGGTGCTCCAAACTGAAGGACTACAAGACGGTGATGACGAGCCTCGCGGGGTCCAAGTTCCGGAGTCAGTCGAGTCTCAAACACGTGCTCATCAACCGTGGTATCAACGATCCGCTGGCGGTGGACCTCCTGGAGAAGCTGATTGTGCTCAACCCGACCAAGCGCATCTCTGCCACCGAGGCGGTCAAGCACCCGTGGTTCGACGACAAGACCAACCGTATGTTGGATTACCACGAGATGCCCAAGTACGAAGAGTCCCACGAGATGTCGATGCGGCAGAAGAGGCAGAAGGTCGACGTGGACGACAGGGTCGCCGTTCCGGGCGGTCCGCTGGCCCCGCTCGCGCATCCGTACGGCGGCATGGCCGGCGGTAGGGGCGGCAGGGGACACTCGCAGCAGCGCAGCCAGCAACGCAGCCAGCAGCGCAGCCAGCAGCACAGCCAGCCGCGGTGGAAGGACGAGCGGAGGTGAAGGTGGTCTTGTAAAGCGGGCACCATTTCTTTCCTCTGAATTTCCTCTGAATTTCCTTGGCAGCGATCACATTTTGACATTTCAATCAGATGCCTAGGGAGCGGCGGAGATGAACGAGGCCGCTGAACTGAGCTGAACTGGACTGGGGGCGGAAAAAGTCGAGTTCGGCATCCATGGCCACCCAGAGCCAGTGGGACCCGCACGCGGTCTTGGGCGTCCCTAGGAACGCGACGAAGGCTGAGATCAAAGCCGCGTTCCGCAAGCTCAGCCTAGAGTGTCACCCGGACCTCAACAAGGCGCAGTACGTATTCGAACCCGAACTCGAACTCGATCGGACCGAGTCGATCTGTTCGCCCGATGACACGCCCCTCGCTCATTCGCCCCCTCGTGTCCGTTGTCATCCTGCAGGTCGGCCGAGTCGAAGTTCGTCGCCATCAATAAAGCGTACACGTCGCTGACTAAGTCGCACGGCCGCAGCGGCCGGGCGGCGACGGCGGGCGCCTTTTACCGGCAGGCGAAGCCCAAGGCGAGTAACGGCATCCTGGCGGGCGTGCTGGTGGGCCCACTCGTCATGCTCGGATTTTACATGAGCAAATCGCGAGAGTTGGAACTCGCCGAGGCGAGCGACGCGATGAAGTCTCGTCCTTTTGGGTTTTGGTACCCGCCGCACAACGAATTCCTCCGGGAAGACCTGCGGCCCCGAGAGAAGGCCCGACGATGGTGAAGATACCGCAGTCAGAAGTGGGGTGCCAGTCAGTCATAGTTCCGGTACGTATCTGTCCTGGTCGGTGCGTCGAACGTCGAACGTCGAACGACTCGAGCGCCAACCCCTCTCCTCCCTCCCTGCACTACGGCACCAGTCAAGCACTAGTCTAGCCTTATCCCATAGGATTCTTCTGCCGCATGGCTGCCTACATCAAGCTTCGAGGATCAATGTCTGCCAGCCCGACGCCCACAGTCGCCGGGCTGGCCTCGACCATCGAGACATGCCAACTCACAACGTCAAACTCGCAAATTTACAGGAACAACCTCAACTACTACTACGACTACTTTGCGTAACGAATCATGCCACCTGCCTTGTCATACACAAACCCGGCCTTGGCAAAGTCCGCGCCTCCCAAAAAGGTGTCCAAGCCGACCAGTCCGAGTTCTCGACACCGCTCCTCCAGCTGGCGAACCGTGATGTTGTAAAAGTCCTTGTCCTGGACCTGCCCGGTGATCTGCTCGATCGACCTCGCGTCCCGGAGGAGCTCGCGGAGCTTGAACAGCGCCAGGCCCTCGAAGTCGTGCTTGCTCACGATGAACTTGGAGAACTTGCGCTTCATGACCTTCTGGACGGACAGCTTCTGGGTCGAGATGAACGAGTCCAGCATGGTCTTGATGGCGGCGTCGATGTCGTCGTCGTTGACGTACTCCCGGATGTGCATGGCCGCCCTTGCCTCTGCCATTCGGATCATGCTCTCCAGATGGCGGACGGCGATGGGCATGCCCTGCGTGACGCTGCTCTCCCGGCGCAGCTCGCTGTAGACCACGGCAATCTTGTCGTAATCGCCCTGGTGGAGCCTTGGCCTGCACGTCTGTTTGGCAAACGTGATGTACTTCTTCAGGAGGTCCTGCGGGATAATGTCCGGGTCCTCCTCGGGGGCCTTGTTCTCCTGGTCTTCCTGGGCGCCGTGGGGGTGGGAGGCGGCGTGCGATCCGACGACAAAGTCGGCCAGCTGCTCGTCTCTGACTGGGTCGACGGTGTCTCGGATGACGCACAGCACGTCGAAACGGGAGAGAATCGGTTCGGTGAGCTCGACGTTCTCGGCGAAGGTCCGGGACGAGTCGTAGCGGCCGCCGACTGGGTTGGCAGCTGCGATGACCGAGCACCTGGCCTGGAGCTGGGTGACAATGCCGGCCTTCGAGATGGAGATCGACTGCTGCTCCATAGCCTCGTGGATGGACACGCGGTCCTGGTCGTTCATCTTGTCGAACTCGTCGATCAGGCAGATGCCCCTGTCGGCCAGGACGAGGGCGCCGCCCTCGAGGGTCCACTCGCGGGTGATGGGGTCCTTGTGGACTGCCGCCGTCAGACCAACAGCCGACGCACCCTTACCCGTCGTATACACGGCTCGGTGCGCGCACCCCTCGACGTACTTGAGGAACTGCGACTTGGCCGTCCCCGGGTCGCCCAGCAGCAGCACGTTGATGTCACCACGCAGCCTGTGCGTCTGCGACGGGTGCTTCTCCTGCCCGCCAAACAGCGCGAGGGCGATGGCACGCTTGATGTTGAGATGGCCGTAGATGCTGGGCGCGATCGACTTTATGATGCGCTCGCCGATGCGGGGGTCCCTCGCCAGCTCCCTGATCTCGTTCCTGTCCTCGTCCGTCAGCCTCGCGGCTGCGTACGCGCTTCCCTTCTTGGCAATATGGTTGGCCTTGATCAGCGTCGAGTAGACGGGGAACCCATGCTTGGCGTTCTGGGACGCCTGGAAGCTGTGCTCAAACACCCCCGTCACGATCACTTCCTCGCCCGGCCTGGCGCAGTCCACGAGGTCGTTCAACAGCAGCACGTCTTTGGACCGGGGCAGCCTGCCCGCGGGCACGTTCCCGGGGCTCTCCTGCAGCGTAATCTTCTGGTAGTTGCGATACACAGTCTCCTTCGTGTTGACCGTGAAGGGCCCCTTGGAGTTGCAGCTGCTGCACGAGTTGAGCCTGATCTCCTTGTCCCCCGTCTGGTAGTGCGGGCCCAAGACGGCGTGGCACTTTTCGCAGTCAAACATGATGCGATCCAGCTGCGGGAACACGCCCGTTCGCCTCGTCACCACCCCGTCGACCCGCACCAACTGGTTGATGTGGAAGTGTCTCAGGTCCCTGATGCTCTCCTGGAGTGGCAGGTTTGCGATCCGAATGTACACGTGCGTCTGGATCGCCTCGTATCCCTCGAACTCGCTCGCCGCCACGTCCTTGCCCGTCTCGTCGAGGATCGGCAGGACGTCGTTCGGCAGGTCGGCCACCCAGATCGCCACCTGCGGAATCCAGTGGGCCAGGTCCACATAGTCCACCTCCAACGTCGACTTGTTCGACCGCACCATGTCCCTCAGCCGCTGCGCGTACACGGCGTCCCCGTGGTCGTCCGTGAACTGCAGCAGGAACTTCCTGAACTGCCTCTTAATCTCCCGCTGGACCGCCTCCTCCGCGATGAAGTCCTTCACCGGCCCACGCGGCTCCTCCAGGTTGATCGCCACGTCCACATCGTCCAGCATGCTCGCGTCGTCCTCGTCCACGTCCGTCCTGCGGCGCCGACGGGGGCGGAAGTCGTCTTCGCCCTCGTCCAGCTCCTCCGCAAGCGCGGCGGGCAGGCGCCCCTTGCGCACACTCCCGACCCCTTCGAACTTATCCCGCGCAGCGAGCTCCCGCTCTGCCGCCAACCTCGCGGCAAAGCGCTCCTCCTCAGTCACATCGTCGATAAACGCACGGTCGATGCCGGCGCCCTCGTACCTGGCGAGCGAGAAAAGCACGTGGTGCGCGGCGCGGGTGAGAGCGTCAGGGCGTGCGAAGGGTGAACGGCGAATGGCGAAGAGCGAGCGGGCGTCGAAAGGTCGGAAGGCCGGAAGGTCAGCACGTACCGATCGAGGTGCTCCATTGGGCGGTAATCGGCCTCCATGTTGTCCATAAGATCCTCTCCCTCAGACTCCTCGCCAGAGTCCGCGCGGCGGACCGATGCCTCCTCGGAGTGGGAGTCTGAACGCTCATCGTCGGACGGCACCCGCTCGTCGATGATCTCATTGCCGTTGACGTGTCCGGAGGGCGGCGGCGTGATGGCCTGCGTGGAAACGGGGTCGGAGCGAGCGGAGTAAGAGGAGGAGTGAGAGGAGGCGGGGTGCCGATCATCAGAGCCCTTTGCGCCTCACTCAGAGGCAAACGCGGCGCGGTCATACGAAACAAATATGCACGGTGTGCATGTTGCGCGCACGAATGACGGACCATCGTTTCTGTGATGTGTGTTTTTCGTCCTGGGAAATTTGAATTGTTTAACCCACGGCGTTCTTTCACAGGCCACCCAGGGACAGGTTGGCACTCGCTCTAGTGCACTCTTGCCGTGTTGAAGTTTGTGGCGGGAAATACGAAGCAAGGAATGCTTTTGCGACGAGATCGTGATGACCGTCCCACCTTCCCTCCACCTGAGGCTCTCCAGCCTGGCAGGGGCGAGTCGACCATGCAGCGGGACAGGTGAACGGGAGACGAAAGGCGGGCAGGAGGCGTGGGAGGGCAAAGAGCGTGGGAGTGGGAGTCATCTCCGACCGGCCCCCTCCAGGCCGGTCCGGGTCGTCGTGCGGTGGCCGACGGCAGCAAGCATCGCCGACGCCGACGTGGACGCCCGCCCCGGATTTAAGCATTGGGAATCACAGAGACCCAGACCGCCTGACCGCGGTCTGGCCATCTGCCGTCTGTTCATCCCGCCCCTGTGGCGCCCTTTCTTTTGTCGGGCTCATGAGCCCGAAAGTTGCCTTGATCAAGGCAACTTTCAGTTTCTGAATCGGTTGGACCTCACACACGATTTCCTTCGGTATCGCCGCCGTTGCCTCGCGCTGTATACACAGGACGGCAGGAACACTGCGTGAAGGCGACCCTTCCCGGAGTCAGTCAGCAGGGACCCCAACGACAAAATTGCTCAACCGTCGTCGGGATGACGGTTCCCAGTGCCGAGCTGGACGCCTCGGACGACCCCTGCCCGACACAACAACAGCACCTGTCTAATGAGCTGAACCGCCTGAACCTGTTTGCTACACAGGTGCAGCCCCCGCCAAAATTCGACGAGACTCCGAGCCATCACGCGCAGAGGGCCACCGGCACCGGCCAGCAAGAGCAAGAGAACACGGACCCAAAGGCGATAAACGTTCCACGACCGCCCCCGCCCCTCTTCAGCTTTTCCCAGGTCTCCAACCAGAATGCAAAGAAGGCCGCCTCGCAGGTACGCGTTCGACCGAGTTGATCGAGTCGGATTGATGAACTCGCGCCCGTCGTTCCCCGTTCTCTCTCTCACAACTCGCCACAACGCGTCGTCGCCCCTCGCAGTTTATGAACTCTCAAGACTTTGTCACGCCGGCGGACCAGTTTGATGCGGAGTACGACGTGATGAATTGCTCGCAGCGGCACGCTGGGACCTTGGTGCGGCAGCGGAGTCCGGCGGCGATGAGCCCGATGCGGATGAAGCGGGTGAACAGGATGGCGAGTCCGGGGCCGAGCGCGTTCGGATTGAATGCTTCGAAAAACAAAGGGAGGACGGTCGGACCGTGTTATCGGAGTGCGTTCAGTGACATGGAGGAGGAACAGGCGCTGGTCGGGTGGATGGAGCGCAAGGAGGAGAAGGCCATGGTCAGCGGGAGCCGCTACCGGGACGAGTTCAAGGAGACGGGCATGCTGGGCCAGGGGGCGTTCTGCAAGGTGTACTCGGCCCGACACAAGCTGGACGGGAAGGTGTACGCGATCAAGCGAACCCTACGTGGTGTCAAGCGGCAGACGCCGGAGTTTGCGCAGTTCCTCCAAGAGGTGCAGGTTCTCAGCAACGTGCCGTACCATCCGGGAGTGATCCGCTACTATACGTCGTGGACAGAGCCGTCAACTGACGTGTACGACACGGAAAAGCTGTTCATCCAGCTGGAGGCCGGGTCGAGTACCATCAAGAACCTGGCGCTCGGGGACCCGCTGCCGGAAACGGCGTTGCGGGCAGTGGCAGTGCAGGTGCTCGAGGCGTTGGAGCACCTGCACGGGTGCGGTATCGCCCACATGGACGTCAAGCCGAGCAACATATTGATTGTGCGGCGGGCGGGGCGCGAGATGATCGACGAGACGGGGAGCATGGTGGACTTTGCCGAGGGGGAGATCAAGCTCGGGGACTTTGGGCTGGCGACGGCGTGCAGGCCGCTCAAGGGGGCCGGGACGCAGGCGCTGACGGTCCAGGAAGGGGACTCGTGCTACCTGCCGTTGGAGGTGATGAACTCGGTCTACACGCAGCTGGACAAGGCGGACGTGTTTGCGCTTGGGGCGACCTTGTGGGAGCTCGCGAGCGGGAACGAGCTGCCCTCGGGCGGTAAGCTGTACGAGGACTTGAGGCGCGACAAGGTGCCGCTCCTGCCGAACCTGACGACGAGCATGATGCAGTCTATTCGTATGATGATGCGATTCGACCCGGCGCAGCGGCCGTCGGCGAGCCAGGCGTTGCTTCGGCTTCAACGCGTCGGGAGCGGCGGCGGGGGGAGTGCGGCGATGAGCAGCTAGACTATCCATCCTTCAATGAACCAATGAACCATCACGATCAGTCGCCAAACGCATGTTCACAGCACTACACCCGTCCTTGTAGTAGTTCTTGCGAACGGGCCCTGCGCGCTCGAAGCCGTGGCGCTCGTACAGGGAGATGGCGGCGGCATTGTCCTCGCGGACCTCGAGGACGACCTGCTCGACGGAGGGACCGTACGCTTCTAGCGCGGTCTGTAACAGCAATCGACCGATGCCTCGCCGCCGCTTCGCCGGCGACACGGTGATTTGGATGATCTGGAGTTCGTGCGGCGGCACGTGCCAGGCCGCGAGCCAGCCGACGAGGTCCGTCTCGTCCAGGGCCACGTACACTCTCGATATCGCCCGTGTTATCTCATCTCTGGCCTTGGAGGCAGTGTACTCTTCGTCGAAGGCACCGATGGCCTCGGCGTCGTCGGACTGGGCCTCGCGGACCCGTGTCGCTGCTGCTGCTGCGTTGCATCCTCCGGAGGTTCCTCGTGTTGGGGTTTTCCGCGCGGCGCCCTTCGCTCGTCGTCGTGTTGTTGCCCTGCTCGCCGCCACGAGTGGGTGAATGTGACTGACGTCCACACGCGCGTCCGCCCACATCCGGCTACGTTACAACTTGGGTCGGAAGATGATTAAAACGTGTCGAGGACCGTCGAGAGGCTGTTGATCCCGTCGTACACGAGCGTGCCGCAGAGCGGCACCATCTGCTTCGTCAGGAGCTTGATCACCTCCTGAGACGCGATCGCCCCGATGATGCTCGCGATGCAGTGCAGCTCGGCGCCGCCAGACCGGACGAGCTCGTTGGTCATGTCCTCGTTGACGCCCGGCACGTTGGCGAGCAGCACGCTCATCTTCCTGGCATCTTCCTCGGTATCCGCGGCGTCTTCCAGTTCAGCCCCGGGGTACCTCGAGTGCTCCTCGAAGAAGGCGTCGGCGTGCCGCAGGAAGAACATGATGGACGCCGAGTACCTGTCGACCTCCGACGCGAGCATCTCCTTGAGCTTCGGCGTCATCTCCACCTCTTGGATGGTATACATCGGCTTGGGGCGAATGACGCGCAGCATCCTCGCATTCAGGCACATATTCCTCACAAAGTCCCTCGAGACGGACGGGCTGACCTCGTGTGCGAGCTCGCACACGCGCGTCACCTCCTGGTCAAACTTGGCTTGGTAGGCTTGCCGCAGGGCGAGATAGCTTGCGGTCGACGAGTGCATGTCGGGAATGGTCGGACACACCGGAAGCGCGTTCTCTTCCACGTAAAACCGCTTGAGCGCCTGGCACACGACCCAGAAGGGCTCGGAGTCCTTGCCGGCCTCCACCGCCTCCTTGTCGTCCAGGACCCTCAAGACGTCGCTCGGCACTTCCTTGGGCCCCCACACCTTGTTGAGGTTACTGAGCGCCTCCTCGAAGTTCTCCTCTGGAATCGGACACCCGTCGATCGTCAGCTGCCACGACTTGATAATCTCCCTGTACTCGTTCCTTTCCGGCATCGAGGACGGCATCTCGTTCGCTCCGTGCCGTTGGGCGTACTCGAGCGTTGCCTTGACGTACAGAATACCGTACGGTACGTGACTGTGATCGGCCGATGTCATCGTCGAGGACGTCGACAGGTCGAAGCCCGCCGCCAGCTCGGCGAGCGCCGGCCACGGTCGCCCGAACCGATAGTCCTGCACGACACTGTCCGGCTTGCTCTCGATCACACGGTGCTCCCTGACCGAGTTCCGCACCGATCCGACCAGTCCGTAGCTCTTCGCGTAGACAACTGGGATGTCGTTGCCCCTGCATATGGCGTCCAGCGCCACGGCATCCTGCTCCCGGAGCTGCGTCGCGATGACAATGCTGAAGGGCTTGAAGAAGTCCGGGTTGTTCTCGATGATGTTCCTCGCATTATCCTCCACAAAGCTCCCCTCCACCAGCTCGTTCAGCTCCTTGACGGCTTCGGTCACCGTCTGGGCCCTCGACTTGCCGAGCGCGCCCGGGTGGAGCATGAAGTTGCTCCCCATGTCCGCTTCCGTCACCTCCCGGTCGTCCACGACCGTAAAGGAACTGATACCGCCGAGGACCAGGTTCTTCAGCGCCTCGGCGCCGGTGGCCGATGCGTTGAGCAGGCATATGGTCGACGACTCGAGGAGGTGCTGCCCTTCGGCGCCCCAAATTCGTATTCCCCGGTCGTACCGCTGGTTCTTATCCATCGACGGCGATGTGCGTGCGTTGTGCGTGCTGTTGGACTTGGTCATATCGACGTCCGGCGAGGCGTGATGAAGGGCAGACATGCCGGCCGGCTGTCGAGTTTGAATGCGACGAGCCGAGACCAGAAATGATCGAGTCCAGAAGAACGAGGTTCTTCCTCTCCGTCGTGTCCTGCACGTCTCGTGACGAACGTGACGCGATGACGAACTTCGTACCCCGATAACAATGAGAAGAAGAAGAAGTACCGGCGATCGACCGCCCCCCACCCCCCAGTTTCTTCAACCCAGATCTGCCGCTTCGGTGCCCTGCTGCTTCCCCCGGTAGAAAATTCGCAGCGGACTCCCCGGATAGCCAATCTGCTCCCTGAACTGGCGCTCCATGTACTTGCGGTAGTCTTCCGGGAACAGCTTCGGGTCGTTGCAGAACAGCACGAACGTGGGTGGCTTGACGCCCGCCTGTGTGCCGTAGTACACCCGGCCGCGCCGACCCTGCCCCGTGCTCGGCGGGGCCCGCCAGCCCGTGGCGTCTTGGATGACCATGTTGAGCGTCGCCGTCGTGATCCGCCGGCGGTGCTCCTCTGCGGCGGCAGTGGCCGCGTCCAGCACGCGCTTCACCCGCTGTCCGGTCAGTGCGCTCGTGAACACGATGTTTGCCCACTCGACCGGCCGGAGCTCGGCCCGCACGTTGGCCTCAAAGTCCGACAGCGTCCTGTCTCCCTTGTCGGTCACCTTGTCCCATTTGTTCACCACCACCACGCACGCGCGGCCCTCCGCCGCGATGTACTCGCTCAGTCTGAAGTCCTGCTGCGTCACGCCCTCGGTCGCGTCAATCACAAGGACGGCCACCTCTGCCCGTCTCACGGCGTGGAACGCCCGCTCCACGCTCAGCGGCTCCGCGCCGTCCTTCCCGCTCGCGATACTTGCCCGCTTCCGCACGCCGGCAGTATCAATCAGCTTGAACCTCCTTCCGTCGGGCATCTCGATGTCCGTGTCGATGGCGTCTCTCGTGGTCCCGGCCATCGAACTCACGATGCTCCGTTCCTTCCCGACGATCGAGTTCAGCAACGAGCTCTTCCCCACGTTCGGCCTTCCCACGATGGCCATCGACACCGGCACCACGGCCTCCTGCATATCTCCGTGTCCCAACGGCGCCGGCAGCCCCTGCACCGCCAGGTCGAGCAGCTCCCCGGTCCCGCTCCCGCTGATCGCCGACACTGCGATCGGCTCGATCCCAAACTCCCAGAACACGGACGCCTGTTCGTCCGCCTTGCCCACATTCTCACACTTGTTCACCGCCAGCGTCACCGCCTTGCCCGGGTGGCTCTGACGGAGCCACATCAGCACTTCTTCGTCGCTCGCCGTCGGCCCCGTCTGCCCGTCCACCACCATGATCACCGAGTCGCTCTCCTCCACCGCCGCAGCCGCCTGCCGCTCGATCGCCGAGGGCAGAAATTTCTCCGAAATCGACCTGATGGCCGCCTCCCGCTGCCCCATATCCTCCAGCTCCTCCGCCTTGGACATGAGCCCACCGGTGTCCACCAGCATAAAGTCCCTCCCGCCCCAGTTCGCCCTCGTGTACAACCGGTCACGCGTCACCCCCGGATAATCGTACACGATCGCAACCTTCTTCCCGATAATCCGATTGAACAGCGCCGATTTACCCACGTTCGGCCGTCCCACGATGCACATCCGAGGCAGCAGGTCGTCGGGAATCTGCCGTTCGTACGGTTTGTTCCGGTTCGGCGTCCGACGCGACTGATACGATTTCGACGACCCGCCGGCCCCGACGCCCTCCTCACCGTTGTCATAGTCCTCATCGTCGTCATAGTCCTCATCGTCGTCATAGTCCTCGTCAGAGTAGTCTAACGCCACCACCTCGCTATCAACTCTATCGTCGCCGTCCACGACCTCCTCCACGACCTCCGCCACGACCTCCTCCACGCCGTCATCCCCGACCTCCTCTTCCAGCCGCTCCAACGCGCTCAGAAACATGCTCCTCGACCCGCCGGAACCGGAACCGGAACCGTCCTCGTCGCTGCCCTCCCGACCGGCGCGGACGACAAGGACCGCGGCGCCCTCACCCGTCCTTCTCCCCGCCCTCCCCGCCCTCCTCCCCTTCCTTGGCCATACGCTGGGCCTCGTAGAACATGTAGTTCGAAAGCCCACGGATCGCTGCATCCTTCTGCTTCTCTATTTCGACCGGGTCCGTCTCGCCTTGATTCTTCCTGAATGCGTCCCGGACCTGCGCGCGAAGGCTACCTCTCGAGGCCTGACTGCCACGGGTACTGATATAGTCCGCCAATCGTAGGCAGTCGCGGTAGAGCTGAGCGTCACGAGCGACAGTTTGGTAATGGGAGATGCATGGGCAGGACCTGACGCGCGAGAGGCGAGGCGACACGACGAGACGACGACACGACGACACGACGACACGACGAGACGACGAGACGACGAGACGACGAGACGTCCGTACCTTCAATACAGTGAACTGGCTTTTGTCAACGAACATCGGTGTTAGTTGTGCGTGAGTGAGACAAGAAACGGGGCATGCCCACCGCCACCCAGGGTGGTTCGCGAGCCTCACCGAGATTTCTCCCTTGGTTCTCTCGTTCTCTCGTTTCAGAGAGAGAGACATAACTCTACTTGTTCTCTCTTTTCTCACCGCGACCGACTCACCCCTACCTACACGGACGGTACAACCAGCAGCACCTGACTCGGGCCGAGGAGCTCAACCTGACGCAGACCGGCCGGTTTGAATTCGTTTTTCTTTGGAGGATTTCTCAGATGACCAGCAGCGGCTCGCAG
>Ga0181582_10000378_pt1 | contig 31080 bp, 26 predicted proteins | sample 071ome_32_FD_132438 | JGI IMG/M metagenome (GOLD analysis project Ga0181582, IMG submission 132438) | Coastal salt marsh microbial communities from the Groves Creek Marsh, Skidaway Island, Georgia - 071405AT metaG (megahit assembly) | ecosystem: Environmental > Aquatic > Marine > Intertidal...
GATTTAAATTTTGAATGAAAGCACCCAGTACATGGTGGGAGACATCAACAAGGTGTCGGCTTTGAACGAGAGATGCATCTCTCCACATGGACTCCACCTCCGGGAGGTGAGCAGGCGGCCACTACTTGTCAAAATTCAAAAACGCAGTCGGAGCTTGCGCATCACCGAACCCCGAGCACAGGATGTATCGTGAACTCCACGCCGCCCGGTGTGGCCCCTGTGACGCCCTTGACCCATCGGAGCGTGCGTTCCACGTGCGAGACGTCGATCGTCCGAGGCGCGTGGCCCGGGCCGTCCGCGGTCCGCCTCTGCTGCCTGAAGACGGCGCAGCCGAGGCTGGCTCGCTTGACCACGAAATTGTTCCAAATGAGGTTGGCCGCGTCGTCGTACTCCTCCCGCGCGGTGCGCCTCGACACGAGGATGGGCACGTCGCACATGTTCCGCAGCTCGGTCAGGCTGTGGACGATCGCCTCGACGACCGAGTGCTGCGGCTCCTGCGCGCCCGCGCTTCTCCTCGACGCGCCGGCCTGGTTCGTCTTGATCTCCCGCATCACGTCGTAGTACGCTGAAATGTTGTCGACGACGATGGCGCCGAGCGACCCGCCGCGCTCGTACAGCGACGGCACAAACTCCGTCGCGAGCAACTTGAGCGTGGCCAGAAACTGGAGGCTGTTGGCGCAGCTGAACACGTGCAGTCGCTCCAGGGTCATGCAGACTTCTTCGTGACGCCGTCGTCGCTGCTCCTCCGCTTCCAGGTTCCGCTCAATCTGCGTCTGCCGTTTCCTGGCCTCTGCGACCGCCGGATCCGGCGCCCGCTTGTGGGCCTCCTGTTCGAGCACGGCATGGAGCATCTGCGACACGCGATACGGCTCGAATTTGTAGTCGAGATCGAGGTACACCAAGTGCCGGTGGGGCGCCTGCAAGACGTGCGGCAAGCACGCCGCGTACAGGAACTCTGTCTTGCCCGTGGCGGCCGGCCCGCAGAGCTCGACGACGTCCGTCCTATTGAACGAGGCCGTCTGGTCCAGGATCGGGACCCCAATCTGTACACGCTCCGCCACGCTCCTGTTCAAGAAGCTGGCCAGCGTCTCGTCGGTGCTGAAGACTGCGGAAGCGTCGTGGTGGTGGTGGTGGTGGTTCATTCTGATCGACGGCTGGCGCGCGACTACCGAGGCGACTCACCGCCAGTCGCGGACGTGTAGGTACCGTGTCGTGCTCATGTCGCTTTGCGTCGCGGGGTTTGGGACGGAATTCGTTTCTTGTGAAAGAAGGACTCGGAAAAAATCATGGGCTATACTCCCTCCCCTCTCCGTCTCCCTCTCCGTCTCCCTCTCCCGACTGCAGGTGCGCCATCACCTCGGCCTCCCCAAACTGGTACGTCTGCTTGCAGAACTCGCACGTCACCTCGATCATCCCCTGCTCCCGAACGATGTCCTTCACCTCGTCCGCGCCGAGCGCCGCCACCGCCTTTTTCATCCGCACCTGGAGCTCCTTCTCGTCGCACGGCCCGTACTTGGGCGTCAACGAGAAGCCTTCGCCGCCCGACCCCAGACCCTCCAGGAGGATGTCGGTAATCTCCTTCGGACTGAGCCCGTCCTTGAGCATTTTGCTCATGCTCCCGGCGACCCCGATGTTCTTCTCGAGCTGCTCGATCGTCGAGTCCTCCGCGAACGGCAGCACCTGGATCAGAAACCCGCCAGCGGCGTCGATGGATAGGTCCCGACCGACCGACACCCCCAGACCGAGCGCGCTCTGCGTCTGCTCCGAGTCTGCGAGGTAGGTCGCCAGGTCCTCTGCAATCTCCCCGCTCACGATCGGCACCATCCCCGTGTACGGGACAACGTTGGCTCCCACCGTGTCCATGGGAAGGGACCGCACCACCGATAGCACGCCGCGACCGACGCCGCGCGACACGTCGAGCTTATTGTCAGACTCCCGGAGCGGAAAGTTCACCCCGGGATTGGTGATCAGGCCCTTGACCGTGCCCTGCGACTCGGCGATGACCTGAATCTGGCCAAACGGCCCGTCCCCCCGGAACGTCACCTGCGTCTTCTCGCCCTCCCCGCGGAAGCAGGACATCATCAGCGTGCCCAGGAGCGCCCGGCCGAGGGCCGCAGACGCTGTCGGCGCCGTCTGGTGCCGGTCGACCGCCTCCTGCACCAGGCTCGTCCCGTTGACGACGATCAAGGACACCTGTCCGTTCTCGCTAATCGTGCGGAGCACCTCGTCGGCGTGCTTCGTCTTGGCGGCGTGGCAAGACGCGAGCCGCGCTGTGTGGTTGCCGTTGCCGCCGAGTCCTGCCCGCCACCGCCGGACGCTCTGCTGGTTTCCCCCCGGGACGCCCCGCGCCAGCGGCCGTGAGACACGCATCAGATGATGACGCATTGCGTGTGTATGAGCGAATGAGGAAATACGAATAAAGTGCGAATGGTGGGTACCCTTCCTTGCTTGCGAGTTGTGCAGTTGAAAGGTTGAAAACGAAGGATGCCGATCGGCGGACGAGACGACGCCGAGGCGGGGGCGGGGGCGGAGGCGGAGGCGAGGACCCGCCTCCCTGCTCCTTCTCCTCGTGCGGAGGAGGGGCCCGCCGGCGAGACGGTCGCCGAGGGAGGCGCGACCACGACGTCGTGGTCCTTGGCCAAGGATTCTTCCCAACACGTCCTGAGGGGCGAAGCATGGCTGTGTGACCTGGCGTCGTCGTCGCGGGTGAGTCGAGCGTGCTTGGCGTTCCTGAAGATGAGCAAGGAGTTGGCCGACCGGATCCCGGCCAAGGCACTCCGGCTGAAGGAGGCCGACGGCATGCCGTACGTGCCGTGCGCCGTCGTCGGCCGCGAGAAGCGGCGGGGGCTCGTGAAGCGGCTGTGGGTGCAGCACGCCGTGTGTCTGCTGATGAAAGTGCTCGGGCGGGCGGAACTGGTCGGCGTGGACGAGGCGTTCAAGCTGCTGGGGACGAAAAAGGGTCAGGCGATGTTTGCGTGGTCGAAAGCGAGGGCGATCGAGCAGGAGCAGGCGCTGTTCGGGCCGGGGAAGGGTCCGAGTGCGACCGTGTACGCGTCCAAGGCGGGGAAGGCGTCCGCGCTGGACTGGTGGGACGAGCGGTTTCGGGCCGCAGAAAAGGCGGCGCTCGAGGCGTGGGGAAGGGGGGAACAGGAGGAGCGGGAAAGGGAGGAGCGGGAGAGAAGCAACAAGCGGAAGAAGCCCGCGACGCTGGAGGAATGGGAGCTGGACTTTGACCGGATCCGCGCGGGAAGGAAGATGGGGATGCAGCGCAAGCTCAAGCCGGTGATCGTGCGGTTGATTGACGGCGACGAGCGGCTGGCGTCCCTGGAGGCCGAGGTGCGGGTGAAGCTGCTGCGGGACGTCCAGGCCGTGTGTGAGCGGGACGTAGACCCCGCCGTGACGAGGTCGAGCAACGACGAGGCGTTGTCAGCGCTTCTCTCCCCGATCCTGGCCAGCGTCGTTCGGAAGCACCTCACTGAATGACCGAACGACCGAACGAAGAAACGAACGAACAAGCAAACGAATAGAGTACTGTGTGAGTCAGAACATGAATCAGAAGTGCAAGATATCAAAGGGATACACGGGACGTCCCGAGTCGTCGGTCTGCCTCAGGGACATGTTCCGGCGGGTCTCCCGCTCCTCGTTGCGGCGCTCGGCGTACTCTTTCGGGAACCTGTCTCTGATGAGGAACCCGAGCTCTTTCAGGGAGACGGCGCCCTTGTAGGCCCGTTCCTGCCGGCACTCGGGGCAGGCGACCCGCGTGGGGATGTACGAGATGATGTTTCGGAACTGCAAAAGACGAATGGCGAGTGGCGAGTCAGAGACGAGTCGTGGCGGGGTTGCGGGCAGTCGTGCACGTGAATCGAAACGAATCGAAACGAAACGACTCGAATCTCAACGAATCTCAACGAATCTCAACGACACGCACCGCTCCAAAGACCTTTCCAAAGCCGGCGGCGTCCAGGGCGCATTGGCGACAGAACTTGTGTCCGCACGAGAGGCCGACGGGGCGGTACATCAGCTCGAGGCAGATGGGGCACTTGAAGTCGCCCTCGTCGTACGTGGCCGACGCGCCCGCCATGGACGACTCTTTGTTGCTGTTGGACAGGGCGTCATGCGACGCCGCCCCGCGGTCCTTGGCAGGGGAAAAGCCGAGGGTGTCTGGGTCGACGCCGCGCTTGTACGTCTCCTTGCCCAGGCTCCGGTTCTTGGTCGGCTTGTTCTCCCTCGTTTCGTCACCGTCACCGTCACCGTCACCGTCACCCTCCTTCTTCTCAATCGCGCCGTTTGGATTCCCGATTGTATTCCCGGCTCCGTTCCTGGTTCTACTACCGCCACTCCGCATGCTGGACCGCTCGACAAAGGTCCCGTCATCGGTCGGGACGGGCCATTCCGGCGCGTCCGTCTCCTCCTCGCTATGGAGCGGCGTATCTTCCTCCCACTCCACATCGCTCGAATCCAGCAGACACGTCGTCGCCTGCTCGATGGCGAGCAGCGCGTCCCGCCGACTCGCATCCAGACTGTGGGTATAGACAGTCCGGTCCTCGGTCCCGTTGATACTCGCCGTCGCCGGCACGTGATCGTCGAGAACGGCCGACCCAGACACCGACACCGACACCGACCGCTGGTCGACACTCATCCGATAAATCCGACGCAACGCGCTCCCCTCCGCCTGGATCTCTTCGCGCTCATCGTCGTCCTCCACATCCGCCTCGTCACCCTCCCCCTCCCCCTCCTCCTTCTCCCCCTCACCCTTACCCTCCTCCAAACACGCGTGACGACTCGAACCCGACAACGACGTCCCGGCCGCGATACCCTTCCCCCCACCCGCCCCCGCCTCTTCCGGATGCAACGGATACACCTCGTTCGTATCCGCATTCGGGTCTGCCACGTTCCCCTCCCGCCCCGCCCCCACCCGATCCAAGCTCATCTGCAGTTTCTCCTGCACCGCCTTGAGCTCATCCAGCAGCGGCGAGTGCAAGAACAGACCAATCCCGTCTGGACTACTCAACGCCCAGCACTCTTGCAGAAACACCTTGCCTCGCCGATTCTTGCACGTCTTATCGTGCTTCTTCAGTATCTTCCGCAGCGCCACCGCATTCGCCCGCGCATACTTCCGACACCAATACGCATCCTTGGCCAGCTGGTTCAGGCTCCGCTCGGCGTTCAAAGCATACACCGGCTTGAGCACAAACGCCAGCACCCCCCGCGTCCGACGCTGATACCTCGCCACCGTCCTATCCGCTTTCTCGAAAAAATGCTTGTTCACGCCCTGCAGCTCCGCCTCCAGCTCGACGAAAAACGCGTCCTCCCGGTCCTTGTCGACCATATATCTGCACGAGCGAACGAGCGAGCGAACGAGGAACGAGGAAGCGCGAGTGAGCATGCGGGTCGGGGTAACGGTCACGGTAACAACACGGACGGGTGGGCGTCGTCGTCGTCATCGTCCGTCTCGTCCGCCACGAGGCACACCTTCAGCATCTTCTTCAGCTTCTTGTACTGGATGAAACGACCCTGCCATTCCTGCGGCGCGTCCCGCTCGAGCGCCGTGAGGTACTGCGCAAATTTCATGGCAGAACAGGGGAGACGTTCGATTTTCGATGGCGCTGGAGATAGGAGATAGGAGATAGGAGATAGGAGATAGGAGCTTTACTCGTGTTCGACGACCCGACCGGAGCAAGGGACGACGAGGAGACGTGGTGGGAACGGGGCTGACGAGTCTTTGAATGCCACGACGACGGTTTCGAACTGTTTCACTTGCGGGACCACACCCGACACATCGTCTGATGAATACGATGCTCGTATACAACGGGCAACGGGCAATGGGCAATCGTACGTCTGAATGGGATTTCGAAATGTCGGGGGGGCGGTTTCGGTCGCATGCGGGGAGGGGGAACGACGGGGACGGGGACGGGGACGGGAACGACGGGGGCTCTCTGCTGTCACTGTGTGTATGGTCGTCCGGCGACGACGATACCGCGTGCCAATTGCGACGAGGACACGCCTCGCCGGCGGCGGAAGGACGACCATCGCGTCTGACGCTGCCCTCCGCCTGCAGCGTGGTCGGTATCGATTCTCCGGGTTCCTGTTTCCGGTTTCGGGTTCCAGACGTCCGGTTCCAGGGTATGGTCGACGCCACCACACGACCACACGACCACACCACCACACGAACACACAAACACACGACCCCAGCCTCGGGAGCCCGGCCACCCAAGATTTGGCCTGTCGACTCATACACACACACAAGGAATTCACGCGTATTCTATGAATCCAATCGGCGTTTCGTGCTGAATCACCCATATATATCCAGAGTATAGGGATGGAGAACGCGCCAGGTGCGTCCTGCTGACCGAAATTGCGCAAGTCAAATTTCAAAATTTTCAAATTCCGACGCCCAATTCCGTCCGTCGGAAACGCGCCATCGTTCCCTCCCCCGGCGCGTATACACATGAGAATTCATCGCGTTGAGCGAAAAACCGCGAACGAACGAAATCTCGCCCCGCCCACGCCGATTCCCCGATGCTCCGGTTGCTCCGGCACTCACCCACCGATTTCGACCTCGCACCCAACAACGCAGCCAATAATAATACCGGCAACACGGTCGGCCTTCCACCCGCGTCGATGCTCTGCGTTGGCGGGATGAAGCAGCCGATGGTGATGCGGCTGACGACGCCGCCGCCGGCGCCGCTCGCGCATCTCCCCGCCGGCGTGGCGATTCCGCCGGTGACGGGGAAGGAGTTCACCACGCCGCCGAGGGAGGTGTTGAGGCAGATCTCGCCGATCATGTCGCCGGCGACCATATCGAAGAACGAGCTGAACGATGCGGCGTTGGCGCTGAAGTTTCTGTCCGAGGGGTGGCGTAGCGTGGAGAGTAAGGGGCAGACCACGAACACGAAGCGGCCGAGGAGTGAGCGTCGAGTGTCCGTGTGCGGGGTGGATGGGGGCGACCAGGGGAATACTCTGCAGGAGAATGTCAGGAGGATGTCGATGACGATGACGACGATGACGACGATGACGACGACCAACACGATGACGACGACCAACGCGATGGCGACGCCGCCATCGGCGGGGATGTGGGCGGATGAGCACGAGGGTGGGTTTGGGTATGATGATGAGCATACGCCGCTGTATGTGGGCAAGTCGAAGCGGGCGGCGTCGCGCAAGTGTGCTGCCATGTTGAAGGAGGCGCTGTTCGAGGAGTCGCAGCAGGCTGCGGCTGGGTGGCAGCATGCCGGGGCGAGGAGGTCGTCGCTCGGGACGAGCTCGTCCGGGGTGGCGTTCGGGGTCGGGCTGGGGGTCGGGGTGGGGGTCGGGGTGGGGGTCGGGGAGCGAGTCACTGATATTGCCGGCACGCCGACGACCGTGCCGCCCGTGGGTGGCAAGAAAAAGGCGGTTGTCAAGGCGACGCTGGCAAAGGGGGCTGGGTCTGGCAAGCGCAAGGGTTCTGGGGGCAGAAGCGGGGAGGGGCGGAAGCGGTCGAGGAACTACAGCGAGAACTCTCGGGTGGGGAGGGCCGTGCAGAATATCTACAAGTATATTATTGAGCACCAGACGAGGTACTTGGATGGCGGGTCCAAGGGGGTGCCGGAGCGAGTCATCCGGGAGGAGTATGGGAACAACCCGGATACGTCCAAGGCACTGCGGTACCTGGTGTCTGAGAATCGTATAAATAAGGAGGGTGCGGGCGGGCGGAGGGATCCGTTTTCGTATACGATTCGGCCGGTGGCGCCGATGGGGCTGGAGGTGGAGTATGACCCGAAGGACAAGAAGACGTCGTTGCTGCGTTCGCTCGGTATGCCGCCGCCAGAGCTGTGCATGGAGGGGAGTGGGCACGGCGTGTCGAGTGCGGCGGGGGGTGGGTCGGGGGGCGTGGCCAAGAAGAAGAAGGAGGGAACGGGGAAGGGGAAGAAGGCGGTTGAGGCGGTTGAGGCGGTTGTGATGGTCGAGCCGCCGACGAGCACGACGCATGGGAAGACGAAGGAGGAGGCGTTGGACAACGAGAACTCGTGCCTCGAGTCGACGCAGCAGGCGGTGGATGATGCGGATGCGGATACGGGTGCAGAGGTCCGAGCCGAGGCCCGAGCCGCCAGCGCCACCCTGGTTGGTGTGCGAGATCTTCATGCCAGTTTTGCAGAGGATTCTCCCGAGAAGAAGGCGGAGATGATGAGTCAGATCCAGGAGGCCGTCGTCGTCGTGACGGCGGGTACGGGTGCGGAGGCATGATATAGCACATAACGAGATGAAGTTTCTGCGGTAGTTTTTGTTTGTTTGCCCATCGTTCGGTGATGGTGGTAGCGTTGAAAGTAAGAAGAAGACGAAGTATTGGATTGGCGGCGAGGTCCCCTCGCCGACTCGAGGGGACACGCTCTAGACCGGGGGGGACCACATACAACTTCCTCTCTCTCTTTTTTCGGCCATACATTGTCTTCGCGGTGCCAAGCACGCACATTTCACGTGAAAACATCCACGTTCGCCGCATCATCCATTCGCGATCACGCTTCTCCCAGGAGCACACAAGGAGAACGAAATGGGGGGCCAACAACACACTGAGCAGCAGGCAGTCTCGGTGGCGAGCATCCAGCAGTGCGGCGACGTGGACGACGACTCGGTCGTCGTCCGAGACCTGACGTTTGGTTTCCCGACGAGCGGTCACATCATCAAGGACTTCAGCCTCACGCTCCCAAAGGGCAGCCGGGCGATTCTCTGCGGCGCCAACGGTGCCGGCAAGACGACCCTGCTCCAGATTCTCGGCGGCAAGTACATGGTCGGCAAAGACACGGTTCGGCTGTTGGGCCGTCCCGCGTTCCACGACCTGCAGCTGGTCTCGTCCGGCGAAGTCTCCTTCCTGGGGCCAACGTGGCGGCGGGACATTGCCTTTGCCGGCAATAACGTGGCCTTGCAGGGGGATATCTCGGCGGGAAAGATGATCTTCGGCGTTGAGGGCGTCGACCCGGACCGGCGCGACCGCCTGATCCGCCTGCTGGATATCGACCTCAACTGGAGACTGAATAAAGTCTCTGACGGCCAGCGGCGGCGCGTGCAGATCGCCATGGGCCTGCTCAAGCCGTACAAGGTGCTGTTACTGGACGAGATCACGGTCGATATGGACGTGGTGGGCCGGCTAGACCTGCTGCGCTTCTTCGAGGAGGAGTGCGCCGAGCGGGGCGCCACCATCATCTACGCGACGCACATCTTCGACGGTATGGAGAAGTGGGCGACGCACATCGCCTACTTGGAGGGCGGAAAGATGATCCGCGGCGGACCCGCCGGCGAAATCGACGAGCTCCAGTCGGGGACCAAGCTGCTGCACGTCGTCGAGGCCTGGCTTCGCGTCGAGAAGGACACCAGGCTGAAGAAGGCAGAGGCACAGGCAGAGGGGGCCAAGGAGGCTGGAGGTGGCGCGATCAAGCCCACGGCGCCCTTCATGCCCTCCAAGCACATGGCGTTCTACCGGTGAGTGAGTGAGTGAGTGAGGGAGGGAGGGAGGGAGGGAGGGAGGGAGTGGAGAGGCGGCTGGAGATTCCGGAATCGTTCCAAATTCATGCGTTCGCTCTCGAACGTCGTTCCACCACGAGACAGACAGACAGCCTCCGCCGCGACAACTCAACATATATATACGCATACAACATCATGCAAGACGATGGGACGAACCGTATGATCATTGCAGACCGGTACAACACGCAGGCAAGACTGCGTCGACTCGTCAGGTGGGTGCATGAACTCGGCCGGCACGCTCACTCGCTCGCTCGCTCACTCGCTCGCTCGCTCGCTCGCTCGTGTCCAGGATCCTCTCCCGTGTCCAGCTGGCATACGTCGTCCTCCGTACCTTCTGGAACATGATCCCGGTCGTCATGGGCCACGATCCCCTCAGCTGGGTAGACGTGGGCATCCTCGCGTTTGGCGCCGCCCTCCACCCGCTCCACGGGTATGCGTTTGGACGGACAGAAAAGACGTGGGCCATCCGAGCATACGGCGTCATGAGCGTGCTCCTCCTGGGTGAATGCTTCGTCCGGTTCTGGCTGTACCATGTCCAGTTCGGTCCCAACGCGCTCGAGGAGGAGGTTGCCGCCATCTACCCGCGCATCCCCAAGTCCATCGCGATCGGCATCAGCGACGCGTACATCCGGATGCTCGTGTTCAGGGCGTGCGACGTGTTCGAAAAGGTATATGAGGTCGTCGGACTGATGGCCTGCACGTCCCTCGTGTACTTTGTCAACGAGTACTTGTCGAGTCGCCGAGACGCCGAGGCTGAGGCCAAGGCAAAGCGCACGTAGTGTAGTATACCTTGACGTTTTATACATATGACCATGGTACATAGACAACGTAAGAGACATGGATGGATGGATGGATGGATGAATGGATGGATGGATGGATGGATGCATGGATGGATGCATGGATGGATGCATGCATGCATGGTGGTTGATCAATTCGTTCTTGTTCGTCGCTCGTGATGATATCCTCGTCTCTCCTGTCGCTGTTCAATATTTATTCGACGGGCCCTCCGACGCGCCGCAAGTTCAGCTCATCCGCAAGATCCTTCAACACGCACTTGACCTGCGTCTCGAAGATCTTCGCCGTGATGTTCCCGATCGTTTGCGGGGGCTGCACCATCGGCATGACGCTCAGCTCGTGCCTCGTAAAGCTGCCCCCTCCCTCCACATCCACGACCTCCCAATCCCCCACAAATTCTTTCATAAACGCACTCTTCAACAGCGAGAACGTGAGCACCCCCTTGTCCGGGTCCTCGACCACCTCCAGCTCTGTCTCAAACGCGCCTCGGAAAATCAAAAACTTCCAGCCCACCATCTGACTCACGACCAGCTTGCCCGACGAGCACCGACGCACGGAGGAACTATCCACGTTGTGAAAAATTCTGAGAGACAGAACCGTGTGAGGGGGTGAGGGGGGTGAGGGGGGTGAGGGGGTGAGCAAAGGGCCACGGCGGTTCGTGACCACTCGGCAACGGTGTATCAGCGAGTCAGCGAGTCAGCGAGTCAGTCAGAGTCGGCCCGTCGGCCTACATACACATACCTGGGGAGGGCGTCGTAGTCAACCAGCGTGTCGTAGACGACTTGCCGAGGGGCAGCATGCCGCATGGTCCCACACACGTTGAACGAGCCGTCCTCGTACGTCACCGACTCGATGGCGATACGAGGCTCGAAATCTTCCAGCCCGGCGTCTAACGACGCAATGTCGTCGACTTTAACGGCATACAGCCTCTGTAAGAAGCCTCTGGAAGCGTGAACACCGTGCCTACGACGCCGGGGAGGCGTGATTGGTGGTCCGCAATTTAAGTTCACATGTCCGCCACACGAGCGCGCAGACACCATCGTGAAGCGCGGCGGCTGCCTAGATACCTACACAATAGCCGGAGAGGATTCGGCGACGACGAACGCAAGGATCAAATTCTCAAATCGCAAATGAGGACAGCACTACGATCAGTGCTGTCCTGTGTGCCCAACAACCTCGCGAGGTGCCCGATCGGCCACATCGAATGAATCGAGGACGCCGTCCTCGATCGTCGTCCGACGATCGACCACCCGCAGACGACTGGGGGAACGCTCGTCGGGCCTCGCCGGGCCTCGTCGCACGCACGCCCGCACGCACGCCCGCACGCACGCCCGCACGTCGTGATCGCTCACTTAAGACACTGTCATGGATTTGGCCTCGTGGCACAATGTGGTGATTCTCTGTAAGGCAATGTACGCTTTCTCACTTTATTCTTGCATATAGATGTCATACACTCCTCATACAAGCTCCGGATGACCGAAAGAACGCGAGAAACTGCCCCAGCCGGAGACGAATAATTCGAGAGAGATGTCGAACGTCCCGCCCTCGGAGCCGACCCGCCGCAGGCGCGTGGGTTCGCTCATTGATTCGTTCGCCAGTCGGGCTTTGCGTTCAACGAACGAGAACGACGCGCAAACACACAACAACCGCGGGATCCAAAACCGACCCAGCGAGGACGTGGCATATCGGAAACGCTGTCTCGACGACGACGACGACGGCGGCGGCAATCTCGACGGCGCCTCGCCGTCGTCTTCCGGCATGTTCTCGTGCAATATATGCATGGAGATGGCGAGCGATCCCGTGGTGACGCTGTGCGGCCACCTCTACTGCTGGCCGTGCCTGTATCGCTGGCTCCACACGCAGAGGAGCGTCCGGACGTGTCCCGTGTGCAAGGCCGGTGTGGACCGGGACAAGGTAATTCCGGTGTACGGGCGGGGCGGGAACGAGGACCCGAGGAAGAGGATGGACACGGCCGATACGCCGAGTCGGCCGCTGGCGCAGCGGCCTGGGCCGGTGGTGCTGGCGGGGAGTCACGGGCGGAACCACGTCGCGTACATGCCCAATATGAACTGGTTTGATGGGTACGGAGAGGGGTTCGGGATGACGCCCGAGCAGCAGCACCAGGCCTTCTTGAGCAGGCTGCTGCTGATGCTCGGGAGCTTTGTCATCATGTGCTTGCTGCTCTTCTAGCGTGATCTTTTTTTATGATACGTACGTACATTGATTTGAATAATCCTTTCCATACGAGCGTCGAGTCTATTCCATCCGGATGGAGACGTCGATGCCGTCCACGAGGCGGACTGTGTGCACGGGCGTCGCCCGTCGAGGGCCCGAGGGGGCCGCCGGGCGCTCCACGACCATCCAGCCGTCGTCGAGGCCGGGGGCTGTCTCCCGACCCATATCATCGTCTCCGTTCATCGTCGTCGTGACGAGCTGAACTCGGAAGGTCCGGCCGGCGAGCGCGTCGGGATCTGTCGGCACGACCGGCATGTCCACCGCACGCGACTTGCAGAGGACCTCGATCCGCAACAGCGTCGCCTTGAAGTCGTCGTGCATCCGGAACCATTTGAGCTTCTCGGCCTCGCGTTCGTTCGTCCGGTCAATCTGGTCGGTGTCGCGGTCGGCTGGGGCCATGCGATCCGTCGGGGAGAACAACAGCCGATACGTCTCCCTGTCGCGCTCGCCATCGCCATCGCCATCGCCTCCTTCGTCGCGTTCGTGATAGACCAGCATCCGGACTTCGCCGATCGCGTGGCTTCCGCCAGACAGTGCCTTGGTTGCGACCTCCCTGACGTAGTCGGCCACCTGCGGGTGCCGGTTGTAGTGCACGACCATGCCGTACAGCTGCGTTGTTTCGAAGGAAGACGGCGGGTAGACGTTCCGGTGGTAGAGGATCGAGTGCATGACGGCCTCGAGGAACTGCGCCACGACGTGCTGCTGGGTCGTCGTCGTTGCGACAGCTGTTCCGGTGGGCCGCATCGCCCCTTCGCCGTTCCGTTGCTCGTTCGCCGCCGATCGGTGTCGTCGACAACTACGTGGGACCCCGGTGGTCGTCGCGGGTGTGAATGTTCATATTTGGCTGGACGTGCAGAAGAGGGAAGCAAGCAGTTTTGAATTCGCACACAAAAAACTGCTTGCTTCCCTCTTCGGCCCGTCGTTCGGGAACAGGGCGATACGGGACATTGCAGTTCGCGCGGATATCCCGGTAGAGAGACGAGCGCCTTGCTTGCCTCGGTCGTCCAAGTCGTGCCCGAGCCGCAATGGGTGGTCTGCAGATGACGACGCGGTCCACGTCGTCCCGGTCCCGGTCTCGGTCATCCTCGTCGTCATCCTCGTCGTCATCCTCGTCGTCATCCTCGTCGTCATCCTCGTCGTCGGATAGATCTTCGGCGCTCGACTCGGGGATCGCCGGGGCGGTGTCTGGAGCCGTGTCGAGGTTCGTCGTCGGGCCGCTCGACGTGATGAAGATCCGGTTTCAGGTGCAGCTTGAGCCTATTCGAGAGACTGGTGCGGCTGTGTTGAAGCAGAATCATCAGTTGCATAGCAAGTATACGTCGCTGCGGCAGGCGTTCATGACGATATTGAAGGAGGAGGGGATACGTGGGCTGTGGCGGGGGACGGTGCCGGGGCAGCTGCTGGCTGTGCCGTACACGGCGGTGCAGTTCGTGGCGCTGGATAGTATGAAGCGTGCTGCGCGGCATGTGGGCGTGCTGGGGCATCCGTTGGAGCCGTTCTGCAGCGGGGCCGTCGCGGGGGCGGCCGGGACGGTGGCGAGCTATCCGTTCGACCTGCTGCGGACGACGCTGGCGGCGCAGGGGGAGCCCAAGGTGTATCAGGGGATGCGCGATGCGGTCCACGGGATATGCAAAGAGAGCGGGATCAAGGGGCTGTATCGAGGGGTGGGGGTGACCGTCTTGGAGATTATGCCGTATGCGGCGCTGCAGTTTGGGCTCTACGAGGCGTTTCTGAACGCCGTCGATCGAAGAGACGGGGGAAATGGCGATCGTGACAACGGAAAGACGGTGAGGCACTTTTTCTGCGGCCTGGCGGCGGGGACGATCGCCAAGCTGGGCACGCACCCGTTGGACGTCGCCAAGAAGCGGTTCCAGGTGGCCGGTCTGGCCCGGTCCATGTCGTACGGGAAGCGGGTGCCGAAAGACGTGACGAGCTCGCTTCTCGGGTGTCTGCGGGATATTGCCAGGCACGAGGGCATCGGTGGGTTCTACAAGGGGGCCCTGCCGAGCGTGCTCAAGGCCGCCCCGGCTGCCGCCATCACCCTGGCGTGTTACGACTTTGTATTCCGGGTGGGTACTGAATCGTCTGATCCGGTTGAATCGTCTGACTCGTCTGAATCGGTTGACTCGTTTGGTCTGTCTGACTGGCACGCGCTCTCACTCGTCTGCGTTCTCGCTCGCTCGTTCCACGCCAGGCCCTGGACGCCCGGCGGCAACAACGAGAACAAGAAGTATGACGATTACAACTGTTTAATCTCGTTGATAGTATTTCAAGTTGAAATTCTATCGTATCGGCTTTTCCATATCGCTACACGTTGTCTTTGTATTCCCGCTGGTCTTCATACATGCCCGGAGGAAGCCGCGAGGGGAGGTACGGGTGCGGGACGTGGCCAGCCATGGCGTATTGCTGCTGCGGCGGCGGCTGCTGCTGGCGCTGCTGCTGCTGCTGGTATGCCTGGTAGCCCGGGTCCATGCCCATGTTCATGTATTGCTGCGGGTGGTACGGATACGGGGGGCCGACGTTCGTAAACTGGAACGGGGGAACTTGGTAAGGTTGGGGGAGGTACGGGGGGGGCGAGGTGGGCTGGAAGGAATCCAAGCGCGCCGCCGGGAGCGGCGAGACCTGGATTTGTGGCAGCTGCATCTGCTCCATCACAGATGTGCCTGGAGGCAACGCCGGCACCCGTTCCGCCTTGGTTTGCGGCGATCGCACCGTCCGGCGAACCGAGCCGGGTTGCTCTCGCGACCTCTTCGCTCGGTTCTGGGCGATGTCCGAGACGGACACGAAAGCCCCGCTGGGCGGGATGTTGGCGGCTTCCGCGACAGCCGCGGCTATAGCGGCTTCATCGACGCGGGCTTCATCGGCAGCAGCGGCGACTTCAGCGGCAGCCTCGGGGTCCACGTCCGGGTGCACGTCGATGGTCTCCTCGTCCTCCTCATCCTCGTCGACGGGCTCAGGGCACTGCCTCTCCAGCTCGGCCTTGATGCGTTCGCTGATCTGCGACCGTATCAGGCGGAATTTCGCCAGCAGCTCCTGCTCAAAGGCATCGAAAGACCCCTTGGGCTTCGACCACTTGTTCTCTTTTTTGCTGTCCAAGATGAGACAGGCGTTGGTGACCATCTCCCGATCAAACTCGTCCAGCGTCAGCGTCCGGCATTTCTCCAGCGTGGGAAGCGGCTCCCAGTTGTTGCCCTTGTCAAAGTACCGCACGATGTTCTTCCACTTGTCCTTGAGGTCCTGCCCGTCAAACTGCCACTTCTCCTTCTCCGGATCCCGGGGCTGCGTCGGGTCCGCATATGTCTCCTTTGTCGCCTCCTCCTCCTCCTTCTTGTCCCTGTCCTTCTTCACCGTCTGACTCTTCGGCCTAAAGAACGCGTTCCCTTCATGATCTTTGTAGACCGGGAAGTACTTCATGCACTCGACGATATAGTCGTACTCGCGAGTGATGCCCGGGAACTTTCCCTCCTTCTCCAGCTCCTCAAACAATCTCGGCTCGCGGTTCAGCAAGGCCATGATGTGGTGCTGCAACGAGCGCGTGTAGTAGCTCTCTTCTTTCTCGTCCAGGGCCTCGTTTTCCTGTTTTGATCGCATCTCCAGCCAGTCCATGCACACCCGGCAGGTCAGTGCAACCACAAACGCCTTGGTGCGCTCCGGCGACCACTTATCCCCGTACCTCTTGACGTTGTTCTTGAACTTCTTCTCCGGGGAAAGCGGTAAGCCAGCCGAGTCGTCGTCTGCCGCCCGCTTGGACGCCTTCGCCCGCTTGGGCGCCGCGGCTTTCCGCTTGGGAGGCTCCGTGTGCAGGATGGTGGCTTGCAGGTCGTCCTGCACCGACGCGTCGTTGCGGGCCAGCAGCTGGTAGCTTCTGAGCATCGGATCGTCTGCCAGCGACGTATCCGCGATCGACGCGATGGCCTTCCTGTTCTTGGCTTCTTCGATCATCGCCTCCTGCATGTTCTTGTTGTTGGCCGTGACGCCCGACAGAATCATATCGAGCCGGTAATGGTGGCTGTCGCCGGGCGTGTCGGGCTTCAGTTTGTAGTGAAACATGCACGAGTCCGCGAGGCCGTCGCTCACCACCTCGTGGATGGTGTCGCCCTCGCCGAGCGACACGTCTTGGTCAGCCGGGTCGGCCTCCATCATCTTGAGCTGGAAGGTGTGCAGGTTGCGAAGGAAGCTGCCGTCGTACAGCACCGCCTTGAACATCCTCCGCTTCAAGAACTTGACCGACTCCCACTCCGGAACCCAGACGTCGTAGCTCTTCATGGCCGTCAGCAGGTGCACGGTGAACTTGATCAGCAGGTTCTTTCCCTCGGCGTACTTGACCTGCTCATCGTCCAGATCGATCTGCGCCATCAGAGTCTCCTTCTCTCCAGCGTCAAGATGACTGTCCAAGATCGAGTGCTCGCGCTGCGTGAGCTGCGCGAGCTGCAAGCCGTCCTTGGGAGCGGACGGCTCGTCTGCGGCAGCGGCCCGCCGCTGGCCCTTCTTCTGCTTGCCCTTCCTCGTCGCAGCCATCGTTCTGGAGTCTGCATGAATGAATTGGCGGGTGTGGGCGGTCAGGCGTGCGTGAGACGGAGACGCGGAGAGGCGGGGGGGCGGGACGGGCCGATCCTTCGCGTCGAAATTTGAAAATGCGGTTCTCGTGGGGGTTCCCGCGGGTGCCACACGCGCTCGCTCGTTATAATGCACCGAAAGGGAGAAACGTACACGTTGGCGGGAAGAAAGAAGGGGAGAAACCGCAAGTTTTCGGAGACTGATAGGGTATACGAATTTGAATGTGGGGCACAGGACGTAGAACCTGGAGGACACAACGAATTCGTCTTGTTTCGTTCTGGCGTCGCGTCGACGGTATCGAGTATCGTGATGCCCGTGTCGACGAGGAGCTAGGCGAAGGCGGGCAAGCGGGGCGCGAAAACGACGCGTGATTCCGCGTCCAAGAAAAAGGCGAAACGACTCGAGGACGGCTATACGGCCGCTGAGCGGTGCGCGAAGCGTCTGGCGAGGCAGAGTCTGGCGAGGAGAGATGCGAGGGACGACAGGGACCTGACGCTGGGCGAGCAGGTGATCCGGAACCCGCTGATCCGTGACCTTTCGCTCCAGGGGCTGACCCCGTTCAAGCTGAGCGACCTGCAGTCGGTGCTGGGTCTGCGCGAGTTTTACAGGGTGTTGCCGGACGTTGACCTGAAGGAATGTTACTTCGAGGGCGCGTGGGGGTTCCGGAAGAAGGCGTTTGTGCCGGGGAACTGGCGGGAGATGTCGGTCGAGGAGATGAAGATGGAGGTGGGGTTGGCGCATCCGTGGATCGGTTGTGGGCCCGTCTATCCGCCTGACAAGGTCGACGTATACACGCTGAACGCCAAGGAGGAGATCTTCCGTGCGTTCTGGGCGCTGACGTACGTGCCGGTGGAGGTGTACCAGACCGCTGTCATTGGTGCGCACGTGCTGCGGTCGGTCAAGGCCGGGGAGGATCCGCGTGTGGTTGAAAAGTATCTGGAATGGGCGTGTCGTGCTGGTCTGGACTTGCCTGTGATTCGCGGGCTCGCTGAGAAGTGTCGGAAGGCTAGCATCGACGAGGCGGCACTGTGGACGGCCGGGGCGGTCACAACGACGTAATCGATCTCTTGGCCCGTGTCGTAGGAGGATTTCACGCCTCAGACACATGCTGCCACGACGCCCTACCCACAGCCCACTTTTATTCACGATTTTCCGTATTTCGTTCAAAACGTCACTATGATCGCTACCACCTCGCTGAAGTCTTCGTACGTACTCCTGTCTGGCCCGGATTCTTAGCCACATGGGCGATTTGGATTCGAGACTGGACGCCGCCCATTCGTTCCTTCCGCATCCCTTCCCGCCCGTTACAGCCCCTCGTTTGCCTCACACGTCCCATTCGCGGCTGTATCTGCCCGAACGGGTGACTTTTCGCCGAAGAATTTCTGCCCTCACATGTCGCATCTCACGTATCCCACAGGTCCCTCAGGACCGCTGGTGTCGCCCAGGTACGTCTAGTATCGAGTAATTTGTCGTATTCGGGCGCAACGGGGCCACATTTGGCCCTCTAGGGCCGTCGTAGTAGATTCCGGTGTCACTACTACTAGGTCGAACCGCGTCCCCGGTGGTCCACATAAAGCTCACGACCTCGCTCACATCCTCGCAGCCGCGCGTCTCCCGCCGCTCCACCCTCGTTCACGCCGAGAAGCCGAACCGCGGCCAGAAGGAAAGTAAGGGTCGCTGGAGGGGTATGGACGCTGACATGGACATGTCCGATGATCAGCAGGATATCGCCCGCGGTCGCCAGATGGTCGACAGCCTGTTCCAGGGACAGGGAGGCGGTATGGGAGGAACCCATAACGCCATCCTGTCGTCCGAGGAGTACCTCTCCCAGGCCGCCCGCTCTTTCAACAACATTGAGGACGGGTTCTACATCTCTGTCGCCTTCCTGGACAAGATCTCCATCCACGTTGCCAAGAACTTCCTGGACCTGCCGAAGATCAAGGTCCCGCTGATTCTGGGAATTTGGGGAGGAAAGGGACAGGGTAAGACCTTCCAGTGCGGTCTGGCCTTCAAGAAGCTCGGAATCGCCCCGATCGTCATGTCTGCCGGAGAGCTCGAGTCTGGAAACGCCGGAGAGCCGGCCAAGCTCATCCGCCAGCGTTACCGTGAGGCGTCTGATATCATCAAGAAGGGAAAGATGTGCTCTCTCTTCATCAACGATCTCGATGCCGGTGCGGGACGCATGGGTGACGCCACCCAGTACACCGTCAACAACCAGATGGTGAACGCCACCCTGATGAACATCGCCGATAACCCGACCAACGTCCAGCTCCCGGGAGTCTACAAGAACGAGGACATCCCGCGTGTCCCGATCATCTGCACGGGTAACGATTTCTCCACCCTGTACGCCCCGCTCATCCGTGACGGACGTATGGAGAAGTACTACTGGAACCCGACCCGCGCCGACCGTGTCGGCGTGTGCACTGGTATCTTCCAGTTCGACAACGTCGACCCGAAGGACGTCGAGACCCTGGTCGATGCCTTCCCGGGACAGTCTATTGACTTCTTCGGTGCCCTGCGTGCCCGTGTCTACGACGACAAGGTCCGCGAGTTCATCACCAACACCGGAATCGAGAACATCGGAACCCGCCTGGTCAACTCCCGCGAGGGCAAGGTCGAGTTCGAGAAGCCGGCCATGGAGCTCTCCACCCTGATGAAGTACGGACAGCTGATTGTCGACGAGCAGGAGAACGTCAAGCGTGTCCAGCTCGCGGACGAGTACATGACCGGTGCCGCCCTGGCCGGATCGGGCGGATCCTCCATGCCGGAGGCCTACTCCGACTCTTAAGGATTTGGTGCATGAGATCGGATTGTCTGACGCAGCATTTTCTTATTCAACCATCTTGATGAGTAACGTTTTGATTTGAGTGGCAGTGGCAGTGGTAATCACAGTCATAGTCAGGAGCGCCGGTGGTTAGTCGCTGAGCGCGAGCGTGTCGAGGTAGGCGTCGAGCTCGTCGTCGTCGAGCGGCGCGTCGTCGCCGTCGTCGCCGTCGTCGACGACTGCCTGGAGGTACTCTTCGAGATCGCTATCGATACGCTCGTCAATACGTTCCTCGATACGTTCCTCGATACGTTCCTCGATTCGCTCGTCCTCGCCGATCCCGCCCTCCTGTTCTTTCTTTCCACTGCCGCCTCCCCGCAGCCGCTCCCCAATCTCCCGGAACCTCGACTCGATGGATACAAACTTCCCTCCGCCACACCGCTCCTCGACCACATCCTCGTACCGCCGAGGCAGCACCACCCCACCCCCTTCCCGATACGTGTACGCCTCCCCGGGCAGCATCTTCCGCACCAGATCAAAGTAAATCGCCCAAAACACCCCGTCATCCATGACCTTCGGACACAGCGCATACCGCAACGCGTCCACCTCCTTCACCCGCCGGAGTAACAAAATCACATGCCGCTCCTGCCACGCGTTCAGCCGCCGTTCTCGCGACGGGCTGTCCTCCAGCTTATAGTCCCGAAAGATCCCATACTCCAGCTTGGACCGCACAGCTTCCACAAACTCGTCCGTCACGCCGTACGCCTCCATCTCCCTCGCCATTTCTTCCCCCGTCACCGCCTCTTTGGAACTCGTCGAGTTCGTCGTCGTCGAGTTCATCGTCGTCGTCGAGTTCATCGTCGTCGTACCCGCCTCTCGGACCCCACGCGCCGCTCGCTCGACCGTCCTGTCGACCGTCTCCCGCAACTGAACCAACCGATCCTCGAGTCCGTCCATGCCCAAGGCGGCCTGCTTCTCGGCGATGAACGTCCGGAGCGTCTTTGTCTGGCTGGTGGCCGTGTCTACCGCCCTTTGGTAGGCCGCCAGCCAGGACGACGAGGCCGGTTGGTCCATTTTTGTCCGTTTTTTTCAGTCCGAAAACTTTGAAAACCGTCACAAGCAGAGGTCCTCTCGCCCTCTGTCTACGGCGAGTACGACAGTACGATATACGGAGACGACGGGCGCACGGCCGTGTCCGAATACCCCCCGTCCCTCGACGTCTTCGTCGTCGAGTATTCAAGCAGAGCGCGGCTAGCAGATCATGTCCAACTCGCAGGCGTTTTGCAAGACGGGCTTCGATCTGATCACAGAGGTGGCCAACATCCCTGCCGAGTCGATTCCCGTGTTCAATGATGAGGCGTTCCGGAACGTGATCGACGAGGTGCACCTCCAGCACGACCAACTGACGTCTGTGTTCAACGACGCGCTCGAGCGGTACAACAGCGCGACGACGCACAAAGACGGTGAAGGCGGGGGTGATGACGCTGTCGCCGGGAATAATCTCGGGTCGTCGCCGAATACCGAGGACAACAGCGATGCGAATGCGAATGCGTCGTTGATGTGGCGAGGGAGCGAGGCGGAGGCGACAGAGGTGATGGTGTACCACACGGCCATTCTGCGGAACAAGCGGCTGTTGATGGCGTACGTGAAGAAGCGGATTGATATTCTGCGGGAGCTGCGGTGGACGCACGGGGTGCTGCCGGAGCACGTCAAGTCCAACTTGACGCCGCAGGAGCTCGTGTTTTTCAAAGAGTATAGCAAGCTGTTGTCGAAGTACATGCGCTCGGCGGCGTTGGGTGGGGTGGGGTTGGACCTGACGGCTGATCCAGAGCCGCCGATCGATCCGTATATTCAGGTGCGGGTGATGAAGGAGTACGGGGAGGTGACGTTTAGCAGCGGGAGCGTGCACCTGCGGCCGGGGCTCAGCCTGTGGCTGCTGCGGGACGAGGCGCACAACTTGTTGATCGAAGGGGTGCTGCGGCCGGTCACGTGATAAGCAGGTTTTCGCTCGTTGCATGCAATACTGAAGCCACCCTAGCCAGGCAGCCTATTCTCGTATCTCGTATCTCGTCTCGGTGGTGCGAAACGGATCGAATCGAAACGCTCAGGTACCGGTCGTCATTCATCGAAGAATGAAGGAGTTCAAAACCAAGGCGTCTGCCCGGGGCTACGCTCGGGAGCAGCGGGCGGCCGGGAAGCGTGTGGGCTTCGTGCCGACCATGGGGTACTTGCACGAGGGTCATCTCAGGCTGGTGGAGTGCGCCAAGGCCTCTTGCGACGTCGTGGTGGTGTCGATCTACGTCAACCCGACGCAGTTCTCGGCGAACGAGGACTTTGGGACGTATCCGAGCAGTCTGGAGGCGGACAAGGCGAAATTGCGGGAGGTCGGATGCGACGGGCTGTTCTTGCCGTCGCGGAGTCTGTACGAGTACGGGGACGACGGTGGGGACGACGGTGGGGACGACGGTGACACGGGCGGCGCGTCTTTGCGGGACGGGGGGATGGTGGTCGGCGCTTCTATCTCCACCGCGAGCGACGACGCGTCGTCGCTCGCGCGTCACAGCACGTGGGTGGACGTGGGTACCGTGTCGGAAGGACTGTGTTCGTTGAGCCGGCCGCACTTTTTCCGGGGCGTGGCGACGATCGTGACCAAGCTGTTTCACATTGTCGAACCGGACGTGGCGTTCTTTGGCAAGAAAGACTACCAGCAGCTCAAGGTGATAACGCGAATGGTGCGGGATTTGGACTTCGGGATTGAGATAGTGGGGGTACCAATCGCCAGGGAGGAAGACGGACTGGCGAAGAGCAGCCGGAACGCGATGCTGACAGAGGCACACCGGGCCAAGGCGCCGGAGATCTATCGCGGCTTGCTGGCTGCTCGAGCGGCGTGCGTCGAGGGAAAGCGCGAGGGAAAAGGGTCGCTCAAGGTGGATGATGTGACCGGAGAGATTTCGCGGCGGATCGAGGACGCTGGCGGGCGCGTGGACTACGTGCACGTCGTGGACGCCGAGACGGTCGCGCGGCGGACGGACGAGGTCGTCGTCGGCAAGTCGCTCATCGCCGTGGCGGCGTTCTTCGGGAGCGTGCGCCTCATCGATAATATGGAGGTGTGACTACGTAATGGATGATACTTCATGTCCGTGGGTCAGTTATCAGTCAGTCAGATGAATTGAGAATGACGAGGGTCCAAACCCCAGCCGCTTGTATCGGCAATTTCGGGCTCAGCGCGAGGACGCGGCTGGCCAGCTGGAAAAAGAGTCTTCTGCACCCATCACGGGAGGGTCTCCTTACAACAGGGAATGCGCCAGCGACTTGTTCCCCTCCCGCTCCTCCTGTGAACTACAGCGATCTCCTGCGTATTCGGTCGACGGTATCGCACGGCAAAGCCAGCGTCGGGTCGATGGCCTTGAGGCCGCTGCGTCCCAGGAGGGAGATGCCCGCCAGCCCGAAGAACGTATGGTACACATCGACCTGGTCCTCCGGGCGGTCGGAAATGCCCCCCTCGATCTCGTCCTGACAGTCCAGAATAAAGTCCACCAGCGCATCTTGATCGATCCAGTGCAGTTTTCCGAGGATGGACAGCGACGACAGGCACCACCACGAGTAGCACACGTCTTGGAGCTTCTCCGGCCTCCCGTTGAGTCCTCCCGACGGCGTTTGCCGCTCCGCCAGCCACCAGCACAGCAGCTCCGCGTCGACCGTGTCCAGCGCACCGGCAATGTCCAGCGCAGCGACACAGGTAAACACCTGGCCGGCGTGAGACTCGTTTCCAGGCGTTGCCCCGTACCCACCGTCAAAGTTCTGACACCGAGCAATGTATTTGACCGCCGCATCGACCCGTATTGACGACGACAACGACGACGGCGACGACGACGGCGACGACGACGGCGACGACGGTGACGACGGCGACGACGGCGATCGCAACCGCCCGAGGATGCTGAGACACGCCAGGGCCGCGTAGATGAACCGCGTGTCCACCTCCCCCGTCTCGTCCCCGCAGAACGACCCGTCCTCCTGTTGGAGCCCCGCAACGTACGCCTCGATTTTATCCGCATCCACCAGATCCAGCCGATCGTACATGGCGAGGATCTGCACGGCCGAGAGCGTCGGGAGGATGTGTGCGTCGTTGCGCTCGCTGGCGCCAAACCCGCCGCTCGGCTTCCGGCACGACAGCACCCACTCTGTCATCTCTTCCCGGTCGAGCGCATCCTCCTCGCCCATGAGGAACAACGCACACAGGCCCCAGTACACGCCCGACAGCCGAAAGTGCTCGGTGGCATAGTACTCGAACGAGTCTTTGCTCCGGCTGATCGCGACGATGTAGTCTCGATGCTTGCGTTTCAGGAGCTCTGCTCGCTCTGGACGAGGTCCAGGAGGCATCACGTGCGTGGTGGACGGAAGTTGAAGTCAAGAAGTGAGAAGAAACCCGGCCCCACACGATTCGAAAACAAAAACTGGGGGCATGCAGATGCGACGACGCGCGGCATCTGCGCTGCGGCAGTATGCCACTACCACGAAGGCAAAGACCACGAGGACAAGGGCCACGAGGAAGAAGGACGTCGCCGAGGAAGCAGCAACGACGGCGACGCCGGCGACCTCGGTCGTCTCGGCATCCCGGTTCCAGTCGGCCGTCCTCGATTTGACGCGCCTGCCCTATATGAAGTATGTGGTGGGTGAGGCGACGATGCGGCGATTCCACGAAAAGAAAGCGACTACGGAGGAGAAGAAGAAGGTCGTCGAGGCGCTCAAGGCGTACCTGCCTCGGCGGATCACGCAGGTGGAGGCTTTGCGTCGAGCGCGGGCGATCCTGGACGCCGAGAGCGTGGTCGGTCCTTTGCGAGGCAAGAAGGCAGAGACGCCGGCCGAGGTACTCGAGTCGATGAAAGCAGACGTGATGGCGTACTGGGGGGTGGAGGAGTCGCAGTTTGACGCGGCGGTCGGTCGGGTACTCAAGGTGTTGGAGGAGAACGACATCAACAACCAGACGAGTTTGGGGGAACGAGAGATGGAGATGGAGATGGAGATGGAGATGGAGATGGAGATGGAGATGGAGATGGAGAGAGGGATGGGTGGCTCGTCGGCGGCATTCACAAACCCGACGATGAGCGAGGCACAACGGGAAGAGGTGACGAGGATCATGTCCAGAATAATTGGATAACTGGTATTGATAGTGATAGTCATACATTAGTAACGAGAGAGTAATGGGTTTGGAAAATTGCCGTAGCTGGGGGTGATGATGTGGATGGGAATGGGAATGGGCATGCTACTCTGGGTAGACGACCTGCCACGTGGAGCTCCGGCGCTGCTCGAGCGTGTCGCCGTCTTCGAGCGCGCGGTCCTTGGAAGCCTGCGTCGCTGCTGCAAAGTCGTTCTCGATCTCCTCGGTCGCCTCGGCGCCCATGAGCTTCTTCCAAAGATGATGGCGGGCAAACAGGAGCGGCACACGCTCCACGGGCACATGGCGCGTCTCGACGACAAAGAAGTAGACGAACACGCTCATGATCACGACGAACCCGGCAAAGAACAGGAAGACGCCCCACTCCATAGCGCACAGCATCGAGATGAAGGTCTGGCCGATGACGAACGAGAAGAGGAAGTTGGTCGAGACGGCGACGGACATCCCCGCGGTCCTGGTGGAGAGCGCGTGGACCTCCGAAGGCACCAGCCATCCGAGCGGTCCCCACGACCACGCAAACGCAGCCACGAAGACGCAGATGACGACCAGCACGCCGATGCTCATCGGCTCTGGGAGCACGGTCGCCCCGGAAGAGAAGCCGGCGCCCAGGACCGCGCTGACGACGATCATGCTCGTGCACATCTGGACGCCTCCCTCCAGGAACCAGAAGCGACGACCGAGGCGGTCGACGCTGAAGATGGCCACGAGGGTCGAGACGACGTTGACGCAGCCGATGATGACGGTGTTGAGCAACGCCGTCTCGGCGCCCGATCCGAGCGACTTGAACAGGACGGGCACGTAGAACATGATTGCGTTGATGCCGGTGAACTGCTGGAACAGCGGAATCAGGATCGAGATGGTCAGCTGCGGCAGGTTCTTGCGCTGGCCCAGCTGTCTCCAAGAGTCGAGCGTCGACGTCTTGGCGCACAGCATGGTCGCCTCGCGGATGTCCTCGAGTTCAGCCGAGACGTCGTCGGACTTCCGCAGGCGCTTGAGCACCTGCTCGGCACGCTCGACGTGGCCCCGTTGGTAGAGCGAGTTGGGGCTCTCGGGGAGGACGAGGGAGCCGACGAGGAGCACGAGGGCAGGGACGGCGGCGAGCCCGAGGGAGAGGCGCCAGCCGGCCGCCCAGTTGCGCACGCCATAGTTGACGAGCTGCGCCACGAAAATTCCGATGGTGGTCGCGAGCTGGAACAGCTGGTTCAGCGCCCCGCGATAACGGAACGGCGCAGCCTCCGACAGGTAAACCGGCACGGACGCGTTGGCGAATCCGATGCCCGCGCCGAGGCAACACCTGCCGATGTACAGCATGGCGAGATCCTGCGCACCCGCGTTGAGGCCGGCCCCGATCAGAAAGAACACCGCAGCGATGAACATGGAGACGAGTCGGCCGCGCTTGTCGGACACATAGGAGGCGATCGGCGAGAAGATGAGTCCGGCCAGAAACAGCACGGAGGTGAAAAACTGGAGTGTGGCACTGTTGAACGTGCAATACGGGCCATTGAGGTCGGAAGACTGCTCCGCGGCGTAGACGTCCGGGAAGAACTCTTCGAGAAATTGCGAGTTGGACTCGACGCCGCCGGTGATGCCGAGGTCATACCCGAAGAGGAGGCCTCCGGACGCGGCGAGGATTGCCACGGAGACGACGTAAGCGTTCAGCTTCTGGTCGCCATAGGCCTGCAGGTGGCCAGACGCGAGGGTGGCGATGGGGGCCGCTGCCACGGGCGCCATGGTGCGCTGTTGGTGTTATCAGGTTATGTTGGAGGACGATGGAAAGGCGGTGAACTGGTCGCAATGTTTGTATTTCATGAGAAATGGGAATGAGGGGAAGAAGCGCGTCAACGGGGTTCCTTTCCGAAAGGAAGGGACGCGGACGCGGCCTCGGCCGCGTTCGGATTAAATCGCATTTCCGCTAAAAACACCGACCGACTCGACTCGCTCGCACCCAAAACCGTGTTGACAGCTGCTCTTCCTGCTCCTACGGGTGTCGCCTCTCGAGAAATGCCGCCCCGGAGCCCAAAACGGGACATGTCTCCCACGCAACCCAACGCCCCGGTGGTCACCACCGTGTCCCTCGTCCTCCTCCTACTCCTTTTCTCCTCCTTCCCCGACGTCTACCGGATCACCGACAGGCACGTCATGGACCCCACGCCGACCTGCCCCATCTCCCCGCTCGTCGAGCGCATCTACGCCCACGAAGTGGCGCCCCGCGTGGCTTCCGACTCGACGCCGTTCCACTACCTGGACTTCACCGGCTCCAGCATCTACACGACGACACAAGCCTCCGAGTACCACGCGTTGCTCTCCGCCGGCGTATACGGCAACCCCCACTCGAAGAGCCTGAGCTCGCGCCTGAGCACGCAGCACGTGAACGACATGCGCCAGAGGATTCTCGAGTATTTCAACGCAGACCCGGACGAGTACATGGTGGTGTTCACGCGCTCGGCCACGGGGGCCCTCAACCTGCTCGGGGAGGCGTTTCCGTTCACCGACCAGTCCCAGTTCGTCTACTTGGAGGCCAACCACAACAGCGTGCTCGGCGTCCGGTCGTACGCACAAAAGGCGGGCGCGCGCGTCGGGGCGATGACGGAGGACGAGGTCGAGCGGTGGCTGGCGTCCGACGGGGACGAACCGTCGGACGCTTGGAACCTGTTGGCGTACCCGGCCAAGGACAACTTCGAGGGGGTCCTGTATCCGCTCGAGTGGATCGAGCGCGTCCACGAGAAGAAGCCCAACTGGATGGTGCTGTTGGACACCGCCGCCTTTGCGCCGACCTACCGCCTGGACCTGAGCGTGGTCAAGCCCGATTTTGCCGTGGTCAGTTGGTACAAGGTGTTTGGTCTTCCGAGCGGCGTCGGCAGCTGGATCGTCAAGCGGAGCTCCGAGAAGCATCTGCAGAGGGTGTTCTGGGGCGGGTCGTCCGTCTTCACGGCGACGGCTGGACACGGCGCGGGCAACGCGCCGTGGGAGGTCAGGTTCCAGGGTGAGGCGCGGTACGAGGATGGCACGCTGCCGTTCTTGGAGATTGGGTCGCTGCGGACCGGGTTTGACCTCATGGACCGCCTGGGGGGCATCGATTCCGTACAGGAATACGTGACGTGCCTGGGCAAGTACCTGAGCTCGAGGCTGCAGTCGCTGCGCCATTCCAACGGCGTGGCCTTGGTCAAGCTCAACGGCAAACACTACACGGACCCAAAGCGCCAGTCTGGGATCGCCAGCTTCCAGCTCGTCAAGCCGGAACCGTCCAACGGCTCGCCGTTCTTCTCGTATCGGACCGCGGCGTTGGTCCTCGCAGAGGCCGGCTTCCAGATCCGGGACGGGTGCGCGTGCTGCCCGGGCGCGTGCTACCGAGCGAGCAACGTGACCGAGGCCGAAGTACGGGACAAGGCGACCAGGGCGAACGGCGACTACGGAGGCTGGGAGTACGTCCAGAGGGGATCGGAGAAACTTCCGCTCGGCGCCCTCCGGGCGAGCCTGGGGTGGCTGTCGCGAGCACGAGACGTCGACGCCCTGGTCGACTTCCTGGCAGCGACCTATATCGACGCGACCGACGACGTGTTGCCGATGAGCAGGACGAGCGGGGAGGGCGGCAACGATGCCTCGCGGTTCGGATGTTAAAAGGATCAATTACCGCCCAGATCACCCAGGTCTAGAGCCGCGCGGCCGACAGCCGGGGCGGCACCGCCATCCCGACAGACACGACAATCTCGATCCCCTCGCGGACGCTCAAATTCACCCGGATCACGTCCTTCTCCTCCAACAAAAACACGTCCCCCACATACACGTGATTCGTCGGCACGTACACCGTATACAGCTGAATCTCCCCGCTGTCTGTCTTCACAAATGTCGACCCCGTGATGAACCCAAACGCGTACTCCCCCTGCCGCGGGTGCCGGATCAACACACATTCCCGGAAGCTATTCGCCGCCTCGTGATCCGGCGACACCGCCGCACTCACCTGCTTTGCAGCACTATAAATATGTTTCACCAGCGGCAGCCGGTGGATGATAAACTCCCCGAGATTACTAAACGCCCGACCGACCCAACTCGACGCAAACACCCCCGTGGCAAAGATAAACAGCATCGACGTCAGGAACCCCAACCCGAACACGTGGTACCCCATGAACCACTCGTACACCGGTGAGAAGAACGCGTCGAAGAAGTTCAGGATCCACCACGTGGCGTAGACGGTGACGACGACGGGGAACAGCACGCCGATCCCGGCAGCGAACTTCCGACTGAAGAATCCAGAGGCAGACGCAGCCGCTTCCCCCGTCGTATGTTTCCGCGCTAAGGAAGTGGAACTCATGGCGGTCATGAGACGGACCGCTTCCTCCTCGTCGACGACGGACGAACTTCGAGGCGTCATTCTCGTTCAAATTCGATCGATTCGAATTCGAATTTGAACAGTCCGTCGTTGGCTCGCGCAATGCCCCCCCCCCAGAGAGACAGAGAGAGAGAAGTTACTTCTTTGTTCGTTACTGCTTTGTCGTCGCCCGAGTGCATAGCAGCGTATGCAACAGGATCCCAGTGGCCACGCTCACATTGAGCGAGTCGACGGTCATCAACTCGCCAGCGTCCGAACCCACCGCACCCATACCCATACCCATACCGGCCCCTCTGTCCACGCGGATGGCCCGGGTACACGCGTTGCGTACAGTCTTACGCAGCCCGTACCCTTCGCTGCCCATGACCAGGACTGTCGGCGCCGTGATCTCAAACTCCTGACAGGGCGTCGAGTCGTCGTCCCCGCTCGCCGCGACCACGTCCCACCCCTTGGCCTTGGCGTCCACCAGCGTCGTCGGCAGAGAGCGACAAGAATGTATCGTCATCTTCTCGAGGGCGCCGCTGCTCGCCTTGGACACGACCCCGCTGAGCGGGGCCGAGTTTTTGCTGCACAGCAGCACGCCGTCGGCGCCGAGGAAGAAGGCCGTGCGGATCACGGCGCCGAGGTTCTGTGGATCGGTGATTTCGTCGAGGCACAGCCACACGGGCCAGCGAGAGGAAGACACGGCGTCGGCGGGCGGGAAGACGTCCATCTTGTCGCAGTTGAGCGGACTGGCGTCGAGGACAATCCCCTGGTGGGGTCGATTGCTCGTCACCATGTTGAGATCGTGTTTGGACGTCTCGATTAGCGGAATGTTCATCTTTTGCGCCCTGGCCAGCGCCTGCCTGATGGCAGGCAGCTCTTTCTTCTTCGAGTCGCCGATCCCTTTCTGCACATACAGTGCGTGCATCACCCTCCTGTTGGCGTCCTACAAGGTTGTGTTCGGGAACGCGCGCGTGAGACAGAGAGAGGCAGGAGTTGCGTCGCGTCGGCTTGTCGGTCGGTGGACGACGTACCAAGGCCGCGAGGACTGGCGAGGAGCCGTACACCGAATCCCCTTGGAACTCGAGCTTGCCCGACTTTTTGTCGGTCTGGTCGTCTCCGTCGCTCCAGTTGTCTCGATCTTGCCTGTCGTTTCGGGGGTTCTGGTAGCGGCCACCCCGCCGGTCATCCCGACTCGTGTACCTCCCCCCGCGTCTCTCCGACCCCCCGGGTCCCCCGGATCGCTCCCAATGCCTGCCACCGCGGTCTCTGTCCCGGACCCGACCCCGGTCCCGACCACCATCGCTGTCCCTGTCCCTGTCCCGTCGCGGAGCGCTGGTGCCCAGCCCGTCGAACGTGGCCATGCAACGAGTCGTGTAGAGTAACCGTACTCTGGGACACCGGCAGGATCTCCCGGCGGATACGGATACGGATACGGATACGGATACACGGCCCATGACCGGTACGCATCGTTGTAAGAACGACGTAGAGAGCGACGTCATTCTGAATATCAGTCCGAGAGGCGAACTTCGAAACTCGTGAATGTATTCTGCGCTCGTCTCGACTCGTTCTCTCAGACCACCCTATTGTATAGGGTGTATGTGCTATAGGCTGTGAGCGCTCGGCGGTGTGGGATGGACTGTGCGAGACACCTTCGTCCACTCGCGGCGCGCTCTCTCCGGATGGGCGGGGTCGGGGTCGGCCGGGTCGGGGTCGGCCGGGTCGGGGTCGGCCGGGTCGGGGTCGGCC
>Ga0181582_10000380_pt1 | contig 31040 bp, 25 predicted proteins | sample 071ome_32_FD_132438 | JGI IMG/M metagenome (GOLD analysis project Ga0181582, IMG submission 132438) | Coastal salt marsh microbial communities from the Groves Creek Marsh, Skidaway Island, Georgia - 071405AT metaG (megahit assembly) | ecosystem: Environmental > Aquatic > Marine > Intertidal...
CGAAGAAGGCATTGCCGCATTCTTGGAAAAACGCCCACCAAATTGGGAACAATAAGTAATGCTTGCCCCAAGTTGTTGGTATTTGGTCAATGCTGAAAGACGTTATTTTCCTATCTTGACCAATTATAGGATTGCGATGTAATCGAAGAGTGCGTGCGGGTATGATGTAATGGTAGCCTGTCAGCTTCCCAAGCTGAACGCGCGGGTTCGATTCCCGCTACCCGCTCCAACTAACTCTACTTAATATTATTTATACCAGCGAGTTAGTCAGTCGTGATATTTTTTATGGATACACTTATGGGTACACTTTATCGGTGTGACTATCATTAGACTCTGATAGCGGAATCAAGCACCATCCTAAAGATGACCCAAATTTTAATGATTATTAAAGACTTTTAAATCTGCAGTGTTTCAACTATCGTAAACAAGCCAATATCTCAGTCGCCATTATTACGGCGAATGTCTTTTATTGAAGCTTTCGCCGTAGCTTCAATATTACTTCGTCCTAATAACGTTTTCGACCCATAATTTTGTTTCTCCGTCTCTATCAAATTATGGAAAAGTTTTACGGGACAGACACATGTGTATTCTCGATTTCGAGACATATAATGGAATGCTATCGAGAAGCGATTTGCCTACTCCCAGCCGCCATCTGAGCCACGGCTAGGTTAAGTGCATCCATATCGCTACGCGACAAAAGGGTTTTTGCGCCAGCCGCGGGGATAACCCATTACTTGGAAAAGTTCAGTAGCACCCCTTGTCGACCACGCAGAATATAAAATCTGCTCAGGATCAAGTTATTTGGTCCATTCATTTCACCGCCTTTGACAGCATTTCCCTTGTACTTAAATTGGAATTGTGTGAACTGCCAAAGCAGCTTTGTTATGTAGTGCACCAATTTTGAGCTCAGCGGTATTGCTGGTTCGCTTTTGTGCCAAATCGTGGCGCGTGGTTGGGTAAGACCGACCGTACTTTGACGCCTTACCCTGATTTTATGGCGTGCTATACGCTTAGCTGAGATAAATTGTTGCCATTTTCTTCAAAGATTTAGGCACTAACTTGCCCGCCTGACCGCCCGATCCAAAGGCAACAAATCGTTCTTTGCAAACTTCTTGCATCGCTGTTTGAGCACGCCCAAGATAAGCCCTTGGATCGAAACAGCTCGGATCTCCTTTCAAGGACTGTCTGATTGCCCCAGTCATTGCAAGGCGCAAGTCGGTATCAACGTTTACTTTTCGCACGCCCAATCTAATTGCGTTTTGAATTTCCTCAAGCGGGACACCCCAAGTCGGCGCCATCTCGCCGCCAGCATCGCGCAAAATATCCTGTAATGCCCGAGGTACGCAAGACGCACCATGTAAAACCAAATGCGTGTCTGGCACGGCCGCATGGATTTCAGCCAGTCGGTCCATACGCAATATATCACCATCTGGTTTCCTAGAGAATTTATAGGCTCCATGCGATGTACCAATTGCAATAGCCAAGGCATCGACTTGTGTCTTGGCAACAAATATTGCGGCTTGGTCGGGGTCCGTTAACAGCTGCTCAGCCGTCATTTGTCCTTCATATCCATGACCGTCTTCGGCGGCACCGACACCCGTTTCCAAACTGCCTAGATGGCCCAGTTCGCCCTCAACTGATACGCCCACTGCATGGGCTATTTTGACAATTTCTCTTGTGATTTGGATGTTTTGCTCAAACTGCGTTGGGGTTTTTCCATCTGGTCCTAACGACCCATCCATCATCACAGATGTAAATCCATGTTGTATTGCACTAATACAAGTTGCGGGTCCATCACCATGATCTTGGTGCAAGCAAACGGGGATATATGGCATCTGCTGGACCGCGGCTGTAATCATCGATTGCATGATGGCATCACTAGCATATTGGCGCGCACTGCGGCTAAGTTGAATGATGACAGGACTGTCCACAGCATCAGCGGCCGCCATCACTGCCTTTAGCTGCTCAAGATTGCTAATATTAAATGCCGGAACTGCATAGTCATTTTTTGCGGCATGATCCAACAGCTGTCGTAGTGTGATGAAAGCCATGACATTAACCCTAAATAAAATGTATTGCTTTACCGTCGCAGGACATCGCCGCTTCGCGCACTGCCTCGCTATAGGTAGGATGCGCATGTGATACAGCGGCCAAATCGGTAGCACTGGCGTTTAAATCCATAGCGACGCAAATCTCATGGATCAGATCACCAGCAGACGGACCAAGAATCTGCGCACCCAAAATTTTCCCGGTTTCGCTTTCGGTGATAATTTTCACGAAACCATCCGCACAGTTTGCCGCCTTGGCGCGTCCATTGGCAGCAAATGGAAAAACGCCGCACTTTGTAGCTACACCTGCTAATTTAGCGCGGGCCTCACCATAGCCGACGGTTGCCAGTTCTGGATGCGTGTAGATAACACTGGGAATTGAATGATAATTGATCAAATGAGGCTCGGATCCCGCAATTTGCTCTGCCACCATAATGGCTTCATCTTCGGCCTTATGTGCCAACATTGGTCCCGCGATAACATCACCGATAGCGTAAATATGTGACACGGCTGTTCGGCACTGGGCATCAACAGGAATTATACCACTCGTGGCCAGAGAAATGCCCGCTTTTTCCAATTCCAACCCACGCGTGTTGGCGCGCCGACCTGTCGCAACCAGAACCTTTTCGCTATGAATTTTGGAAATTTCATTTTTAGAGCGATCATTATAGGTCACAGTAATACGATCCACATCTACCTGGGATTGTTTGACCGCCGCGCTGAGAATAAATTTCAGCCCCTGCTTTTTCAGCAATTTTACATATGCTTTTCGCAGATCTTGATCGAGCTCGGGCAATATTTCATCAGCGTATTCCAAAACTGTCACATCACATCCAAGCCGCGCATACACGCTGCCCAGCTCTAGACCAATAACGCCTGCCCCGATGACTATCAAACTCTTTGGGATTTGGTCAAAATCTAGCGCCCCTGTTGATGACACAATGCGTGTTTCATCGATCAAGACGCCAGACAAAACCTGCGGCTGCGACCCCGTTGCAATAACATAATTATTTGCACTATACACAGTTTCGGATACGCGAATTGCATTTGGTGATATGAATTCTGCCCAGCCTTTAATCCAAGTCACGCCGTTCGCTTTGAACAAATATTCCAACCCCTTTGTATTCTGATCAATGACAGAATTTTTGTGCGCTTGCATTGCGGGCCAGTTGATTGCACTGTCACGTACATCAATGCCGATAGAGGCAAAGTTTTTATTCATCTCGGCGTACATATGTGTTGCGTGCAACAATGCCTTGGAGGGAATGCAGCCAACATTTAGACAGGTCCCGCCCAAACGATCACGTCCTTCAATAATTGCTGTTTTTAATCCAAGCTGTGCCGCCTTGATTGCACACGCATATCCACCGGGGCCGGCCCCAATGACGATCATATCATAGTCCGTCATGTTCTTTCCTTTTACTATAGCTTTGCTAGCGCTGGCATGATCCAAGTGGGCATAATCCCCGATCTTGCGATAAATGGAGCTAGTGGTTTATTTCGAAACAGCCCGTATTGCGTCAGACAAATGGTATCCAATCCAACAGCCTGACCACCAAGGATATCTGTATGCAATGTATCCCCAACCATGGCATAATGCCCTGCCCCCCAAGCATTAAGCGCGATGTCAAACGCATGATGAAAGGGTTTTCCGAAAAACACGACGTCGGCTTGGGTTTTATCCCACAGATCGTGGGCCCAAAAACCCGGTTCAATCGTCAGTCCATTTTCGCGCGGAGCGACCAAATCAGGGTTACCAACAATCACGGGTCGAGGATGGCGCAGCAAGCTTTCAATCAATCTATCTTGATGGGCTTGCGTCCAATTTTCAGCAGTCAAAAACAAAAACCCTGGAACATCATCCCAAGAGCCTGAAATCTCAAAAAGATTGTTTACATCCTGTTGTGTATCTCGAAATTCATCTTGGGGCGTTGCAATCGCCGCCCATTGGGAAATCTGCGAATGTTTGGATAAATTGGCGAATAACGTATCGCGGCTGGAGATAATTTCATCGCGGCGAATATCTAGGCCCAAATGCTGGTATTTATGGAATGCCTCTGATGACGTATAGCTTGCCGCATTTGTTAAAACCCGAAATGGTATATGCCGCTGACGCAAATCGTCTAGAACTCCAGCCGCGCCTTCAATCGCGCTGTTGCCAACATTAAGCACCCCGAATGAGTCGAATAAAAACCCATCATAATGATCGACGACCTCTTCCAGACAGGTTGCTTGTTTGGGAGCTTGTTGCACCACAACCGGCGGCAATCGATCGCGAATAGCGTCATATCGTTCAAAGGCTGCGTCAAACGTTGTTGTTTGTAGTTGCATCATCATGACAGTCACTTTTGCTCCAATTCAGATGTTATGTCGGCTAAGCGCGCAAAATGATCCTTCAAAGCGGGATAAATATCTTTGTAAATATGATAGATTTGATCATATTTCAGGCGATCGGTGTCATTCGGGTGATAGGAAACGCCCGTGCCACACATTGCCGCAGCCGCGACTTGTACAGATGAAAATATCCCCGCGCCCACAGCCGCCAATAAACCCGCACCTAAACAGGTTGCTTCGGGCTCGCGCGCGACTTCGACAGGACGGCTCAGAACGTCAGCAATGATCTGACACCACAATGCAGATCGCGCGCCACCACCCATTGCCAAAAACCTATTTATCTTTTGACTTTGTGCCTCGGCCCCAGTCGATGACAAACGTTGCTCCATTGCTAGGCCTTCTAAGATAGCCCGGTACATATGGGCTTTGCCGTGACGGGGGGACAATCCAAACATAACACCGCGCGCTTGACTGTCCCAATAGGGTGTCAAAACACCTGTTAAGTAAGGTAATGACAACAACCCGTCTGATCCCACCGGCAAATTGGCAGCGGCTGTTTCCAGAATTTGTTCAGCGCTCAGATTCAAACCGAAAGGGCTTGGCGGTATACCGGCGAAATTATCAATAAACCATGACAGATTATAAGTACCGCCGCCAAAGAAAGTTTCAAAGATATAGCTATTGGGAACGCCACCAACCATTGTGCGAAAACCGGTATCTGTTCCAAAATCGCTACTAAAACTACCAGATACGATCCCTGTGCCCAGATTCAAATAGGCCTCGCCGGGCGCCACAATACCGACACCCAAACCTGCCGATTGGCCATCCCCCAAACCCGCGACAACCTGTAAACCTCGTGTTAATCCCAAAAGATCCGCAACATCATTTCTAAGCTGGCCGATCACTTCGCCTGGGCGAAACAGTTTGGGAAATTGGCTTCGATCAAGACCAACCGTTCCCAACAATTCATCCGAGTAGTCGAATGTTCTAAGATCCAAAACCCCCAACGGATCCACACTGCCCGTTGAACTGTGCCATTCGCCCGTAAGTTTATTGACAAGATAGCTATGCACATCGGCGACCATCACCGCGTTTTCCAAACATGCTGGCTCATGTTGACGCAGCCACGCCATTTTATACCAACTGGTTGCAGTGTTCGGGGGTTTTCCCGTGATATCGTGGACGCGGTCAGTTCCAAATTGGTGCACCTGTTGTGTGGCTCGCGTGTCCAACCACAGCATCGCAGGACGCAGGGCATGACCTGCGTCATCAAAATAGGAAAACGTTTCTCGCTGGTGCGTAATCGCCATTGCTGCCAATCGAGAGGGATCGATTTTACGGCAGGCTTGGCCTATGGCCTCGATCGCGGCTGTCCACCAATCGTTTGGGTCCTGTTCACCCCAACCCGGGTGTGGCGCAGAATGGCAATAACTTGATCTGCCGACGCTCACACTTTTACCATTTAAATCCCATACGACAGCTTTGGCAGCCGTGGTTGAACAATCTAATCCTAGAACCAAATCACCTTGCATTTTGGCCTGTCCCTCGCGTTTGCGCGATAATACGTTCGGCGGTTTTGACGATGTCATCTAATCCCGTTTGGTCAAACCATCCTGCCAAATACATAAAATCGGCTATTGTCACGCGTTCACGCATAAAATGTGAATTTGCAATAATCCAGCGCAACTGTTCAGCGGCCACGTCCAAACCGAGGTCATTAATATGCATGGGCGCGTTTGCGCGGTTCAAATATTGGGCAATCTTGTCAGTGGAAAAGGTCAGGGCATTGTGGGCCACCTGATGGGTATCCCAATTGCTAAGCACATCAAAAAAACGATCTTGAGACGTCTTCAGCAAACGTAACTTGGTTGTATAGCGGCTAGCACATTCCTGTCCGATTTTGCCAGATGGATCTAGACTGCCGAATGCTTGTTTAGCATGGTCTTGGTGAGTGGTTTCATCCCACTCGATTGCATCAACTGGGAACCCGTCTGTTTGCATTCGATGACAAAAAACATCCCATGTTGCGGCCCTTAGGACGGCACCCACGCCAACCTGCGCCCCATGCGACCCCATTTTGGTATGATTGTAACTGGCAATCATGTCTAACATATGACTAAACAGGTGTTCCATTCCGGACAAAGTCGCTGTCGTACCGCCGACGCCCGTCACAATCCCACGCAAATCCAGCGCACGTGTCAACTGTTCAACGTCCGAATAAATGCCAGTGGTCAATCCCTGCGACCATTTTTCAATATTTTGCCCACATAGCGACAGCAGCTCTAACAATACAGGGGTAAACGTATGATCAACACCGATTTGCGACGCCAAATACCAATCCCCTGGGGCACAGAACATGGACATCATTTCGCCCATACCGGCCGCCGTCAATGTACTAGGGGCATCGACAATTGTTTGGACATCAGCCAACACAGCCTGCGGCCATCGGCTGAGTATAGTTTTTTTAACGCCTTTTTCTAAGATAACAGAAAAATTATCTGTGTAGCCGTCAACGGATGCCGCAGTCTGAACCAGAATATGAACCTGTATTGCGTTTCGCAGCGCGGCTATTTTCGCAATATCAGATATTGTCCCACCACCGATTGACACAATCGCGTCACACCCCACGGCCAAAGCGGCTGCCTGATCTAGAACGGCCTCAGTCGCGTGTAGAACATCTTGCCCGTCATCCAAGACAATCATTTCTACATCAAACTGTTGGCGTAACTGTTCGGTCAAATTGGATTTTAACGATGCCCCGTTTCGCAAAATATCCGTGCGATCAACGATCACACCAACGCGGGCACGCGAACCCGCCAGGACGGGCGTGGCATCATTTACGCGGTTTAGGTATTTATCCAACAATGGACAAAGATAAGCCGAAATATCCCGCTCAATTATGACTTCGCCCATATCCAAAGATGCAAACTGTCCCTTGGGATCATTTTGCTTTAGTGCAGCATCAATCTTCCTAAGATCATTTAAATCTGTGACAGATAATCCCAATGACATGTTTTTTTCCTGTTATGTCCCGATCGTTCTGACGATCAACGTTTAGCAAGGCTGTTTCGATCTAATAAAACAGCTAAAATAATGGCAAAACCTATAACCACCGGCTGCAAATTGGGTGACACGTTCAATAAAGCCATGCCATTCCGCAGCACGCCAATAATCAGCAACCCAATAAAGGTTCCCATCATACCACCAGATCCACCAGCAAGACTGGCACCGCCGATTACGACGACGGCAATAACACTCAGCAAATCGCTTATACCCGCGGTTGGGTGGGCTGCATCCAATCGTGACCCCACAATCAAACCAGCAACTGCGGCCAAGACACCTGCGATGACATATACCAGAACCTTAACTTTCTGAATTTCGATACCTGACAAGCGTGCAACTTCTTCGTTCCCACCAATTGCATAAAGTGCACGACCGATTGGGCGAAAATTCAGCCAGAACCCAAATAGCGCATAAATCGAAATCAAGATGATCAGTTCAAGTGGAATGCCAAAAATGCGCTCACTTGTTAGCACTGCAAACTCAGGAGGGAACCCTGTCACGGGACTACCGTTTGTAATAAACAGCGCAATCCCAGAGCAAGCTGACATCGTCGCCAATGTTGCAACGAAAGGCTGAATGCGAGCATACGTCGATAAAACCCCATTGACCAACCCGATAAATGCACCCAATGCCAAACCGGCCAAACAAGAAAAGGCAAACGGAACTCCAATATCGCGATAAAGCCATGCGTTAAACATCAGAGTAACCGCCAAAACCGCGCCTACGGACAAATCAATACCGGCAATAATGATGACAAGTGCCGCGCCAACCGCCATGATCCCAATTTCCGACATTTGCGAGAAAATGTTAAACAGGTTTCGCGTTGTAAAAAAATAAGGCGATAGATAGGAAAATACCACGCACACTAACACCAATCCAACCAAGGGGCCAGGAATTTTCCGCAACAACCAGCGAAAGAATAAACCCAATTTGTCCATTTTTTATTCCTTTTGAGTTAGCGAACATAGTCGCGATTTCCAGATGTTAGTGGGCAACCGCCAACGACATGACGGCCTGCGGCGTTGCATTTTTCCGGGTCAAAATTCCTTGTTGGCGGCCTTGGCTCATCACCAACACACGATGACTAAGCCCAATCACTTCCTCAAGTTCTGATGACACAACGATGACTGCGATGCCTTGGCCTGCCAGACCGCGCAAAATCTCGTAGATGGCCATTTTTGCACCTACATCGACGCCGCGTGTGGGCTCATCGACGATAAACAGACGCGGAGATTGCACCAACCATTTGGCGAGCAAAACTTTCTGTTGATTACCCCCAGACATCGCACCAACAGGCAAACCCATCTGACCACGGATATCAAATTTCTCTTTTTGGTCGTTCCCCAATTTGTGTAAAGTGCTGCCAAATACACAGCCAAATTTAGCCAGCAGCTTTTCCCAAGGCATGGCAATATTTCGATTTGCAGCCTGGCCCAGTGTTAAACCCAAACCTTTGCGATCCTCTGACACCATAACAATGCCTGCTCGGATTGCGTCCGCTGGCGTTGTTAAGCGAATAGTGTTGCCATGTATTGTTACGGTCCCCTGATCAAGCCGATCAGCCCCAGCAAGAGCACGCACAATCTCGGTCCGACCCGAGCCTACAAGACCTGCAAGTCCAAAAATTTCACCTTGGTGGACATCAAAATTGATACCCTCAAACACGCCATGGCGCGCGGCATTGCGAACCGACAGTACAATATCAGCCCCATGATTTTTGGGGGTGCGGTGTTCGAACGTGAAATCACGGCCCACCATAGCATTGATCATGTCCTGCCGGGATATGTCACCAATCGGCCAATCCCCTACTTGGGTGCCATCACGGAAACACACCACGCGATCTGCAATTTCTTTTATTTCTTCTAATCGATGCGAAACATAAATAATTCCAGTGCCCGCAGATTTAAGTTTTCGGATTTGTTCGAAAATCAAATGTGCTTCTGTTTCTCCGACGGATGCTGTTGGTTCGTCAAAAATAACATATCGAGGTTTGCGCAAAATTGCCTTGGCGATTTCGATCCCTTGCTGCACGGCCATGGACAACCCAGCCACTGGATGTCGCGGATCGACATCCACGCCCAATTCTGTCAAAATCTGTTCCGCCTCCTCATACATGCGCTGTTTATCAATGCGCCCATTTTTCAACGGTAAGCGCCCCATAAAGAGATTTTCGGCAACACTTAATTGCGGTAACAGTCTAATTTCTTGATGAATTAAAGCTATGCCACGCGTCATCGCATCATTCGGACTGTGTGGGTCATAGGCAATCCCATCAAGCCACATTTGCCCCCGTGTGGGACGTAAAACTCCTGCTACAATGTTGTTAAATGTGGACTTTCCAGCACCGTTTTCTCCGATGAGCGCAACGACTTGGCCAGGCTGCACTGAAAAGTTTACTGACCGCAGCACCATAACTGGTCCAAACTGCTTGACCAAATCGTGACAGTGCAAACCTCTATGCAGATGTCCGTTCTGAAACATGAAATTGTCCTGTTGCTGAGATCGTTGGGAGTGCGGCCCGGCCCAGAGGCAAGGCCCCTTATTGATTTACTTCATGGCTTCCGCGGCGGGGCCGTAGAAATCAGCTGGAGAATAATCATTGACGTTACCAGCGTGGATCAAAACCGCGTCTTGGTACTGCAATTCGGGAATGCTTTCGCCATTCATGACTGCAATAGCATCACGGATCGCCATTTTCCCCATCGGATAGGGAATTTGTGCCATGGTTGCTTGTGTAAGCCCCTCTTTAATTGCGTCTAGCATGGTAGGAAAACCGTCAATCCCGACCGATATCATATCTGTGCGACCCGCCTGACGTGCTGCTTTCGCGGCACCCAATGACATCGCGTCGCTTTCTGCAAAGACCGCATCTAAATCAGGATGTCCCGTTAAAAAGTTTTGTGTTGCTTTGAACGCCTCATTTTCGTCCCAGTTTGCAGTCTGTTCGCCAACTACATTGATACCAGGGTATTTGGCCAGTGCTTCATTGCACCCTTGGGTGCGCTGCAATTCTGCTGTGGATCCCAAAACACCGCGCAGAATTGCGATATCTCCGGACCCGCCCATTTGTTCAAACATCCAGGTGCAAAGATCCCGCGCCGCTTTGACACTGTCAGTTGCAATGTACGTTGCCAATTCGCCATTACCGGATTCTGGACGCTGGTCGACAGCAATCACTGGAACACCGGCTTGATTTGCTGCTTTTACGCCCGCTGCTGCTGATGTGCTATCTTGAGATGTAAATACCAATGCGCCGATTTGTTGCACCAACAAGTTTTGAACTTGGTTAATTTGCTCGCGCGAATTATTGTTGGCCGACGCGATCGAGACTTCATAGCCAGCTTCTTCTGCTGCAGCACGCATACCATCAACGGCGGCCACATAAAATAACGACTTTTGATCAGCAACCGCGATACCGATCACAGGCTTGTCCGCAGCTGTCGCTGCTTGGGCCAGTATAGTAAAGGCGCAAGTCGCAGCTAAAACTGATTTTGTGACATTTTTTGTTGATAATTTCATAGCCATTTCTCCTCTGTTGTGGCTAGTGGTCAGTTAAACTTTGGAGCTTTTCGCTCTTCTGATCTTAACTCTCGGATTCCAATTCCTGTTTGAGTGCCCCCAAGAAGCGGGCAGCAAGTGCCCCATCAACAGCACGATGATCACAGGTCAGGGTAAATTCAGAAATGTCGCGCCATTCAGGCCCAGCGGGTGTCCAAATATACTTTTTTTGGGTTGACCCGATCGCCAAAATGGCAACTTGGGGCGGGTTTATAATTGCGGTAAACCGCGTCACACCAAGCATACCAAGATTTGAAACGGTAAATGTCCCATCCATAAGTTCAGATACCGCGATCGTACCGCTGCGGACTTTGTCGACAAGTATTCCACGGGCGTTGGCGACACCAAACACGTCTTTTGTATGGGCATCTCGGATCACAGGCACGGTTAGGCCACGATCGCTTGCGACGGCCAAGCCAATATTAACGGATGTAAATTCTTGGACACTATTATCCATGTACCAAGCATTCAGTGCTGGAAACACACCCAACGTTTTTGCGCAAGCTGTTAAAATGAGATCAGTTACTGAAACACCGCTGGGACGGTTTTTAATTGCAGCTCGCATATCAATTTGAACCGTAACGCTGAACATTGGCGCCTGCCAAGCCGTGGCCATGTGGCGGGCCATGACTTTTTCAGTCTTGCTCAAAGGACGTAGTACGGCATTCGCATCTTGGGTCATTTTAGCTTCTTTCAAAAAATGCTTGATCCATCGGACCACTGTTTGTTTTGACGAGGAAGTGACAGGCCACTCCCTCAGATGATTAAGCGGCCGTTTTTGAAGCCAAAATCGAGCGGCCAGCGCAGCCGTATGATTTCATCTTATCGATTGTGGCGTCGATCATACGGGTACGGCCTTCGGCCATTGCGTCTTCAAGCTGACGATCACCAGTAGCCCACACGGCCTCAAACCCGGCGCGAAACGCGTGCCGCAAATCAGTATCGGCGTTAAATTTGTGAACGCCTGCCGCCTTGGCTTCGTCCACTTCGCGTTGCGTTAGGCCCGACGCCCCGTGCAACACCAACGGAATACCTGTTGCTGCTTTGATATCTTTGATGCGCTGGATGTTTATTGGTTGCAAAGGCAAACCTGGGACCACGCCATGAACGATACCAACCGAAATGGCCAGATAATCGATGCCCGTTTCCGCAACAAAGCGACGCGCTTCTTCTACATCGGTGTAATAGTCTTCCCAGTGGACATCTTCACCAACATCAGGAATTTTTCCCAATTCCGCCTCTACCGGAATGCCGAAAGCATGGGCAATTTCGACAATTTTTCTCGTGGTCGCAATATTTTCTTCAAACGGCAAATGGGCGCCATCATACATTACCGACGTAAAGCCCAGCTGGATGGCTTCGATCACTTCATCCCAAGATCCATGGTCAAGGTGTATACAATATTCAGCATTGGATTTTTCAGCAATTCGTTTTGTCATTTCGAACGCACGTTCAACGCCCATATGCGGAATAACCGCGCGTCCAACTTGCAAGAAGATTGGGGAATTCGCACGTTCTGCCGCCCAAACTAGGGCCTCGGTCGTTTCATCGTTATGCATATTATATGCGCCAACCGCATAACCGGCGCGACGGGCGTTTTCGATCATTGCGCGGGGGTTTGATTGTTTCATTTCATGCTCCAGTTCTGCGTAATTCTTGATTTAGGATGGATGATGTTGTTGCGTGCCCGGTAGGTCACCAACGGGACGCACCCCATAACGGGCGATATATTGAAAATAGCGATCAATCTGGGTCTGGCGTGTTGCGGTGTCCCACCCCAAATGTTGGGCAAGGATATCTGCTGCGGTCAAAACTGCGTGTTGCCCGCAATCCGAGTTATAGCCGACCATCACACGGCGGATGACGACATCGGTTAAGGTGCGACAGAACTCTGTGTCATAAGTAAAAATCAACTCGGCGCCAATGGCACCAGTTTCAGGATCAAATACCTGTTTCAGATCAGGTTTCTGTTCACATAGTTTTGCAATTTCTGCAGCACGAACGCCATAGATGTCGACCAGTCTTTGACAAGTCTCAGCACCAAGCCCTCCGAGATCAGACAACATTGCGAGAACCTGCGCACGGTTTAACCCAAGGGCGCCTGGGAACATAATTTTGTGCGTCCTGCACTTTGGCACCGGCTGCTTAAGCGCCTTAAAGACGACCTTCATCGTGTCATGTGCAAGACTACGATAGGTTGTCAGTTTGCCCCCGATGATGGAATATAGCCCGTCGTGATCTGGACCATGATCTTGAATGATGTGGCTGCGTGGTACTTTCCATTCGTTGGTCGCAGGGACATAGGGCAATGGACGAACACCACTATAGGTGTATAAAACATCATCTGGCGTCAAATTGGCCATAGGGATCAGTTGATTTACTTCGCCCAATAGATATGAAATTTCAACCGCATCCGCCTGTGCAATATCTGGATCATGGTCATATTTGGTATCAGTGGTTCCAATCATGATTTTGTCGCCCCAAGGGATGATTAAAACCAATCGGCCATCTGCGCGGGATTCGTAATATACAACGTCCTTGGGAGCACCGGGAAACGGGTTCAGGATTAAATGGCTGCCTTTGGCACCCCCGATTAACCGATCGCCCGGTAACCCAGCGGCATTCAAAACATGGTCAACCCATGGACCCGCGGCGTTCACGACCAATTTAGATTTCAGAATGTGACGCTCGTGAGTTAGTTGATCTTGATAGGAAATTCCTGCAATTCTATTGTTTTCATGCAAAAAACCGTCAACTTTGGCATAGGTAAACAAATGCACCCCGTCCCGCACCGCACTAAGCGCAATTTCTGCACACAACCGTTCGGACCAGACAACTTGGCCGTCCATAAAAACGGCCGAACCGGTTAAACCATCCAATCCAATGTTAGGAAACCGAGCAATCGTTGTTTTGCGCGACAGGATTTTGTGGTTTACAGTGCTTTTATCAAAGGACAAGACATCATAAGCTAACATCGCAACGCGTATCATCCAATTTGGACGCGCATTATGTTTATAAAACGGCATCATCAATGGAACAGGTTTGACAATATGCGGCGCTAACCGAAACAATATTTCGCGTTCCCGCAAACTTTCACGCACCAAACGGATGTCGCCCTGCTCTAAATAACGCAAACCGCCATGAACCAAACGTCCAGACCAACTAGATGTTCCGCTGCCAATATCTTCTTTTTCGACCAGCGCTACACTTAATCCTCGCAACGCTGCATCACGCGCAATGCCCAAACCATTGACCCCTGCCCCGACGACGATCAAATCATAGATGTGATCTGTGTTTGACTGTGTCTTGGTATTTTGCGTTGATGCGTTCACCTGGATGACCTTTGCTGAAAAATTTTCGGGCTTTGAGCATTGGGAGGACCGCCCAAAGCCCGCGGGGGGATGGGTTAATCCGTTATTGTTTCGATCATGGCCAAAACCGTGCGCACGGCAGCGTCTTCGCCTTCTTGCACGAGGATTTCGGTCAAAATCCCAGTTGCTGGGCTTTCTAGCTCTTGGGTCGCTTTTTCCGCCTCAATTTCGGCTATAGGCTCATCTTCGCTGACAGCGTCGCCGACTTTCTTTAACCAAGTGGTCACTGTGCCTTCGCTCATGCCCATGCCCCACTGGGGTAATAAAACTTCAACTTTCATTGGAATCTCCTGAATGTATGGGTTACGCGGAACAGACGGTTTTAATCGCCGCCGCAATTTTCTCGGTCGTCGGATACATGAATTTTTCCAACGCAGGACTGAATGGGATTTGCATGTTGACAGCCGTGACCCGGATAATCGGTGCTTTCAGATAAGGCTGAGCAGCTTCGGCGACGATGGCGGCAATTTCAGCAGCAGCACCGCAGGTCCGGTGTGCGGGTTCTGCTATTACTAATCGGCCGGTTTTTTTTACAGATTCAATTATGGAGTTGCTGTCCAAAGGAACCAATGTGCGCGGATCAATTACTTCAACTGAATATCGATCTTCCAACTGTTTCGCTGCCTTTAACGCCAACGGCAATGAACCGGAAATCCCAACAACAGTGCAATCTGTCCCTTCGCGGCGCGTACGCGCCACACCAAAGGGGATCCAATACTCATTGTCATCCACCTCTTCTTTCAAGCCCCAAATTGGAACCGCTTCGAAGGTCAAGACAGGGTCATTGCTATCGATAGCTGTCCGCAACAAGCCTTTGGCATCTGACGCGGAAGCTGGCGCGATAACCTTAAGCCCCGGGACATTCATAAACATGGGATAGGGGCGATCTGAATGATGCGCACCTGTATTCAGTCCATAAAACATCGCGGATCGAAATACCACTGGTATTGAACTTTGCCCACCAAACATATAGCGGTTTTTAGCGGCTTGGTTCACAAATTGATCCATGGCCATATACAAGAATGATGAATAAGACAGATCAACAATCGGGCGCAAACCAGTCATCGCAGCACCAATGGCTGCACCGACGATTGCCTCTTCGGAAATTGGGGTGTTGCGTATGCGTTTTTTACCGAACTGTTGAACAAAATCACCAGATTCCGCGCGTTGTTTGCTTTCCCCTGTGGTTCCATAAACATTCGCTTCTACATCTTCGCCAATAATGACAACACGTTCGTCTGCAACCATTGCTTCGTGTTGCGCGGCACCAATCGCGCCGATATAGGTCATTACACTCACAGTGCTTCCTCCAATTCATAAGCATCGCTGTAAAGATCCTCGAACGCGACATGCATTTCTGGATCTGGGCTTTCGATAGCAAAGGTTGCACAATCCTCGACCTCTTGCGCGATGTCGGTTTCGATCTGATCCATAGTGACATCATCGAAAAATTCGTTTTCTGTCAGATAGCGACGGAAAATTTGTATAGGGTCGCGTGACAACCAAAATTCACGCTCTTCTGCATTGCGGTAATCAACATTGATCCGCAGACCTTCGGAATGTTCGCGGAACCGATAGGTCATAACTTCGACCAAGGTTGGCCCGTCGCCAGCACGCGCACGTGCGACAGCGGCGCTTACTGCGTCATAGACCTCTATCACATCTTGACCGTTTTCAACCCGAACGCCGGGCATTCCGAAACCAGCAGCTCGATCAACGATGCGCCCCCCGGTCACCGTGTGCGCCGGTGTCGACAACGCGTAATGATTATTTTCGCACAAAAATATGACTGGCAATTTCCATGCAGACGCCAAGTTCATGCTTTCATATAACACACCTTGGTTTGCTGCGCCGTCGCCAAAAAAGCACATCGCAACACGTTTTTCACCCAAAACCTGCGCAGATAAACCCGCACCGACGGAAATAGGAATTGATGACCCTGTGATACCGCTTTCGCCCAAACTGCCGACGGCATAATCCGCCAAATGTAGCGAGCCGCCTTTGCCTTTGCAAACGCCGGTTGCCTTGCCGACAAGCTCTGCCATCAATGGGCCCAATGGGGACGCCATTCCAATTGGGTGACCATGGCTGCGGTGATTTCCACAAATATGATCACCCTTCTCCAATGCCATACACGCACCAACAACCTGGGCCTCTTGGCCAATGCTGGTGTGAACGGTACCAGGGATATATCCCCGCTTCACCATTTTTGACGCCCGCTCATCGAACAGACGAATGCGCAGCATGCGTTTTTGCATTTCCAGCAGTTTTCCGGTGTCGATCGCATTTTTTGATGACATTTTTCCTCACAGTTTCACTTTGGCACATTTGTTCATTGTTTGAACATTTGTACCGACCTGTAGATTTTTTAACAAGAGAAAAAATCGAAATATGGATTTTTTTTACCAAATAATTGTTTTTATATATTTTTTTCACGAAAAGTATTTTGTATTTGTGCTATAAAGCCACAAAAACCTGTAAAATTTTCATTTTTGCGGATTCTTTTCTGGACCTATTGCACAGGGTGGTACACATTTGTATCAAGTGACTAATAGGGACGAACATGAGCGAATTAGACAACCGATCAAGCGACATGGCCCGCGCCGCGTGGCTGTATTACACTGAAGAGCTAACACAGAGCGAAATTGCGAAAAAGCTGAGTGTCAGCCGAAGCACAGTGATCCGATTGCTGCAAAAAGCAAAGGAAAGTGGGATTGTCCAAATATCAATCGGTGTGTCATCCACAACTTTTGAATACGAGCGTGATCTAGAAAAAAAATTCAACCTCGCCAAGGTTAGAATCGTTCCCGAAGCACTGGACGGTCTCATGCAAAGACGGTGGTTGGGGCAAGCTGGAGCTGAAATTTTAACAGAGCTGGCCCGAGATGGATCGACGATGGCCGTCAGTTGGGGATCAACGTTACAATGTTTGGCTGATTCTTTGACTGGCGACATAAAACGCCAAGGCATGAGAATCGTCGCCTTGAATGGCGGGCTACACAATGCATCACGCGGCACAAACCCCCATGAGGTGGCCGAACATTTGGGACAGGTTTTTGGTGCAAGCACAAGAGCGCTATACGCGCCTGTGTATGTTCGCAACGAAACGACGGCTTCGGGTTTGTATAATGATCCCGGGCTGATAGAGGCTTTGGAAATGGCACGTACAGCGGATTTGGTTGTGTACAGCCTCGGAACGATCGCTCCTGAGGCAACTATGATAAAATTGGGATATATCAACGCCAACGAACGTGAATTTCTTGTGCGCCAGGGCGCAGTTGGCGAAATTGCTGGACGATGGATCGATGCAAACGGCCTACCAATAAAATTACCTGAGACCATTAATCCAATTGGCATCAGCCTAGGCGAATTACAGCGCATTCCAAATCGACTGACGGTCGCAGGGGGACGCGAAAAAACTCAAGCAATTCGTGCCATTTTGAACGGACGATTAACCACACATTTGGTAACTGACGAATATACGGCCCAAGAGTTGCTCTCATAATCACTCCTACAAACCCCAAAATAGAGATTAAAACCAATCCAGTATTGACACAAATGTTTTTATCATGAACAATTGCTTCAAACTTTGAGGGCGCTATACTATGAAACTTGGGATTGATTTGGGAACATCGATGGCCAAAGTAGCCGCGTTCGATGATCGCGGACACTGTATTGCCATTGCTGCACGAGAGACTATTTTACAACATCTTGGCCAAGGGCGCATCGAGCAAGATTTCGAACAGCTTTTCGAAACCGTTTGTGAAATAATTCAAGAGGTCCTGGTCAAAACCAAGCAAAATCCAACGGTTGTCGGGATTACTGGGCAAAGTGATGGACTATGGCTATTTGACGAGAACGGCTTCGCAGTTGCGCCAGCCGTGTCATGGTTGGATGATCGCGGAAACCCCTATCTTCAACACTGGATTGACAGTGGTGTTTTTGACCAAGTTTTTCAAATCTCTGGCAATGCAATATTTCCCGGAAGTATGGCCCCGCTGATGGCGGCTCTACATGACAAAACACCAGAAGTGTTACGCAGGGCATATACTGCCAGCTATCTAAAAGATGCTATTTTACAGCGCCTTACGGGCGTACGTATCACCGACGCCTCCGATACATCCTTGCCATTTTTGAACACGCTTAGCCGCGAATATGATCCAAAGATTTTGGAAATGTTGGGCTTGGATCGATATCGCCATCTGCTGGCCCCAATCATGCTGGCACCAGGGCAAACATTTGTAGTTACACAGACTGGCAGCGACTGCACTGGACTACCTGTTGGTACGCCAGTCCATGCCGGCCCGTTTGATTTACCTGCCTGTGCCATTGGAGCAGGAGTCCGCAACGTTGGCGATGGGCTGATTATTATTGGCACAACACTGGCATGCGAGGTACTGGTTGACCGTGTGGATACAGATCAACCCTCTGTTGGAATGACACTGTGTATGCCACAACAGGGCCGTTGGATCCGCGCTATGCCGGCAATGGTTGGCACAGCAGCATTGGATTGGACACTGTCCATGATTGGACGCAAAGCACAAGATCTCGACATCATCCTTGGTGATAGCCAACCGGGGGCCAATGGTGTTATGGCATTGCCCTATTTTTCAGCTACCGGTGAACGCGCCCCCTTTGTCGATGTGAATGCCCGCGGATTGTTTACTGGCATGACGACATCTACGACGCCAGCAGATCTGGCCATGGCAACATGTGAGTCTATTGCTTATGCGGCACGTCATTGTATTCAAGCGGCAGGTCTATCAGGGGATTTGTATGTCTGTGGTGGCGGTTCGAATTCTGCAACTTGGTTACAAATGTTTGCAGATGTTCTTCAACATCCGTTGAAAGTTGCTCGCAGACCCGAAGTGGGCGCTCGAGGCGCGGCGATGGCGGCCATGCAGGCTGCGGAACATGGATTTGATCCTGTAGAATGGACTGAACCGGAAACAACTATCCAGCCAAATCCAGCTGTTGCAAAACTCTATAAGACTGGGTTTGACAATTATATGTCCCTAATCAAAGCCATCCAACCAACTTGGCGCCCAAAACAATGATTTTCATGAAACACACAATGTGAAAGGATACGCCATGCGAGATCTTGGTCGACCTGAACAGCGCCACCCAGAAAAAGCGCATCGCCCTAACAATCCAAGTGTCAAACGACCACCTTGGATCAAAGTCAAGGCGCCTGGATCAAAAGGGTTCATAAAAACCTATGACATTGTGCGCGAACATAATGTCGCAACTGTTTGCCAAGAGGCCGCCTGTCCCAACGTTGGGGAATGCTGGTCGCAAGGCCATGCCACAATGATGATAATGGGCGATATTTGTACGCGCGGATGTACTTTTTGCAATGTTGCAACAGGACGCCCCAATGCATTGGACCAGTTCGAGCCAGGTCGAACAGCGGCAGCAGTGGCCAAACTAGGGCTGAGCCATGTTGTTATCACATCTGTTGATCGCGATGATTTAAACGATGGCGGCGCAGAGCATTTTGCACAGACAATTCGTGCCATCCGCTACAAAAGCCCAAATACCACGATTGAAATCCTGACACCTGACTTTTTGAAATGTGAGGCAAAAGCATTGGAAACGGTCGTCCAAGCACGACCCGATGTGTTCAACCACAACTTGGAAACAGTGCCGAGCCTCTATTCCGAAGTGCGCCCAGGTGCGCGGTATTTTCATTCTTTGCGCCTTTTGCAACGTGTCAAAGAACTAGAGCCAACAATTTTCACCAAATCTGGATTGATGGTCGGATTAGGCGAGGACCGCCAATCCATTTTACAGGTCATGGATGACATGCGCGCAGCTGACGTGGATTTCTTAACGGTTGGACAATATCTGCAACCCACCGCAAAACATCATGCTGTCAAATCTTATGTCACGCCCGAAGAATTTAAAACATTGGAAATGGCAGCATATGGCAAGGGTTTTCTTATGGTCTCGGCAAGCCCCATGACACGCTCCAGTTATCACGCTGGCGATCATTTCGCCAATTTGCAAACGGCACGGGTTAAACGGCTTTCTGGGTCCTAATTTACGTCCCTAGGGTATGCAAAACCCCCTGTTTTGGGACTGGGGGGGGTTTTGGGGTTGTAAACGCTGCGTTATTTTACAATTCGTGTCTTGCTGCCAATCGTGCTTAAGGCAACAACCAAGATAATAAAAAAACCGTAAACCAAGCTTTGTGCCTGAGCGCCAAATCCAATCGCCTGAATGGCAATAGGGACGAATGCAACGGTCAACGCCCCGAAAATGACGTTAATTGGATTGGTCACGCCTCCGGAAATTGAGGTCCCCCCAACCAATGCGGCAGCAATCCCGGGCAACAACAGGTTGCTTCCCAATCCACTGGCCGAGGCAGAGCCAGCTTGGGCCACAATACAAAATCCCGCCAAACCACCCGCAAAACCAGACAATGCAAAGGCCATGATCTTGACCCGTTTGACTGGAACCCCGGTCAAAATCGCGCCCTTTTCATTTTTACCTATGCCAGTCATATCTTGGCCTGTCATGGTAAGACGCAATACAGCCCACAAAATCAAAGCAACGGAAATACCCAGCCAAAAGGTCAGCGATATCCCCCCCAGCTTTGTCAAATACAACAGTGTAATCAGTTCACGATTATTCGTGACATAAATTGTCTCAGATCCGCTGATTACCAAAGTCGCAGTCTTTAGAATACCCAAGGTCCCCAATGTCAAGGCAAAGGACGGAATTTGAGTATAGGCCAATATTGCACCATTAATCGCGCCTAAAAAGGTCAATAACGCCAGGACAACGATGATCGACACCCAGCCAAAATCAGGCACAGACAAGGCCAATAATATAGCGCCAAACAAACTGATTGCTGCGTTTGACAGATCAATAGACCCGACATTTAAAACCATAGACTGACCAAGTGCAATCAGCAAAATTGGCGCCGCACTTGCGGTAGCAATAGAGATCCCTAGTGGTCCAAGATAATTAGGGTTGAAAATAGAGACGATGATTAACATCGCAAAAAAGACAACAGGTGGTGCGATCGTGTGCCACGATGCAATCCGTCCAAAATGATTGATCATCCCAAATTGTGTCCCTTTTTGTTCTTCAGTAATCGTTTGAGCAACACTCATTAGTGGCCTCCTCTAGACCATTTCGGCCATGATTTCTTGTATACTTAAACCTGTTCCAATGCTCAGATCGTGGCGTGCAGACAATTGACCGTCGCGTAACACAAGAATTTCATCAGCCAATTCCAGTGCCTCTTCGATGGTATCCGGGATCATGATCACCGACAGTCCAGTGTCACAAGCACGGCGAATTTCTGCATTCACCGTATGTGAAACACCTACATCCAGACCCCGCAACGGGTGATCGAGGATCAGAATGCGCAGATCTGGAAGGTTCAGCCATTTGGCCAAAACAACTTTCTGCTGATTACCCCCGGAAAAGGCTGCCAATGGCTTATGTATGTCGTTTGGCGAAACGCCCAAACGATCAAACCAATGCTGCGCAGCTTGTTTCATTTTTCTTAAGTTAAGCAATGGACCCATTTTAAACTGGTCCGATCGCGACAATGCAATATTACGAATACCGTTATAGCCTCCAATCATGCCTTCGGTTTTTCGCTCAGCCGGCACATAAGCCAGCCCCGCGCGGATCGCACGAGAAATGGACCAAGACGTCACGCTTTGCCCTGAAATTTCTAATGTACCACTGTCAAATGCTTCTGCACCGAAAAGACTGCGAACGAGGGCCCCGCGCCCGGAACCGTTTGTCCCAATAATCGCGGTAATTTTTCCTGCATAGGCATCAAAGGATACATTTTTGAACCGCCCAGTTTTACCCATATTTTTAACAGATAAGATCGGCTGCTCACCAGATTTTTTTGGGCGCCGCACACGGGTTGTTTTCACAGGTGCATCCTCGACCATGGCTTGGAACAGATCGTCTTTGCTGGCCCCCTTGGTACTGCGGTCAGATGTCAGAACGCCATTGCGCAACACAACAACACGATCACAAATCCGCAAAACTTCGTCCAGTCGATGCGACACAAAAATCACACTAGAAAATTCACGCAATTTGCGAATTTCACGCTCTAACACTTCCGTCTCGGCTTGCTCTAAAACAGCCGTAGGCTCGTCCAGGATGATCAGTGGCGTTCCACCCTGTTTCGGATCCACACAAACCGCACGCGCAATTTCGACCATTTGCCGATCGACAAATGACAAATCGCCCACAATTGCTTTTGGATCCAGATCCACACCGATTTTTTGTAAAACACGCGCAGCCTGTTGGTTGATATGGGTCCAGTCTTGTACTCCGAAACGCGCACGCCCATGTTTTTCGACCATCTGCTGGGCGATATTTTCCGCAACTGTTAGGTTGGTAAATAATGACTGTTCTTGGTGAACCACCCCTACCCCTGCACGTAAGGCATCATAGGGGCTAATGAAACGGGTCATAGCGCCGTTCATTTCTATTGTACCGCTGTCGGGTTGTTCGATTCCGGCCAAAATCTTGAGTAACGTTGATTTGCCAGCCCCGTTTTCACCGATCAATCCTAGGACTTCTCCTTTTTGAATTGACAGCGAAACGTTGTTCAACGCTTTGACGGGACCAAAGGAACGGGTGATGCCGGTTAGCTTCAAAACAGGAAACTGAGTCGATTGATAGGTCATTTTGCCACCTTTAGACGATCAATATGCGGCCATGCGACTGTAATCACCGCGATCAGTAGGATCATTCCAAAAACACCCGATTGATAATCAGGATCAACACCAGATAAGACCAATCCATTATTCAGAATGATCAACAAACAAACCCCCAATGCAGAGCGCAGGACGCCACCTTCGCCACCTGATAAAGATGTGCCGCCAATCACTGCCGCAGGAATGACAACAAACAGTTGCCCCGACCCAATATCAGGTGATCCTGATCCAAGCTGGATGGTTGCCAAAATGCCGGCTAAACCCGCCAATAATCCAGCCAATGAAAACGCCATTATTTTATAACGATCGACAGGCATCCCATTCGCTATTGCGATTGCTTCGTTATTGCCAATCGCCATTAAACCGCGGCCAAAATGTGTGTGATTGGACACGATCAATCCCGCGATGAACACCAAGCCAGCCAACCAAAACGAATGAGGTAAACCCAATGTCAACTGGGTTGGCCAACGGGCCAAGCTATCGTTTGTTAATGTGGGGAGCATGCTGTTGCCATATAACAAAACGGCGATCCCCAGTCCAACGTACCAAGTGCCCAATGACACAACGAACGACGGTACTTTAAGTTTGGAATAAATCAAGCCCGCTATCAAACCAACGCCGAGCCCAAGGCCCAAGGCAATCACCCAGGCCCACATGCCGAAATCTGTTTCAGTTCGTGTGTTTGCGGACATCAAAATCCACGCCATACCGGCCGCGCCCATGACGCCCTCGACCGATAGATCAATGGACCCCATTTGAATAACCAACGTTGTCCCGACCACGATGATTAGAGGCACAGAAATCTGGAATAAAACGTTCTGCAGATTTTCAACACTCGCAAACCGTGGATTGATAAAGGAAAACAATAGGATCAGGGCACATAAAGCGAGTAGAATACCAGTCGGTCCGTTCCATTTCCTGATACGAGCAAGTGTCATAGCGACTCCCATACGGTTTCGACAGATAATCTGCCGCGAAAATTACTGTAAAACACCGGCCCATTCCGCAAAGTAGGCCGGTGCATTTGTTTGATCTTAACTTTCTGGCAAGACTTCTACGCCGCCGCCAACCAATGGCACTGGCTGAGTGTCCCAAGGACCGGTTAATTTCAAACGCTGAACAAAGGCATCTGCCGCGCCGGGTTCGTCATATTGCAGATACTGTGTGTAGTTTTGGGGTGTCACACAGCTCAGCTTGAAAAAGCTTTCACGTTTTTCGTCTGGCAATTCACTTGGTGTAATTTGACCAGAAGCTGCCAAATATGCGGTATATAATCCGATTGCGGACGCCATATATCCACGATGGAATGTTTCACCAACGATGGCATTATCGCCACGGCCAGATTTGATATCCTCAAGTGTTTTTGGATACAAACCATCAGAGCTGAATTTTACTTGCTCTAGCAGACCTGCGTTTTCAAACGATTGCATCGCACCAATTTGCATACCGTCATCTGCACTCCAGACACCATCGATGTCGCTGCCGTATTTGACAATCAAATCTTTCGCATTTCGCGCACCCAGTTGCGGATCCCAGTTTGAAGGACGCTCTTCCAAGATTGTGATGCCAGGATAGTTTTCAGAGATCTCGGCTTTGAATCCTGCAACGCGTGTTTTGCTTGTTGTACTGTCTTGAACGCCTGGCAGCAAAATCACATTACCCTTTCCACCCAATGCATCTGCCAACGCTTTGGCGCCGCAACGGCCTGAATCAACACCTGTGTGTTTTTGAAACGCAACGAAATTATCGCCAACATGCTGTGGTTTGAACTCATCTGGTTTATTCCACCAAATAGACACATAACCGCCTGCTTGTTTAACTGCATCAACGATCGTTGGCGCATCAGAGCTGGCGACCGTATTCACAAACATGATAGGCTTTTTGCCGCTGGCCAAAATCGCCATTATCGATGAAATTGATGTCTGGGACGAGTTATTCGAGTTCACGATTTCCAGATCAATTCCCAATTCTTTGGAAATTGCTTCTGCACCTTCGATGTTAGAAATCATATATGGGTTTGTTGTGTTGATGACTGAGGCTACAATCACCCATTCGTCTGGATTAAACCCCTCTGGATGCTGCGTTTCTGCCAAAACTTGGGAGGCCCCCAAGCTTGTCATCAGCGAAGTGACAACAGCGGCCGCGGTGAACATCCGACGGGTGGCTGTGCCCAATTTGTTAGTTTTTTTCATTGCTCTCTCCTGTTGGAACTTTAGTTTAGATTTTAACGTCGCAAGGTTGCGAAAAACGTGCGAACGTCGTCGACAAACAATTCAGGAACTTCGAGCGGCGCAAAATGGCCCCCATCGTTATGCACCCTGTATTGCTGAAGATTGAAATATTTCTGTGTCCACGTCAGCGGCGGCTTGTATATTTCGCCTGGGAAAATTGACACGGCCGTCGGAACACCCACCACCGGGAAATTGTTATGGCTTGGGGTCCAAGGGTTGCCGCGGCATTCCCAATAATAACGGCAAGATGTTCCGCCTGTACCAGTCAAGAAATATACTGCTGCGGTGGTGATCAGGTCCTCTTTTGGCCAGACTTGTTCAAAGGCTGCCGTTCCCACCCCACGCTCGGCCAGTCCCCAGAAATAACGCTTTTCTGTGATCCAAGCCAACTGACCCGCTGGACTGTCTGCAACCAGTGCGGCCAAGGTTTGCGGTTTGGTTAGCTGAATTTCTCCATACCCGCTTTCGCGTTCGACGAAGTGTTTACCGCGCTCGAACCATCCTTGTTCTTGATCTGAATATTCACTTGCCGCTGGTAGTCCCAAAATAGGATCATATTCGATTCCCTCTGGCTGATCTGGATGCGTTGGTAAATAATGGCTCATCTGAGCGGGAAAATGCGTATAGACGCCAATCACGTCCTGTGCATATTTGTGCCCATGTTGTTGCGCAACCAATGCGCCCCAATCCCCACCAGCCGTCGCATAGGTTTCATACCCTAACACGTCTTTCATCAATGTGTTTTCAAGGTCCGCAGTTTGCCAGAAATTCCAGCCAGAGGTTGTCAGGGGAGACGAAAATCCATAGCCAGGCAGAGAAATCAAAACCACATCAAAACTGTCTTCGGCCTTGCCGCCATAGCTTTCAGGATCAGTCAACGGTCCAATAACTTTGCGTAGGTCCCAAAATGTCCAGGGCCAACCGTGGTGAATGAGCAATGGCATGGGATTTTCACCTTTGCCTTTGACGTGAATGAAATGCAGCGGCACGCCCATCAAGTCGACTTTGAAATTTGGCAATTCATTCATACGACGTTCAACATCGCGCCAGTCGTATTCGTTGATCCAATATTCGATCAATTCGCGATGGTATTCTGTATTATAGCCGTATTGCCATTCATCATTATTGAAATCTTGCGGGAAACGCGTGCGTTTCAACCGGTCCATCATATCCGATAAATCGGCTTCTGGTATCTCAATCTTATAGGGTTTTACATCATATTTCGATGCCATTTTGACCTCCCTTTGTCTGGTTTTTTATTTGAATCAATGTTTTAGGCTGCGCATAACATCTTGGATCAACGGCCAGACACGAGCGGCAGATGTGTGATCCATGCTTTCTTTTGGGGAATGCAGATCATACAGATTGGTGCCAATCCCGATTGTATCCAGCCCAGGAATCCGCTGTGTAAACATGCCTAATTCCAAGCTACATACAGAAACCAACACATCAGGTTCACGACCCATCACGCGCGCATAACTCTCTTTTGCGATTTCCAGCATTTTCGATGATGGATTCCAGGGAAATTCTGGGGCATCTAAACCGATTTGTTTCGCCCGAACCCCCGGACCCGCCAAATCAGCAAGCGACAAGATTTGATCCAAAACCGCGTGTTTTCGGCTGGTAACGGCACTGGTAATTGTTGATGTGATTTCCACACCTGCCTTTGTATTGACCATCAAACCAATATTGTTCGATGTTTCCCAATTTCCAGCGACCTTTAGGTTTTGCTTCAAGACACCATCAGGGATCAAACAAATGACATGTACTAATCGCTTTGAAGACGCGGCATCAAAAACTGATCCGCCTGTTGTTTCACCTTCGGCAATTGTAATCCGCATGTCAGGATCAGCGATTGCATATTCAGACTGCAAATCCGCCGCCATTTCAGATAAAGAGGTAAGAACATCTTCGGACTGCGCAGAAGGAACGTGAATTATTGCATTTGCATCTGCGGGAATAACGTTGTTTTGCACACCGCCACGGGCCGACCCGACATAGACGTTTGCGATTTTCATGGCACGCGAAATCAAACGCCCCAAAACGACAATCGCATTTGCACGGTCAAAATGAATGTCAAATTCACAATGTCCTCCCAATAGTCCTCTGATATCGATAGAAATCGCGCTGTGATCAGCTGGGACATCGATCCATGTCGCATCGACATCGACACGGCAGGAAACATCCCCGGAACACCCAGCCAACAGTTGCTGTTCTTCGATCCAGTTGAAATCGATCATCCGCTTACCGGTCAGCTTCGTCAGGTCAACGCCATCACCGCCAACTTTGCCCATTTCCTCCATTGCGGTCATGACACATTCCAATGGAGGATGCGGGAGGTCTGTTGAGTCAAGCAACGCCAACATATAGGAGATACCCAGGCCATTGTCTGCACCCAATGTCGTACCTTTGGCACGAATGCGATCACCATCGACGATCAAATTGACGCCTTGTGTGGCGAAATCATGCGCGACGCCTTCGTCCATCTTGCACACCATATCCAAGTGACCGTGCAAGATAACTGTCGGAGAATTTTCATAACCCTCGGTCCCAGATTTGCGCACAATGATATTTTGCAAATCATCACGATGATAGGAAAGACCGCGCGTCTCTGCGAACTCAGCGATGTAATCTGTCGCCTGTTTTTCATGCTGCGAACACCGATGCTTGCTGCTGAGCTCTTCAAAGAAATACATCACCTCTTTCGGTTCAATATTTTCTAAAACACGCATGTCCCTCTCCTCTTGGCTAATCCGACAGACCCGGGAACTTGGGAGTTTCTGTCTGGTCCCTTTGTAGTTTTCCGTTGGACTACTCTGCAGCATCCAAGGATTTTTGATACTTTTGTTCTTTTATTGAACATTTGCTGCTTTTAATTGCTAACAAACTTTTATAACCCTGACAACAAAATTTTATTTTCCTTAGTTTCTGATAGTTAGAAAGTTTTCATCTGATCAAAAAAAACTCAGGCACTCTAAAAACGAGATCACCAGCGCATGTTGCTGGATAGATTTTTGTGATTCTTTTTGAATGAAACTGCCTTGCTCTAAAGATACGCTGGACGAATTAGCGGCAAAATTTTTCTGCGCACTCGATTTTTTGAAAATCTCGAAATTCAACCGCGATAACATTCGATGCGATGAAACATTGTGCATCGTGGGCATATGGCAAAAAACGTTCGCCGAATTCGCCTTCAACCCTCTTCCGTTATTTTGGCCACTCAGGGGAATACACCGAGAATACAGTGGGATTTGCAAAACTTTATGGCTTCGAAAAACAAACGACATTGACATACTTTTACCGAATCTACATTCTGTATTTGTAATTTCGTATACGAAATATTACATTTTGTCTATTGCTCTTTCGTTTATCGTGCTTATCTTAACCAAAATCATCGAGGTATCGCATGGAACCAATTAAACCAACCCAAACACTCGTTGAAAAGACATACGACATATTGGTCTCAGCTATCTGTTCTGGCGAACTTGCTCCAGGACAACGATTAAATCAGGATGAATTGGCTGCGCGGCTGGACGTATCACGCCAGCCCGTCAATCAGGCAATTGTACTTTTGAAAAATAACCGTTTGGTGCTAGACACAGGCAAACGGAGCGTGATCGTTGCACCGATGGACTTGGAATTCCTGGCCCAAATTTCGGAATTCCGCATTATTGTCGAATTATTTGCCGCGGAAAAATTGATGGAGGCGCATAGCTCTGATTTTATCCAACGTGAATTTTCCGACATTTTGGATCAAGGCGACAAAGCCCTAGCCACTGATGACTTAAATGCGATTGCGCATTATGATATGATCTTTCACAGTAAGATATACGAGTTGTCTCATAATTTCGCCGCACAAAACGCTATGACACCAAACTGGCATCACATCCAACGCGCAATGCACTCGATTCTTGCAGACAAAAAACGCGCCGAAGATAGTCACAAAGAACATATTGCATTAACTATGGCTATGGCGAATAAAGAAACCATCAAAATACGCCAAATGATTGAAAACCACATAAAAGCAGGTGTTAGCTCTATGCTCTAAAAAGGTCAGCCACACGCCAATCAAGTATACTGCTGTATTTAAACATATCTGGACCTGTCGCGGGATTACGACGCTGGTTTAACTTGATATTTGGCCGATAGACTGGTCAGCAAACCTTGGATGGCGTGGTGGCGATTATTGACTGGTTTGGGCGTGGCTGGCGTGCTTGGATTGATATCTTGGCTGTTTGTCAAACATGGGCTAAACGCATCGTCGTACGGATATTCAAAGGCCTAGTTCCATTTATCGCTGTAGACCTAATCCGTTTAGCCATTTTGGTCGCTTTCCCCGCTATCACGCTTTGGCTGGGCAGCACTGTTGCCTAGCATGTAGCCCTCCGCATGAGACATTTACTGGGGACGCGTATCTTTGTACCTGTTAGAGGTACTTGGCGGTCCCAGCCGGAGGTTTGTCTGCGCAAACTACGGGCAGAAATTTGAAGTGCCAAGCCGCAGGCCAATCAGAGCGAATTGTTTGGCCAATCCACTTGATTTCAAAGCACCCATCGCGGCGTTTGACAACTGTCAAGTCCCAAGTAGAGCGACCATAAAATGGTGTGGACAGTTACATGAAACATTTAACGAATAGTCCCCATTGGATGTAGTGGCATGGCAACTATGCCCCCGACAAATACGACCTTATAACATATTGCCCAATGCATGCGATCCTGTTCGGTCACCCCGAGACGTCGATTGTTACGGTCTTAACCGCGCCATCTTGCCGATCTGGCAACACCAATATCAACTTTGTTCTGCTCCACACTGAAGCGGTTGGCATTGATGTAACGAATGGCTTGCTGTGTAGGCATATTGCGACAAAATTGGGTATGGGTTTTTCTACATCGAACCGCTAGGTTCAGGAAGATCAACCCAATCCAGCGAATGTGACTGAACGAACCGACATGTAGCGTGAATTGGCTAAGTTTAGGAAAGAAAATAGATTTCTATCAAAACTCTCCTCTCAGCACTGCAGGGATTAAATCCGACAAATCAATAACCATGCAGTCGGTTTCGGTTGTGGCCTCCATCACCCTATCCCATGACCCGTGGACGGTACCTGTTTCGTCGAGATCAAAGTCATGCACTGGAACGGTACAAATGAGCGTTTGCCGGTGCCCTGCCTCTATCTGCGCCACGGCGACGTTTAGTGCCTCCATATCAATGCGGGACAAAAGCGTATTGGCGCCAGCGGCTGGGATGCTTCACTGCTTGAAGCGGTTAAGCAGCAAGCAGACAGCCACAGCTGGTAGCTCATACAAAGATCGCCCTTGTGTCTGCCTCACAGCGGTTATCGGAAATTCATAGCGTCGTTTATCCACATTGAAACCCTCGCTGGTGGGGTAACTTGCATAAAATGAGAGGTCTCTAGCAGTAAAATGCATCGTACATCCTCCGAACAAAAGTGTTCGATTAACATACTGATATTATATCACAAATTTCATTATTTACCTATAGAACACAACAGAAATGTGTGGGTTTAAATGGGGTCTCACCCTAATTGACGTTCACGGCGCGAACTACCCGCATCAAAAGAGGTGCTTAAGGACCCGTTATCTGTGATGTTAGTTTTCTGAGATGTTTGTTATGCAGTATTTATGTCTTACGCCTTGTTTCCTCGCTGCAGAAGAGCTGCATTTTTTATGTGAAACCAGATTTCATCGTGAATTCAAATTATGCGACAAAGAGCAG
>Ga0181582_10000381_pt1 | contig 31010 bp, 20 predicted proteins | sample 071ome_32_FD_132438 | JGI IMG/M metagenome (GOLD analysis project Ga0181582, IMG submission 132438) | Coastal salt marsh microbial communities from the Groves Creek Marsh, Skidaway Island, Georgia - 071405AT metaG (megahit assembly) | ecosystem: Environmental > Aquatic > Marine > Intertidal...
CAAGAAAAAGAGGGAAAAAAAAAAGCGAATAAAGGAAAGCGCGGAGGAGGAAGAGAGGGAGAAAGGAAGAGAAGGAGGAAGAAAAAAAGAGAGAGAGAGAGAGAGAGAGAGAGAGAGAGAGAGAGAGAGACCCCACCATCCAACCATCAATCCATCGCCATCCACTACTTTACGACTTGAAGAATAATTCGAGAATACGATCGACGACGACTAGGATACTGTCCGTCCGTATGCCACCCCGGCGATGTAGAGGTTCTTGGCCCACTTGTCCTTGACGTGCGAGCTCGGGAAGGCGCTCGTCCGCAGCGTCTCCTGCGTCTCGTCGGCTGGCCGCCTCTTGGGCACACTCAGCACAAACGCCGCCTGGTCGGGCGTTGCAGCGCACGCGGTGATGCGGTATCCCGCGTCCCACCTTCTGTGGATGCCCTCGGACGGGTACTGGAAGTCGAGCTCGACGCACTGGTCCACAAAGCCGGCGTTTCTGCTCATGACCACGGCCCAACGCGAGTGCGACGTCGCCATGGACGAGACGTAAAAGCCCTCCTTCCACTTCTTGTTGATCCATTTGAACGGGAACGAGTCCGACACCTTGTACGACTGCTGCGTGTACGGCGTGCCCTTGGACATGACCACCAGCGACGAGCCGCCCGCCGACCCCGCCATCGCCGTGATGTAAAACCCGTCCTCCCAGCGCTCCATGATCCAGTCCTTGGGCAGGAACTGCGGGTTAAGCGAGTACACCTGCTGGCTGTACCCCGTCCCGGCGTCCATGATGAGACCCCAGAGGTCCTGGCAGCACGCCACCGATGACACAAACAGCCCGTCGTCGTTGCCCTTCTCCACGTGCTGCGCCACCCGGTTGTTGGCCACGTTGTAGTGATACCTCTGCTTCATCGGCCTGTGTGCATTGTACACCGTGATCCACTGCGTCGCCGGAAGACCCAACCGCACGCGCTTCTTGGTCGAGGGCAGGTCGAGGTCCTCGTCCGTCGGCGGCCCCGCCGTGTCCCTCGCCCGCTTCTGCCCCACCTGACCGTCCGTGCCGATCATCAGCGGCCTCGACGGCCCCGGAGGACCGCACAGCGGCTCGAACAGCGCCATATACGCCGCGTACTTGGGCTCGTCGTCGAACTTCAGGTTGATCACCGCCTCTGTGAACCGCCTGAACGGCGGCGGGCTGTACCGGCAGAGCACCTCCGGCGACGTCGCCATCTTCTTCTTGCACACCAGGAACCCCTTGTTGTCCCCCTGGTATCCCTGCCACGGCAGCCTCCCCCTCAGAAGGAAGAGCAGCGTGTACGCCAGCGACTCGAGGTCGTCCCGGCGGGAGGCCGTCTTCCCCAGGTGCGCGTGCACGGACGCGTACCGCACAGTCCCACGGAACACGTCAGGACGCTGATCGTACTCCACGTGCGTCCCGCACAGCAGGTCTTTCCACCGCGTCGCCAGCCCGAGATCCACCAGCCAGAGCTTCTTCTCGGCGGTCCCCGGCGCCCCCATCAGGAAATTCTCCGGCTTGACGTCCCCGTGCACGAATCCCTTGCTATGCAACCGCTCCAAGATCGCAATCGCCTCCACGGCAATACACGCGACCATCTCCTGCGACATGACCTGCCCCTGCGTGTTCCACACGTCCCACAGACTCGGCCCCAGCATGTCCATCACGATGATATAATAGTCCCCCTGCCGACCCTTGTAGTGCACCTTGGGAATACCCAGCACGCTTCCCAGCGCCCCATACACGCTCCACTCGTACGGCGGCCCGTAGTTGCAACCCTTGCTGCTCCGATGCTCCAGCTTGAGCGCCACCTGGTTCGCGTTAGGACCATCCTTATCCTTGGTCGCGTGCGCCCTTTGCCCGAGGTACACCTGCCCAAACCCGCCCTTTCCCAGCTTCTTGTCGACCTTGTACACCGGACTCCCCCCCACCTGCACCGTCTCTGGGATCGGCGTCTCGGTCTCCTTGGTCTTTTTGTTGTCTGCAGCGGGCGCCGCCGCCGCGGCGTTATTGTTCGCCGCGGCGTCTTCGTTGTTATTGTTCGGCATCGTCTCGTTGCCGAGTTGCCGAGTTACCTCCCCGTCTGCGTGTCGTCAGTGGCGCGTGCGACCTGAAGTTGAAGAAGAGGACAAGAACGACCCAGCCAGTGAGAGAGAGAGAGAGAGAGAGGCCGCGAGCGCGTCACGCGCGGATGGCCACATGCGTGGAAGCCGGGAAGCCGGGAAGCCGGGAAGAGGGCAGCTCGGGCGCACGCAAACGCACGACGCGCGGGCGCCCGAAAAGCCGAACAAACCAACTCGCTTCGACCGAATTCCAGTCCCACTCGACGAAACCGGTGCGAGTCTCGCCGCGAGACTCGCACAGACGTGAAGGACATATACGGCCAGGGAATACAGCGAAGACGGCGCGAACGTACGGAGAAACGGCGACGCACGGGCGAGTAAAGACCGGTGGAATCCAACGAATTTTTTGAATTTCCCGGGGATCGTCGTCGTCCGTCGTCGACACGGTTGATCCGGGGTATCTGAGAGAGATGAGAACGAGAACGAGCGTCGGTCGGTGGTCCTGTGGTTACGGAAATGCGAGTACGGAAATTCGAGTAGCCCTTGTCACCAGCTGGAGCGGCTCAGCAGATTTTTCGAGTTTCGAGGGTTCTGGAGCCCTCGCAGCAGCGAAACGGAGCCGGTTTGAGACCGGGAGGCGTCGAGCACGCGTATTGATACCCGACCTGCGTGCAGGAGTGCGCGCGCGCGCGACAGAGAGACGGAGAGGATGAACGAGCGAGAGATTCCGACGACTCCAGGGGCGTTCGTGCGGCGACCGCCGATCGAGACGGTCGCGTTCGGGTGGGGCGTGACGGAGGACGGCCAGCTGGGGCTCATGCAGGGGGCGACGACGAAAGACATCCCGTCGGCGTGTATCCTGTCGCCCAAGGTCGTGGAAGGACTGTTGGGTACGAAGTTCAGGGGGCGGGACGGGTCGCGGCGACCGGTCGTCGCCGGGAGCAGGTGCACGATGGTGGTGACGTCGGATGGGCAGGTGTATTCGTTCGGGTGGAATGATCGGGCCACGCTCGGCCAGGGGCACAAGGAGCTGGTGACCAAGCCGTCGAGGGTGGTCGGGCTGCAGGGGGTGCACGTGGTGCAGGTGGCGTTGGGGGGCTGGCATGCGCTGGCGTTGGATCGGGACGGGGGATGCTGGGCGTGGGGTGGCAACGAATACAATCAGTGCGACGCGTTGGGCGTCGGGCGGGATATTCCGACGCCGGCGAGGGCGTTGACGAACGTGCGAGCGGTGCAGGTGGCCGCCGGCGGTGGGTATTGATCGACCGACGTGCGCTCGCGCTTCGCTCTTCGCGCGCCCAGACTCGACCCTCACTCGCGCTACGCGCTTCGCTCGTTCGCCAGGGATGCACTCGGTGGCGTTGTCAGAGTCGGGCGAGGTCTGGCAGTGGGGCGAGCCGTGGGGGGAATTCGAGATGACGGTGAACCGAGAGCCCAGGCGGCTGCGGATGCGGGAAAAGACGGCGGGCGAACGCTTCGTCAGGGTGGCGTGTGGGAGTTTTCACAACCTGGCGTTGACGGCGTCCGGGGCTGTGTATAGTTGGGGCATTAACGATTACGGGCAGCTGGGGGACGGGACCACGATCAATGCGAGGGACCTGGTTCTGGTGCAAGGGCTGGAGGGGGTCGTGGTCGCGGATATCGCCTGTGGTGGGTATCGACCTCGACCGGCGTGCGCTCGCTCTTCGCGCGCCCAGACTCGACCCTCACTTCTCACTCGCGCTACGCGCTTCGCTCGTTCGCCAGGTGGGTGGCACTCGGTCGCGATCACCGAGGAGGGGGACGTGTACGTGTGGGGGCGAGGGGAGTACGGGCGGTTGGGGCTGGGGGAGAAGGGGACAAGCAAGCTCTTGCCACGGCGAGTCGAGGGGCTCGAGGGGCACAAGGTCGTGGAGGCGAGCGCGGGCGGGACGCACACCGTCGTCGTGACGGAGGATGGTCGAATGTTCATATGGGGACGGGGGTCGTTCGGGAGGCTGGGTACCGGGAACGAGCAGAACCACTTCGCGCCGGTCGAGGTGTGCTTTCCCGGCGGGCCCGAGCGGTGGTGGATCATCGCGGCGGCGGCTGGCGGTAGGCACACCATGGCGCTCGCGGTGCCAGACAACGGTGACTTGGGAGGGGAAAGGATGGATTTATGGGACAGGCGGAGCAGCGACCTTAGCAGCGCGAGCGTGGGCGTGGGTGCGGCGAGCGTGGGCGTGGGTGCGGCGAGCGTCGACGGGAACTCGCGGGGGCCGTCGAGGTCGACGACGCCGATGGGATCGGCGGTCAAGGCGTCGGCGCCGTCGAGTCGGTGGTCCGAGACGATGAGCGAAGAGAAACACAAGGACGAGGAAGACGCCGACGATGAGGACGAGGAGGACGAGGAGGAGAGCCAGGTGAGCGAGCTGGACGGGGACTCGGAGGACGGCGACGTGTCGAGGGCCGGCAGTCAACGGGCGCCCAGTTTCATGAACATGGTCAAGAGCCTTAAACTCGAGGAGATGAACGAGGGAGATCAGTGATCATCGGGGGGAAGAAGTACACACAGAGTGTGTACTTCTCTTTCAAGTTCAATTCTTTTTCAAGAGGCATGTTTCCTGGTAGATATTGTTGGTATAACTCACACCAACTCGCAGAGCTAGCGTAGGACCGGCGAAAAAGACTGGAGTCCCAGTCATGTCGTCGAGCCTGCGACAGCGCCGCGGCGGCCCCCCCGTGTCGCCTCGCGCGTCCCAGGACTCGGCGCTCAGCTCCGTAGAGGGCGCTCGGGGACTCCGCGAGGAGCTCGCTCGGTCGCTCATCCGGGAAGCGCAGCGGGCAGACTCGTTGAAGGACAGGACAGCCCGGCCGTCCGAGATGAGACGGGATGAGCGCCAGAAGAAAGATGATGACGACACCGAACAGGTTCCGCTCCTGAACGAAGACTGCGTCGTCGTCGAACATGACCAAGCTCGGAAGAACGAGATGGAGCCGGAGGCCAGCACGTCGTCCGATGACGACCTCGACAACCTCTTCGGGGAGGTGTCGAGTGACGAGGAGGAGGAGGCCGCCGCTGCCGACTTCTTGCTCCGTATGGATTCGCTGGATGATACCGACGAGAAGATCAAGTATGTTTTCAAGAAGAAGCGAGGGGGCACGTGGCAGCGGCGCAAGACGTGGGCGTGGGTCTTTGTCGCCGTTCTCATGGGCTGCTTCATAACCGCGGGCTGCGTTCATATTTCGCTACTAGGCTGGGATACGACCTTCCAGGTCTGGAGACTGTTCTTCTTCCTGGCAACGTGCCCTCTGTGCTGGATCGGTGGCAGGTTCGTCACCTTCCTGACGATCAAGATTGTGGAGCGCACGGCGACCCGTCGCCCCTCGTTTTTGTACGTCGTGTACGGCGTACGGCGTCCGCTACTGTGGTTCGCCGCGGCTGTCCTTGTCCTCATATCGTGGGCATGTTGGCAGTACATCGACGCCGACGGGCAAGACTCGACAGTCATGGACATTGTCGACTGGGTGACTCGGGTCCTGGGGTGCATCGCCGTCTTCTTCTTTGCCCAGCTGCTCAAGCGGACACTGGCGAAGATGATTTCGACGATCCTCACGGGCCAGAACCAGCGAAAAAGGATGGAGAAAGCGCTCAAGCAGGAGAAGCTTCTCGACGCGTTGATGGCGCAGCGGCCGTTCGAGCCAAGCGATGTCGCCGCATGGTCTCTTCAGCGCGACGGCAGCGATCACGTCGTCGACGTCGACGTCGACATCGACCTCAGCGTCAGTGTCAGCGTCGGAAACGGCAAAGGCAGTGGTGCGTCCATGCCCGGCTCGCCGACCAACGGCGCAAAGAGGATCACCGAGAAGATAGCAAGCCTCGCCGGCAGGACGAAGGACGACGACGATGAGGATGACGAAGATGACGAGGATGACGATGATGCTCGGAAGAGAGCCAGCCCTCTGCATCGCGCCCAGCAGCTCGAGCGACTCAACCGCCTCGAGCGGTACCTCCGCAAGCGGAACCTCCACGTGACGCTGCGCGATCAGCTGAACCAGGTCGAGAACGTGGCGGTGGACGCCAGTACCTACCAGCGACTCGGGAATTTTCTGTTCTTCCACCTGACGCACGATGTCGATTCGAAGACGGTCTCGATGGAAGACATCCGAGCGTATATCCCGAAGGAGAAGGATGCGGCGGCGGCCTTTCAGATGCTGGACAACAACGGCGACGGGGTCGTCGACTGCGACGACTGCGTCAATGCGCTGGAGCGGGTCTACTGGGATCGGAACAACCTAGCTTGCACGCTCCGGGACAACAAGTCGATCACCTCGGTCGTCGACCTCCTGCTCGGGATCATCATCCACGGGATCTTCATTTTCGTCTACCTGCTGATTCTGCGCCAGAACGCCGACAAGTTGTGGGTCGGATTCGGGACACTCGTGCTGGGCTTCTCCTTCGTGTTCTCCGGCACGGTGTCGGCCGTCTTCGAAAATGCGGTGTTCATCTTCGGTGGGTATCGAACTCGACGGCGCGCCCGCGCGCCCTGACTCTCTCACTCGCGCTACGCGCTTCGCTCGTTCGCCAGGCGTCCATGCGTACGACGTCGGCGACGTCCTGTACATCGACGGCCAGCAGCTCACCGTGGACGAGATCAACATGGTGGGTGTTGACCTCGACATCGACGGCCAGGCGCCCGCGTGCCGCTCACTCGCTATATGCTCCGCTCGTTCGCCAGAATTTTACGGTGTGCCTGTCCGGGTGGGATCAACGCGTCTACTATCCCAACCAAGCGATGCTCAAGGCGCAGTTCGTCAATCTGTCCAAGTCGCTGAACAAGTGGGAAGTCATCTATGTCTATGTCGACGCCGACACATCTCCAAGTATCTTACTGAAGATACAGGAGGAATGCGATCGGGTGAAGCTCGAGCATAAGGGGGAGTATGGTGTAGGCTGGCGCTGCAGATTTGCCGCATCCGAACCCCCTTACAAACTGGGAATCGAGATGGTCTTCGAGTACTCGGTGGGTGTTGAACGCTCGCACGCCCTGACTCTCACTCTCACACTCACACTCACTCGTGCTACGCGCTTCGTTCGCTCTCCAGCACAACGGGACGAACTTCCAGCGCACGGCGTTTGCGAGATCGTACATGTACGAGGCGTTGTTCCGCGTGCTGGTCTCCAACGGCGTGTCGTATACTTGGCCTCGAACGGAGTCGGGACGAGACGGCCAGCAGGACAGCAGCGCCAACGGCCGCGGCCCCTTCTCGATGGCGGCCCCACCATTCATGTGATCGCATGAATGTCATGACATATCATTACACTTACGTTCCCGATAACGACACCGAAATCTCGTCAAACTCCTTCTCCGCGTCGTCGTCGATGCTCGCCATGACGCTCAGCCGATGCGCCTCGGCGGGGTCTCCGTGGCTCGCCAGTTCCCTGATCGACCGCTTCCACTCGTTCAGCATCGTCACGAAACACAATCCCAACACCGGAACGATCCCAGCCACCGACCCGCCCGACACGAAGATGAGCAAAAACTGCTGCAGGATGGAGCTCAGGCTCTTGCCGCTCTGCGCGCCGACCACGTCGATCGCCGCTTTCCCTTTCGTCCTCGCCTCGTCGTCCAACCCGATGTACACCATCTCCTCGCTGGGCTTGAAGAGCGAGAACTTGGCGCCGCGCGCGAAGACGTGGAGCATGGCACCGCCGATGACGACCGTCTTGAGCGACACCAGGCCCGCGAGCAGACCACCCCCAAACGTGTACGCCATGCACGTCAGGAAGAACGGGATGCCTCCGATCAGCATGATGTTCGGTGTGGCCGACGCCACGCCGACCCATCCCATCAGCTCGAACAGCAGCGGGGAGAACACCATCAGCAGGGCCGTGGAGACCCCCGTCATCGCGGCGACGTCCCCCAGGAAGGCCGCATACTCCACCGGAGACTGGCAAAGCATGTGCAGGTATGTCTTCCACGAGATCTCCAAGATCCGCGTCGTTAACCCCTGGGCGATCGCCATCACCGCCAGGCACTTGATCTGCGGGCTCCGCACGAGGTACCGGAACGCGCTCACGATCGACATCGACGACGTGTCCTTGGGCGTCGGCTTTCCCTGAGACTGAGCCTTGGCCTTGGCCATGGCCTGTTCCTGCGCCGCTTTTGCAGCGTCAGTCATCCCCATCTTGTTCAACTTTGGCACCGCCACGTTCCCCAGCTTCTCCCGCTCCTCCCGCCGCCTTTTCCTCTCAATCGCGCTCCCCTTTGGATTCTTCTCGAACGTCCTGCAGATGAAGCTATGGACGCCAGCGATCCCCACCCCCATACACACGCATAAGCCCACGGTCAGCTGTATCTGTTGCGAGTACGTGAGAAAACTGCCGCTCACCTCGCTGATCAGCCGCAGGCTCCGCCCCGCGCAGGTCTGCGCGATGTTCGCCCCGATCCCGAACAAAGGATACAACAACGGCGCATCCTCAATCGACGTCGTCTCGTTCGCCAGCCCCCAGAACAACAGAGAGAGCAGGATATCGCCCCACAGCTCGCTCACGCAGTAGAACGCCGTGAACAACCAGTTCCGGACCATCCCCACAAACCCGGCCAGCCCGTTTGGCAGCGTACTCAGCAGCCAATCCGCGAACGGCCCGCCGTGCAGCGCCTCATGGTGCGGATAGAGGAACGCAAACCCACCGTAAAACATGAGAAAGCACCCCATGACGATGTTGAAAATCTTCTCGCGGGACCACTTCCTGGTCGCCGACGAGTACAGCACGAGAAACAGGACGGAGGACGGGAGAACCGCGTACGTTGACAGATACGGCAGCACCTCGGTGCCGCCACCCACCGCCGTAATCACCAACGAGTCCTTCAGACTGTCGATGATCGTATTCACAAACGCCAGCATGAAGAACAGACACGTCATCGGGATGAGCTGTTGCCACAGGCCTTCGACCTTGCTGAGTTGGTGATCCACCGCGCCCCGCAGCTTTGCAATGGCCGCAGTCTGTTGTCTCTTCTTGTTCGTGCTGTTATTATTGCTGTTGCTGCTGCTGCTGCTGCTCCCGGCCGCGGCCACTGTCCGGGTCCGGGTCCGGGTCCTCGTCCGCGCCCACGCCCACGTCCCCTTCGGCAGGGAGGGCCGCGACGCTTGGAAGCCTCTCCCGGCAGACACGGGCGCGTGGAAAGACGTCGAGACCGGGGCAGCCCACGCCCTGGGTGCGACCGCACATCTCGTCGTCCGCGAGATTTGCCCCTCGCCGCGAGACGACGATACGACACCGGCCGAAACAACACCGAGGCGCACGCTCATGTCGTTATATAGCCACGTGCTCAACAGCGCTCTATGCACTCGAAAGTCAGCGGTTTCGGAAGATTTGTGTGCGGTGGGAGGAAACACATGCAAATTGATTCCTCGCGCTCGAAACAGCGCCGCTCTCCCCGGGAGAATTTCACAGGGTATGTATCAACTCGGAGAATCACCAGCAGTCTCCGAACGGGAAATTGAGAATGAAGCGCGTCGCTTCGAGCGAAGCTCGAAGCGAGACGGAGCAGCAGCAGCCGAGCGATCGTCGTCGTCGAGCGAGTCACCCCGCGGACTGCCACGTGGATATGACGACATCCCTTTTCCAAGGGCTCTGGTCGGACATCGGACGAGCCGGTTGCTGTTGCGCCAGTGCACCGTGTGTGTGTGCCCCCCGGGAGTGACGGGGGCGGTCGGGCCCAGACGACCGGCCTACTCCGACACGCCACGACCCAGCGCGCTAACCCGCTAACCCGCTAACCCGCTCGCCCGCTAACCCGCTCGCCCGCTCGCCCGCTCCCTCTCTCGCCCTCCCCCCGGTGGATCATCAGAACCACCCGACTGGCCAACTCGCGAGCCGAGAAAGCAAGCCCTCCACACTCGGCCGCCTCATGCATGTATTTTTCTTTCTTCAACTCCACCACACGCCCGCGTCGGTATGGTGTCCATGGACACGAGAGAAGGCGGCGGTCGCGGAGGTCATAGCGGCAGAGGCCGGGGAGGCCGGGGCTTTTCGAATTCAAATGGTTGGCAGAACACGAATTCCTACCCGCAAAACACCTCCTACGCCCCCCGCGGTCGGGGTCGGTTCGGAGGACGTGGAGGTCGAGGGGGAGGTCGGGGCTACGGCGCCAATGCAGCCCCAGACGTCGAGTTTGTGTCGGACTTGCGCGGGCACCGGCGCAAGGTGACCTGCCTCGCCGTCGACTATGCCAACTCCCAGCTGCTGTCGGGCTCGCACGACGGCACCGTTCGCGTGTGGGACTGTACGTCCGGCCAGTGCGTGCATACACAGGAGGTCGGCGGGGAGGTGGACAGCATGTTGGTCGAGCACGGGTGGCTGTTTGTCGGGGTCAAGACGCGGGCAGGTCGGGGGGAGGTCAAGGGCTGGGCGCTGGGCGGCGCACACGCGGGCATTGTCGGCCACGCGCCGCCGGGGACGGAGGTGCGATTGGAGGGTCACACCGGGCAAGTGACGAGTCTGGCCATGGGCAACGGGATGTTGTTCAGCGGTGGGCAGGATAAGACCATTCGGGTGTGGAAGCCGAGTGCTGCAACGGTGAACGTGAACGGCAACAGCCAGCACCAGTTTGAATGCGCGGCGGTGCTAGAGCAGCAGAACGCGGACGGGCATCGGTCGTCGATCTCGTGTATGACCGTCGCCGGTCCGATTCTCTTCTCGGGAGACACGTCTGGGACCATCAAGGTGTGGGACTTGCAGAGCGGGTCGATCAAGCAGACGCTGATCAAGGCGCACCGCAACGCGCAGTATCCGGCCATCACGCAGCTGTTGATATGGGAGGGGCATTTGATGAGCGGGAGCCTCGACGGTGCCGTGAAGATCTTCGAGCCGGGAACCGACGGGACCAACATGGTCAACCCGGTGTGCATCTTCACGCACCCGGAGGAAATGCACACGAGCGGGGGCGGGGGACGGGGACGGGGGCGAAATTACCACCACACGAATAATAACAACGGCGTCCTGGCGATGCAGGGCGTCGCCGATCTGGACGGCAAGGCGGTGCTGATGATCAGCTACAACACGGAGCAGTGCATCAAGCTCTACGAGCTGCCCACGTTTGCAGACCGAGGGACGCTGACGCACGTCAACAACCCCAGGGCCATGGCCTCCTTCCCGCAGGCACAGCTGCTCTTTGCAGGGGACGAGACGGGCAAGGTCAAGTGCTGGAAATGGAAGGCCAAGTCGTAGTAGCGACCCTGACTCTGACAAACTACTACCGTACCGACTGCGATATATCGTTGCAAAATGTATGTATGTACTACTCGACCACGTTGACCCCCATGCTTTTGCACGTCCCCATCAGACTCTTGACGACGCCCTCGAGCGGCACGTGCGTCCCGTCTTTCCGCTTCACCTCGGCAATGGCATGCAGCGCCTTGACGCTAATCTCCCCCACCGCCTCGTGCCCCGGCTTCTGGCTCCCCTTGTTCCCGCTCAGCCCGGCCGCTTTCCGGATAAAATACGTCGCCGGCGGCGACTTCATGACGTACGAAAACGTCTTATCCTCGTACGCCGTGATGAGCACCGAGATTGGCACGTCTGGCTTGAAGTCTGCCGTCTTGGCGTTGAAGTCCTTGCAAAAGTCCATGATCTTCAGACCCTCCTGGCCCAGCGCAGGACCCACCGGCGGCGCCGGTTTCGCCTGACCAGCCTCGATGACGAGGCGTATCTTCGACGCAACCGCCTTGGTCGCCTTGGACATGGTCGTGGCAATCGGGAAATCAGTCAAGTCGGTTTCCCTCCCTGAATTCCGAAGCTGTTCATCCGCGACGACGCATGGAGCGAAAAAATGTCGCAACGAGCCGAGCTCGGCTTGCTCGAGGCCCCGCTCCCGGCCTCTAGGCGCGCTCGCTCGATCTCACCCACGCGACGTCCACACTTTACACATTCGTAGTATATACGTACTCCATTGGTATCGCGTGGCCGTAACGTCATCAAGGCCGAATTCGACGCGTACGGCTGCTTTGCATCCGCATTTCTCGTCTCGAGGAAATTCGCGGTTCTCGAGGGACCTCAACCTCGACATCTGCGTGCGGAGCGTGGTGGACAAGCATCAGTACATAGGAGCTCGTGCGTGCGTCGTCGGACGGTCGGAGTGGGCATGCTGCAGACACAGAGGCAATTCACGACGGCCGGTGGGTCTTTTTCATGCAGCGCACGTCGCGGTGGCACGGTCGGGCGGGGCAACCGCGGCGGTCGCGGCGGCGGTCGCGGCGGGAGTCGCGGCGGGAGTCGCGCGCTCGCGGGAAGGATGTTGGCACGTCCGCCCTCGACGCATCGAGGGCTGCTCGAGCGGGCTGCCCGCCGCCCGGTGGCCCCGCTTGCGTCGCTCTCGTCAGACTCGTCGGACCTTCCACTGGCCACCGAGCCCTCGTCTGCCATCGGACTCTCTCCGAGCACGGCTGACAGGAAGATCTTCATCCTGGAAGACATGACCGCGGAGCAGCTCAACGACTTTCACATGCGGTTGTGCGAGAATGACGTCGAGTACGGTGCATTGACCTCGGTGGACACGCGATCGCACGCCCAGAATCGACCCTCACTCGCGCTACGCTCAATCGCCAGGTACCACGATCTCAAGTCGATGTGCAAGCTGAACGGTCTCGGTGGGAAGGATATGAAGTACAATTTGCGGGCCAAGCTGATCCGGAAGGTGCGGGAGATGCTGGGGAAGCCGGTGTGGGACCGTCGGTCGTACGGGCGTCGGGTCAAGCTGCCGTCGGCCATGACGGACCACGATCTGGCCAAGTTTTACAAGCAGCGGGAGGTTGTCATGCCCGACGATAAAGAGGATGCAATCGGGTTGGCGTTCGCGATGCTCGTGGTGGACGGGGCGATCTCGCAGGACGTGGTGCCGACCACGTCGGCGTACGACAAGCTCAACACCAAGCGGTTGATTCAGATCTGCCAGAAGCGGAACCTGCCGACAAAGGGCAATAAAGCCGAGCTGTTGGCGCGACTGGTCGAGTACGATGCGCAGCGGGAGCGGAAGGTGCTGGCGGATAAGGCGGCCGACGCGGCGAGGAAGGAGCTGGACCAGGCGACGATTGACGTGCCGCCGAGGCCGCCGAATCGGGCGATGGCTGCGGATCTGAGGGAGGCGCAGAATACGATGGCGTCTGTGAGTGAGATGGATCTGCCGTACCTGAGGGCGACGCTGCTGGCGAGGAGCTTGCCGGTGTATGGGACGTCCGAGGTGCTGATCGAGCGGCTGACCAACGTGCTGCGGAAGGATGTGATTGACGCACATGCGGGGCTCGGGAGGATGATCAAGTACGCAGAGGCGGCGGTGGGGAAGCTGAACGATGAGGAGATTTACGAGGCGCTGGCGGCGCGCGGGCTGGCCAGCTTTTCGGTCGGGGAGGACTCTGGGTCGAGGCTGGCGAATGCGCTGGTGGAAGAGTGGATTCACGCGGCGATGATGCCGGATCCAGACGATTGGGACAACGACGAGGGCGACGAGGATGGCGTGGGGGTGTCGAGCGAGGCAGATGGGGACGGGGAGGGGGAGGGGGACGGCCCCAGCGATCCGACGCTCAACGTGGCGCTGCTGTGCGACGGGAGCACGGAGGCGGCGAGGGATCGCGCCGTGCGTGCCGCGAGGGAGATGCTCCCCGGGCTGCAGTCGGACCAGATCTGGGGCACGCTGATGCCGTTCTCGTCGACCAAGGGCGACGGCATCCTCGAGGAGGAGGTGTTTGCGTCGTCCGACTGTGACGCGCCGCCGACAGACGTCGTCAATATCGTGTACCTGACGCCGTCCGTGAACGGCGTGGTAGCCACGTTGTCCGCGCCGCTGGCTCCGCTGGGGAGCCTGTTCCGGGTGACAGCCAAGCAGGCGGACGGAGAAGGGGACGTCATCGTGTCGAGCGGCCTGTCGCAGGACGTCGTCATCAAGGGCCTCAAGCCTGGCACCGCCTATGAGTTTTCGGCCGCGGTCGTCAACAAGATGGGCGAGGGACCCGCCGGGGAGGCGTACCACGCGGCGACGCTGCTGCGCCAGGGCGTCTCTGTCTCCGTGTTGTACCCGATCGGCACAGGCGAGGGCAAGAGGTACACCGAGCTGTCGTGGGAGGAGCTGCACGGGTGGGACGCTGGTGCGCTCGACTCGCTGCTCGGGAGGGACAAGCACAGGAGCTGCCAGACGGTCGAAGATCTCAAGGCCAACGACACAATCGTGTTGCCTCTGGGTGCCACGGCGCACCACGACGACGACGACGACGACGATGACTCGGCGTCTGGACTCGGGGAGATCAGCGCGCTGAGCCTGGCCCCGCCAGACGTCTCGCGCGTGTCGCAGTTCTCCACGGTGCCCACGTGCGTCATAGAGAGCGAGAACGCGGAATCTTCCACGGAGGTTCTCATGACATGGGCCGCTGGCGTCTCGGATCCCGTCATCGGCAGGTTCAGGATTAAGGTGGTCGACGGGCTCTCAGAGCCGCTGGTCTCGGCCGTGTGCCGCGGCACGGATGCCCTCGTGGAGGTCGTCGACTCGATCAAGGTCGATACCGACGGACTCTCTGGTCTTCGTTTGACCGTCGAAGCCCTGATGCAGAACGCAGTCGTCCTCGAGGTCAACGTGATCGGCACGACGTCCGGGCCGGTCGCGCTCGTTCCGACAGAGGTGAGCTACTTCGATATCAACGACTACATCGAGATCTCCGACATCGAGATCGCCAAGATTGGGCATCAGAACGACTACGACGTCGACATGATGGAGCGGATCGTGAAGCTCAAGCGTGAGGACGTCTTCATCCCGGCCGGGCACGATAGCAGGGACCGGGATCTGTCGCAGAGCAGGAGTATCCGGCATATGACCCCACCGCAGTCGGTCTCCGTGGATCTCATGAACCACGCGAGGCTTGCCGCATGCAAGCTCTTCAGCGACATGCACCTGAGGGACTATGCCAAGGTGTCCGTCCTCGTCGCCCCGGCCGTCGACCAGCAGGTCCTGGCGCAGGACAAGCGCGCCCTCGTGGCGTTCGAATCTGGCGCCAAGAAGGTCGTCGAGGACGAGAGCGACTACACGAGCGTCAAGATCGAGTCGCTCGCGTCTCTGATGCGCCGGCAGGAGGCCGTGGCTGCTGCCAGGAAGGCGGCCGAGGCCGCGCTGGTTGACGCTCTGTCGGGCCACGCGTCGGCAATTGAGGAGAATGACATCGCCGTAGCGAGTGCTCCCGTCGAAATGATGGGCTCGACGCATCCGGCAAGCGTGTCGACCGCTCGGTATGGGGAGGTGTTCGGGATCCCGATCGACGATCGGACTCGCGCCGACCTGGCCGCCGGCTCCGACGGCGCGTCCGGATCCGGATCAACTAACGGCATTCCCATTCGTAGAGAGCCGCCATCTGGTCGGTACGAGGGTGAGAACGACCCTTCGACACTTGTTGACCCGAGCACCTTTGGCTCCAACAAGCTGTACATCGCCAACGTGGACGTTGTGCCGGACTTTGACAGCAAGGTCGGCGTTCTCTCGCAGCAGCTCGTTGCATCCGGTCTGTCGTGGAACTGGCTGCCCAAGCAGCTCATCTCACAGGCCGCGGCCCGCCGCGGACTGCCCACACTCGACGACGAGGCCGTCTCGCTGGAGGAGATCAAAGACGGCGACGAGGACTGGGTGGGTACGAGCGAGACTGAGGACGCATCAAGCACGTCGAGTCAGTCCAAACAAACGACGATGAGTGAAATTGCCGATGCCATCAAGGCCTGGGAGGCGAGAGGAGGCCAAGCTGCCGGGGCTGATGGAGCCGCCGGAGAGGTCGCCGAGGACCAGCTCGCCGAGGAGCTATCGTACGACGAAATCAAGGACCAGACGTCCGCTGAGAATATCGAGGCTGCCCTGGAGCAGAGCGTTGCTGCACTCAACGAGATGGACGATCTGGATGCCATTGACGAGGAGCCTGCCGCCGACGTCTCCGAGGTCCTCGCCCAGCAGTTCCCGGGCCTGCACCCTTGCAGGCAGCGGGTGTGGATCCTGTGCGGAGGCGAGGGATACCATAGGGATGAGTCATTGCAGGCCGCTGCGGCCACGATGCGCGCCCTGCAGGGCGCGCCGGACCTCCTGCTGGAGACGTTCATGCTCGACCCTCCCAACGCGGGTCTCGGCCACGACCAGCGCCTGATGTCCCTCGTCAAGCTGCGCGAGGACATTCTCAAGAGCGGTGGATCAGACACGTTTTTGGCTTCCGAGGTGCCGTACATGCACCCTTCCCAGATCAAGTCACCCAAGCTGCCCCTGCCGGGCGACCTCAACAGGCGTGGCGTGTGGCGGTTGGCCGGATCCAACGTTGTCAGGGAGACCGTCGAGGATATGCGAGTATCGATCGATAGGATTTCTCACGCCAACAAGCTCACGAACGTTTCAAGGGCCGTCGGTGACGACCTGCACAAGGCCGACCAGATCTCTGACGCGACCAGGTCGTCGCTTAAGGGCGCTGGTGCGAGCCTCGAGGGAGTTCGTGCGCCGTGGGGAGGATCGCTCCATGACAATGGCTTGCATACCATTCCCAGGTACCTCTCGCTCAAGGACTGGGCGGTGGCCGCGTCGGAGAAATGCGCCGTCGTCCTCATGGTCCTGCCCGGTCACCCGTCGGCGTACGGGCCCATCCAGGAGCTCATGGACGAGATCGGCGTGCCGTACACGGGACCGTCAATGGTCGCGTCCGAACTGTGCCACGAGCGCCCCGAGCTGCTCAGGTCGCTCACGGACGCCGTCAACTATGACGGTTCCATCATCTCGGCCCCACCGGCGCACTCCATCTCGGCGCTCGAGCTGCGCGCCACGTGCCAGTCCGAGGACTCGGCGAACGAGTTCTTCAACAGGCTTTTTGGCGCGTGGGAGAACAAGATGATGGTCATCCGCCCGGCAACTGACTGCGGCGTTGGCGTCCTGCGGATGCGGAGCGGGCGGGACCTGATGGCCTACAACGACGCCGTCCAGAACTGGTTGGAGAGCGTCTCGGCGCACGATTGCGAAGTCGAGGTGGAAGACGTCCAGATGCCCCTTCCGCCGCCAACCCAATTCGTCATCGAGCCGTTCCTCGCCGCAGAGCCGGTGCAGCTCGTCTCGTGCTCGCACCACAAGGAGCACAAGGACGCCAACCCGAACGAGGATATCAACGATCCTGTCTACGGCAAACTGCGTTGGAACACCACTGATAACTGGCTCGAGGTCAAGGGATCGCTCCTCGGCGGGGCCGGTACCATGCGCTGCCTCGGCCTGAGCACGGCTGTCGCACGGCTCGCCCACGACGGGTCCATCGCCTCGCTGTTCGAAGTGTCGCCGCCGCCTCGGTCCATTCTGCCGGAAGATACGGCAGGAGACACAATGTTGCGTCTGCAGCTGGTGTCCGACAGGCTCGGCCTGTCCGGGGCGGCGACCATCTCGCTCCTGGTCAACGCGCAGACTGGCGAGATTGTCATCAACGAGGTCGACGTGCACCCCGACGTCAGCCCCAACGGCCTTCTCATGCGGCAGGCGGCGCTTCTCTCGCCGCCCATGTCCCACGTTGAGGTCCTCCGGGAGCTGCTCAAGGAGGCGATGAGCCGCGGGGAGCAGTCGTTCGAGAACGAAGTGGCAGAGTCGTCAATGTACCCGGTCGACGAGTTCTCGGCCTCTTTGGGGGGCATTCTGGACGCCCCCGACGCGCCCAACCCGACGCAGAACTACTTTGGAGATCCGTACCTCAAGGTGGAGGACGGCTACCAGACCGGCTTCGAGGGCTCAGGCGCGTTGGACGACGACAGCGACGACAGCGGAGAGAGCGACGAGTCCGACCTCGACGTTGATATCGGCGACGAGTATTCTGATGACGATTTCTGATATATCTGTATCACACACATGATGGTAGGAATTACTCTTATGGCCTATTGAGTCCCCCCTTGAGGCTGATGGCCTGAGAGGCCTGGGTCACCTAGGCAGGTCCCACCCCTTCCGGCCCTCTCGTGCGTCCTATACCCTTGAGGCTACCGAGTCTCGCCGGTAGCGCCGCGCCTGGCGGTCCCACGGCCTGTGGTGGACGTTGAATCGGTTTCGAGGCCCCGAATCCTACCGGACCGGTCGGAACACCCAGACCGCCCTTCAGGCTACCGAGGCGGACCGGCGTCGGCTGGTTGAACGAACCGCCGCTGCCAGCGCCAGCGGCTCGCAGCTTCTTGTCGCTCCCTCCGGCGTCTTGGGACGATCCATGCCGCTTGAGCGCCTGGGAGTCCGTCCTTGCGGGCGGAGGACGCGGGGGCAAGCCGCCCTTGCTCTGCTTCTCCGACTGCAGCTTGGATTTCTTGATTTTCTTCGACGCCCCCTTGATGGGGTTGGCCCCGTCGTTCTTTGTGAGCGATGCGTTCATGCCAGTGCCAGGCGGCAGCGCGTCTCCTGCGACAGGGTTCGCCACGCCGCCGACGCCGATGCTGCCGACGCCGCTCACGCCCGGGCCTCCGCCTTCGCCGAGATGTACACCGCCGCCGACCCCGCTCCCAGACCGTACGAGCGAGTGTTCGATAGGGAAAATATCGATGTCCTCCCCATCAGCACCCTCTCCCTCGCTATAAAGCGGCCTGGCCATGGGCTCCTGGTCGTCCCCCCGCTTGAAGAGCTGGCCCAGGATCGAGTAGTTGATCTTGGTGCTCAGCTTGCGATCCTCCATGACGCGCATGGCAGCCTCCTCGGGCGTCTCCGCCGTCGGCATATTGTCGTTGATCTTGGGCTTGGACTTTGATCCAAGAGGCCGCCCTCGTCCGCGCTTGTACTGGATGCCCGCTTTCTGCGCCCGCTCCATCGCCAGCCGCTGCTCCTCCTGAGCACGTTGCTGAGCCTCTTGCGCGGCTCTCTTGGCCTCTTGCTTCTCCATCCAGTCCTGATTCATCATGTTCCAGATCTCCTCCTTGCACTTGACCTCGTCCTCGTGGGCGATGTACTGGTTGATCTCCGAGTCGCTGATGTCCGACAGGTTCTCGTCGTTCAGCAGTTCGTCCAGCTCGTCCTGAAGCTGGTCGTCGGGATCCGCGACCGGGAAATCGCCGGTGACAGTGAGCGGCATATCCTTCCCGTCCACGGCGGTCGTCAACTCCAAACCCGGGCACGCCCCCTCGATCTGTTCCACCTCGTCTCTGGAGATTGACGCCATGACCGCCTTGAGCGAAACCTGTCCCTTCTTCCGCTTCTTCTTGTCGTCTTCCGCCTCCAGCTTGTCAAATTCCTCATTGAAGTCTGTCATCATTTTCTCCGCGGCCTGAATCGCCGCGCTGTTGATGTGCTTGTCGGCAATGTTCAGCGCGCCGCCCTCCGGCACCTCGGACAGGTCCAAGTCGACGTCCGCATTGTCGAGCTCGTTTTTCGACTTGGCGGACTTTTTCGACGCACCGGCCTTCTTGTTGTTGCCCGCGTTTCCCTCCTCGGCACCCGCAGCGTCGGTGGCTTTACCAGAAGACTTGCTCGGGGCGTCCTCGTCGGCGTCCTCGTCCTCCTGCCCCTTGCCCTTCGCCTTCTCCTTGCCGCCCTTCCCAGCGTCATTGCCCTTGTCCCTATTCTTATCCTTATCTGCCACGCGACTGCTCCGCCTCCTCGTCACCGGCCCGCTCTCCCCGGCGTCCTTCCCGTTCTCGCCGCCGTTCTCCGCGTCACTCCCGCCCCCGCCGCTCCCCCCTTCGATCGCCTTGACTGCCCCGGCCCCCTGCATCGCCGCCTTCCTCTTCTCCGCCTCCTCCTTCTGCTTCGCCTCCAGCGCCAGCATGTCCCTCGTCTCCTTCTCCCGGTTCTTCGAGAAGCTCGGCGGATTCGCCCCCTCGTACATCGTGTTGACGCCGACGAAGTTCAAAAAGCATTCCTTGCACATCCCCTGCCTGAAATGCGTCGTCCGATCCGACTGCACATGGAAGCACCCGCCGATCTTATCCTCCGCCAGGGCCTCTGACTGCGCCTGTTCGATCGCCAGCTTCTCCTGCTTCTCCAGCAGCTCCGAGTGCTCCAAGAACTCCTGCTTGTTCATCTCCCCCGCCGGCGTCGTTGCAAACTCGTTCAACCGCTTCGACAGCGTAAACTCCCCGATGTGCACCACGTTGACAATCTCCCGCTTGGTCCGAGGGTCCCCGTGGAGGTGCGTCGCGATGTACAGCGCCGCCCCGCACACCCCCGACGGACGCCGACCGGTCTGAATCCAGTCCCGCTTCATACTCGCAACCAGACGCATCGCCGTCGAACTCACAGAATGCAACTTCTCCTCCGCAAACCCCATCTTATCGGCAAACCGATGGATATAGAGCGAGGGATCGACTGGCTTGGTGAACTGCGGCTGGTTCTCCAGCCGCAGCAGCTTGGCAAGCTGCAGAAACACCGCACCCAGGGAGAACACACTCACCTGAAGGATATCCGAAAAATCAATCAGGAAGAACGGCTTATCGTCCTGCCTACACAGCAGGTACAGGCACGCCGCGGCGACGTGGCTCGTCCGCCGACCCCTCGTAAAGCCCTTCTGCAGCGCCATCTTATACACCCGGTGCGCGCTCTCGATGCTTTCCTCCCGCGGCTTCACCTTGAGCTGATCCACAAGGTGCGCAATATGCTGCCGACCCCGCTGCTGCGCGCGCTCATGCGACTCTGCCTGGTACGCGTAGACCCGTCCTCCGTGAATCCTGTCGTCGGTGGAATCGCGGGTGAGAACCGCCGCGGTGAATCGATATCGCCAGTGCCATGTCGCGCTGCGAAACGCTCAATTAATGAGTCAACCATACGTACCGTCCAATACCTCGGGCCACGCCAGACTCGTTCACAAACTGCCCGACCACGGTGGACTCCCCGGCAGAGTCTTTCTGAAACGTCACATCCTGCGAGAACGACAGGTCGTCCAAGACTGAACACCGGAGAACCGAGTGAGAACCGAGTGAGAACCGAGTGAGAACCGAGTGAGAACCGAGTGAGAACCGAGTGAGAACCGAGTGAGCTCGTGGGTACGTGGTTGCGCAGGTCGGCGAGCGCGAGCGCGAGTGGCGGTTCGAGCACTGCCATCGCCCCTCTGAGAATTCAACCCGTACCGCTGCCGCACTCGGTACAACACGAGATCCCGCGCTGGTCGTCAGTCTCCACATCCGTCTCGCGCTGGCATATTTGGCAATACACCATGTTTCACGTTTCGTTCTCGTTTCCCCCGGAATCGAGTTTCTTCCGAATGCGCTCTTCGCTCGCCAGCCTATTTCCGTAGGGACAGCCACGCCGTGGCCAAGATGCCCATCTCCGTATATATCAGAACGTCAGGGTCGCGGCGATACCACGCATGCGAATGGATTTGTGGGGCAAGGGGTTTGAGCGCGCTCCTTTTCTCTCCGCGCGAAACTCCAGACCACGGCCTCCTCGCAGGCACCACAAGCAAATCCGTAGGCAGTAGACGAGAGACGACGCTGACATGTTTGGATCGGCAGGTTCGGTAACCGGTACGTGCAACGGCGGACGCGACTCGGCCGGTCAACGTCTTGAAGCCCGGCGAAGAGAGATTCCCTGGCACAGTGACGGCCTATCCGGGCCGAAAACCGTCGGTCCGAAAACACACACAGGAGACAGCGCAGAGGCACCACGCGCCACCGTGCTCACCACCCGCACCATCCGCACCATCCGCACCATCCGCACCATCCGCATGCAGTTCCCCGGAACTTCCGGCTGTTGGAGGAGCTCGAGCGAGGGGAAAAGGGCGTGGGCGACGGCACGGTGAGCTATGGTCTTTCGGATTCGGAGGATATGATGATGAGTCATTGGACGGGGACGATTATTGGTCCGCCGGGTACGGCGTTTGACTGTCGGATCTACACGTTGGAGATCGAGTGCGGGGCGCGGTACCCGGAGGAGGCACCGCGCGTGCGGTTTTTGACGTCTGTCGTGATGAGCGGCGTGGATTCCAAGGGGGGTATTGACTACGGGACGTTTCATCCGGTCCGGAAATGGACGAACAAGAGCACGCTGGAAAGTCTGTTGACTGATATTCGACGCGAGATGGCCGCGCCGCACAACCGGAAGCTCGCCCAGCCGCCGGAAGGAACGACGTACTCGTAAAGAATGCAATGGATCACCACATTAAGACTAGTCGTTCTTGAGTCGGCTCGCCGCGCCGCTGCTGACCTGTGGGCTGATCTGTCCCCCCGCTCGCCCTTGTTTGCGGACGTTGCGGCTGACGCCCGAACTGGTGGTCGGAGATCCGACGGGAGGCGAGGAGTCCGTCTTTCCCTCTCCCTTTCTTCTCCCGTCTCGCCGCCGATCATTGTCACTCTCGGTTCTTTTGTCTTTGTCTTTTCCCCCGACGTCGCCACTCCACAGCACGCTGGCCCCTCGCGGCTCTTCGCCGCGGTCCTCCGCCTTGCTCCCCAGCAGCACCCCCGGGCCCTTCTTCGCTGCATCTGGCCAGTGCGCGGCCCGCCGCGCTTCCCACTCCTTGTAGCCTTTCGTCTTCTCCACCGTGTTCAGTTCGATCGGATTCCCGTACAGCGCGATCGTCTGCAGTCGTTCGCAGTACAGGAAGATGGCGCTCGCCACGGCCTCGATCCGGTTGTTCTCCGCCGTGATCAGCCGCAGGTGCTCCAGCTTGGCGCAGTCCACCGGCAGCTTCTGGACGGCACAGTCGCAGCACCGCAGCTCCTCCAGACTTTTACAGCCCGCGATCCCGCTCGTGATGTTCTTGAGCTTCCTGTTGCCCGACACATCCAGGTACTTGAGCGTCTTGAGCCTCCCGACAGATCGCGGCACCTTGGTCAGTTTGTTGTTCGCCAGCGACAACCGTTCCAACTTGGGAAGCATGAACAGCTCTTCCGGCAGCTCTTCCAGCCTGTTCGAGTCGAGCAGCAGGACTCGCAACGACTCCATCAGACCGATCGACGGCGGCAGGCGTTGGAGCCTGTTGGAACTCAGGCCCAGCCTGTTGCAGTACACCATTTGACCGACGTACGACGGGACCTTCTTGATCTTGTTCTTCGAGACGTCCACGATCCTGACCTTCTTCGGCGGCACCCGTCGGAGTTCGCTCGGGAAGGCGCTGAGGTTCGCACTCTGGGCCTGGATCACCCCCGTCCGCTCCCAGAGTTCGGTCCGTTTGGAGAAGGAACGCATTCGCTTCTCCACCCTGAGATCAGGCGTCGTCGGCGTCGACGGCGGCTTGTTCCGCTGCAACGAAAAACAGGATCCCATTTCGGATCTGCCAACTGTGGCAAATTCTGAAGAAGGCTCTACGTGCGTTGCAGGGCATGCGGGCCCCGTGGGGTAACGTCTGGTATATGGAATCAACAGAAGTATCCGTCTTTCGAATTGGACGTGAAGGCAGCGTGCGGAGGAGGGTGAAGGGATCTGTCGTTAGACGCGGGCGTTCGTGGCTCCCACGTCGGCGCGAGGGCAGACGTGGGACGACGCCACCTCGACTTGGGTGACCTCGCTCTGGCTCGGCATTCCGTGTTCGTCACTGTGAAATTCCTTCAATATACACGGCTACGAATTATAATCTACTATCTACCCCCAAGCAGCGGCACCCGCTCGCTCGAACGAGAATCCAACCGCGCGTTCACCCACCCCACGACGACCACGACCATGTCCCACACGGCCTGCCCCAGTGACCCCACTGCCGCTGCCGCGCTCCCTGCTCAACATGAATACCCGGACAAAACCAGCAGCGTGGCGACGACGGTCCAGGTCACGGCCGACGCGGCGACGCGGGTCCTCACGCAGATGGCGAGCATCCTCGGGACGTCCGTCCAAGCGCCGCTGGACAGCGTCTGTATGGGCAGGCTGCTCCCGTATCCCGAGGTTCAGGGAGAATGTCCGTCTCCTGTGACCGATCCTCCACGATCAAAGAAGGCCAGGACGACGGACGGAGGGGACGAGAAGGGGACGGAGACGGATAGAGAGAGGGAGAGCGAGGAGAGGGAGAAAAGGGGGACTGATGGCAATGGCAGTCCGGCCCTCGCCGTCGCCGGTGCCGTCTTCAGCGCGAGCGACGTCGCCGTCGCCGTCGCCGTAAGCACGCCGCCCGCCAAGGCCACCGGTGCGCCGAAACACACAGAGGCCGCCGCACAGAGCAGGTTCACGGGCGTCACGATGCACAAGCGCTCCAGGCGTTGGGAGGCCCATTGCTGGGTGAACTCGCTCAAGAAGCAGGTGTACTTGGGCGGGTACGCGACGCAAGAGCTGGCTGCGGAGGCCTACGATATCATCGCCGTCAAGATCCGTGGCGCCAAGGCCAAGACCAACTTCCCCTTGGAGAACTACACCGAGGCCATGCGGGCGCTCCAGGGCCTTTCGATCGAGCAGGTCATCGCCTCGGTCAAGCGCGAGTCGGACAGTTTCATCCGCGGCGTCATCAAGTACCGTGGCGTCTCCAGGGCTGCGATGAACTCCCCCCTCTTCGAGGCCCGCATCGGGGTGCTCGACCACCACGTGTACATCGGCAACTTTCCCACGGCCATGGAAGCAGCCAAGGCATACGACCGGGCGCTGATCCGGTGCAAGGGCCCTCGGACGACGACAAACTTCAACTCGAACGAGTACCCCGATGCCATCAACGACCACCGGTTGCTCCGGGAGCTGCTCGGCCGGGGCGACCCCAGGGCCAAGGCGATGATCCACGGCGCCGACAAAGACCACGTCCGAGCGTTCGAGACGTACGCCAAGGGTGGCATGAAGGCCATCGAGGCCGTCTGGGGGCGCCAGAGAGATCGATAACGAGTGAGGCCTGGACCGGACACTTGCTGTTTCATGAACGTGGCAGCACTGATCAGCACTCTAAATTTTCGACTGTCTTGTCATGTCATCATCCGTCGCCACAGACTCTGTGGTCGCGAGTGACGCGGTTGGGCCGTCGAAAGGCGCGCTCAAATCGCACCCGATCGTGGGGCGCTCTCGTTCAAAGGATTCGGGAGAGACTCGTTTCGCGCTGGTCGCGTGTCTCGCGGCGATCTGCACGCTGGCCTCTGCGGTACGTGTGTTGGAGATGATGAGAGACGAGAGACGAGAGACGAGAGACGACGTCCCTCGGAGGCCCTGCTTCTCGTTCTCCCGTTTCCCGTTCTCACCACGCTTCTCTCTCTCTCTCTCTCTCTCTTTTCAGGTGCGCCTGTTCTCGGTCATCACGTATGAGTCGGTCATCCACGAGTTCGACCCGTACTTCAACTACCGGGTGACGAGGTTCCTGACCGCGGAAGGGTTCTACAAGACGTGGAACTTCTTCGACTCGTTCACCTGGTACCCGCTCGGCCGGGTAATCGGCGGCACGATGTACCCGGGCCTGATCTTCACGGCGGGAGCGATGTGGAACCTGCTCACCTGGCTCCGCATCCCGATACACGTCCAAGAGGTGTGCGTGTTCACGGCGCCCGTGTTTGCGGCGTTTTGCGCTCTGGCGACCTTCCTGTTCATGCGGGAGGTCCGTGGCCCCGGGGCCGGACTGGCGTCCGCGGCGTTCATCTCCGTCGTCCCGTCGTACATCTCCCGGTCCGTGGCCGGGTCGTTTGATCTGGAGGCTGTGGCGATCTTCGCGCTGATGTTCGTCTTCTTCCTCTACGTGAAGACGCTCAACACGGGGTCGCTGGCGTGGGCGACGGGGCTCTTCTTCGCCTACCTCTACATGGTGGCGTCGTGGGGCGGCTACTCTTTCATCGTCAACCTGTTGCCGATCCACTGTCTGGCGTGTATCGTCTTCGGCCGGGTTTCGTACAGGCTGTACGTCGCGTATGCGCCGTTTGTCGTGATGGGCGCCCTGGCGTGCATGAACATCCCGGTGATTGGCTTCAACGCCGTGCTCATGTCGGAGCACTTTGCGTCCTTCCTCGTGTTCGGACTGCTGCACGTGGTGATGCTCATTCAGTACACCAAGCAGTGTCTGACGCCGGCGGCCTACCAGGCGGCCAAGCGGGCAACGCTGACGTTCGGGGCGGTAGCCGCGTCGGCGTTTGTGCTCGTGGTCGCGAGCTACGTGGCGGCGTCGCCGACTTTCGGGTGGACGGGACGCAGTCTCTCGCTGCTTGATCCGACGTATGCGTCCAAGTATATCCCCATCATCGCGTCCGTGTCGGAGCACCAGCCGCCCAACTGGTCTATGTACTTTACGGACCTGCACGTGCCGGCGCTCCTGGCACCTGCGGGCATCATCATGTGCTTCATGCCGCTGACGGACGCCTCGCTGTTCCTGGCGCTGTACGGAGTGACGGCGGTGTACTTCTCCGGCGTGATGGTCCGGCTGATGCTCGTGCTGGCGCCGGCCGTCTGCTGCCTGGGTGGGCTGGCGCTGTCCGAGGTGCTCGCGTACCTCGGAAAGTCGCTGGTGGCGGCCGCGGACGGAAAGAGCGACGCCGGAGAGAACAAGAAGAAGGAGGCGGAGACGGAGGTTTCCTCAAAGGCGACGTCGTCGAAGTCTTCCAAGGCCTCAGACGTGGCGACGACTTTGCCCGCCGCCAAAAACAAGACGAAGATTTTCTTCGTCCCTTGGGACATTGCGTTGATCGGTTTCCTGGCTCTATCGCTGCTTCTGGCCGCCTTCTTCCGACACGGCGTGTACGTCGCCGGAAAGATGTACAGCGCGCCATCCATCGTCATGCAGAGCGGCGGCCGCGTGTACGACGACTTCCGCGAGGCCTACGCGTGGATGCGGTTCAACACCCCGGAGGACGCCAAGATTGCCTCCTGGTGGGACTACGGATACCAGACCACGGCAATGTCCAACAGGACGGTGCTGGTCGACAACAACACCTGGAACAACACGCACATTGCCACCGTCGGCAAGGCCATGGCCTCGACCGAGAAGGACGCATGGGATATCCTCGAGTCCCTCGACGCAGACTACGTCTTTGTCATCTTTGGCGGGCTCATCGGCTACCCCTCGGACGACATCAACAAGTTCCTGTGGATGGTCAGGATTGGCGGCGGCGTCTATCCCGAGATCCGAGAAAGCGACTTCCTGGGCAAGAGCGGCAGCTACCGCGTCGACAGCGGTATGGGCGAGGGCCTGCGAAACAGTCTGGTCTACAAGCTGTCGTACTACAGGTTCTCCGACATGCCCACCGGCCAGCCGGGCTTTGACAGGGTGCGGAACACGGTCATCGGCGACAAGGACTTCAAGCTGGAGTACTTCGAGGAGGTGCTGACGACCAGCCACTGGATGGTGCGGGTGTACAAGCGGAAGAAGGCGCCGAACGCCGACTTTGGGCTAGAAAACGGGCTCAAAGCCTAAGATGTGTGTGACCTTGAAGAATGCAAACCAGGGCGGCTTTCGCAAGCACCAAAACAAACATCATGGATGGCTTGAGGGATCTTCTCGGCGACGCGCAGGCGTTCGCAGAGGATAACAAAGTTGCCACGGGCGTGATCGCCGGCGCGACCATCGCGGCCGTCGTGACGCTGTATTCGAAGCGATCGAATTCAAAGCCTGGCACCTTTGACATCGGCTCTGGCTCCGTCGACCGGTCAATGGTCGAGACAGAAGTACGTCACATCCACCGATGCCCGTCTGCGGCATCCGCCACCCACGAACGCGTCAATTGGCCCCGAAATCTCCCGAACAATTCGAAGGGCAGCGAAAATGCGCCAGCAGCAGTTCCCTCAGTCCGGCGGTCGACCGGCGGTGGAGGGCGACCGACCGACGACGATACCCGCACATCGCGATGCGCATCGGGACGATCGGAGCGCGGACAGAGCGGGGGGGCGTTCGAACAGAAAAGGCTGCCCCACTCCCACTCCCAACCGCCCGCTCACCCGCTCTGATGCTCTCACTCTCCTCGCGCTTCGCTTCTTCTCGTAGGTCAAGGACTACTACGACGAGTTCAACACGCTGGAGCGCGGCAAGGGCGCCGTGATCGATCGCAAGGAGAAGGTCGCCAACCTCGTTGACAAGTTCTACTCGCTTGTGACTGACCTGTACGAGTGGGGATGGGGGACGTCCTTCCACTTTTCCCCCCTGCTCCCGGGCAAGGACTGGCCCGCGTGCGAGTCCGCGCACGAGGGCCGCATCGCCGCCCTCATCGGCCTCGGGCCCGGCAAGCAGGCCCTGGACGTCGGCTGCGGCGTCGGAGGGCCCATGCGCACCATCGCTTCCACGAGCCAGGGCAAGGTCACCGGCATCACCATCAACCAATACCAGGTGGACCGCGCCTCGTACCACAACAGCCGACTCGGGCTGAGCCACCTGTGCACCCCGGTGCGCGGCAACTTCCTGGAGATGCCCTTCAAGAACGAGACCTTTGACGGTGCCTACGCCATCGAGGCCACCTGTCACGCGCCCACCCTCGAGCAGGTCTACTCGGAAGTCTACAGGTGCCTCAAGCCGGGAAGCGTCTTTGTCGCCTACGAGTGGGTCACCACACCAAACTACGACGACAAGAACGAGGCCCACGTCGCCATCGGCGACGAGATCATCATCGGCAACGGCCTCCCCAACCTCAGGAGCTGGAAGGTTGCCGAGGAGGCCGGCAAGAACGTCGGCTTCACCCTGCTCGAGAGCAGGGACTTGGCCGTCCAGGCCGACGGCTCCCTCACCCCCTGGTGGTTCCGCCTCTCGACCAGCCTCCAGGTGTTCAAGCTTAAGGCAAAGTTCAACCACGCGCTCGTGACCATCGCCGAGTACTTGAGGATTGCGCCCAAGGGCATGATTGCCGTCCACCAGATGCTCGTCGACACCGGCATTGCGCTCATCGAGGGCGGCGAGCAGGGGCTCTTCACGCCGATGCACATGCTGGTGTTCAAGAAGGAGACGACTGATTGATTGATTTTGGTTGAGTGTTGGTTTGTTGTCAGATAGCAGAAGACGAGCGAGTCCAGGACAGAGCTCTGGTGGTGGCCTTGGGTGATGTGCTCCCAGCCTGCCGGCGACCAAAACACGCCGGCAGGTTTCAGGCCGCACTTTTTTCGATTCGATAGAGTCATCATCTCATAGACACCAAAGACACTTACATAGCTCAATATGGTAAGTACAGCGGAGGCACATAGGCTTCATCGCCCTCGCCGCAATTAGAAATCGGAGGAGCATCCGGGTGTCGAACAGCGGCGAATCCTCGCAGACACGCCCATCGTCGTGGCATATCAGTCATACCGTAGATTTGGGGGCGCCGAGCGGGCGGAGACGGTCGGAGACGGTCGAGCGGCAGGATTGGCCGTATTGAAAAATTCCGCCGTTCTGCCTGCTCCGGCATGCCGGCTCCCTCCCGGCGTCTCCCGTCGGTTTGATACAAGAGCATATGGCATGTATGGCGGCGGGCTGGGATTTGGGCCGCCGTCGAAATCGACTGATTCGGTCGGCTGCGGCCTCCGCCTCGTGGGGACCCCTCGCTCCGTCGCTCGTCACGCCTTCCGTCACTCACTCGGCCCTCCCTCCTCCTTCCTCTTTTCCTTTCCTACCTTCAGGTGCTTTCGTGCGACGTTGATCTTCTGCATCCGACTGCCGAGTTCGAGAAGCGGTCCCACAAGCTCAAGCGCTTGGTAGAGAGCCCCAACAGTTATTTCATGGACGTCAAGTGCCAGGGATGCTTCTCCATCACAACCGTGTTCTCGCACTCTCAGACCGTCGTGGTCTGCCCGAGCTGCAACGCGGTGCTCTGCGTGCCGACCGGAGGAAAGGCCCGGCTGTCCGAGGGGTGCTCGTTCCGTCGCAAGACTGACTGATTCGGTGGTCATCCGTCATATTTATTCATCCTGTTATAAACAATAATATAGCACAGTATATATATATATATATATATATATATCGATATATATATCGATATATATCGATCAGTTGCGATAGAGCATGTCGTAGTGGCCGGGGCGGAAGAGCAAGTGGACGGCGATGTCGTCCCCGTCGCATCCCTCTGGCACGAAGTCTTTCACGTCGAGCCCGCCGTTCCCGTATCCGTGTCCTTCCCTGCCGTCAACGTAGACGACGCGCATCGGGACCCGCAAGGCGTTGGTCAGCGCCACCAACACGACGTGGTCGCTCTCCTCGCCCATCGGGTCAATGCACTTGGCGCAGAACTCGTCCACGCTCATGTCGTTCAAGCCCAAGATGAACGGGGCGAAGAAGGTGGCTTTGTCCTTCACCTCGCCGCTCGCGATGATCCGGAGGAGGAACACGATGTAGTTGGAGATGTCCTCCGTGCGGAGCTGCTTTTCCAGGGCTTCGACGGTCTGCACCGACTCCAGGAGGTCGAGAAGCATCTCCAAAGGACCTTCCAGCACGAGTTCTTCGTATCCAACTTGGAGCAGGCCGGTCTTGACCCGCGCGAGCTCCGCGATCATCCGCTTCCGCTCGTCCCAGTCGCCCGTCTCGACCATGTGCTCCAGGTAGGAGAAGAGAAAGGCCCGGAAGAAGCAGTTCCCGTCGCCCCGGCTTCGACGCATCGCGCCGTAGGCCTTTTTCAGGCTCGACACGTTGGTCTTCCACTGTTCGTTGCTGCCCCGGGCGTACTCGTCCACCAGCTCGTCCAGGGAGACCTTGTCCCCAATGAGCACGCTCAAGCCGGCCTCCTGCGCGTTGCGCTTGATCTGATTCTCCCACGCGATGATGTCGGCGTCGGACGGTCTGTTCTTGAACGAACCGGATCCGATCATCTTGTCGTCGTCCAGGGCGTCGTTGATGTCGATACAGCCCATGTTGCTGTCGGTGGGTTCCACCGGCGACACCACCTTCCGCTCCATCTCCATCATGATGTCGTTCTCGCCGTCGCTCAGCCCCATTACCATCGCAAACTCGGACGGCACCTGTCGCGAGCTATATCCTGCAAGCCGCTGGGTATCGTTGTGGTCTGCGTCAACGCGATCGGCACGCTCGTTCCGTCCACCAGTTTGACCGGCGACGTTGGTATTTCGGCCGCCGTGGCCGTCACGGCCGTTCCCATTCTCGTTCCCATTCTCGTTCCCGTTCTCGATGAGGCCCACGTCCCGGGAGTCAAACCCGGCTGGCGCCGGCGTGTTGGTCCCCTCGATGTCGTTGTCTCCCTCGCCATCGCCATCGCCATCGCC
>Ga0181582_10000383_pt1 | contig 31006 bp, 29 predicted proteins | sample 071ome_32_FD_132438 | JGI IMG/M metagenome (GOLD analysis project Ga0181582, IMG submission 132438) | Coastal salt marsh microbial communities from the Groves Creek Marsh, Skidaway Island, Georgia - 071405AT metaG (megahit assembly) | ecosystem: Environmental > Aquatic > Marine > Intertidal...
CATTGGTGCCAGTTACACCGTGAATCTTTACGCCGGCGACACCTTGATCGGAACCCGCAGCGGAAGCACCGGCGACATCGATGCCCTCTCGGATATCACTTTCAGTAGCACCACGAAGGACGCAAGTCTGAATGGTCAGGCCCTTTCCCTGGAGATTGTGAAGACCGGCGGCGAAGAGCTTGAGATCGACAACGTTCGGGGCACGGTCTTTACCGAGGGCAGCAGTAATACGGGTAACGACGGCCGCTGGACCCTGAGCTATACCAATGCCAATGGGGGGCAGTCCACGCGGACCTACTCGGCTTCGGGGGAGAACTGGTCCTTCCAGGATCTCATTGACCAAGTCAACGGTGATACGGCATTAACGGGTTGGTCTGCGCAGATGGCGGAGATTAATACGACCCGCGCCTTTACCTACAACCCGGATAGCACGGACGACCGCACCCTAACCCTCGGCACGGGGAGCGAGGCAGGGACGGAGATCACGATTGCGGCGGGAAGTTCCATCGACGATGCGGTTGCACAGATTAATGAACAGGCCGACGCCACGGGGGTGACGGCGGTGCGCGAGGGCAGCGCCATTCGGTTTCTATCGCTAGCAGATTCCGTGACCGTCGCCTTCAACGCTGATCCGAGCTCTGATTCAACGCAGCCTCTGTTCCGGGCGGACGACAGCACGGTAGGCCCCAATGGGGCGTTCTCCGAAACCTATCGTAAGGGTGTGAACTTCTATCGCTCCGGTGACTTTGGTGGCGCTGGCGTCGTGTCCTTCCGGGCGCCCGATGGATCCTCGATTTCTTCTACCATGGAAACGGTTCTGCTTCGGGAAGGCGAAGGCCCAGAAGACCCAGAGGATCCCGAAGATCCAGAGGGTCCGGGGGAGGCCACCAATCCGGAGGAAGCGGTCACGCTCCTCAACAAGTCTGGCGCGAACTTTGTGCTCGCCGTGGTCGATGAGTTTATCGAGGACCTTAATGAACGGGTCAGCTACTACGGAAGCGTTGAGGTCAGCCTGGAAACCGCGCTTAAAACCGCGAATCTCACGGAAGATCAGGCCCTTCGCTCCGAGGAGCGCATTGATGGAATTGATCGCCTCGAGGTAACGGCGAAGGCCCTTGTCGCAAGCCTGCTTGAGGACTCGAGTATCGCTGTTCTGTCCCAGTCTAACGCGCAGCGGGGCTATGCCTACGAGCTCCTAATGAAGCAACCCCGGGGGAATGCCTATGGCTTCTATCGCTAGCGGTTTCCGCCGGCGTCCTTCCCTAGCCCTGGCGCTCGTGGCGCTGGGGCCTTGCCCCTGGGAGTTCTGCCATGTCGAACTATGACTTAAGTGCAAGTAGCCTGAGAGCGCTTCGCCACCTCAACACGGCGATGAGCCGAGACTCAAAGGCGCTCGAGCGTATGGCGTCGGGGCTCCGCTTTAATCGCGCGGCAGATAACCCCTCTATTACCCAAAAGGTGGAGCGTTACACCACACAGAGCCTTGGCGCGACGACGGCCATGCGCAATATCAATGAGGCGATCAGCGTCGCGCAAACGGCGGATCAGGGCCTCAGCGAGGCCCTGGGCATCGTGAACGATATTCGCGATACGGCCTTGCTAGCGCTGAACGACACAGCAAGCACGGCGGATCGGGAGTCCTTCGATGCGCAGATGCGCATCGCCTTACAAGACCTTCAACGGGTGAAGGACACGACGCGCTACAACGGTAGGAACCTGTTCGACTCAGGCATGCTCAACTTTCAGGTCGGCTCGGAGCTGGGGAACTCTCTCTCTATGAAGTTCGAAAGCTTCTCCTTCCTTGGCGTTGCGCAGGAGCTGCTCGACAGCGGCGGCTACCTGAATAGCTACTCTTTGGGCACCGCTTGGCTGGAGGCCCTTGATGGCTTGCCTAACACACCCTCCCCCAACTTCGACGTCAATAACCTCTTTCCCGAATTTGGCACGGAGACGGTGTGGGTGGACGAGCAGTGGTCCTTAGACCTGGATGAATACAATGACCTAGCTGCTGCTGCCACCTCCGGGGATCCCGCTAGCTACACCTTAAGCTACTTGGATAGCAACGGCCTTCAGGCCAGCACAACCTATCAGCTGGATGGCGCTAATTTCATGACCGACTTTATCAGCGCGGTGAACGCCGATACGGCCACCACGGGCTGGAGTGTGAGAGAAGCCCCGGGGATTGTGACGCAGCGCTTCGTCTACAACCCAGACACCACAAGCGATCAAACCGTCAGATTCACGACCGCCATTGGAGCGGGGGCCAGTTCAAGCGCGGTGGACATTGTTGTGGCAGCTGGAACAACCGTCGATGAGTTCGTTACTCAGGTGAACAATACTCAGGGTTTAGATGTCACCGCCGTTCGGGACGAATCCTCAAATGGAGTCCGTTTCGTCTCGAGTGAAAATTTCCTGAAAGTAAAGAACCTAGGTCAGGGTCAGGTAATCGAACCGGCGGACGGGGATCGGGAAAGCGGTGCCACCTATTCGGAGCGCACCGGGTTCATATTTTCCTTCACCGGGGATAACGCGAACGGCCGATCCATTGAGGTTGAGGGCGTTCCCTTTGACAGCAATGGATCTCTCAACAGCTATGGCACCTTCCGGCGCCTCAATCCTAACGATGAGGATCAGCCTAGCCTTGCGGAAGCCCTAAACCTGAGAGACACCGCCGGGGCGGATTTCGTGATCGCTACCGTGGATCGCATGATCGATGAACTGGCCTCGCGCAGAGGCTACTACGGCGCCATGGAGCGGCGTTTTGACTCCGCCCTCGCCATGGCCGAGATCTCCCAAACGGAGGCGGACGATATGACGTCAAACATGATTTATGCCGACATCGTCGCCGAATCCCTCGCCCAAGGTGAGGCGGAGATGCTTGTGCAAACCAGCCTTACGGCGCTTAGCCAGTCCGGCAACCAGCGCGCCTCCATGGTGAGCTTTCTGTTGAATCAATCCCTGGGCTTCTCTGGCGCCTTTTAATCGTCGAAAGGAATCGAAAAATGGCTAATGTTAATAACAGTGTGAATGGTCAAAGTCGCAAGGCCGAGGTGGCGCTTAGAAACGCCATGCGTAAAGAGGCCAAGCTGAACGAACAAATGGCTACGGGCATGCGGGTAAATGGCGCTGGGGATGATCCTACGGCCTCCGCGGTAACCCAGCGCTTTGTCATGCAAAGCCGAGGCTCGACGATTGCCGCGCGAAACACCAATGACGGCATCTCCATGGTGCAGACTGCTTCTTCCGGGGTGCAGATCGCTAAGGGCTTGACGGAGCGTCTTCGCGAACTCTCCTTGCAGGGCATGAATAGCACCCTATCGGAAAGCGAGCGGTCGTCCTTGAGCGAGGAAATGGGGAAGCTGCTTGGTGACCTCGATCGGCTGAAGAACACCACCCGCTTTAATGGGAAGCAGGTATTTGACAATGCACGCTATGAGTTCCAGACGGGCTATGAGCGCGGCGATCGCCTAGCGGTCAACTTTAAGAGCCTATCCCTTCAGGACGCCATCAGCCGGGTTTCGGGGACCTGGAGCTACGAGGGGCCTTCGGGTCCGCAAACGCCCTCGTCCGCCTTGGGCCGTTACCTAGAAGCCCTTTCTATTGACCCTGCGAGCAAGTTTAGCGGCGCCGGTGGCGCGGATTACGTTTGGTCGGATCGCGCGCCGGCCATGCGCCAAAGCGATCTCCAAAGCATCATCGCGGCCGCGAATGACGGCATGGGCCCAAGCACTCAGGCGATCACGATCAACAATGCGAGCTTCGAGGCCCAGAACCTGGGAAACAACAAGTGGACCGATAACACCCTTACGGATTGGACGCTGGGAAATGCTAGCGGGTCTGAGAATATCGGTGCTTACAATCCCAGCAATAGTTCAGTTGATGAATCTACGATCACCGGTAGCAACGTCGCTTACATTTACGGCGATGGCATGTCCATTAGCCAAACGTTCTCCGAAAACTACAATGCGGGGAATAGCTACGAATTTAAGTTAGATCTTGGCGACCCGGATTCCGGGGGAGAGAAGAAGGGGAACGGTGGTTCGGGAGCCGACTTCACCGTCAACCTTTACGCAGGGACCACGGTCATCGGCACCCTGAGTGGCAATACTGGCGCAATTAATGCGATGCAAGAGTACACCCTGCAGCCCACGGTTCAGGATGCTTCCTTAAACGGGCAGGCCTTGCGTCTCGAGATTGTCAAGAACAGCGGCGAAGAGCTCGAGATCGATAATGTGCGGGGGACGGTGACGACTCCTGGCTCTTCCAACACGGGCAATGATGCCACCTGGACCCTGAACACCGCCGGGGGTTCCAAGACCTACAGCGCGAGTGGCGCGAACTGGTCCATGAATGATCTGATCAACCAGGTAAACGGGGACACCGCCACCACGGGGTGGCGCGCGCAGCTAGGGCCCATCAACACCACCGATGCGTTTACCTACAACGGAGATAGCTCCAATACGCGCCAGGTGACGGTCAGTACGGCGCAGGGCTCGGCCAACATCGCGGTGCAAGCGGGAACCGACCTCGCCGGTCTCATTGAAAAGGTCAACGCCGAGACCAATCAGACGGGCGTAACGGCCATCGAGGACAACGGGAAGATCCGTTTCCTCTCTGAAGCGGATAGCGTCACCATTGGCTACAGCCGGGACCCCCAAGATAACTCCAGTGCGGCGTTCCTCGGCTCGGCAGTGGCGCCGTTAGATCCCAACGCAGCCTTCTCTGAAACCTACGTGAAGCAGGTGAGCTTCTATAACACCAGCGCGGATAACGCCGGGTACAGCGTGACGTCCACGGCGCCCGGTGGTGGGCGGGTGTTTGAGAAGGTCTCCCTCACGGGGCAGCCCACTGGCGAAACCGGCAATGAGTCCGTCACCACCGCGCCAGGCATTGGTGCGAATTCCATGGCGCAGGCCGACTTCACCCTTGCGGTGGCCGATGAGTTTCTAAAGGAGTTGGGGGCTAACCTTACCTACTACGGAGCCTTGGAGAAGAGCTTTGAGACGGCTGAAAACATCGCGAATCTGACCGAGGATAAGGCCAGCGGTGCCTGGAGCTCGTTCATGCGCGTTGATGAGGCCAAGCTTCTATCGGAACAGGCGGAGACGGCCATGCGCATTGATACGAGCGCAGCAATCCTGTCGCAGAAGGCAAATAGCCGAGCGTCCGTGGTTTCCATGCTTCTGAGCCAGCGCAACAACAGCGCTAACGGATTCTTCTTCTAAGGGGATAAAAAGTTGCTCTGTTCCTCTTAAGGAATCTTTGCCATCGCCGATAGCTGGGGTGTAGCGCAACGGGACCACGCGCGCTGCATCCCCCAAGGGACTGGGGGGCCCCCGCGGGACTGGGGGTACTTTAGGGACCAAACGGAGCACCCACTATGGCGATGCAAATCAACACCAACATCCTGTCCATGACCGCACAGCGTAACGTCGGCATGAACGAGAGCCGCCTGGGAACGGCCATCGAGCGCCTATCGACCGGCCTTCGGATCAACAGCGCTCGGGACGACGCTGCCGGCATGGCCATCAGCGAGCGCTTCACCTCGCAGATCCGCGGCCAAACGGTGGCGCAGCGTAATGCGAATGACGCAATCTCCCTCGCCCAGACTGCCGAGGGTGCCCTCGGGGTTCTTGGCGATGCGCTCCAACGCATGCGGGAACTCACCGTGCAAAGCCTGAACGGTATGAACACGGACGGGGACCGCGCGGCGATCCAGCAAGAGATCGTGCAGCTCCGGGAGGAGATTGAGCGCATCGCCCAGGACACCACCTTCAACGGTAAGGAAATCCTGAACGGCAGCCTCGGGGCGATGAACTTCCAGATTGGCTCGGAGCGTGGCGACGTGTTGGCCATTACGGGGCTGGATGCCAGGGCAACCACTCTCGGGCAGGAGACCGTGACCGCTACTGGGGATGAGGACCTTGCCGACGCGACAGGCTTCGCCGCGCTGAATCCGGATAATCTCGTCCTTAATGGCGTGACGATCGAGACTTCCGCCGCTACGGATGCTTCAGAGGTCGTTACGGCGATCAATGACGCCTATGCCGAGACGGGGGTTTTCGCGAGTCTTGATGGCAACGGGTTCCTGGTGCTTGAGGGTGGGTCAATCGACATCACAGGATCCCCTGACATCTTGGGGACCGTCACGACCGGCACGGGTGCGGAAACGGTTGATGCCGTTGACGTCAGCACGTTGCTAGGGTCAAACCGGGCGCTTGACGTGCTCGATAGCGCAATCGACCAGGTGACTGGCTTGCGTGCTGAACTCGGCGCAATGCAGAATCGGTTCGAGAACGTGGTGGAAGTCATCAGTGTTCACCGCGAGAATCTCGAAGCAGCACGATCCCGCATCCGTGATGCGGACTTCGCCGCGGAAACGGCGAACCTGACGCGAGCCCAGATCCTCCAGCAGGCGGGTATCTCGTCCTTGGCTCAGGCCAACTCCGCTCCTCAGAGCGTCTTGTCCCTGCTGCAGTAATTGGTCCCACTGCAGCGGCTCCACTCTGGGGCCGTCCCAGCCCCGGAGTGGGGCCACCTATTCGGACCCTCCAAGGCCCAGCCATCGCGCTGGGCCTTGTTGCACCTGGGCCTTGGGGGTCGCTCTTAAGGCTGTTTCTAGCTTCGTCAAATTCTCGTTGTTAGCGCTTTTGAGACCGTCAACGGACACGCTTCTCGGCGTCAAAAATGGCGTCGAAAATCGAAAAATCGGCGAAGTTAACGAAAGTTCACAGGTTTTTAGGAACAATGTTCCTAAAAAATAGGGTTTTCCCTAATAGTCAGGCGCTAAAAGAAGCGTCAAGCTTTCGTCACCAGTCGAGAGCCCCGCCGGGCGAGCTAGGGATGGCGATGATGGCGAAGAAAAAGAGTGAAGCGGATGCGACGGAACGCAGAGGAACCTTCGGTCATGTGCTGGTCATGGACGCCCAGCACGACCGGGGCCGCTGGCTCTGTTCCCTCCTGGATTCTCTTAATTACGGCGCGACCTTTACGGAACCGGGGCTAGACTTTGACGAAGCACCGGTGCGTCCCACCATGGTGGTGGTGGGGGATATGGACCGGGGGCCCGGCCTTGAAGCGGCGGTCTCCCAGTTGCAGCGGCGCTTTCCCGCCTCGCCCCTTGCGGTGCTCGGCAATATCGACGGGGCGCCGGGGGCCCTGCCGCCGGCGGTGGAAGCCGTATTGCTCGGCGTTTTGCCTTCCCCGCCCAAGCTGATCGACGTGACGGAACTGCTCGCCCAGGCCCGGGCCGAACTCGATGCTTCGGACTATCCCGAGGAGCAGCCCCGGCCAGAAGGGCGTGACCCGGGCTTGTTCCGACTCCTGGTGGGCCGGAGCCCGAAGATTCAAGCCGTGCGGGACGCCATCGATCGCGCGGGGCCCACGCAAGCCACGGTGCTCGTTACGGGGGAAACGGGCTGCGGCAAGGAAGTGGTCGCCCGGAACATTCATTTCCGCTCCGACCGGTCCCAGGGGCCCTTCGTCGCCGTGAACTGTGGGGCCATCCCTAGCGATCTCTTGGAATCGGAGCTGTTCGGTCATGAGAAGGGCGCCTTCACCGGCGCGGTCTCGGCGCGGAAGGGCCGCTTCGAGATGGCCGAGGGCGGCACCCTGTTCCTCGACGAGATCGGCGATATGCCGCTCATGATGCAGGTGAAGCTGCTGCGGGTTCTGCAAGAGAAGGTCTTCGAGCGGGTGGGGGGCACCCAGCCCATCCAGACGAACGTGCGGATCATTGCGGCCACGCACCGAGATCTCGAGGCCCAGATTGTCGATCAGCGCTTCCGGGAAGATCTCTACTATCGCTTGAATGTGTTCCCCATTGAAATGCCGCCGCTCCGGGACCGGGGGGAAGATCTCCCGCTCCTCATCGACGATTTGCTGGTGCGCATCGCGGAGGAGGGCGGGCCTCGCCTCGAGTTTACGGAGGCTGCCCTCGACTTCCTGCAAACCTACCCCTGGCCCGGGAACGTGCGGGAGCTATCAAACCTGCTTGAGCGCCTTTCCATTCTCTACCCCGACAGCCGCATTGATCTCGGCCATCTACCCAAGAGCTACCTACAAACGGCGGGCCTTGAGCCTTCTGATTTAGACACGGCGCTTCCCGAGCCTCTGGTGCCGCCCCCCGCGGCCCTCCGGGCTGTCGCGCCGCCCCGGCCTGCTCAGGACAACAACCAGGCCACCCAGGCCCCGTCCCTGGAACTGCCCGCTGAAGGTCTAAATCTCCGGGACCACCTCGCGAAGGTGGAAATCGCCATGATTCTTCAGGCCCTAGATCAGGGCGATTGGATCGTTGCCCGCGCGGCGGCGACCTTGGGCCTGCGCCGGACGACCCTGGTGGAAAAGATGCGGCGTTACAAATTGGACTCCGGCCGCTAGGCTGCCAATTTATTGACCATGCCTTTTGTGCTTTAGCGCAAGCCCCGGTAAATCCGGGGCTTTTTCGTTTTGGCATGGCCTTCGCATTACTTCCTTCGTGACCGAACCGCGTCAAAAAAGCGGCGCAACCCAGGGAAGGGAGATCGTTCATGAATAGCATTGCCATGCAGGGGTCCATTGCCCAGCTCCGCGCCCTTGCGGCCAGCGCTCAGGGTGTCGGGTCGGCGAGCGCCCCCTCCGCCACGGGCGCGGCCTTCGGGGAGATCCTTCAAAACACCCTGGCTAGCGTAAACGCCGAACAAATTAGCGCCGCGGCCCAGGCCACCGCTTACCTTAAGGGGGACCCGGAGGTCTCCCTAGCCCAAGTAATGATCAGCGCGGAAAAGGCCAGCCTGAGCTTCGAGGCCGTGAGCCAGACCCGCAATAAGCTGCTGTCTGCCTACCGCGACATCATGAATATGCCGCTCTAATCCACGCCTAGCAGAGTAAGGAAAAAGGGACTTTTCCATGGCTGAGATGCAAGCAACGCCGACCGGCTTCGCCCGGGTGGCGGATCAATTCCGAGCTTTCAGCACCATCCCCATGGTGCGCCAGGCGGGGGCCCTCCTAGGCCTTGCGGGGGCCCTGGCCCTGGCTGCCAGCGCCGTGCTTTGGCTCCAGGAACCGAATTGGCGCCAGTTGGAGGCCAACCTGCCTCTGGCAGAGCAGGCCCAGGTGCTCGACGCCCTGGGGGCTGCCGGCATCGACTACACCCTGGGGGCCGGGGGAGCGGCCATCATGGTGCCCGCCGATCGCCTCTACGAAGCCAAGATGACCCTCGCCACCTCGGGCCTTGCGGCCCCCGCGGCGGAGGGCTACGCCCTGCTGGATCAGGACCAGGGGATTGGTTCGAGCCGGCGCATGGAAAGCACCCGCTTTCGTCGCGCGCTGGAAGGGGAGCTTGCGCGCTCCATCGAAAGCCTGGCGGGGGTGCAGCATGCCCGAGTCCACCTCGCCATTCCCGAGCGCTCGGTCTTTTTGCGGAGCCAGGCCGAAACCACGGCCTCCGTGGTACTCACGCGCTATCGCGGCGGCAAGCTGGCGGAACGGCAAATCGCCGGCATACAGCAGCTCGTGGCGGCTAGCGTCCCGGAGCTCACGGTCGATGGGGTGGCCGTGCTCGACCCCTTCGGTAATCTGCTATCGAAGAGCGCCAGTGATGATCAGTTCGAGCTCACCACTACCCAATTCACCCTAAAGCGCGATCTAGAGCGGCAGTACGTGGCGCGGGTGGAAAACATGCTCGTGCCGCTGCTGGGGGCTGACGGTTTCCGGGCCGATGTCGCGCTGAACATGCTTTTCCGCCAAACGGAGATCGCCCAGGAGCAATACACCAACCCCGCCATGGAAAATGGGGGCGTTCGCAGCGAGCGCTGGCAGCGCAAGCTTCGCCCGGAAGGCGCCGGCGGCGTCCCTGGCGCCCTCACAAATGCGCCGCCGGAGGCGGGGCTGTTAGCCGAGGAAGAGGTGCAGGGCACGGCAGTTCAGAACCGGGCCAGCGAAGTGCAGGCGGAGGTGTTCCGGAACTACGAGCTCAATAAAACCATCCGCTATGAACGCCCAAGCCCTTGGGAGATTCAAAGCCTCTCCGTCGCCGTGGTCATAAAGCAACAGCCGCCGAGTGCCGAGGGGCAAGCGCAACGGCGCACAGCGGCGCAGCTTCAGGCCCTGGAGGCCATTATTCGGGACGCCGTCGGCCTAAACGCGAATCGCGGCGATACGGTTACGGTTGCGGAAGCGCCCTTTGTCCTGCCGGAGCCGGTGGAGGCGCCGGCGCCGGAAGGCGAGCCTTTCATCAGTGCCCAAAGCGTCGAGGGGGTTCTCCGTCAGGGCCTGCCGGGGATTGCCTTGCTCGCGCTGGTGCTTTTCGTCCTCCGCCCCTTCATGAAGTCCGTGATGACCCTGCCGCCGCCGCCGAAGCCGCCGAAGGACGATCCCTATATGCAGCTGGCGGCGCCTCCGGGCATGCCTGCGCTGCCTCCCCCGGCCACGGCGGAAGCTCGGGCGCGAGCAATCTCGGCCCAGGAAATGGCCAAGATGAATGAGTGGTTGGATGAAGCGCGGACCATGGCGCAGGACGATCCGCGACGCATCGCTCAACTCACCCGGCAGTGGATGAACAGCGATGGCTGAAGCCCCGGCGCAAAAGAAGGAAGGGTTTGACGGCCTGGCGCGGGCCGCCGTGCTCCTCATGAGCCTTGGGGAGGAGGGGGCCGCGGAGGTGATGCGCTTCCTTTCTCCGAAGGAGCTGCAACGCCTTGGAGAAGTCATGGCCCGTACCGGGACCATCACCCGTTCCCAAATGACCGGCGTGCTCGCGCAGTTTCGCGACGGTATCGACGAGCAAACCAGCTTCGGGGTCGATGCGCCGACCTATGTACGTCGCGCTTTGATCCATGCGGTGGGGGAGCAGCGGGCGGAAAGCATCATTGGCACCGCCCTTGATCAGGACATGGGCAACGGCATTTCCGCACTGAAGTGGATGAGCCCGAGAAGTGTGGCGGACATCGTCCGCTCCGAGCATCCACAGATCATCGCCATGGTGCTGTCCTTTCTCGAGGCGGATCAGGCTGCCGGGGTGCTTGAGCAGCTTCCGGAGAATTTGGTTCCTGACGTGCTCATGCGCCTGGCCACCATGGATTCGGTGCGTCCTGACGCCCTTCGGGAGCTGGACGCCATCCTGGAAGAGCAGGTTATTGATCAGGGCCAGGCGAACGCCCTCGGGATGGCCGGGGTGCGCGGCGCGGCGGACATCCTCAACTACGTCAATGGCGGGCTGGAGCAGTCCACCTTGGAAGAGATTGGCCTCATTGACCCCGAACTGGCAACGAAAATTCAGGATTCCATGTTTGTCTTCGATAGCTTGGCTGGCATGGACGACCGGAGCATGCAGGTGCTGCTCCGGGAGGTGGAAAGTGAACTCCTTCTGGTGGCCCTTAAGGGGGCGGAGGAGGCGCTCGTGGAGAAGTTCCTCGGCAACATGTCGAAGCGTGCTTCCCAAATGCTTCGGGAAGACATGGAGTCCCAGGGCCCGGTTCGGGTCTCCGAGGTGGAAGCGGCGCAGCGGGAAGTGCTTGCCGTAGCCCGCCGCCTCTCCGAAGAAGGGCAGGTGACCTTGGGAGGCGGCGATGACTTCCTCTAACTTTCGACCCCAGCCTTGGCAGGCCCCGAGTGTTAATCCCGAGCCCACTCCTGAGCCCCTGCGTCTGACTGCGGAGCGCATTGAGGCCCTGGAGGCCGAGGTGCGCGATGAAGCCCGGGCCGCCGGTTATGCGGAAGGGCTGGCCGAGGGGCGGGAGGCCGTGCAGGCCCGCCTAGGGACCCTCGATGCGCTCCTTTCCTTCCTTGCTGATCCCCTGCATCGCATGGATCGCACCCTTGAAGAAACGTTGCTGACCCTCACCCTGAGTTTTGCCGAGGGGATTCTGCGTCAGGCGCCGCCGGCCTCCCGGGAGAGCCTTGAGGCCGTACTTCGGGAGGCGCTGGATGCTCTCCCCGATCCCCAGGCAGAGGCGGTGGTTCGCCTCGCCCCCGCAGACCTTGCGACCCTAGAGGCGGCGATTGAGGACGCCCCCCGTAGCCGACCCTGGCGCCTTGAGGCCGATGCGAGCCTTGGCCCGGGAGATGTCTGGGTGGTGGCAGGTCTCTCAGAAGTCGATGCCACGCGCCGCACCCGCCTGCGCCAGCTTTTTGACGGCCTCCTCCCCCAGCAGGGAGAAGGCGACACCGCTGAGGAGGACGGGCTGTGACAGCACCTGCCCTTCCCAACCTCGAAGCCCTGGCGCGCCGCCTGGTGGCCCGGGTCGACCATTTTGAGCGGCCCCCTTTACTGGCATCGGGCGCATTGACGGGGGTAACGGGCTTAACCCTGGAGGCTACCGGCTGCGCCTTTCCCCTAGGGGCGCGCTGTCGCCTAAAGGGGCCCGGTGCCAAGCCTTGTGAAGCAGAGGTCGTGGGCTTTCGCGGAGGTCAAACCTTCCTGATGCCCGTGGGAGAGCTCGGCGGCCTGCGTCCAGGCGCTCGCGTGCTGCCCTCGCCGGAAAGCGATCAGGTCCCCGTGGGGGAGGGTTTGCTCGGCCGAGTGGTGGATGCTTTGGGCCGACCTCTCGATGGAGCGCCCTTGCCCCATCTCAACGCCGTTACGCCGCTCCATGGCCGACCTCTTAACCCCCTGCGCCGAGCTTCGGTTTGCGAGCCCCTTGATGTCGGCGTTCGAGCGATTAACGCCATGCTGACCGTGGGGCGAGGCCAGCGCCTCGGCCTTTTTGCTGGCTCAGGCGTGGGTAAGTCCGTGCTGCTCGGAATGATGACGCGCTTCACGGAGGCGGACGTGATCATCGTGGGCCTGATTGGAGAGCGGGGTCGGGAGGTTGCGGACTTCGTCCATCGAACCCTCGGCGAAGCGGGACAGCAGCGGGCTGTCGTGGTGGCTGCCCCGGCCGATGCGCCACCCCTTCTGCGCATTCATGGGGCTCTTCGCGCCACGGCCTATGCCGAGTATTTTCGCGACGCAGGCTGTCGCGTGCTGCTGCTGATGGATTCCCTCACCCGCTTCGCCCAGGCCCATCGAGAGGTCGCTTTAGCCATCGGCGAGCCCCCGGCGCGCCAGGGGTACACGCCCAGTGTGTTTGCGCGCTTGCCACAGCTGGTGGAGCGGGCGGGGAACAGCGATTCCGGATCTGGGTCTATTACCGCGTTCTATACCGTACTGACGGAAGGGGACGATCCGAACGATCCCATTGCCGACGCGGCTCGCGCCATCTTGGATGGGCATATCGTTCTGGCGCGACGTATCGCCGAGCAGGGGCGCTACCCCGCCATTGATGTGGAAGCCAGCGTCAGCCGAACCATGACCGACGTGTTGGATGATGATGCCCTGGCTCTTGCTCGGAGGGCCCGCGCTTACCTCGGTCGCTACCGACAGAGCGCAGACCTCATCGCCATGGGGGCATACCAAGCAGGTAGCGATCCGCGACTTGACGAGGCCATTCGTTACCACGACGCCCTGGAGCGCTTCCTCGCCCAGGATCTCCGAGAGGCTGCGCCCTTGCCCGCCAGTCTCAAGGCCCTCCGCGCGGCCTTGGAGAACAAGCAATGACCAGCCCTGAGCGCCATCGTGCGCAGCAGCTCCTTAGGGCAAAGGAGAGCCGTGAGCAGCGCGCCGCCCTTCTTCTCGGCGAGGCGCAGCGTGCCTTAAAGGATTCCGAGGCGCGCCTCGAGACCCTTCTCCGGTGGAAACAGGATTACAGCCAGCAGCAGACGAAGCTTCGCCAGGTGCGCCACGTCGGAGTGCTCAACGATTGGCGCGCGTTCCTGGATGGCCTTGAGGATCAGCGCCTCCGTGCGCAGCAGGAGCTTGGGGGCCTTCGCGCTGCCGTAGAGGAACGGCGCCGACAGTATCTGGCGTGCCTGCAGGAGCGAAAGATGGCCGATCGCTATCGAGAACATATTTTGGCCGCGGAAGCAGAGCTAGGCCGCAAGCGAGAGCAGCGGGTGGCGGATGAACTGGCGGCTCAACGCAGCACAAGGAAAGAGAGATGAATACCTTAGGTCCCCCCGCACCGGTCAATTCCTCGGGTTCCAAAACCCGAAGCGAAGGTGCCGAATCCGATGCCGCGGGTTTTGCCGATGCCTTTGACGGCGCCTTTGGCGCCCTCGGTCCGCGCTCGGCGACCCCAGCTTCCGGGTCTGCTTCCGCCTCGCCTTCGGCGGAGGCCTCCGGAACGGAAGCCATAGCCCCGGCGGAGGAGGGGACAAGCCGCTCGGTCTATGGGCTCGCACAGAGTGAGGGTCACCCAGTCGACCCTGCGGACTCGGCCTCCCCTTTGGAACAAAAGCCCCTCTCCCTGCAGGCTCTGCGCCCTCCGTCGAGTGCGGTGGCTCCGGCAGTACAGCAGACAGCGCCATCCGCCCCCCTGGGCGACCCGGCCCTCGCTGCCGTTGACGATGCCTCGCCGGTTTCGAAGGAACAGAGCCCTGCGCCGGGTGCCGTCGCGCCGGGTAGGCCAGCCCCAGCCGCGCGGCAGACAGCGCACCAGACTGCGCCCCAGACCGCATCGCGGGCACCGCTATCTGCCTCCTCTGGCGCTCCGAATAGGTCGGCCGACTCGACTCCCGAAGGACACGTGCAGCCTCCCTCGCCAGGCGCGCCGGGCAATGATCACCCTCTCCAGCCAGCACAGACGAGCTTGCCAAAGGGGGTAACCGCATCGCCCGCAGAGAACGCAGGGCCTAGTCCAGCAAGATCAGAAGTGCCCGCCGGGCTTGGGACCTCAAACCGCTCTGAAGCCCCGAGGCCGCCGGCGATGCCGGTTACGCAATCTTTGCAGGGGAACCGAGCGCCCCAGCCTTCGGTGCGAGAGTCCTTGGTTGTCGAGTTTAGTCATGCGCAACAGGCGCGCGGGCCCGAGGACGGGGAGGGGCTTCGTACTTCTGGGGTGAGAAAGGGGATAGAGCCCCTCGCTCCGCAGCGACCGGAAAGCCCCCCTGTCGAGGCCCTACTGAGAGGCGACGTGCGCCGGGGTGCTGAGGTCCTTTTGCGGGGCGCGCGTACGCCAACCAGCCTCTCCGCAGCTTCAGCCCTAAGGGGAGAGCCGGGGGGAAGCGGCGCGAATCCTACCCCAAGCCCTCGTCTTGAGGGACTGAAGCCCGCAGAAGCAAAGGCCCTGGCCAGCCCCCCGGGCTTCGTGGCGGAGCCGAGAACCCTCGCGCGCGTAAGCTTTGATCAGCGGCTAGCCCAGGCGAGCCCAGCGGTGGGGGCCTTTCGGCTTCTTGAGTCTGGAGCCCCCCTGGGCGCCCCGGGAGCGAGTGGCGCCGAGCCTTCGGCTCCGGGACCGGGCGCCGTCTCCCCAGCGTTCGATATCCGCTCCCCCTCGGTGGTCCCGCTGGCCGTCGAAAGCCGCATGGCCCCCGCCCTTCTTAAGGACCTACAGCAGCAATTCGCGACCCTGGACGAGGGTACAAGTCGCACCGTGGAGCTTCGCCTCGATCCCCCCGAGCTGGGGCGGGTAACGGTGCGAATCAGCATGGTTGGCGATGAGGCTCGGGTGGCCTTCACCGCCGCGCAGGGCGGGGCGAGGGAAGCCCTTGAAGCCGCTCTGCCGAAGCTACGGGAAATGTTTGAACAGGCGGGACTCAGTCTCGGAGATGCGCAGGTGGGTACGGGGTCCGGACAGGACCGCCGGGGTCGAAGCCGGGCCAGCGAGGGTGCTCCCGGTGGCCTAGGTGCCTCGGCAATAGACCAGGAGACCTCGGAGGACGCTCAGATGCCTGAGGTCGTCCGCGTCAATTCTCCGGCGCGGGGGCGCCTTGATTTACGCGCTTAGCCTGCCAAGGAATTGACGATCTCTTCCAGTCTAGGAATTAAGTCCATTGAAAACAGTGCTTTATAAATTGAATTGATAGTTGGCCCTTCCTTTGCAGTAAGCGTTGGGAAAGGAATCGCCGGGGCTCCGTGCTCCTCGCCAAGGATGGCTTTTAAGAGAACGCTATGAAATTGCCCGTACTCATTCTGGTCGTGCTGCTCACCGCTCTCCTTACCGGAGGTGGGCTCGCAGCGGGCGCGTATTTCTTCCTCTTGCCTCAGTTGAAGGCTGAACTTGGCATAGAGGAAACCCCGGAAGAGACCGAGGAGGCAGCGCAAGAAGAGGGGGAAATCGATCCGATGGACTTGCCCCTTGGGGAAGGCGAACCCCAGCACTTTGCCTTTGCTAAGCCGCTTTTGATTTCCCTAGACAGTCAATCCGACGCCAAATTTCTCCAGCTGGCCTTCACCATCCTGGTTCATCACCAAGCACTGGCTGATGAACTCACTCGGCGAGAACCGGAGCTTCGAAACGATCTCATCATCCGCCTTGGCGCCGAGCGCCCTGATGAGCTCCGCACTCCGGAAGGGCGAGAGCGGCTCCGAGAGACGATCCTGACGGCAGTACGCGATCGGGTGAAACCCTACGTCGACAAGGAAGCGCAGGCGCGCTTCGAGATCGATGACGTTCTTCTTACGAACCTGGTAATGCAGTAATGGCCGGCCAAGACATCCTATCCCAGGACGAAGTCGATGCGCTGCTTGGCATGGAAGATGGGGAGCTTGGCGATTACGCCGCCGAGGGCGAGGTCAGGGAAATTGACCTGGCCCGGCAACAGCGAGTCGTTCGCGGTAACTTCCCGGCCCTTGAGGCGATTAATGAGCGGATCAGCCGCGGCCTTCGGGACCTCATGTTCCAACTGTTTCGCCGGGGGGCTGCAGTCTCGAATGAGGAGGTCAGCACGCCGAGCTTCGCGGACTACATCTATAGCCTTTACGTGCCAACTTCGCTGAATGTGGTGAAAGTCTCACCGCTTCGGGGTTTTGGAATCGTAGCGATCGATCCGCGCCTAGTCTTTCGGCTGGTGGACTACTTCTTCGGTGGATCGGGCTCCCTGTACTCCAAGGTCGAGGGCAGGGATTTCACGGCGACGGAGCAGCGCATGATTCGCATGCTCGTCGAACGCATCGGAAAGTTGATCGCCGAAGCCTGGAACCCGGTGCTAGCTATCGATGTGGAATATTCCCACCCCGAAGTTCATCGCCGTTCGGCAAACATCCTTGGCGCTCAAGAGGTAGTGGTCGTTTCAAGCTTCATCCTGGAGATGGAGACGGGAGATCCCGGGTACATTCACTTCACCTTGCCCTACACCATGCTGGAGCCCGTGCGCGCATTGCTTGACGCGCCGGTGCCCACCACCCGCGACGACTCCGATACCCGCTGGTCCAGCGCCCTACGCCGGGATATTCGGTCTGTCTCCGTGCCCATCCGCGCCCAGCTGACCGAATTCCGTAGCACCTTGTCCGAGCTCCTGCACTGGGCGCCGGGAGATGTATTGCCTATCGATATGCCCGAGCGCATTGCCTTGGAAGTCGAAGGCATGCCCCTGGCGGAGGGACGCTTTGGGATTTCCAACGAGAAAAACGCGCTACGTATCGAGCGCATTCTGGAGCAAGAGGGCTCTGGAGAAGCGACTTCGGTCCCCAGGAAAAAAGCGGTTTAGGAGAAGTCCACAGTGAGCGAAGACGATTTTGAAGGCGGCGCGCAAGGCTTTAGCCCCGATGATTTTACGGACCTTGAGGGTCCCGTGGAGGGCGAGGTCCGGAATCTCGATATGGTTCTCGACATTCCCGTGACCGTCGCGGTGGAGATTGGCCAGGGACGTATTCCGATAAAGAGCCTGCTTCAGCTTACGCAAGGATCCGTAGTGGAACTCGATCGCCTAGCGGGGGAGCCCCTTGATGTCCTGGTGAATGGCACCCTGATTGCCCAAGGCGAGGTGGTAGTGGTGAACGAAAAGTATGGCGTGCGACTGACCGATGTCATCAGCCCCGCCGAGCGCTTACAGCGGCTAAAGCGGTGAAAGGCCTGCGCTATCCCCGGGCAAACTTCGAGCACGCTGCGTTTGCGGCGCTGCTATTTGCCCTAGGCCTTGGCGCCGCCGCTGCTTTCGCTGCGGATGCTGGCGAAATAGCTGAACGGGTAGCCAAAGGTGCGCAGCTTGAGACGCGGGAAGAACAAGGGAATAGGGACGCCTTGGCAGCGCAGGACGCGCTGGGGCTTAAGAAAACGCTAGCGGGGCCGACCCAAGAGTCTGAGCAAGGGCTTCCGGCCCGCCCCGCTAGCCCGGGCACGGCCTCGCTCCTTCGTTTGGGGATGGGCTTAGCGGTGGTGCTGGCGCTTCTCCTTGGCCTCATGGCCCTGCTCCGACGCATGGGCTATGGGCAAGGAATTGGGACGGGTGCCATCGAGATCCTCGCAAGCCGAAGCCTCGGGCCTCGGGAGCGGGTGGTGCTGATTCGCTCTGGCGAGCGGCACCTTTTACTTGGGGTGGCTCCGGGCCGTGTAGCCCCCCTGGACCAGTGGGTAGGACCCTTTCAGGAGTTTGATCAATGAGCCAACTTGCATCGATCTTGCTAATCCTCAGCTTGGGCTTGGCGTTGGCCGTACCGGCCAGCGGCGGGCATGGGACCCAAGTGATTTGGGCGCCGGTGGCGCCGAGTGAAGGTGTAGCGCCCTAGCGTGAATCAAGGTTTGACTGCGGCAGCCGTGCCACCCACGCATCGCTGTAAAACAGTTGAACCCGGTTTACGTCCTTTGGCGGTGCTTTATGCCTTTTTGGATTAGCCCAGCGTGATGGTCCTAGCCTTGGCGTCGACCATCCTTCGTTCCACCTCGCCCCGGGGCTTCGGCCTCGGGGCTTTTTGCCGTGAGGGCAATGGCTCCCTGCGCTCCGGGCTGGCTCGTCCGGGGCTCCGAGGATTACTCGGCGTCTTATTTATCGCGATAGGCGTCCCCGCCTTTGGTGCGGAGCTTGATCTGATCTCAGCGCGTCCCGGGGAGGGAGAGGAGACGGTCTATTCCCTGAAACTTCAGGTGCTCGCGGTGATGACCGTGCTAACGGTTCTGCCGGGGCTTCTCATGACCACCACGGCCTTTACCCGGGTGCTCATTGTCCTGGCCGTGCTTCGCCAGGGCCTGGGGACGCAGCAAACGCCTTCCAATCAGATCCTTGCCGGTATGGCGCTGTTTTTGACTCTTTTTATCATGGGGCCGGTGGTCTCTCAGGCCTGGGAGCAGGGGGCGAGTCCCTATCTTGAAGATGAAATAGGTACGGAGGTCGCTTTCGAGCGCACCGTCGCGCCCTTTCGGGAATTTATGCTGTCCCAGACCCGGGAGAGCGATCTTGCGCTCTTTGCCGATTTGTCCGGTGGACAACGTTTTGATCGTCCCGACGATATCCCGCTGACCCTGCTTATTCCCGCGTTCGTGATTAGTGAGCTCAAAACCGCTTTTCAAATTGGCTTCCTAATATTGATTCCCTTTTTAGTTATCGATTTGGTGGTGGCCTCCGTGCTCATGTCCATGGGGATGGTGATGCTGTCACCCCTGATCATCTCCTTACCCTTCAAGCTCATGCTCTTTGTGCTGGTGGATGGTTGGGCGCTCCTTATGAGCACCCTGGCGGCCAGTTTCGTGGCGGGCTAATCCAATGGACTACAACACCATCATGCTGATCGCCCAGGAGGCCCTAGAAGTCACCATGTGGGTCTGCGCGCCCATCTTGCTGACCGCCCTTGTGCTGGGCTTGTTGATTGGGATGCTGCAGGCGGCAACCCAGATCCAAGAAATGACCCTGTCGTTTATTCCAAAGATGATTGGCATGGGGGCGGCGCTTTTGATCGCGGGCCCCTGGATGCTCGCGATGCTGGTGGAGTTCACCCAGGGGCTTTATGAGCGCATTCCCTTTCTTATCGGTTAGCCATGTTTGAGCTGGCGAGCGTTCTGGGGACGATCGAGGGGGCCCTCGGGCCCTTTCTTCGCGCCTCTGCTTTGTTCTATGCCGCGCCGGTCTTTTCCGCCCGGGCCTTGCCCACTCCCGTACGGGTGCTCATGGCCGCGGCCTTCGCGCTGCTCATCGCCCCCTTCCTGCCCGCCGTGGCGCCGATCGATCCCTTCTCCGCTGCGGGGCTTCTACGCATTGCCCAGGAGATTCTGCTAGGCATCATGATGGGCTTTGCCATCACCCTGGCGTTCTCCGTGCTTTCCCAGGCTGGGGAGAATATCGCTCTGGGCATGGGCCTCGGCTTTGCTTCCATTAACGACCCGAACAATGGTCTCTCCGTTCCCATTGTTTCCCAGTTCTACGCGATCGTCGGGACGCTCATCTTTCTCGCTCTCGGGGGCCACGCCCTGATCGTTGAGGCGTTGCAGGCCAGCTTGCAGCGACTGCCCGCGGGCTTTGATGGGCTGAACCCCCAGGCCTATGGGCAGCTGGTGTGGTGGGGGGCAGAGATGTATGGCTTTGCCGTGCTGCTGGCCCTCCCTGCGGTGGCGACGCTGCTTTTGGTAAACCTCGCATTTGGCGTGATCACCCGCACCGCGCCTCAGCTAAACCTTTTTGCGATCGGCTTTCCCATCATGATCTTGGTTGGGCTTGGGGTGATCGTGCTGACCCTGCCCGCCCTCCTTGACGACTTCACCACGGTGCTGGCGGCCGCCTTTACCTTGATCGACGGGATTTTGACGCCGTGAGGCCCGGGCGTGGAAAAAAGTGCTTGAGAGGAGGACGCCATGGCTGAGGCGGACTCCGGCCAAGATCGCACAGAAGAAGCGACACCGCGGCGGCGGCAGCAAGCGCAGGAGAAAGGCCAGGTTCCCCGGTCCCGAGAGCTCACCACCACCGTGCTGCTCCTCGGCGGCACGGCCGGGCTCATGATGCTGTCCAGCTACATGATTGAGGGGCTTTCCGCGCTCTTCCGCGAAGGCCTCGCCCTCGATCGACAAATGATCTTCCTCGAGGATGCGGGCTTGCTCCAGTTGGGGCGGCTTACGGGCGCTGCGGCGCTGGTTCTGGCGCCCCTCTGCGCCTTGCTGTTTCTGCTGGCCGCAGCCATGCCAGTGGCCCTCGGGGGTTGGTCCTTCTCCGCAGAGTCCCTGGCGCCGAAGCTCAGTAAGCTCGACCCCATCAAGGGCCTGGGTCGCCTGTTCGGGCCCCGGGGCCTGATGGAGCTTCTGAAGGCCCTCGCCAAATTTTTGCTTGTGGGGTCCGTGGGGGCCCTCGTGCTGTGGTGGGAGCTCGATCAGCTTCTGGCCCTTTCCGGCCTCCCCCTCGAGCAAGCGCTCGCGCAAACGGCCTGGCTCGCCGGCTATACGCTCCTCGGAGTCTCCGCGGCAACGGCGCTTGTAGCCGCCGTGGATGTGCCCTTCCAGCTCTGGCAGCACAACAAGCAGTTGCGCATGACCCGGCAGGAAGTGCGCGACGAATTCAAAGAAACGGAAGGGCGTCCGGAGGTGAAGGCACGCATTCGCCAGCTCCAGGCGGAAATGGCACAGCGGCGCATGATGGAGGCCGTGCCGGAGGCGGACGTGGTGGTGACCAACCCCAGCCACTACGCCGTGGCGCTGAAATATGAAAGCCAGCGCGGCGCGCCCCGGGTCCTGGCTAAGGGCAAGGATCTCGTGGCCCGCGCTATTCGTGATCGCGCCGCCGCCGCCGGGGTGCCCCGCATCGAATTACCTCCCCTTGCGCGCGCGCTCTACGCCCATACGCGGGTGAACGAAGAGATTCCCCCGCCCCTCTACCTAGCCGTGGCCCAGGTCCTGGCCTACGTTTACCGTCTGCGCTCCGCAAGAACCCTCGGTACGGCTTGGCCCACGGCGCCGGGTTCCGTTCCCGTGCCCGACGACCTCGATCCAGGCCCCGACGCCGCCTAGCGCAACTTCGTTTAGGGGTCGTCAATTCCCTGGCGATGGCTGCGCACTCTCTACGCACGGAACTAGATAAATGCGATAAAAAACAATGAGGTAGATGGGCTCGGCTATTTCAGGCACGGCCTTTGCAAATTAAGTCCCACAGGGAGCGGAGCGCCAAAAAATTGGCTTCGCAGGAAACGTGGGCAGCAAGGACGCCGCCGTGAACGATACCGCCAGCATGTGGTCGCCAAAGATGCTTCAGGGCCTAGGAGCCCCGGTGCTGTTGCTCGCCATGCTGTCCATGATTGCGCTGCCGCTCCCGCCCCTCGTCCTCGATCTTTTGTTCACCTTCAACATCGCGCTCGCCATGGTGGTGGTGCTGGCCAGCGTCTACAGCGCTCGCCCCCTCGATTTCTCCGTCTTTCCCACCGTGCTGCTTATGGCCACGCTCCTTCGCCTAGCGCTGAATATCGCTTCCACCCGAGTGGTGCTGCTTGAAGGCCATTCTGGGGGGAATGCCGCAGGAAAGGTCATTGAGGCCTTCGGGGAATTCGTCATCGGCGGAAACTACGCCGTGGGCCTCATCGTTTTCATCATCTTGGTGATCATTAACTTCGTTGTGGTCACGAAGGGCGCCGGTCGGGTTTCCGAGGTGACGGCACGCTTTACCCTCGACGCGATGCCGGGCAAGCAGATGGCCATCGACGCCGATCTGAACGCCGGTCTGCTCAGCCACGAGGATGCGCGGAAGCGCCGGGAGGATATAGCGCGGGAATCGGACTTCTACGGCGCCATGGACGGTGCTTCGAAGTTCGTTCGCGGTGATGCGGTGGCGGGGCTCCTCATCACGGTCATCAACATTATTGGCGGCCTGGTTGTGGGGACGGCGCAGCACAGCCTCGCGATTGGCGCGGCGGCCGAGCAATACACCTTGCTGGCCATCGGCGATGGCCTTGCCGCCCAGATCCCCTCGCTCCTTCTCTCCACGGCGACGGCCATTATCGTCACCCGCGTGTCCTCCAGCGAGGACATGGGGGAGCAGGTTTCCAGCCAGCTTTTCGCCAGCCCTAAAACCCTTGCGGTAACGGCGGGGGTGATCGGCGGCCTAGGTCTCGTGCCCGGCATGCCTAACCTGGTGTTCCTGGGTCTTGCGGCACCTCTGGGCTATTTCGCCTGGCGGCGCCGCCAGGAAGTTGACGTGGAGCTCCTTCCCGCCGGGGCCACGGGGGCAAGACCTGCGAGCTCGGGGGCTCAGCGAAGCCCTTCCCGAGGGGACACCATCACCCCCGACGGAAAGCTGGCGCTCCCCGATGGGCGGGGCGAGGCCGGCCAGAGTCCGGAGCTCAGCTGGAACGATCTTGAAGCGGTGGATGTGCTCAGCCTTGAAGTGGGCTATCGCCTCATTCCTCTGGTAGAGCGCAGCCAGGGCGGTGAGCTGGCCTCCCAGATTAAGGGCGTGCGCAAAAAGCTCTCCACGGAGCTGGGCTTCCTCGTCCAGCCTGTCCACATCCGGGACAACTTGGAGCTGGGCCCCACTAACTACCGCATCATGATTAACGGCGTGCCCATGGCCACGGGGGAAGTGCAGCCGGATCGCGACCTCGCGATTAACCCAGGTCAGGTGTTCGGTGCCCTTGAAGGCATCCCGGGGAAGGATCCGTCCTTTGGCCTCGAAGCGGTGTGGATTGAGTCTAACCAGCGTGACGAGGCGCAGGGCCTCGGCTACACCGTTGTGGACACGGGTACGGTGATCGCCACCCATCTAGCGACCGTCGTTCAGAAATACGCCCACGAAATCTTCGCCTTTGAGGACGCTCAGGCGCTCTTCGATCAGCTAAAGGCCACGGCGCCGAAGCTCGTGGAGGAGCTCACGCCGAAAACCCTCTCCATGGCCGTGCTCACCCGGGTCTTCCAGAACCTTTTGGCCGAGCACGTCCCGCTGCGCGATCTGCGCACCATTGCCAACACGCTGCTTGAGCATGGCGCGGTTCAGCAAGATCCGGACAGTCTGACTGCTGCCGTGCGGGGCGCCCTCGCTCGCCAGCTCGGTCACGTCATCAATGGTGACGCCGCCACCCTGCCGCTGATCACCCTGGCCCCCGCTCTTGAACACATGCTGCAGCCCGCGGTGGCGGGGCAGAACGCCGGGGCCATGCCCATCGAACCGAATCTCGCAGAGCAGGTGCAAAGCGAGCTCCTCGAGCTCGCCAAGCGCTTGGAAGAAGACGGCCAGCCCGTGGTTCTGGTGGTTCCTCCGACCCTTCGGATGTGGATTGCTCGCTGGCTGCGCCCGGCTATCGAACGGCTTCACGTGCTCTCGTTCAACGAGATTCCTGACAACAAGCAGCTTGAGATCGTTGCCACCTTAGGGGACGGCGCGGCTTCCGCGGCGACCTAAGCGGCTCACCCATAGGAGTGTAGGGGTATGAAAGTAAAGCGAATCCATGCCGAAGACATGCGCCAGGCCATCCGCAAGGTCCGGGAAGAGCAGGGACCGGATGCGGTCATTCTGTCCACCAAGAAGACCGCTACCGGGGTGGAGGTGCTGGCTGCCCTCGATGCCAAGGCCGACGAGCTTCGCACCCAGCACACCACGCGCACCGTAAGCGCTGCGCCCCGGACGCCAACGCGGGATAGGGGCCTAAGAGCCACCAATGATGGGGACCTCAAGGCTGGCTTTGAGCGTCTGGCAGCGCGGCTGAAGCAGCAGGCAAGTGCTGGTGCTTCTAAGAACGCCGACCGCAGCGATGCCCCCGCGCAGGCAGAACCTCGGGCCTCGGAGAAGGTCCCGGAAACCTTAGGCCGGCACGGTGCATCTGTGCCCTTTCGTCGGGTAACGGATCGTCGGCCGGAGGCGCCGACGATCGAGACCCTGGCCCAGGAGATGGTGAATCTGCGGGCCTTGCTTGCCCGTGAGCTCGGCGCGCTAAATCGCTCAGAGTTCGCGCGCAAAGCGCCGGAGCGCGCGGCCTTGATCGAACGCCTTGAGGCCATGGCGGTAGACCGCCCCCTTGCCCGACGCCTGGTGGAAGCCCTACCCGAAAATACTCAGGGCGAAGACGCTTTCAATGCCGTCCTTGGCCAGCTCGCCGATCGCATTCCCGTGGTGGAGCAAGACGTGCTTCGTCGCGGCGGAGCGCTTGCCCTCATGGGCCCCACGGGGGTGGGAAAAACGAGTTCGGCGCTCAAGATCGCTGCCGCCTTCAGCGCCCGCCATGGCCGCGCTTCCGTAGCGTTGATTGGCGCCGACCGGGACCGCCTCGGCATGGAGCGCGAGCTTCTCGATCGGGCGGCCCCGCTGGGCATCTACACCCTCGCGGTAAGCGGCCGGGAAGGGCTCCGGTCCGCCCTGGCGGACGTTGGTGATCGCCGCCTAGTCATTGTGGATACGGCCGGCCTTGGACACCGGGACCCGCGCCTTTCGGACCAAGCCCGATTCCTAACCGAGTTTCCCGAGCTCACCCCCTATCTGGTCCTGGCCGCGCCGGCCCAGCGCAGCACCTTGGAAGCGACCATTCGCCGCTACGGGGCCCTTCGCCCCCAGGGATGCATCCTGACCAAGCTCGACGAGACGGCCTCCCTTGGCGAGGCCCTGACGGCGCTCACCCATTGCGGCCTTCCCTTGGCCTTCTGTACCGATGGCCAGGGCCCCAACCCGGAGGCGCTGCATACCCCCCGCCCTCGCGCGCTCGTTTCGAGAATGGCAGCGCTGGCGGACGAATGGCGCGGTGACGTCGAGGCGGGCGCCGGATCGACACCGCCTGCAGTAACGCCTGCTTTTATTGCCCCCCAACCTTTCACGCCGCAGGAGATTCACTATGCCTAGTTCCGTTGCCGCCGTTACCGACGCGGTGCGCCCCGTACGAACGCTGGCCGTGTGCAGCGGGAAGGGCGGGGTGGGCAAAACGAGCGTGTCCGTGAACGTTTCCGTCGCCCTAGCTCGGGCACAGCAGCGGGTCATGCTGCTCGATGCCGACCTGGCCATGGCCAATGCCGATCTCATGCTTGGGGTGAAAACCCAGGGCAACCTCTCCCACGTTCTGACGGGAGAAAAATCCCTGGGGGACATCATTTGTGAAACCCCCTCGGGGGTGAAGCTTGTACCCGCTTCCTCGGGGGTCTCGCGCCTAGCTAACCTATCGCCCGCAGAAAATGCCGGGCTCATTCACGCTTTCAGTGAGCTCCAGGATCCCCTTGACGTGCTCGTCATTGATGTCGCCGCAGGGATCGCCGACAGCGTGGTGATGTTCACCCGGGCGGCGCAGGAGGTGCTGGTGGTGGTCTGTGATGAACCGGCCTCTCTCACCGATGCCTACGCCCTAATAAAGGTGCTTTCCCAGGAACAGCGCGTTACCCGCTTTAACGTCCTCTGTAATCAGGTGCCGAGCGCGGTGCGCGGAGAGGCCCTCTTCAAGAAGCTTCAGGGGGTTTGCGACCGTTTCCTCGACGTGCGCCTCACCCCTATCGGCAATGTGCCGGCCGATGACTATCTGCGTCGCGCGGTGCAAATGCAGCGTCCCGTGGTTGAAGCCTTTCCATCTTCCCGCTCCGCGCGCGCTTTCCGTGAGATTGCCAATCGCTTGCTGAAGCTTCGCCCTGTGGACCAACCCTGGGGCGGTGTCGAGTTCTTCCTCGAACGCCTGGTAGGAGGGGGCTAGGGCTATGGCCGCCGATCGAGAAATAGACCGCTATCGAAGCCTGGCCGCCGCGCAGCGCCAGCAGCAGGAATCGGATTTGGTGCGTCAGTATGCGCCCCTGGTCAAGCGGATTGCTCATCACCTCTCGCACCGATTGCCGTCTACCGTCGAGTTTGACGACTTGCTGCAGGCGGGAACGCTCGGGCTCTTGGAGGCCGCGCGGAAATATAACCCTGCGGAAGGGGCATCCTTCGAGACCTTTGCAGGCATTAGGATTCGCGGCGCCATGATCGATGAGGTGCGACCGATGGATTGGACGCCCCGGTCCGTTCATCGAAAAAGTCGCGAGTTTTCTGAAGCCGTGCGGGCGCTGGAGCATCGCTTAGGTCGCACCCCGAGAGACCAGGAAGTGATGGCTGAGCTGGGCTTAGATGCTCAGCGCTATCACGACGCGCTTCGCGATACGGCCAGCACCAAACTGGTGAGCTACGAAGCGATTTGTCCTCCGGGGGAGGCCCATCAGGCAACGGCGTCCGATGCCGACTCGCCAGAGCGGGCGGCCCATCGCCAGGCGTTTAGGAAGGCCTTAGCGAAGGCCATCAAAAAGCTCGGGCGTCGGGATCAACACATCCTATCGATGTACTACGACGACGAGCTGAACTTTCGTGAAATCGGTGCGGTGCTTTCCGTTTCCGAAGCGCGGGTTTGCCAGCTTCACGCCAAGGCCATGCTCGCCCTTCGCCGTTCCTTGCAGAGCTGGGTCGATGAGAATCCAGCGGAGCTCGCGGTACTGAGGGAGGACGATGCCTAATGAAGCGGGATCAGGAAACGCGGGTCCTCGTAGTGGATGACTTCGCCACCATGCGGCGAGTGGTTCGAAGTCTGCTGACCGAGCTTGGATACAAAGCCTTTCGGGAAGCGGAGGACGGCGCTCAGGCCATTGCCTCCCTTGAACAGCACGATTGCGATCTGGTCGTGCTCGATTGGAATATGCCGGGGACCCCAGGGATTGAAGTGCTCCGATGGATTCGAGGGCACGAAAGCAAACGCACCTTGCCCGTACTGATGGTGACCGCTGAGGCGACTCGCGAACAGATTTTAGAGGCCGCGGAGCTTGGGGTGAATGCCTACATTCTGAAGCCCTTTACTGCGGGCACGCTGAAGAAAAAGTTGGATTACATATTTTCGAGGAGCGCGGCATGAGACTGGAGCCGGAGGTTCGAAAGCGGTACGTCCAGTGGGCTCAGGGCTTGATTGCGGCCCTGGAGGCGGAGGATGAGACGCGCACAGAGCAAATGTTTACCCGCCTGGGGAAGGCGAGCGCGTGGTCCCTGGGGCATGCCGTGGACCGGTACATTCGGGCGGCAACGGAGGCGATCAATCAGTTCAGCTCGGCGCTGGCGGTGCTGCAGGAGACCCGCCGCGTAGCCGGAGCCACGGCTCCTCGGGAGCTGGACGCGTTGGTGCTGCTTTCGGAGGATTCCGTTCATCGCACCTTAGATGCGGTGGAACGGGCCTTCGGAGAGCTCGACCAGCTCCGCGATCACCTTCCCCCGCAGGCTCAGGAGCTGCAGCGGGGTATCGACCGCACGCGCCTTGCGCTGCGGGAAGTGCTTGTTACCCAAAGCTTTCAGGACCAGCTTGGGCAGCTCCTTGGTCGCTGTGTTCACCTCGTGGACACCTTCGCGGCCCAATTGGATGTGCTTCTTCATTTTACGGGGGAGCCCTCGAGTCCCGAGGTCCAATTACTTTCCCAGCTGGGGGAGCCCGCCCGACAACGGGTGTCTCAGGACGAAGTGGATGCCCTCCTGCGCTGGCGCGATGATTTGTCCCATGGTTCCTGATGCGGCCCTGAGGGCTGCCTACGGGGAAGATGCCCGGCGGACCTGTGCAGCAGTGAGAGAGCAGCTTGAGGTCCAGCTTTTGAACCCGGAGCGGGGCCGAAAGGCCCTCGAACTCACCCTTCATGGGTTGAAGGGGGCGGCGGCGGCCCTTGAGGTAGGCGAAGGCGGGGCGCTGTGCCACGCGCTCGAGGAGCTGCTGCGAACCCCTCCGGATTGGGTTCCTTTTCCCGCCCTGTTGCCGGCCCTCCTTCAGGGGGTGGCGGAGCTTGAACAGCAGGCTTGGGCCTTTGCGGCCGCAGAGCCCGTTCCGCCGGTGTCGTCGTTACAAAAGAGCTTAATGAATCAGGCCCTCGGGGAGGGACCCTTTCCCCCTGGCGCGGGGCGCTGGCCCGAGGCCCTAGTGGAGTCGGTAGACGACGACCTTGAAGCGCTCTTTGAAGCCCATCAGAACGCCCCGCCCGTGCCTTCTGAGGCGACCGACTCCCTCAGCGTTCTTGAACCCTACCTCCGCCGGCAAGTCGAGGTCGTTGGGGAAGAGCTCGGTAAGGCGGTGGCGTTTGAGGTCGCCCTGCCGGCGCTCGAGCTCCCCAAGGCGCGCCTGAGTGACCTACGTACGCTCCTGGGGCATCTGCTTCGAAATGCCTTGGATCATGGCCTTGAACCTCCCGAGGCCCGTCACCTTGCGGGCAAGGCGGCGCAGGGTCTGGTGCGCTTAGAGGGCGAAGGGGGGGGCTCCTGGCTAACCTTGACCCTTTCGGATGATGGAGGCGGAATCGATGGGGAAACCCTTTCCGCGAAGGCTAGGGCTGCGGGGCTGGTCGCCTCTGAGGCGACGCTCTCGCTTCTTGATCTTCTGTGTCTGGAAGGGGCAAGCGTTCAGGATCATGCCTCCCTGCACTCCGGTCGGGGCGTCGGCCTCGCCGCCGTGCGGCAGGCCGTGGAAGGCTGGGGCGGTGCGCTGCACGTGACGACCGAAGCCGGCCAGGGTACGGCGTTCCGCCTCACCGTGCCCCTGGGCAGCTAAACGGTGGATTGGCGCGTTCCTGCCAGCCTCGCCCTAGGGGCGGCGGCGCTGCTCGGCAGCGCGGCCCTGGAGGGCGCCAGCCTTCCCTTTCTGTTGGCGGCGCCCACGGCGGCGCTGGTGCTGGGGGGAACGGCGGCAGCAAGTTTGCTCCATAGCCCTCCGGGGCTTTGGGGCGGAGCGCTTCGCTGCGCCCTAAATGTATTACGGAGCGCCCGCCCGGTCCCCGATCGGCGCCGGGACTTTGTGCGCTGGACCACGCTCGCGCGGCGCCAGGGCCTATTGGCACTGGAGCGCACCGCGGACCGCGAAGCCGAGCCGCTACTGCGGCAAGGGCTTCGAAATCTAGCCGATGGCGGTGGGTTTCAGCGTCTCCACGAGGGCTTGGAAGCACTGGCGGAAACGGAGGTCCAACCCCTGGAAGAGGCGGCGGAGCTCTTTGAAGCCGCAGGCGGCTACGCGCCCATCATGGGCGTGGTGGGTGCCGTCCTTGGGCTAATCCAGGCCCTTCAGCAGCTTGAGGATCCTCAGGCCATGGGCCCGGGGGTAGCCTCGGCTTTCCTTGCGACGCTCTATGGCCTTGCCCTCGCCAATCTGGTGCTGCTGCCCTTGGCAGGGCGCCTCCGCCTCGTGGCGGGGCAGCGGCGTGCCGTGCTCAGCACCTACATCGATGGTCTCATGGCGATCTCCCGCCGAGAGCACCCCCGGCGTCTGGGGGAGCGGTTGGGACTTTCGCCATGAAGCGCCGGCCCACCCCGGGCGCAAGTGGCGGACGGGATCGCTGGCTGATTTCCTTTGCGGACCTCATGACCCTGCTCTTTGCTTTCATGCTGGTCTTGTACGTCTCCACCGCCTTCGATGCGCGGCAGCAGGAAACGCTTCAGAGCGCGCTGCGTAGCAGCTTCGGCGGAAAACCCAAGGCCCCCTCGGTACTGGATACCCTCGCGGAGCGCCTAGATGAGGAGCTCGCTCGCCTTTTGCTGCTCGAGGTGCTGACGGTGGAGCGGGACCCGGGCGCGCTGCGCATTGTCATTCACAGCCCCATGCTCTTTGCCTCGGGTTCGGAGCAGATCAACAACCGCTATGACGACCTGCTGCAGCATTTCGTGACTCAGCTTCAGGCCTTGCCCCTGCGAGTCACGGTGGAGGGGCACACCGACGCGCTGCCCCTTCGCGGGGGCCCCTTCCAGACCAACCTTGCCCTCTCCGCGGCCCGGGCCGCAGCCGTAGGTGAGCGCTTGCTAACGCTTGGCCTTCCGCCGGAGCAGCTTTCCGTGGCCGGCTATGGGGCCGAGCGCCCCGTGGCGAGCAACGCCACGGAAGAGGGCCGGGCGCGCAATCGTCGCATCGTGCTGCGCGTGATTCCCGAAGCCTATGTCGAGCCGGCGGGGGAACCTTTCCCCGCTTCGGAGCCCGTGGGAAGCTAGCCGTCTTAGCAGGAGACTCTTGGGAGGGCGCGGCATGAGCACGGAACGGGACGGGCTACAGATTCAGCAGCAGGGGGCCGTGCGCACCCTCACCTTTGCGAGGGCCGCACGGAAGAACGCCCTCACCCCGGCCCTTGGCTGGGCCCTCGTGGCGGCGGTGGACGCCGCCGCGCAGGACGACTCCGTGCGCGTGCTGGTGATCACCGGGGGTGAGCCCGGCGGGGCGTTTTGTTCCGGCGCCGATCTGGCGCGCCCGGAGGGGGGGGAGGATCCCAATCCCCAGTCCCCGCAGGATCAGCACCTCGATGATGTCGATTGGATCGGCCAATTCCTCCTCGCCATCCGGGTGCGCTGCGACAAGCCCGTGATTGCGGCGGTGAATGGGGTGGCCGTGGGGGCCGGCGTGGCCCTCGCGCTCTGCGCCGATCTGCGCATAGCC
>Ga0181582_10000385_pt1 | contig 30997 bp, 22 predicted proteins | sample 071ome_32_FD_132438 | JGI IMG/M metagenome (GOLD analysis project Ga0181582, IMG submission 132438) | Coastal salt marsh microbial communities from the Groves Creek Marsh, Skidaway Island, Georgia - 071405AT metaG (megahit assembly) | ecosystem: Environmental > Aquatic > Marine > Intertidal...
AACGAACGAGTCAGGGCAAAGGGCGCGCCCACGTCGGTCGAGATCAATACCCACCATCGGCAGGCCCGAACACGGGTCGATATAGTCCGCCCAGTATCCCTGTGCTATGAGAGACTCGCATGCCGCCTTGGCGAGGCGCTGGAACCGGATGAGTAGTCTGTCCTTTTCTTGCGCCGCAGCGTCGCCCCATTCAACCAGGTCGACGGCAGATTTCTGACAGGTCGGGATGACCAGGAGCTCCTCGATGGACGTCGTCGGGAAGATTGCCTGGACCTCGTCGCGGTGGGTGCGGGGGATGGTGTGGATCGAGTACTCAAAGTCTGGTAGCTCGGGACCCAGGCTGGTCACGTCGACGAGCACGGTCGTCGAGGACGGCGACATTCCGGCGTTCGGGGGTTCCGAGCGTGCGCTGCGCGTCTGTCTGTCCGTCGATCTATGGCCGTCAATATCGTAGTCGGGTTTGGACGAGAATTTGACCGCTGCGAAGAGTTCTTCCCTTCCGAATTCGGCAGCGAAGGCGCGAAACGAAAAACGTTCGAGGGTTTCACATTCGTTATTCATGGCGTCGCCGCCGCCAGACAGCGGGGCGCTTGCGCTGTACTCTGAGAAGAATGCGGCGTACGCGGCCCTGTCCACGGAGCAGCGCATTGCGCTGCTCCAAGAGTCGAGGCTCCAAGCACAGACTGAGGAGGAGCGCTTGAAGCGGCAGGAGGAGGCGGAGGCGCTGGAGGCCAAGTTGCGGCATATCATTGAGGAGGTGCCTGATCGTGAGTATAATCGGAAGGGGTCGATGGCGGGGGCGAACTCGAGGACGTTCGACCAGTATCGGAGTGCCAAGCGGCGGGAGGAGGCACGGGTGGCGGCGATGGAGGAGGCGGAGCGGAAGAAGGAGGCCAAGAGGAAGTTTGAGGAGGAGGTTGGGGGGAAGAATGCTGCCGAGGCGAAGAAGACTGAGAAGCGGCGGTACGTGTTGACGTCGACCGACGTGCGGTCCGATGTGCGGTGCTCGGGTTTTCTTTTCTGTCCATGGTCGCTCGGCTCTCTCACTCGCGTTTTGCGCTATGACTGTTTTCCAGGGCGAAGAGGGAGAAGGAAAAGGCAAGGCGGAAAACGAAACAACTCGGTGCGGCGGGGGAGCCGGCGAACAAGGAGCAGGGCAAGGACGAGGACGAGGTGCCCGTGCAACCAGATATCGACTAACTGTGAGAATTCGACGCCGTGCATCATTCTTTCGATTACACAGCAACTACACAACCGACCGTCCAGCGACTTACAGCGTCCTAAACGTGTCCTGGATCCTCCTGAGCTTCTCCTCGTCCTGTTGGAACAGCTTGGTCGGGCTCTTGACAAACAGCGCAAAGACCTTTCCGTAGTTCACCGTCACCGTGATCAGGTACGTCACGTCCGGGCTGTCGATCTGGATGTCGTAGTACGGCTCGTTGTTGAACTCCCGAGTCCCGTTTGTCCTCCCCGTCTCCATTGCGATGGCGTCCTGCAGGTCGTAGTCCGCTCCCGCGAATCCCTGCACCGTGGTCTCTATGTCAGTCAGCTTGAAGCTCTTGTTATCCTCTCCGGCGCGGCCAAAGGTCACCACGGTGATGGTCTGGTTCTTGTTTCTCGGGTTGCTGACCCTGCAGTCGATGCCCTGCGTGCCCTTCTCCACCTTGTTGGGGACGGCGGGCTTCCACCCGGAGGGATACTCGAACGTATACTTGGCGTCCTCCTCGGCGTTTCCGCCGTATCCCCCGTACGAGGTCGGCGGGCTGGCCGAGCCGTAGAATGTCTCAAAGCCGGGGGCAGCGTCTGCGAGGGACGGGCGCGGGGCGGCCACGTCCGACGAGGCGGCCAGGACGGAGGCGCCCAGAGCCAGCAGCGCGGCGCGGCGAGTGCTCGTGGCAGCGGTCGCGCTGCTGTTGGTCGCTGGTGTGGACGTGGTGTCGTCGCGCTGGCACCGGACGCGGTGATGGATTCGAGACGAGGGATTCTGCGTTCTCGCCGCGGCCTGCAGGGATCCGAGGGCCCGTGCGGATGCACAGAACGTAATCGTCATTGTGATGATGATGATAGAGACGGACGAGAGTACAACGACGACGACGACGACGACGCGATAAAGATGTCTGTCTCGGGGGGCGATCGCGATTTCGTGCGAGTCTCCGTCTCGGAGAGCCTCTGTGGGACGGACGAACACAAAACTGCCTTACACGGCCTGATCGAAAAACTGCACGACACACGCTCTCTCACCTACCCCCGGGCCGACTAACCCTCGACCTTGTGTGGCTTGACCACACCCTTGACCTTGGCCCGCAGCCGCTGCTCGATCGAACTGCTCGGCCCCTGCACCTGATTGAAGTGCTCCTCGCTCGTGTACCTCTCCTCCAGCCCCAGGATATCCTGGAACGCCCTCCAACTCACCATATCCTCCCAGCTATGCTGACTCGTCCCCGTGGCCGCCAACCCCCCATACACCTCGACCAGCGCCCTCGTCGCCGCATAGAGCGACGACAGCGGGTAGCACGCCACGTGGAACCCCATATCTTGCAGCTGGGCCGTACTACAGATCGGCGTCACCCCACCCTCCACCATATTGGCCACCCGAAGCCCCGTCGTGTTCTCCCCCACGATACGCAGCTCGTCCACACTCCGAAGCCCGCCCACCACGTGCGCGTCTGCCCCCGCCTGACAATACAAGTTCGCCCGCAGAATCGCATCCTCCAGACCATGCTTCGCCGAAGCACTTCGCGCATCCGTACGCGCTATTAAGAAAAAGTCCGCATCCCCAATGGCCTCGCGCGCCGCCGCAATCTTGCTCACAAACTCCTCCGCAGGCACCATGGAACGAGCCCCGTGACCCATCCGCTTCCCGGCCTGATCCTCAATAATACACCCACGAGCGCCACACTGCAACAGCGACTTAACCGTACGCTGCACGTTGAGCACGCCACCCCCGCCGCTCTCGATATCCGCAATCACCGGAAACGTCGGCACACTGTTACAGATCTGTGTCGTACGGCGCACCATCTCCGGCGCCGTCAGCAGACCTAAATCCGGCTCCCCCAGCTGCGTGGCCGATACGGCCGCGCCAGAAACCAGCGCAGCCTGATGCCCCGCCTGCTGCAGGATCTTGGCAGACAGCGCGTCGTAACACCCTGATGATTGATCGTTTTATCGATGAGCGTGCGTGCGTGAGTGAATGGATGGATAGATCGCCCGCGGTGGGTCGCGAGTCGCGACTTCGGCCACGGTCACGTGGTGCTCGGTCGCTCCGCCCGCCCGTTATCCAGAGCTCATCGGCACTCCGCCCTAATCTGACGCCGTGGATTCCAGACAGACAACACCTCCCCGCCCCTGCCATCACCACCCGCAGTGCATACACACGTACCAGGAATCGTAATCGCGCCAAAGTAGTCCACCAACTTGTGCACGGTCGTGTTGTTCCGGCGTCCGTTCAACTCCGACACGGCCCGAATCACGTGCCCAGAACGCGGGGTCTTCCCGCGCACGCCCCGCGTCGGGCGTGGAAGACGGCAGTGAAGCGTAGTCGCTGTCGGTACGTGCAAGAGGCTCATGATGCTCGAAAATTCTTCTGAGCGCCGGATCCGGGGCGCTCAGAAGAATTTTCGCCCCTCGCTCCGCTCTTCTCGCCAATACCATACGCACACGACCCGGAGCAGCGACGACGACGACGCATAGACGATGGCGACGCATCAGCATGGCGCCATCGCCGCGACCGACGCACACACGCTGTCTGGAGAGAAAGAGACGTTCGATTTGGCTGCCGGCCACGAGCTTCGAATCGAGCTGGACCATACGACGCAGGTGGCGGTGACGGTGCATGCCGGGGATGCGGAGGTGTTTGGGACGCCGTTGGGGGTGGGTGGTCGGACGCTGGTGGTGGGTCCGCAGAAGGTGGCAGTGTACACGATGGGGGGCGCTCGGGTGGAGGTTCAGGGTTCGCCCGAGGTGATGTATGTGGGCGAGGAGACGCCGATGCGTCAGTATATAAACGTACATGATGTGTTGCAGGCGCAGCGGGATGCATGTGGGCGAGGGGAGGCTGGGGCGGACGGGGCGTTGGTGGCGCCGCCAAAGGTGATGCTGGTGGGGCCGACGGACTCTGGCAAGTCGACGATATGCAAGGTGTTGGCGAATTACGCTGTGCGGTGCGGGTCGTCGCCATTGTTTGTGGACTTGGATGTGGGGCAAGGGTCGTTGACGGTTCCGGGGTGCGTGTCGGCGTGTGCGGTGGAGCATCCGGTGGACGTGGAGGACGCCGTGTTTCCTGGGGAGCCGCCGGTGGTGTTCTACGTGGGGAGCGCGTCGCCGTCGGAGAATGCTGATCTGTATAGGCATTGCGTGGAGCGGCTGGCGGGGGTGGTGGAGGAGCGGGAGAGGCGGGACGCGGTGGCGGGGTCGAGCGGGATCCTCGTGAACACGATGGGGTGGGTGGAGGGGCTGGGGTACGAGCTGTTGCTGCACGCGGCCGAGGTGCTCAAGGTGAATACGGTCGTGGTCATCGGGCAGGATAGGCTGCATGCGCAGATGAAGAAGCGGCTCGGGAGCGGGAGCGGGAAGGTTGCGGTTGTCAAGGTGGCCAAGTCGGACGGGGTGGTGCTGCGGTCGAAGGAGCAGCGGCAGGAGGCGCGGCAGCGACGGGTCGAGGAGTATTTTTACGGGCTGCGGAAGGATTTGATGCCGGTGTCGCAGACGGCGAAGATCGAGAACTTGGAGGTGTACAGGGTGGGGGGTGGCCCAAAGGCGCCGAGGTCGGCGTTGCCCATCGGGGCCACGAGCGTGTCAGACCCGCTCAAGATCTCCAAGGTAGGCGACTTCCGGGACATTCTGAATTGCATGGTGGCCATCAGCCACGCGAGTTCTCCGGAGGAGCTGCTGAACGCGAACGTTGCAGGGTTCATTTACGTGCAGGACGTGGACGTGGAGAAGGGCACGGTGACGTACCTGAGTCCGCGCGACGGGGCGCTGCCGAGCACATTGATGCTGGCCGGGACGTATAGGACGTACTTTGACTGACGTAGACGAACGTTTTACTCGACTTTACTGGCCAAAGACTCGAATGTAATCGACTTCCATTGTGTTGGGACTGAGGGTCTTGCTGTCCGAGTCGCCGGGATACTTGCCGCCGATGGCCAGGTTGACGATGAGGTAGAAGGGCATGTCGAACGGCGAGTTGGGGCCACCTGAGACGAACGAGAGAACGAGGAGAGGGGCAGCGCGAGCGTGAGCGAGCGTGAGCAATGGGATGCATGCCGCGCAACGAACTGTAATCATACCACGCACCGTTCAGACTCTTGCTGTACCACCCGTTCGGGTCGATGGCCTTGCTCTTGTCGCTAAACGCCAGCTCGCCGTCCATGTACATATTAATCTGCGTCGGGGTCCAATCCATGGTTACCACCGTGAAGTCGTCGCTGAACGACCCGCCCCCCGGCCGCCGCTCGTATGTGTTGAACCGCTCAGAGTACTTTGGCCAGGGACCACCGTAATGAAGCGCCATATTGTTCCGGATGAAGTTGTTCTTCATCTCGTACACGTCAATCTCTCCCGAAGACGCCCACACCCCGTACCGCAGATCGATCGGCAGCATCCAGTACGCAGCCCACGTCCCCGTCGTCGGCTGGGGCGCCTTGATCCGCGCCTCGATCCGCACGTTATTCCACTGCTTCCCGTCTTTCGTCTTCATCCCCCCAAAGAACGCAGCTTTCCCCTTTGTATTAATCCTCCCACTCGTATAATTGAACGTGTACCCGTCCTGCAGCACCGTCGGCTCCCGGATCGCCGTGATCTTCAGCGTCCCGTCGCTCACCCGCACATTGCTCGGCGAATCCGTATAATACTGCTCCTCCCGGTTCCCCCACTGCCACAATCCCTCCGCCGCCCCATATCCGTACTGGTAATTCCACCACCGCAGGTCCAACGAGTCCCCGTTGAACTCGTCCCACCACAGCGCCGTGTACCCCGGCGGCACCCGGAACGGCGGATTCGCCATCACCGGCAGCGTCCCATCCTTATCGCTCGCATTCTCTTCGATATCAGCAATCACATCCGGCGTCAACGACGCAGCAGCCCCCTCCCCGGGCCTACTCGGCGGAGCCCCGGGCGGCGTCGGCACAGCCACCCCACTCGACGAACTCGACTCTGGAGACCCGTTCTCCGTCATAATCACCGCGATTGCTATGACCGCAGCCACCACACACACGGCCAACGTGGACCAGATGAGCACCTTGAATCGACTCCAGCACGACGGCCGATAGTCCGTCTCCTCGCCAGCGTATATCTTGAACGAAGAGAGCTTGACGGTGGCGAAATCGTCCTCGCCAAACCCGTCTTTCACGACTTTGGGGGATGGGGTCGACGAGGGCGGCTGCTCGGGATTGGCATTGTATGTTTGCGGAGCTCGAGGCACCCGGATGTTTGGAGGCGGTTGGGAGGCCATCGCCAAGAACGGTCTTGAATCTAGAATTCGGTTGGTCTATTCAAACGCGTTCGGTCAGGTCTCTCGTGTAGGCCAGGTCTCACGCACGCACACACGCTCTCTCCCGTAGAATGACGTAGACACGGGTATGGATGGGAGATAAACTTGTCGGAGAGAGAGAGGGGAGATAAATTTTGTGTGAGTTGGTGGCGCGCGCGAGATGCCGCGGCCGAGAGCGCTACTAGACCTGGGCCTGGGTGGTGGTGGTTGTCGTTGTTGTTGTTATCATCATCAGTCACGTCTCTCCATAGACCCCCCATCGGCGCGACGCCATTGATCACCGGACCGGTATGACGACGGCAGAGCCGAATTTTGAACGTGATGATGACCCTAGCTCATGCCCGTTTCTCAGCACGATGACGGAGGTTGAGGCCGCTGGCGTGCGTGAGCTGGCGGAACAAGTCAAGGAGGATGTGGAGGTGCGTGGATCGTACCGTGTTCGGGATGCCACAGGCCGGGATTCCGTTTCTGGCTCTCGCCGATGCGACCCTGTCAAGCTTCTCGCTGCTCGATCGCCTCGATCGCCTCGATCGCGCATTCGTCCACCGACCCAATCTCACCCTATCTATCCATCCTCCCACCCACCGTCCAGTCCTACGCGCCGCACGCCTTGTTCTGTACGACTGGCACGTACCTCCGGTACCTCCGGGCCCGGTCTCATAACGTGCACAAGGCCGCGCGGATGCTGCGTGATACGCTCGCGTGGCGTGCTTCGTACAAGCCGCATCTGATTACCTGGTCGGAGATCGAGTCGGAGGTGAAGCTGAAGAAGGTCACGATCTTGGACGAGCCCGACAGGGACGGGCGGCCGGTGGTGTTTATGCGACCTCGGAACGAAAAGCAGGGGGCGGATAACGAGTTGAAGCTGAAGTACGTGGTGTATGTCATGGAGAACGCGAGTCGGATTGCGGACGCGAGTAGTCCGGACGGGAAGATGGCGTGGCTGTTGGACTACGTGGGGTACACGAGGCACAACCAGCCGCCGTGGAAGGTGAGTCTGAGCACGCTGAGTATCGTGCAGAACCATTACCCCGAGCGGTTGGGGCGGGCTGTGAACTTCAAGCCGCCGCTGTTGTTTGAGATCTTTTGGAAGGCCATCAGGCCGTTTGTGGACCCGGTGACGAGGGACAAGTTGGTCTTTCTGAGTGGGAAGGACGTGGAGGGCGGGGCGCTGCAGGAGGAGATGGGCAAGTACTTTGCGCTCGAGGCGCTGGATGATATGTTGGGCGGGGTGCTCGAGGAGCAGGGGATGATTCCCGTGGAGAGCTACGAGAAGCGGATGCTGCAGGCGGACGCCGCCCTGGCGGAGGCGCTGGAAGGGTTGCGGGTGGGAGAGTGAGTGAGAGAACTTTGTATCGAAGAAACTCTTCGCAGCTGTTGTTGTTGTTCATTTCATGCAGTGAACCATACCTGAGACGTACCCAAAGCGCGCATGCGGGGTTAGGACACACGGAGAGAGAGGGAGCTGAGGGAATCGCGCTGCGAATCGCGCTGCATGAACACCGGTCGGTACGTCCCCTGGGCGTCGTGGGACGAGTGGCTCCACACGTACCGCTGCCTGTACCCGCACAGTGGCGAGGACGGGTCGGAAGGTGCTTCGAGGCGTGCGTCGAAAAGGCGCATCGTCCAGGCGCTGGACACGATCGATGCCTGGAGGCTTCGCGGGCGGGTGCCCATGGCGGTCGAGGCGACGGGGACGTTGAAGCGACTCGAGCTCTTGGACGACGCCGAGGAAGAGGGAGAGAAGGATACGGATACGGATAAGGGTAAGGACACGAACAAGAACAAGAACGCAGACGTGCAGTCGTTGCGGCTGCAGTATTCGCTGGCGATCGTGCGGTTTGTCAACGGGGTGGCAGACGCGGGGCAGAAGGGGCGTGTTGCGGCGAGTGTGGCGAGTCTGGCGCACCAAGCGGGTCTATCCCGGTTGCTGGTGGATATACGACACGAATCGACGCATAACGAGTTGCCGACGCTGCGGGTGTTGCGGCTGGGGGCGAGGCAGGCGCTCGAGTGGCTGCGGCACCGGTATTGGGAGGCCCAACGGGTCGGCGTGGCGAGAGGGCGGTCAAAGGTGACGCGTGTGGTTGGCGCGTACGTGGGGAGCCTGATGATGGCGGAGGAACACGCGTGGAAGAGCGAGGGCGAAAAGAAGGACGGGGGAGCGGGGAGAGACACGGGGAGCGGAGGGATTTGGGGGAGCGGGGGCGGGCCACGTGGCAAGCGGAAGAAGCGGGACGGCAGAGACGGCGATGAGGAGGATGCCGAGAACGCGTATATGCCGAGGAAGGAGAAGAAGCGTCGGCACGCGCTGTTGAACGAGCTGCGGGGTCTGGTGCCCGTGGGCGGGGAAGCCGTGCTGGCGCGGGGGGTCCTGCAGTCGGCCGTCGAGTACTCGGGTCCGGAAAAGGCAAAGGTTTCCGTCTGTGGGCGGGTAATCGAGCAGCTCTGCGAGGTGTGGCCGGATCTCGCCGCATCCGTGGTGGTGGCGTGGCTGGACGACGCGTTTGCTCGGTGCAATCGTTCGTCTTCGATGGCGACGATGGCGACTTTGGAGACGGTAGGGGACGGGGGTGGCGGGCAGGGACATCGACCAGCGCAAGGGGTCTGTTGGTATCTTGGGGCGCGCTCCGTACTTTCAGACGCGTCCATTGTCTCGGCCGTGGAGAGCTGCATTCGTCGGCACTGCGAGGCGCTGTACGACACGCATTCAAATGCGTACGTCGAGGTCAAGGCGGACGCAGCTTTGCAAGCCGCGGTGACCAGCCTTCGAGACACGCTGGAGGATGCCATGTCCTCCGCTTCCTCTGCGGTGTCCACTGCCGGCGTCCAGACCTTTATCGCGGCGTTCCTCCCGGCGACGCGGCTTCCGGTCAGCAGCGAGGGACTGGAGGACATGCGCGGGTTCGTGGACACGTGGCTCGGAACGAGCACCAAGAGAGCGGCGGGATCCTCGAACGGGACGATGAAACCGGCAAAGCCGAACACGTCGGGATGGAGCCTCGTCGAGGAGGCCGAGTGGCGACCGTGCGCCATCGGGATGTTGCCCAGCGACCACCTCGTGAACGGCGCGTTGCCGCACATGCCGTGCTTTCCATCTCGGGGTAGTGATGGGTTCGGGTCGGACGACGCGACCGACGACCTGACGATTGACGCGCTGGAGGCCGGCGCGGACGAACCCTCGGCGGCGACGGTTCCGGGCCTCGGAACCGAGACGAGCGGCGCGGGTGGCCCTTCCGACGACGACGAAGACGACGGGGAAGGTGACGGCCTGCTGCCCCCGCCCGATTTTCTCTAGTTTCTCTCTAGAGGACCTCGAATCGCAGCGAGCAACAGAGTAAAACCCAGTTATACCGTAATATACCGTGAGTGGTAGTAGAACCTCGACGACCCGTGTCGCCGCATATAGCAGTCCAGAGAGTCCAAAATCCAGCGGCCTCTCGTCGGTGAGCAATTCAGGAAATCGAGCAGACGTTCTCGACGCGGCCACGTCCATACACGCAGCACAACCATGTCCGTCGGGAAACAAGTGATTCGGGCAACGCCGATGTTCAAGTCGGGCGGCATGAGCGACAAAGTCTCGGCCACCAAGGAAATCGTCCTGGGACTGGCCCTGGGCATCGCGGCAGGTCTGGGCTGGCAGACGTACCACTGGAAGGAGAACGAGCGCTGGGACGCCATCATGGGTAAGAAGTAGAGGTCGAGCGAAAGGAAGAAGGAGAGGTTGTGGAGAGGTGGTGGAGAGGGCGGAGCGAAGTGTGTCGGCGGGACGGTGGAGGAGAGGCGTCGATGGCCAGCGATGCCGAGGGCGTTGAGCTTTCGAGCTCGGAGGCAGTCAGCGACGTCGCTTACCTACCTACCTACCTACCTACCTGTAAAAATCGGCTTCATATATAGTGCCGCCTCAACGTCGAGAGAGCAGACGTTGGGCAGAGATGCTGCTGATGAAGAATAGAGGAGATCGTCGTCGCCGATCTCCTCGTTTTCAATTTATTCGTCGCCGTCATTGCGTACACAAACACGAGGAAATCGCACATTGCACACTGACGTGACGCCGCGGCACGAATGAGCGACGCCAAGAGACAGAAGACCGAGGCAGAGAAGGCAGCCTTCATGGCCGTCTTCGACAAGCTGGTAGACTTTCTCGTGAACGACCCGCTCCTGGGCGACGACCAGCCGGAGCAGTCCAAGCAGTGGATGAAGCGGATGCTGGACTACAACGTGCCGCACGGGAAGCTGAACCGGGGCATGGCGGTGCTGGACGCCATGCTGTCGCTCGACGAGGGCAAGGGCGCCTGTGATGACGCCATGAAAAACTCGGCGCGCATGCTGGGCTGGTGCATCGAGTTCCTGCAGGCCTACTTCCTCGTCGCCGATGACATCATGGACCACTCGATCACGCGCCGCGGGCAGCCGTGCTGGTACAAGCAGCCGGACATCGGCCTCATCGCCATCAACGACGGCATCATCCTCGAATCGTGCATCTACAGGATCCTCAAGACGCACTTCAACGCCGACCTGGCCAAGTACGTCCATCTCACCGACCTGTTCCACGAAGTCACGCACCAGACGGCACACGGACAGCTCCTCGACACCACCACCGCCCCCATCGGCACCGTCGACCTCTCCCGGTACACCAAAGAGAGGTACATGCGTATTGTGACCTACAAGACGGCGTTCTATACCTTCTACCTGCCGATCGCGTGCGGCCTGTGCCTGTACGGCATCCCGAGGGACAACGAGGCCTACCAGATCGCGGAGGACATCTGCATGACCATGGGCCAGTACTTCCAGATCCAGGACGATTACCTGGATTGCTTCGGAGATCCGGAGACGATCGGAAAGATCGGAACGGACATCGAGGACAACAAGTGCTCGTGGCTGGTGGTGCAGGCCATGGAGAGGGCCTCGGCCGACCAGAAGAAGGTCATCGAGGAGAACTACGGCAAGACGGACGCCGAGTGCGTGAATAAGGTCAAGGCGCTCTACAGGGAGCTCAAGCTCGACGAGCTCTTCAAGGCATACGAGACGGAGAGCTACGACGAGATGGTGAAGAAGATCGAGGGCCAGTCGGTCGTGCCCAAGGGCGTGTTCATGCCGCTGCTCGCCAAGATCTACAAGAGGACCAAGTGAGGGGAGGCATATGATGCTGCTTGTTGGGATTGGAAAACATGTAACGGTGGCCATTGGGGTCGCGATCCAGGACGATCATTGATGAACACTCTCGTCCCGGCACCGCATTCCCAAATCCTTGGCAACTATGCAGACTATCGTTGGATCCAAGAACACTGGTACGTCGTCGCGCGACCTCCCCCCTCGGCCGCTCCGTGTTGCCCATTCTGTGTTGCCAGAAATGTTGCTGCTGAAAAAGTCGACCCAGTTAGCCACTCGACCGGCACACTGGCCCCCCCGGATCCGTGCCGTATTGGATTTCATTCCTAACCCACTGCGACGTCGCGACGGGGTCTCATTCTCCGGTTTTTCGTCGTCGTCGTCGAAGATAACTCGGGGCTGCCCCTGGTCGGTCGGGCGACGGAGCTGCCCTCTTTTCTCGTCGCCCCGTCCCTCTCACCACGTAACGACGTACCACCAACGCAGTGTCCGCCCGACTTTCGTCGGTGTCCGCCAACAGGGGACAGCGCGTCGCGACGGCCCGGGCCCCGGCCCCGGCCGCCCGCCGCAGCCACCTGGCGACCCGCGCGGCCGTCGAGGTCACCGAGGAGGCCAAGACGGCGTCGTCCACTCCCAGCGAGAAGACCATCTACGACATGTCCAAGACGGTCCTCGGGATCATTCTCGGCGGAGGCGCCGGCTCCCGTCTCTACCCACTCACCAAGAAGCGTGCCAAGCCGGCCGTGCCGCTGGGCGCCAACTACCGCCTCATCGACATCCCGGTCTCCAACTGCATCAACTCCGGAGTCAACAAGATCTACTGCCTGACGCAGTTCAACTCTGCCTCCCTCAACCGCCACCTGTCGCAGGCGTACAACGCCAGCGTGGGCGGGTACACCAACAGGGGATTCGTCGAGGTCCTCGCCGCCTCCCAGACCACCTCCAGCACTGAGTGGTTCCAGGGAACCGCCGACGCCGTCCGCCAGTACCTGTGGCTCTTCGAGGAGGCCTGCAGGGACGGCATCGAGGACTTCTTGATCTTGTCCGGCGATCACCTGTACAGGATGGACTACTCCCAGTTCGTCCTGGCCCATCGCCAGGCCGGCGCCGACATCACCGTTGCCGCTCTCCCGTGCAAGGAGAAGGAGGCCGAGGCCTTCGGACTGATGAAGATCGACGACACCGGAAAGATCATCGAGTTTGCGGAGAAGCCCAAGGGCGACGCCCTCAAGGCCATGCAGGTCGACACCACCGTCCTCGGACTCAGCGCCGACCAGGCCAAGGAGAAGCCATACATTGCTTCCATGGGTATCTACGTCTGCAAGGCGTCCGCCCTGAACGAGCTCCTCGGAAAGCACTTCCAGTCCGAGCACGACTTTGGAAACGACATCATCCCGGGAGCCAAGAACATGGGCATGCGCGTGCAGGCCCACCTGTACGACGGCTACTGGGAGGATATCGGTACCGTCAAGGCCTTCTACGACGCCAACCTGGCGCTCACCGACACGCCCAACCCGGCCTTCTCCTTCTACGACAAGGACGCCCCGATCTACACCATGTCCCGCTTCCTGCCGCCCTCCAAGATCCTCGACGCCGAGGTCGAGAGGTCCATCATCGGCGACGGATGCACCGTCGACGCTGGATCCAAGATCATCCACTCGGTCGTCGGACTCAGGTCCAAGATCGGCAAGAACTGCGAGATTGTCGACTCGCTCCTCATGGGTGCCGACTACTACGAGCAGGCCGGCGAGTGCGAGGTCTGGTCCGAGTGCTTGCCGATCGGCGTCGGCTCTGGAACCGTCATCAAGGGTGCCATTGTCGACAAGAACGCCAGGATCGGAAGGCAGTGCCGCATCATCAACGTCGACAACGTGCAGGAGGCCATGCGGGAAGACGAGGGCTACGTCATCAGGGACGGCGTCATCGTCATCACCAAGGACGCCAGCATCCCGGACGGTACCGTCATCTAACTGCCATCTACCTGTCTCGGCATCGAGTCGTCGAGTCATACCCTCGACAACGATGACCTGCGTCCTACGAATGACGAAGAAGAACCTTTTTGGTAGGTAGAAAGAAGACAACCGTATCGTAGAAGAATGTTTCAGACGGCCCAGATTTTGTTCAGTCCAAGTTCCATTGTGTTATGCAGTATTACACTCCATCCATCTCTCGTCTTCTTGTTCCTCCCTCATCGTCGTCGTCGTTAGTTAGTTGCCCACCGCGGCGTTCATCGCCGAGTACACCTCGACGCCCACCTGCGCCGCCGCGATCTCGTAATCGTCGCCCTTGGCCTGCACGCTCGCCAGCTTGCTCGTGTACTCCGCCAATCCCGCCTTGATGGCCTCCGGGTCCAGGTCATCCAACGGCACCGCCTCCACCGCGCACACGTCTGCCGTTGAATCCTCGTGCACAAAGGCAAACCCACCGCTCACAAAGTACTTCTCCACCGTCTTGTCCAGCTCCTTATGCACCGTCACCAGACCCGGGCGCAGCTCTGCCACCGTCGGCACGTGCCCCGGCATCACGCCAAAGTCTCCCGTCACCGCCGGCATCAGCACCAAGTCCACCTGCTCGCCCCGGAACACCGTATCGTGCGGCATGAAAAAGTTGAACTTGAGCTTGTCCGGGGTGCCTTCCTGCGAGCCCGACTCGTCCTTCTGGACGAAGTTCGACGGGAACTCGGGCGGGGCCAGCGTCCCTCCCAGCGGCTCGAACTTTTTGACAAATTCCTGGACGTGATCGCCGAACACGAGCGCGTGTGAGGGACGGACTGGGGAGAAATTGCCGCGACCATGAACGGGGCATCGGCGAGCTTCGGCGTACCTCTTTCTGCTCCGCGCTCTGATCCTTGCTCGCTTCCTCCGCCATCCGGATGCAAGACGTCGTGAGACCGCGCTCGGCGCGCCTGACTGCGGACAGACCGCTCAGCGTAGCGCGACGGAGCGACATCGTGTATAAAGCGGTTTTTGGTCTGGCCAGACTCCAGACCTCCAGACTAACTTCATCGTTTCTCGTCGACGCCGTCGTCTGTTGCGTTCATTTGCGTCGCTCTTGGAAGGGTGGTACTGCGTATTGCGCGATACTGTCGGCGTGTGCGATCGGGAGTGACGACAGACGCGGGAAAGCTGCCACGAATGAGCTCGAGAAGCCGATCACCAGCGACGCTCGCGTGGCTCCTCTTCTTCCTGGTCGCCGCGTCGGCCGCCGCGTCGGCCGCCGCGCTCGCGGCGACCGCGGACGAGGGGGATGCGATCGATCCGAGCTCGGCGATCGACCACCACCGCAGCGACGACGCGCGCAGCCGATCGGACGACCTGTACAAGCGGGCGATGGCGCTGCGGTTCGTGACGGAGGACAACACGGACGATCCGTTGGCGGGTAGTTCGGTGTTGACGAAGAACAATGAGGACCTGAAGCGGTCCGTCCACGAGCTGTACGCGGCGGCGGGCGTGCTGCACCTGTCGATGAACACGTCGTCCAGTCCCAACGCCACGTACCACACGGCGGACGACGTGGAGGTGCGATGGCGCCACGGTGAGATTCAACACATCGAAGCAGTACGGGAGCTGGTGTACGCCTTCCGAAGCGGGACGGGGACGCCCGTCAACCCGGCCATCTCGCAAAAGCTGGTGCGGGAGCTGGCGGACGCCGGGGTGGCCGAGTTCCAGTGCGACATGGCGACGATGTACTCGATGGGCATGGAGCCCGTTGCGCAGAACAGGGACAATCTGATGTTCGTGCTCCGGGAGCCAGACCTGGACCGGGCCATGCTCCACTACTCGTTCGCGGCCAAGGCGCAGGACCCGGTCGCGCAGATGGCGCTCGGATTCAGGCACATGCACGGCATCGGCGTCGAGAAGAGCTGCCACGCGGCCGCCCTCTACTATGAGCCGGTCGCGCTCGGCGTCGTCTCCTCGGCCCAGGCCGACGGGGGGCTGCCGGCGGTGAGCGGGAACCGCCTGCTCGACAGGCGGGCCACCGACGGCCTCAAGCCGGTTCCCACGGAGGAGCAGGAGATGTTGCACTACAAATGGTTCGCTGAGAACGGACATGCCGAGGCGGCAAAGGCCGTGGCGCACCTGCTGACGCACGGCGTGGAGCAGAACCTCGGGGCGGCCTTCGAGTACCTCATGCAGGCGGCCGAGATGGGCGACGCCGACGCGATGGCGCACATCGGACACGCGTATGCGAACGGAATCGCCGTCGCGCAGAGCAACGCGACGGCCAAGAGCTGGTTCGTCAAGGCCGCGGAGAAGGGCCACCCGAGCGGGCTGTTCGGCCTCGGCGTCATGCACCTCAACGGCCAGGGCGTCCACGTCGACCACGAGGCGGCCGCGCGCTTTTTCAAGCAGGCCATCGCCGTGGACAGGGAGTGGGCCGGGCGGTCGGACGCGCTGTTTTACGCGGGTACGTGTTTTTTTCCGCCGGCGGTCGACGAGTGCGTGGGTCCCTGCCCCGGCCCCGCGCGACCCAGCCGGTCCCGAAATTCGTTTCTGCCCGAACGCTGCTGTGCCCGAGTGGTTAAGGGGGTGGACTTGAATTTGGTCCCGGCTTCGAATCCGACGCCTGGCGATCCACTGACGAGAGTCGCGCAGGTTCAAATCCTGTCGGCAGCGTTTTGCTCGTTTTGCTCACCGTTTCGCCCGCTGCCCTCGTTCATTTTGCAGGATTTATGTCCTTGATGGGCTGGGGCATGCCGAAGGACGTCCCGATGGCCCTCCAGTGGCTGGACCGGGCGTCCCGTCGCGGCCACCTCCTCGCCTCGTACGACCTGGCCGGGCTTTTGCTGACCAGGGGCGACAACTGCGAGCGGGCGGTCAAGCTGCTCAAGTCGGTGGCGGAGCGCGGGTGGGGGTCGATCTCGGAGGGGGCCGCCGACTTTGAGGCCGGCGACTACGGCTGGGCACTGTACAACTACCTGCGCGCCGCGGACGTGGGCGTGGAGATCGCACAGCACAACGCCGCGTGGATGATTAGCAACGGATACGGCTACACGGGCGAGGGCGCGGCGGATCTGGCCGCGCGCATGTACAAGTGGTCGGCCGTGCAGGGCAACGCCAACGCGCTCGTCCCGCTCGGCGACGCCTACTGGTACGGTCGGGGCATGGACGCCGACCTGAAGCGGGCCGGCGAGATGTACAAGTCGGCCTCGCAGCTGCGCATCGCGCGGGGGGCTTTCAACCTTGGCTACATGCACGAGCACGGCCTCGGCTTGCCCAAAGACCTGTGCGATGTTGAGACCACCACGCTTGTTTTCGCTCGATGAATCGCTCCTTATGACGTTCTGACGTTCTGATTTTCTGACGCTCCGACGACGCCCTACCTCGCAGGCAACTGGCCAAGCAGTACTACGAACAGTCGATGACGGGCCCAGGCTACCTGCCGGGCGCCATCGCCGTGTCCTGGCTGCGCGTGCACCAGATATGGGACAACAACAAAGGCAGACTGCCCAGATCGATCGTATCGCTCGTTGACGACGCCCTGGTCGACTGGTACGGCGCGGAAGCCCAGCGGGGGACGACGGTGCACGACGCGGAGACCAGCGGCGAGGCTGCGAGCCTGCTCCCTGCCTCCCTCTCCCGCTTCCTGGACAGGGTCGACGACGCGGTCGATTCCACCATGCTCCTGTGGCTGACCGCGGTGGTGGCGGTGGTCGTGAGCAAGTTGTTGCTGGGCAGGCAACAGTTTCGCTAGTTTTTTGTTTGTTTCTTCCCTTTGTTGTTGTGATCTGAGAGACGTGGGCGAGTGGGGGCCGCCAGAGCACGAGCACCACCCACCATGCGCCCACCAAAGTCTGCGGACAGCGCAACGAGGAGGCAGGGCTCGTACATGACGATCCTTGCCGTGCTCGCCAGCGTCTTCGTCATGAAACGGTACGTCTCTGAGGGCAGAACAGGCGTTTGGCCCGCGTCCGGCCCGCAATGACGCGTCTTTTCAATCGTCTGGATCGCCTCGTCACGCAGGCTATGGGACCAGCACCGGGAGCTGACGACCATGCGGGACCTGATTGCGGGAACGACGCAGGGGTACGCCAACGCCAACGCCAAAGCCGTCAGCGTCGCGCACGCGGGCCGCAAGAGCAGGATCGGCGGAGAAAGCACAGCGGACGCGTCAAGCGACGCTCGATCGGCAGCATCCGGAGCGGAGACCGTCGGGTGCGGGCGGCACGAGCCGCTCTATTACAGCGTGCGGCCCAAGGCGAAGGACGTCGGGGCCGTCGAGGGCATTGGCGTGGAGCTTCCCGCCGCGGAGGCCGCGATCGTCAAGAAACCGGCGGCCGAGGCCTCCATCGCGGCGATCGACTCGGTGGAAGCGGGTCGCGTGACGGGCTGGGCCTGCCACCGGTCGGCGAGCAGGCCACCGTCTGCACACATGTACGCGGTCGTCGACGGGACGGTCGTCGCGGCCGTTGACGTGACAACGGTCCTGCGGGACGTCGACGTGGCGACGGCCGTCGCAGATACGTGCCGAGGCGGCGAATCGGTGAACGACAACGGCAACGGCAACGTCACCGATAGCGCCGAGGCGGGCAAACCGGTGGTGTTTGCCTTTGACATCGAACTACCGCTTCTGCCACACGGAATCCACGAGCTTCGCGTGTTCGTCGATGACGCGAGCGCGCGGAACGGGCCAAGCGGGCCGAGCGCGCCGAACGGGAAGAGCGCGCCAGAGATCCAGTCGGCGATCAAATCGACCCTGGTCGAGGCGTTCCACTCGCCGCTCAAGTTTGAGGAGAGCTCTAACGAGCCGAGCATGGCGGCCATCATCAAGCGGAAGGACGAGATCATCACACACAGGAACAACCTCCTGATCAAGATATGGAACGAAGTCGAGACACAGCTGCCCTGGAAGCGGTACGAGCGCGATGCCGCGGACATCCCCCTGGGTGACGCTGGCGGCTCTGGCCGCGACACGCCGGACAGGCCGGACACGCTAGCCGTCATCCTGGTCCGGTCCGACCCCAGCAATGGCTCGCGCCGCGATCTGATCCGGAAGTCGTGGGGAGCGACATCGAAAATGAGTGACAACAACCTGATGCTGCGGTTTTTCGTCGACGGCCAGTTCACGGGCCCGCACAAGGAGGTCCTCGAGGGCGAGCTGAAGGAGCACGGCGACATCGTCCAGATCAACCTGACGCCAGACAAGTCCGACGAGGTGGATCGCATTCTCTTCAGTCTCCACCACGCCGTCAAGCACCACGACGCTTCCTTCTACTTCTTCGTGGCCGACCAGATGATCGTCATGCCCGGCGTCCTGCGCAAGTACCTCACGAGGAAGCTCAACAGCGGGAACCACTACATGGGATGCATGAAGAGCGGCGAAGTTGTGGACGAGGAAGGCAAGATGTGGTACGAACCCCTGCATGATCGCTTTGGACGGGGAGACAGCAAGCGGTACCCGCTGCACGCCAGGGCGGCCATGTTCGGTTTCAGCAGGTTCGTCGCCCGCCACGTGGCACGCAGCAAGGAGGTCCTCCAGAAGTACTCCAACTCGGATGTGACCGTAGGGACGTGGATGCTCGGACTCGACGTCGAGTACGACGACAATCCCGACTTTTGTCGTGTGGCGGAGGCGTGCTTGGCGTCCGGGTCCAAGCCGATGGGCATCAAAGAGCCGTCGTGCGACGGGATCTGCGAGGCATACGCTTACGAGGACTACTGGAAAACGTGCGGATCGGAGGATGCGTGATGCCGTAGAACATCACGCTGTCCTCGTTTTACCCAAGTGTGGTTCCCACGCGCGAGCTCGTTCGTTCGTTCGGATTTCGGTAGACGTCGATTTCGATACGATTCCGACGTGTAACACGCCTGATCGCACACTATTATCGTGGCAAATATAGCAAAAGGCCATATAAAGCCCCGAGACCAAGACAGAAGGCTCGGGAGCGAGTCAAAAGGTGCGTCAATTCATGTTCGAGTCGTCAATGGCGCCGAGTCAAGCGGCTCGGTTTCCTGACCCTCGAAGGCCGAGTCCCTTCCATGACCGTGGTTTTCACTATTTTAGCACGTCGTATACGCCAGGTACAGCCTAGACGCGCTCGAAAGAGGTAGAAGGGTCGCCCCAACCCACCCCCAGAACCCCGGCCAACACCGACCCAGTTCGGGTTCCGTTGCCTCCGTCAATACATGGCAGGTATCGATCAGTTCAGTCCGCTCGGCGCGATAGCGACGAACATTGTCGACAAATCCGTCGTCGAGAGCCCGTCGAGCTACGACCAGGGCCTCCAGGTGATTGACGTCAGCGTTGGGGTCCCCGACCCGACGCCGACGCCCACGAAGGCCGACAACCCCAGGCCGTCGGTCGCGAGGACGAGGAGTCTGGAGCGCCAACTGCCGAAATTTCCGCACGGGCTGTTCAACAGGCGCGACTGGGATGTCAACAGGGACTTCGGGCCCATGGAGGAGGTCGGGCGCGGCAAGGACACGATGATCTACAAGTCTGTCTGCCACAAGCCCCTGGGGAAGGACCAAGTGGCGGGAAAGGTGTGTGCCGTGAAAGTCTACACGAGGACGAAAGTCTCGCACACCAAGCTTCGCGCCATCAAGCGGGAGGTGGCCATGATGTTGTTCATGGAGGCCAAGGGGGTTCCCAACATCGTCCACGCGTACACGGCGTTCGCTGACGATCTGCACTACTACATCGTGATGGAATACTGCGAGGGAGGAGATCTCTTGGAGTGGATTCTCGCTCGCAAGAAGGCCCTGCACGAGCGCGACGCGCTGGCCAGCATCGTCATCCCTCTGCTCAACACCCTCACCCAGATGCACTCCCTCGGTTTGATCCACCGCGACATCAAGCTGGAGAACATCTTCCTGGGCAAAGATCTCTGTGTCAAGTTGGGGGATTTCGGGCTGACGATGTCGACCTACCAGGAGACGGCAATCTCGCCGGTCGGGACGGTCGAGTACATGGCGCCCGAAATCCTGGCGTTGCCGCCGGTCGACATGGTCTTGAGGAAGGCAGTCGACCCGACAACCATCGTGCCCAACGATTCGGGCGTGGACATATGGGCGTTGGGCGTGACCTTGTTCGAGCTGGTGACGGGCAAGCTGCCGTTCACGGGCGACGACAAGAGCGCCATCAAGCAGGCAATCAGGCACTACGAGATCTCCTCGTTCCCGAGCGTGGTCTCGATTGGCTGTCGCAATATCATCCTCGAGATGCTGGCCTACAGGGCCGAGGACCGCCCCAGCGCGTTCTCGCTGAAGCGTCGGATCACCAGGTGGCTGGCGGGCGACTCGCCGGTGGCCCAGCAGATCCTTCGCGTCAAGCAGACGAAGAACTCCAGCAACGAAGAGTCAAACACGAAGGTGGACGTAGATGCTGATGGCGATGTCCACATGGCGACGGCGTCGGCGTCGGTGATGACCATGGACAGCGCACAGTCCGACGAGCGGCGCGACGAGAAGCGCTCTTCGAGGTCTGGGTCTGGGCTCAGCCGTGTGCTTCGGAAGTTTTCGGGAAGCACGAAAAAGCTCTTCCCATTCTAGGATACTCTCTATGGGATCCACGGGTTCGATGACGACGACGATGACGACCGTGACAACTTAACGAATGATGACAAGACGTTTTTCCGACGACGCCTACCGCAGCGGCCAGCATGATACCCACAGTGATAATTTTGACGCACCTCGAATGAACCCAAGCCCACGGTGACGTGATCAAGTTGACACCGTTTAAACCACGCCATCACAACCACAGCAATCCTGCCGAAGCAATCACGGCAACCAACACTCAGCCGTCGAGCTGCTCGGCATAGAAGTCGTAACTCATTTTCAGGAAGTTTGCCATCGTCTTGACGGCCTGCTCCTCCGGGTTGAGCGTCCGGATCCGCCGCTGAATCTGCCCCAGGAACGAGCTCCACCTCCGGAGGAAAGCCGGCGTCAGGTACTTGATATCCGCGTCGGACGTGTTCATCGCCGTCAGCACCGACGGCCACAGGATCATGTCCGCCAGTCGCAGCAAGAGCTCGACGCGCGTGAAGTGGTTCATCACGTGCGCGCCTGTGGCGTCGTCGGGCATATCGGTCAGCGTCTCTGGACTCCGGAACCATTGCTCTCGTGAGATCCTCGCTTCCACGTCCAGCGGTGGCTTGGTCACAATCTTGAGATCCGGCCTCTTCGAAGAGTTCACCGGCTCCAGGATGGTGTCCAGGAGCAAAAATGCCGAACACTGCTGAAGATCGGCGCAGCGCCGCCGAACGCTGCTCATACGCTTGTCAAGGATCCTGTACCCGCAAGGCAGCTCCCGGATCACCTTGGCGCGCAGCGCTTTGGCCGTCTTGATGGAGAAGGACGTGGCCAGCGAGAAGGCGATGGCCGGCAGTCGGCCCTCCCAGGTGGCTTTATCGAGCGCCCCCATGAGCGCCAGCAGCGCCGCGTCCAACCTCTCCTGGATCCTGTAGGCGTTGGGATCGTACCGCAGGCACAAGATCACGTCAAACAGGTTGGTGGCCTCGACCGTCTCCTTGGGCAGCAGGCTGATCCCCGCCTCGTCGACGAACCCGCAATAGTCCACGATGGCCTCGAGCAGCAGCGAAATGAAGTGCACCCGATACGCCTCGGTCGTGACGCCCTGGCTCGCCAAGGAAATGCCGGGGCCCACATCCAGGTCGTCCCGCTCCTGTGAGTCGGCCGTCAAGTCCACCTCGAGCACGCTCTCGCTCTTGCCGCCCTTGCCGCCCTTGCCGCTCTCTCCGAGACCAAAGCTCGTCCCGCATCCGTTGGCCCTGAGCTCGTCGCAGAAGAGCTTGAAACTGGGCAAGTTTTTGTGGGGATCCTGGACCCGGACGTGCGCCCTCGGCCGGTTGGCCGGCTTCTTCTTCCCCACGTACAGCAGCTTGAAGAGATTGCCGACCGCCTTCCGCGCGCTGTACGCCACCATGATGTCCGGAGAGTGCCCGATCACGTGCACGAGCGTGTTGAGCAGGCTCGCCGGGCACTTCCCGGCTCGGCGTACCAACACCTCCATGGAGCCAGATTGGACAAACTGGTTGAACACCATCACGTATCGCTGCTCATCCGTAAACCCCAGCGATGCGCTCATGCACCCGAGCGCCCCGCGAATCTGCTCGTCGATATGCCCGTCCAACCGCAGCGTCGGCGCGGGCAGCCCCGACACGGCCTTGATCACCTCCACCGACTCCAGGAACCCGTCCTGCGCCTCCATCGAATCCTTACTTATCACCGCATTGACCTGCTGCTCGAACGCGTCCATGTGCTGCCGCACCGACGCCAGGCTCTCCCGCTCGCTCGATGAGCGCTTCTTCGCCTTGGCCTGTTTAATTTTGGCCGCTTCGTCATCCTTCTCGCGCTTGATCCGCTTCTTCAGGATGCTCGACAGCAGATTGTTGTCCTTCTTGAGACTGTCGGATGCAGTGGGGTGGTGGGGGTGAGTGACTGACGAACGTGTCGGGTGATTTTCAAAATTTCGAATCCGATCTGAGGATAAAAACGGTCGTGTACGCACCTCGCCATGGACTTGACCGTCGAGGTTTGTGAAGAAGGGGTCTGAGACGACCGAAGCAAGTCGTCGACCGACGCAGGCATCATCGATGTTCGTTCATTAAAGTGGCGCGAGAAGGAAATGGACTCAGCTCTCGTTCTCGTCGTCGCCGATCCGCCTGGCCCCTCCCGCCTCGAGTCGAGTGTGCAAGAGCTTCTCCGCCTCTTCGCTGCCCGGTTCGATCAGATACTTGTCGTAGAGGTTCTGGACCACGGGGTTGAAGTGACTGGACCGCAGCTCGGCTCCGGCGTCGAGACCGTAGAGGGCCTGCTGCCGCTTCTTCAGGGCGTCCTTGTCCTTCGAGCGAGGCTGGCCGCCGCCCCCGATACACCCCCCAGGGCACGCCATGACCTCGATGAAAGAGTACCGTGGCCCCAATTGCCCGTCGCCCCCGTCTGCGTGGAGCTCTTTGATGAGCGCCTTGGCGCTGGCGAGGCCCGAGCAGACGGCCACGCGGATGTCCAGCGGGCCCTCGTTGTGAAGCACGCCCGACGGATTCGGCGGTATGGTGATGGTGGCTTCCCGCAGGCCGTCGAGTCCTCTGACGGCCGAGAACTCGACCTTGTCGAGTGTCGGGCTGTCAGATCCTTTGGCAGCGGCCTCGTAGACGGTTCGCAAGGCCGCCTCCATCACGCCACCCGTCGACCCAAATAGCAGTGCGCCACCCGTGCCGTACCCCATAAAGGCGTCGAAATGCCCGTCCGGCAACGACTCAAAGTCGATGCCCGCGGATCTGATCATTGCCGCGAGGCCCTGAGGGAGGGAGGGAGGGAGAGAGCGAGAGAGCGTGTGTGTGAGGGTGAGGGTGAGGACAAGGAAAAAACCGCGAGCGCGAGCGCTCGATGAGGTCGAGGTCAATGCGTACTTTGGTCGTGACGACGTGGTCGACGTGCCGATGCCCGGCCTCGGTCTTTGTCGACTCCAGTGCTCGGTCGGCCTCTCCTTGCTTTCGGACGCACGGCATCACGCTTGTCACGACCAGGTCCTCCTCGGGTCGTTCTACGACCTCTGAGAAGAACGTCTTGATGACCGCGCCTTGCATCATGTGCTGGAAAGCGAGCGAGGGTGTGGGTGAGAGCATCCATCGGGGCGCACTCCGATCGTCATCGAGTTCCACCGAGTTCAACGACGTACTGGACTCTTGCATGAGCTCACGTACGGGATGAGTTCCTGGCGAGCGAGCAAAAGAGCGAACGAGCCAGCAAACACGGAGCACGAGTGAGGCGGAGCGCGAGTGAGACAGAGCGAGCGAGTCGGACGAGATCGATACCCACCGGCGAGGACTTTTCGACAAAGTCGACCCACCCGGGGCAGCAGCTGGAAAACATGGGCAGGGGTGCGGCGCCGGGCTTATGCTCCAGGTTGTCGGCGATGCGGTGCAGGAGCTCGGCTCCTTCTTCCATGATTGTCAGGTCGGCGCCAGCGGCCACGTCGAAGACGTAATCGAACCCGAGCGCGCGGAGCGCCGAGATGGCCTTCCCCTGGACTGGCGTGCCGACGGGGAGCCCGAACTCCTCTCCCAGCGAGACCCGGACCGCCGGGGCGACCTGGGCGATCATGACTTTCTCGTGACCGGCGGCGAGGTCCGAAGTGATCGCGGCGATGTGATCGTCTTCCGTCTTCAGGGATGATGCCGAGGGGGGTGACGGGGAGGCGGGCGCCCGGTACGTGCCGCGGCCCACGTGGCGCCAGGGACACGTGGCATTTTTCACTTGCGTGAAGCAGAAACTCCGGGTTTTTAGCGTTCTCGGTCCCGCAACGAGCATCGGACGCGATATATACGAAGTGCAATACATGTGAGCCTGAGATGGAGATGAAACGCTTTGTTTTACCAACTCAAATACCGCCTCCGCACCTCTCTCGCCAGGTCGTGCGCGTTGGACTCGATCAGGATCAGCGACAGGTTGAAAGCAGCCTCTCGAGCGAGATCTCCGTTCCATTTTCCGGGGAATGCCGTCTTGACCGCGATGCCATTGGCGTCCTTGGCGTCCTTGTCGGCGACGAACCCTTCGCTGATCTGCCGGGCAAACGCGGCCACCGTCTGGGTCGACCCCACGGCGTCGTCCTGGCCGTTCAGGTCGGCATCGGCCATTTCGGCCTCGAGCGCGGCCTCGGCGGACTTGGCGTCGTGGTAGTAGAGCGACTCGCGGTACAGCGGCACCGCCAGGTGGTGCATCGAGAACTGCTGGGCGATCCGGCCGGCGTTGTACGAGGCTTCCGCTGCGTTGCCGGTGGCGCGCCCGTACTCTTGCATCCACGCAAAGGCATGGACCAGGGCGAGGTCTCGGCAATTTTTGCTCTCGCATGCGTAGTTGGCAAACAGGTTGGAGATGCACAGCTTGACGAGAGGCTCCTTGGGGTCGATGCGGTGGGCGTGCAGGTACTCGCCGAGCGCGCCGGCGTAATCGCTGGCTTGTAGCCTGACGTGGCCGCTGAGCACGGCGATCGGCAGGGATTCCGGGTACTTCTTGCGCATGTTGGAGATGTACTTGGAGGTCTGGCGGACGCCGCCGACGCCGATGGCGATCTTCGTGAAGATGTTCCACACTTGCGGGGACATCGAGCCGTCAGGGGTATCTGCAGGGCCCTTGATGTGCTTCAGCGCATTGGACCAGTCCCGCTTTCTGCAGCAGCACTCGGCCAGCTGGATCTTCATCTGGTCGCGGCGCTCCTTGTTGGGGTGCTTCTTGGCCAGCACGTTGACGGTCAGGTCGCACACATTGTAGGCGTTCGTGACGTCGTCCATTGCCAGAAGGATTTTGACGAGGTGCAAGATCGTGTCGAAGTTTCTTCGCTCCTTGACGATGTTTTGGAACACCGGGACGTCGGCCATGTCGCTCATCTGGAAGCCGAAGGGCTCTTCGATGGAGAACTGGTCAACGTCGCTGCCCCGCTTCCTGCCCCTCTTCTCTTGGGTCGTCTCGAAGATGATGAGATCCTGGCCGTGGGGCGACATGCCGTCGTCGGACGACTTGCCCCTCGCCCTCTTCGACCTGGCCGTCGTCTCGGCCTGGACGAGGATGAGGCGCAGCGATTTGATGATGGGATTCATGAAGTAGCGCACGTACAGCTCGTTCTGCCCGCAGCTCTCGAACACCTGAGACCGCTTCAGGTAGGTGTCCTCGTCGACGGTCCAGTCGGCCTGGGCGTAGGGCTGGACGTCTGGGTCGTTGAGGCGCTCCAGGTAGTGCAGCGCCTCGTCCTTGTTGTCGTGCTCGATGAGTTTTTCCGAGAGCTCAACGATCGCGTCGACGTAGTTGGGGTGCTGCTTTGACACGTGCTCCACGATCACCTTCCACGCGTCGATGGCCCCCTGCAGTCGGTCGGTCGACCTCTCCAGCAGGCCTTTGACCTCCGCATAGCCCCTCCAGTGCTTCACCATCGTCCACTCGTAGCATGCGAGTCTCTCAGCAAACGGCAACGCGTCCTCGTACATCTCGTGCTGCTTGAAGCAGTCGGCAAACAGCGAGTAGACGTCTTCGTACTCGGTCACGGTGTAGGCTTCGTTCGCCAGGAACCGTTTCGCCATTTCTCGCGCCAGGTCCTTCCTGTCCATATTGACGTAGGCAACCGCCTCCTTGGACTCGAGGTCGATGGGCAGGGGCTGGCCTTGCAGGTACTCCTCGCGTGCCATGCTCACGAGCTCCGGGATCTTGTGCCAGGGCTTGTTCTCCGGGTGCTTCATGTACAGCTCGGCCAGCATGTTGATATGCGTCAACGTCACTTGGTCCTTGTAGTTCCTGATAAAGTCGTCCATGACCTCGATGGCCTCCTGGATGTTGCCCGACTCGTCCTCGACCTTCACAATCGTCTCGACGACCTCGGCATCTTCCGGGAAGCTCGCGTGGAACTCCCGCAAGTCTTTGAGCGCCTTCTTGTAGTTGGCCGGGCCTAAATTGACGATGGTGATGCCCCGCTCTCGCTTCCACGTCGGGTCGTCCTTCTCCCGGCGAATCACGTTGTTGTAGCAGTACACCGCCTGCCTGTAGGCGCCGTTCTCCCTCGACTTGCGAGCGCAGTCCTTCCATATCTGCACGTCTTTCTTCGAGAAGAAGGCCGCGGCCATCAGGAAGTTCATCGACCTCATGGTGTCCCCCATCTCCTCGTACAGCCTGCTCAGCGACGTGTAGCCGTCCGGGAAATCGGGAGCCAACCGGATACACTCCATGAAGAGCTCCTCGGCCTCCAGATAGTGTCCCTCCACGTACTTGATGTTGCCGCTTCCCAACTTGTCCTTGGCCTCCTCGGGGATGCCCGCCCGGTCACGGACCAGCTTGCCCTGCAACTGCTTTTTCAGCTTGTTCGACATGCGCCTCTTCTCGGCGCGCCTGTTGAGCGCAGGCGTCAGTCCCATCGCCTCTGCTTGGGCGTCGTCCCACTCGTCCTCCTCATACTCGCTTTCCGAGTCGCTGAAGTCCGACTGCGACCCGGCATCCTCTTCATCCTCCTCGTCGTCCTCCTCCTCCTCTCCCTCCCGCTCCCGCTGCGCCACCGCCCGCGTCTTCCGAAGCGTCCCTTGTGCCCGCTGCGAGATGTTCCTCACCTTGTTCCCCTGCATGTAGCCGACCATGCTCATATTGTGCGCCACCTCCATCGACATCCCCGTCAGGTCCTTGAGCGCCGTCGGGATGTCCTTCGCGTAGTCCAAAAACCGACCGAGCTGGTTCTCCATATCATCGGGATCAGCTTCGTCGTCCTCCTCCTCCTCCTCGTCGTCGTCGTCGTCATCGTCAGCGTCGTCATCGTCATCGTCGTCACCGCTGGAGTTGCCCGGCTCGACGTCGGAATCATCCTCCCCCGACTCGGAGCTTGATTTCAACAGCGACTCGTCCTCGCTGTTGAAGTCACTGCTCTCCTCCATATTCGTGTCTTCGGACACCATGTCTGTCGCGTGAGTGTGGGAGGGGCTGCTTTCGGAATTCGAATTCGAGTAAAACACAAGCCGGGTTTACCGTCCCGTGGCACGTCGTACGTACGTTCGCCGTTACGTATGCAATACAATGTGTGTATAATTAGATATGTATGGGCGCCTGTGTGTGTTACACGTGTGTCGTGTTCGTTGAGCGTGCCCCCTCACTACGACGACGGCTTGACCCGCATCACCCCGTTCCTGAACCGGCCGCCGTCCTCGAAGAGCCCCCGGTCCTGGCCACCCCGCTCCTTCTTGATCGCCCGACGCTTCTTCTCGGCGATGGCCTTCCGCGACACCATACCCGACGCAATGGCCTCGTCGATGGACCGCTGTTCCCTCCAGGCCGCCTTCTTCGCAATTCCCGACCCTATCTTTGCAGACATGCGTACACCCTTCTGCTTCCTTGCACCGAGCTCAAGCAGTCGGTCCTGCTCGAACTTGGCCCTGGACTTCTTGTCCAGGCCCGTCGCCCCTGGGGGAGTGGAGGACCGAGTGTGTGAGTGACCGTCGGCGGCGGCGTGAGCATGTCAGAGGCATTGGAGGCAGCGCGTTGGGTGGGTTCCAGCAATGCTGGCCATCGCGCCGTACTATGAGCCGATGTGTCGTTCTAGGATGAAGGGTCTGAGATGGCGCCAGAAGAACTCTGGCACACTGGCGGGCCGGCGGCGTGTCGCACACGGTGCGTGCGACGAGACCCGTCTCTTTCGTACGTTTCGTACGTGATCCATCCGTGCGTCCGCCAGGACGACGAGAAAGGCGGAAAAAGCGGGAAAGCGAGACAGGCGAGGACGCGAATCGCCCCACCGTGACGTACCGAACGACTGGATCTCCCGCCGAATCGCCTTGAACTCCTCCATCTCTTTCCTCTTGTCGAAACCGCCGCCTCGTCCCGCTGTCCGCGATCGATCGATCCGTTTCTTGGCCTCGGAGACCATGGCTTCTTCGTCGAACGAGAGCATCGAGTCGGTGTCAGAGGCCATAAAGCGTTTCCGTTCTATCTTCCGCCGCAGCAGCTCGTCCTCGAGCTGTTGCCGCTCCCGCTCCGCGTCTGGAATAGACGCGGACGTGGTTGATTTGTTGGGTTTGCCCTTGGGTTTTTTCTTGGCGCTGGTCTTGCGACCCTGGCGACTGTCATCGCCTTCGCCGTCCTCGTCGCCTTTGTCCACATCGCCGGTGTCGCCGGTCTTGATGGACCCAAAGATCGCATCCATTTCGTCGACATTCCGCGCCACGGGTGGATGCGATGTGGGGTTTGCCATCGCTGGCGTATCCAAGGCACGGCGTTTCTTGTTCTTCTTGCGCGACTTCTTGCCCGCAGTCTCTTTGGCGGCATCGGCGGCAACGGCGGCGTCGGCGTCTTTCGCAGCAGCCGGCGCCGGGCCCGTCTCCCGGTTCTGATCCGTGCCAGTGCCCACCTCGCGGCGCCCCTCGTCCGCACTGTCCTCGAACATGCTCATGAACGCCTCGCCGTGCAGACGCAAGGACTCCTCGATGCTGGTGGGTGGCATCTCGTTTGCCTTCTTCTTCATGCAGTCTCGTCTCGGCCGTTTGCGTCGTCTCCGGCTCGCCTTCGCCAGACGACAGGCGCAGTGACTGTGCGTATGCACGTGTGTGTACGTTTGTCTACGACCCGTAACACGTACTTTTGGGAATCTCTGGTCGCCAGGGACGGACAAACCAAATCAGGCAATGCTGGCGCCCACAATACGATCGGCGTCGTGTAGTCGTCGGCACACACAGCATGTTTCTCCTTCTGTGCGGCATCCGCGCGCGCTCGTGCGTCGGCGAGCCGCCCGCTCGGACGACGCGACGAGCGACGACCCTTTCAAGCTGCTGACCGACTTCACGGCAGCAGAGTTCAAGGGCTCTGCACATACCTACTTGGCCACGCAAGCGTCGCGAGACAAGCTTCGAGAAGCGTTCTACGCCATGATCGAGACCAAGAACGAATCCATAGCGTGGAAGGGGCCCGCGCAGTCGCCAGTGCTTCTCGGCGTGTTGTCGAGCGACATTCGACTCGCACTCCGGAGCCTGCGGGACTACACGCAGGCGCTCCGTGTGCCGTACGTGCTTCCACAGTACATCGGTCAAGACGGGTCGGTGGACGCGTCGGTCGCGTTGCCGTCGATCCGCGGCCCGGTGTATGTCCGGTACAGGTGTCTCCCCGTCGCGGGGCCAGCGGAGGAGCAGGCGCAGCAGTGCACGGTGGCGCGCTACAACGACAAGGACCGTGGCGTCCTGGTCAACTTTGGGACGATGCAAGTCGGTCACTTGCCGCTCGGTTTACTCGATGAGAGCAAGGCGAACCCCGATGTCAGCCTCGCCGAACGAAACTAGACGGCAGTTCCAAAAGGTACGTTCGTTGTAGCCCGTATCACCCACCTTTCCAAGTCCTGTCCAACTGCCATGGTCTAATGTGCCCGTGAATTCCCGCGTGGCCGAATTCCGCGCCACGGAATTTTGAATTCGGATCACCGGGAATGAATGTGAAAATGCGCGAGCCGCTCCACTCGGTCTCGACGCGCTCACTCGCCCGGACTCTCTCGAAATCGTCGCAGTTGCTGACCGGTATTGATCACGATGCCACCGAAGAAGAAGTCGACCGTAAGGCGCCCGGGCTCGTCGAGGCCAGCGGCGAGCAGCAAGAAGGTTTCGAGCAGCAAGGCTGCTTCCAAGGCCGCCAAGGCTAAGGCCGCGGTGAAGAAGCCCCCCGCCAAGAAGCCCGCCGCGGCGAAGAAGCCGGTGGCGAAGAGCCCGAAGGCCAAGGCTGCGGTGAAGAAGACCTCGACGGCGACAACGCCCAAGAAGACGCCTGCGAAGAGGACGCCGGCCAAGAGGACGCCGGCCAAGAAGTCCCCGGCTGTCAAAAAGTCCCCGGCTGTCAAAAAGTCCCCGGCTGTCAAAAAGTCCCCGGCTGTCAAAAAGTCCCCGGCTGTCAAAAAGTCCCCGGCTGTCAAGAAAGCGGCAACGAAGAAGTC
>Ga0181582_10000386_pt1 | contig 30951 bp, 22 predicted proteins | sample 071ome_32_FD_132438 | JGI IMG/M metagenome (GOLD analysis project Ga0181582, IMG submission 132438) | Coastal salt marsh microbial communities from the Groves Creek Marsh, Skidaway Island, Georgia - 071405AT metaG (megahit assembly) | ecosystem: Environmental > Aquatic > Marine > Intertidal...
TCCTTCTCGTCCTTCTCGTCCTTCTCGTCCTTCTCGTCCTGCTTGTCCTTCTCGTCCTGCTCGTCCTCGAGGTCGCACCACCTTCCCTCATCAAGGTACCCCAGGGCCTCGTTCAAGATCTCGAACGCCCTGTCGTTCAGGGCGTGCACTGCCGCCGCATCACCGCGAACAGTCGCCTCCCGGATGGAGTGCAAGGTGGAGTCCCAGCTGCCCAACGTCCCGCAGCAAGTCATCGTTTTCGAGTCGTTCGTGCGACTCTCGTCTCTTGCGATTGTCGCGTCTGTGTAGCTTGCTTTCGAGTGGTCGCGTCGCGTGGGCGTGAGCGAGGGCGAGGGGTCTGAACGGGCGACGTTGTGGATGACCGACAATTTTCAAACTGCAAGACAGCTACCGCCTTGCGACGTTTTCTCGTCGCCGGCGCGACGCGTGACGATAGAACAATGGTCATAACGTACCAAGACCCGGGCGCGAGCGCAAACTACTCAATATTGTGGCCATGATCCGGCCGTGACGAGAATTTCTGCCAGAAACCAGCCTTCCGGAATTCAAATTATCACACAATTTACACCTGTATTCGTCATCCGCGACACGCACACGAACTTATTGAACAATTACCTACTGCTTCACGCTGCGAGAGCATGGATAACGTTGAAAACGACGGTCCGGCTGCGAATTTCAACGGCCGCATGACCAGGTCGTCGGTACGCGTTTCTTCCGCCTGCGCGGTCCCGTTCGCCCGTCTCTGCGACAACAATGTGACAGTTGTTGCGAAAGAGACGTACTTTGGGGCTCGGGCGGCGTCGACGAGTCGTGTCTGTCCGAGTCGAATTTCGAAATTCCTTCACAACTCCCGCACCGTTTCTCACGCCCCGCCCCGCCTACCATGCTCGACAGGGACGCAACCGTACTCATAACCCGAAGTTCCATGGCGGGGAATTCGAGAGCAAACCCGTTTCGGGACTCTGTGCCCGGGCTGGAGTCGGGCAGGCCGAGGCAACGGGCACTGCCACTGGCACTCGCGTGACAGACATGGTGCACCACACGGTCTTGTCTCCGAATTCGGTGCCGGTGCGTCGGCCGAAGAATTCGAGGAAGCAGGCGACGCCGATGCGGAGTCCGGATGGAATGATCGGAGGGGGCGACGACGGGGAAAACGTCTCGCCGAGCAACCGCGGGGGTGGGCGTGTGACCACGGCCACGTCGACGGGGTCCAGGAAGAAGAAGGGGGCCTCCAAGAGGAAGAACAGCCCGGCAACGGTGCCCAAGGAGCACACTCAGAAGCGCAAGCGCGTTGAGTCCGAGGAGGGAGGCAGCGAGCCGTCCACCTCTCAGCGGGAGCGCAAGCGCATGACCTCGACACCCCAGCCGGGCGTCACCCCGCAAGGTACCTACTACCCACTGGTGGTTGATTTGCCGACCAGGACATTCGAGCCGACCGCGAGGCCGGCCGTCCCCAGCCAGCTTGGGGGAGGCACTTTTGCAGCGATGGCCTTGTTGGATATGGCGATGGCGAAGAAATTTGTGGGAGCCGACACGGCCGCCACGGCTCCCGCCTCCCCGTCTGCGGGCGATGAGGCCTCCAGGCTCAGCCAGAGCAGCCAGCCTATCTCGGAAGTGGTCATGTTGGACATGCCATCCAAGTGGTGGTATCCCGAGGAGGAGATCCTGATGCCGCTGGTGGTGCCCACCGGGCCGAGGTCCGCCAGGGCGAAGAGGTCTCGCGTCGAGCTCCCTGTCGCTGTCGCTGTGGCTCCTGCTCTCAAGAAGGCCACGAAGAAGGCCACGAAGAAGGCCACGAAGAAGGCCACGAAGAAGGTCACGAAGAAGGCCACGAAGAAGGTGACGAAGCCGAAGACGGCGAAGCGCGCGCGTGTCTGCGCCGCCGCGCCAGAGCTTTCGCAGTGCACACGAACCTCCCGTTGCACGAAGCAGGCTGGCCACCAGGGGTTCTGCGTCGGACACACGCACAACAGCAAGACGTCGAGGGCTGCCAGGGAGGCCCGTCGTTGAAGTCGACATCCACCACCACCACTCGCCACGACGACGATCCATGATAGTATTTGATCCATGATAGATGATTTGTTGACGAATAATACACACCATATCACTCACAGTCCCTCCTCGCCGTGCCCCGGCATCGGGAACCCGCCTGCCCACGCCTCCACCCGCCTCTTGATGTCCTCGATCACCGCACTCTGCTCGATACCCACCGTAAAGTCCTTCAACAGCTTGCCATGCACGGACTGCACCGCCTTGCACTCCTCCAACACCTCGTGCAAAAACCCAGCGATCGCCTCGAAATCACCCTCGCCCAACCCCCTGCTCGTCATCGCCGGCGCCCCGATCCTCACACCCCCAGGCGTCATCGCGCTCACGTCCCCGACCACCGCGTTCTTGTTCAGCGTAATATGACAGAGGTCGCACGCCTTCTCCATCTTCGACCCAGTCACCCCCTCCGGCCTCAAGTCCCAGAGAACCAAATGGTTGTCCGTCCCCCCGGTCACCAGCTTGTACCCCTTCTCCACCAGCGCCGCCCCGAGCGCACGGCTGTTCCTCACCACCTGCTCCTGATACGCCTTGAACTTCGGACTCGCCGCCCACTTGAGCGCGCACGCCAACGCCCCAATCTGGTGGTTATGCGGCCCGCCCTGCAGACTCGGAAACACGGCAAAGTTGATCTTGTCCTCAAAGTCATACGTCGCCCCCTCGTGCTCCCCACGCGCCAACCGATCAGCCGGCTTGACCCCACGCCGAAAGAAAATCATCCCAGCCCTCGGACCGCGAAGACTCTTATGCGTCGTCGTCGTCACGATATCGCAGTACGGAAACGGCTGATCGACAATCCCCGCAGCCACCAGCCCGGAAATATGCGCCATATCCATCATCAGGTACGCCCCCACCCGATCCGCAATCCCCCGCAGCCTCTTATAGTCCCACTCCCGCGGGTACGCACTTCCGCCGCAGATGATCAGCTTTGGCCTGAAATCCAGCGCCTTCTCCTCCAACTTGTCGTAATCGATGTACCCCGTGGTCGGGTCGAGCTTGTAGGGCAAGCTCTCGAAGAAAATACTCGTCGCCGAGATCTTCTTCCCGCCAGCGGTGTAATACCCGTGCGTAAGGTGCCCACCGCTCGGCAAATCCAACCCCATGATGCGATCATGCGGATCCAGCAGCCCCGTATACACCGCAAAGTTCGCCGGACTCCCCGAATACGGCTGCACATTCACCCCCCACTGACTCGCATCCAGACGATAGGCGTTCAGCGCCCGCTCCTTGCACAGCAGCTCGATCTTGTCGATCACCTCGTTGCCACCGTAGTACCGCGCGTTGGGCTGCCCCTCCGAGTACTTGTTGGTCAGGCACGACCCGAGCGCTTCCATCACGGGGAGAGACGTGAAGTTTTCCGAGGCGATCAGCTCGATGCCGTGACTGGCGAGGCGATGAGGAGGAGGAGGGAGGTCGTACTCGAGTGAGGCGTGGGCCGTTTTCACAGACGGCGACGACGACGACGACGACGACCAGCACAGCACGTACCGCTGCCTCTTCTTCTCGTCCTTGATAAGCCCATAGAGCTCGGGATCAGCCTCGGCAAGCGTGTACCCGGCCTCCGGGAAGACTTTTGAAATCGCATCCGCGGATGATTCAGTCCCGCCGTTCATCGCTCCTGTCTGCGTCTGCGTCATTCGAGGCGGAGAGAGAAGGATCGAGAGGAAGGGTGGTTGGAATGAAACGAGATAATTGGAATGATACGGGATACGGATATGCCCCTCGTCACCTTCAGCTGCCCACAGGGACAGCCACTTATCCGGTCGTGCCGGCTGCGGTCATCAGGGACTCATCTTCGATCAACGATCAACGATCAACGTCGCGGTTCGGGTTCTTCTTCTCCTTCTTGAGCAGGATCTTGACGCCAAAGTCGTGGACGTCCTCGACGTCGACGTCGACGTCGACTCGTGAATGGTTCGCGGGCGGCGTTCCCGTCTCGATCGGATCCGGCGTCACGACACGGGACGGGACGTTGAAGGCACTCGTGACGTCCTTACAGTGCTCCCAGTCCGCTGCAAGGACGACGATCGACCAGAGGTGTGGTGGCACACGCACATGCGCAGAAATGACCCAACGCGGCTGGGGGCATCCGGTCTGACCAGAGCGAACGGGTTTTTCCGTCCGATGATGAATTGGAAATGCAAATGCATGCAATTGCATCCACGCACACAGCCAAACCAGTACCTTCTTCTACGACGACGCGACGCAGACAACGCCGTCCGCGCTCTCAGTTTCGCGAAAAGGGCATGCAAGCATGCCCTCCCAGAAGTCCATGTACCTGAAGCTGTCAGGCGCCTCCCACTTCCGTCAGCGTATCATCCTCTCGACGCTCTCGGGCCGAGCGATCGAGATCAACGACATTCGCCCCTCGTCCGAGTCCCCCGGCCTCGCCGAGCACGAAGCCTCCCTTCTCCGCCTCGTCGAAAAGGTGACCAACGGATGCGAGGTGATTATCAACGAGACGGGTACTCGGTTGCGGTATCGTCCGGGGTTTGTGACGGGGTCGCCGCCGGGGGAGCATCTGCATCACGATTGTGGGAACGTCAAGTCGATCGGGTGGTACCTGGAAGTGCTCGTCTTGATCTGTATGTTTGGGAAGTATCCGTTGTCGATGACGCTGACGGGCGTGACGAATGACGACGTGGATGTGGGGGTGGACACGTGGCGGACGGTGACGTTGCCGTTGCTTCGTACCGTTCTGCACGGGGACGGGGATGCGTTGGCCGAGCGGGTGGTCGGGGGGTTCGAGTTGAGGATACAGAAGCGGGGGCTTCCGCCAGAGGGGGGTGGAGAGGTGGTGCTGTCGGTGCCGATTACAAAGGGGAAGATTCCGCCGGTGAGTGTGTTGGAGGAAGGGTTGGTGAAGCGGGTGCGGGGCATTGCGTACGGGTGTCGGGTGTCGCCGAGTATCACGAATCGGTTGGTGGACGGGGCGAGGGGTGTGCTGAACGCGTTGTTGCCGGATGTGTATGTGTTTACGGATCATATGAGTGGGGAGAAGGGGGGGCGGAGTCCGGGGTACGGGCTGTTGTTGGTGGGGGAGACGACGAGCGGGCGGATGGTGAGCGCCGAGGTGGCAGAGGTGAGTTCGGCGAATTTGGTCGCGAGCTCGGTGCACCGTTCTCAGCGGGTTCCGGAGGATGTGGGGAAGGAAGGGGCGTGTTTGTTGTTGGAGGAGGTGAGCAAAGGGGGGGTCGTGGACTCGAGCCATCAGGGGATGCTGTTGTTGTTGTGCGCGCTCGGGCCGGAGGAGATTAACGAGGTGCGGTTGGGGCCGTTGACGCCGCATGCGGTGCGGACGTTGCGGCATTTGAAGGAATTTTTGGGCGTGCAGTTTAGCGTGCGGCCCGAGAACTCGAGCGGGACCATCTTCCTGAGCTGTATCGGGGCCGGGGTGGCCAACTCGAATAAACGGCTCACGTAGTGGCCAAGAGGAGAGGTGATGATGGAGGTTGTCGTTACTTCCGTAACTGTAAACTTCATCGTAAGCCGAGCATGGCCTGGAGAACGAGCGAGCGCGCAGCGCGAGTGAGCGGATCAGTAAGGGTGTGGTTGGTGGGTGGGTGTTCTTGGTGGTGATCCACCCTCTCACTCGCTCGCCGGTGTCGTCGTCGTGAACCCCACCCACCCTCTCAAGAGTTCAACCAACGCCATTCAAGAAATCCCCTGTACGCACCGTTTTGGAGCTCCACTCGATGTCGATCACGCAGGGGTCTTGTCGGAAGGGCTCGCCGTCGATCTGCATGGGGATCCGTGCAGAGGTCTTGAGGCAGATCCTGGACGCCTGCGCGATTCGGGTCGCACGGGACAGGCCGACGGTCAGCTTGCCGAGGTGGAAGCTGCCGTAGACCGCGAGGACCTCGAGCAGCCCGTCGCTCATGGACTGTTCCCGCTTTTCCACCTCGCCCTCGCTCTGCTGCCACACGTCGATACCCCCCATGTACGACGCGATGTTGACTATGATGACGCCTTGGCACTTTGGAAGCTCGACGCGCTTTTCGTCGCAGAGGAGGATCACCTTGGAGGAGAGGTCCTGCTTGTCGCCGACCGCCCCGACCACGTCGAGGGCCCCCATGCCCGTGTACACCAGCTTGTTTCCGATCTGGCTCTGGAAGAAGTGCGGGTGGGACTCTCGGATGTTGTGAAAGAGGCCGGCGACGCGGGCGTCGACGCCCACGCCCAGGTAGTTGTTCATGAACTTTCGCTCAAAGTCAACGGCGCTGTTGTTGGAGAGGTTGGCGCTGGCGTTGGCGTTGGCGCCGGTCGGTGTCAGTTGACCGCCGCTCGCAGCGCCGAATCCGCTCCCAGCGCCTGAACCTCGCGGCGTGAGGAGTCCGATCGCCTTGTCCATGAGCGAGTCTGCCCTCCGCATCGTGTCGGCGTTGGGAGAGAACCGCAGCTCCCACCTGTCGAGGCCTCGCAGTTTCGCGTGAAGAATCTCGTTCAGCGCGTTGGAGATACCCTTGGACTTCCACTCGTTATACCCCGACCCCCATCCCAAGCAACGCGCCAGGTCGTTCCCCGTCCCCACCGGCATGATGCCGATGGGCGGCGGCGTCCACTGCGAGATGGGGTGCGTCGAGCCGCTACTCAGCTCGCGCTTGAGCTCCTGCACGCAGGAAATAATCCACCCGATCGTCCCGTCCCCACCGACGATCACAATCCGCAGATTCGGCACCCTCGCAAACGTCCGCAGCGCCGGCATCGGATCGTTCCGCGGCAACGTGACGACTTGGAGCGGGTGCAGCAGCCGCGAGAACTGCGAATGAACGAGCGGGAAGCGGGGTGAGGCAGTGACACAGTAAGGCAGTGAGATAACGAGCGCGCACGCCAGCCATCCCCCCTCGCCCCCCGCGCGAGCGGCTCGCCACCCCCCGCCATAACTTTAACGTACCTGATCCCGCAGGATCGTCCCCACCTGCGGACCGCTCTTCGTGTTGATAAAGACCAATACTGGCCGACACTTGGGCGGGAGCGCGTGCGGCAGAACTTCCCACCGACCCCAGTCGAGCGTCTCGGACGAGAACACCCGCTTCCACCACGCTCGCTTCCGCTTGTTCCGCTTCGAACTCGAACTCGAACTCGAACTCCCTGCCCCGGGAATCTTCAACCCCTTCAAGTTCCCCCGCGTCATCTGCACGACGCCTCCATCCCGGCTCCCGCCCCCGCCCTGCTTCCGTTCCCCCACCCCGGCCATGGTCCCCGGTGGCGCCTTGGCCCCCCGGCCGCTCCCTTTTCCATCACCGCCAGCCACCGACGCGACAATGCCCCGATCCCGTACGCAGCTACTCGGCAACGCAAACAGCTTGCATCCGCTCCCGATCCTGCACACGTCCTCCTTCCCGAGCTCCGACAACACGGCCACAGACGGGCCAGCCCCCTCCCCCTCCCGATCGACGACAGACCCCTGCCGCTGCAGCGCCCGCCGATACGCCCTCGTCACAGTACTCAAATGAGGAACACTCTCATGACACCGCACAAAGCATGCCACGTGCGCTACCTCCCCACAATGCCCACACACCCACGTCGGATCCGCCGGCAGCAACCGCCGACTGTACCCCGGCGTCTGCAACCTCGCCACCCGCTGCTTGCAATACAAACACCGATCCGACGTATCCAACGTATCCGACGTAGTCTCATCCGCATTCGCGTCTTCGACTGGCGCAGTGGCCGTCGAGGAGGCCGGGGTCGACGCAGTGGCAGCAGATTTTCTCCTCGAGCCAGCGTCCTGGGCGGCCCCGGGCCGCTGTGCCCCCCCCGCACCCCCCATACGACCACCACCGACCAGCTCATCTTCAAACACCGTCCCACTCACCAACCAATAATGCGGCTGACCAGACCCTCCTCCTTCTCGCACCGCGTCCAACCCCCGACACGCATCCTTCACGTGCTTCAGGCACCCATCATGCACGCCCACCCCACACCTCGTACAGCGCCTCACCGTACTCTCCCTCGCGATCCCATACGGCGCAATCGTATCCATACACTCCACACACAGAATCGGCACCAGCTTATTCGCCCCCGACCTCGACGTCACCGACCACCGGTGCCGAGCCGCCGGATACTCTGCAGACTCCGCCTGACGAAGCGCCGACAACGTCTCCGACGCCACCTTCGAACACCCCGACGCCCGTCGAATATGCAACACGTGCAGCGAATACGACAGACCCAGGTTGAGCACGGAGACGAAGAGCAGCGAGAGGCAGAGGATACCAACGACCAATGACACGGACGTGGACGTTGGCGTCGGTGGAAGGTCGTTTCCCGCCGACCCCGTTTTCCACAGCAGCTCCATCATGACGACGGTGTCTAGGTGTCTATGGTCATGGGTGAGAGAGCGAGAAGACGTTGAGAGAACGAAATTTTGTCAATTTTGTCATAAAAAAGACCAGAATGAAGCGTGCTCGTGACGATGGAGACCACGCGGGTACTCCGACGACGGTGAATACCACCACGGACGATATCGTGAAGCGAGCGCTGGCCGATGAGCAGGCGGAGCGGGCAGAAAAGCTGTCGAATCGCCGGGTCCGTGACGCCGACGCCGAGACTGACGCGGGACTCACGGGCCGCGGTCGTGAGCAACAGCAAGCGCAGTCGTTCCTGTCAGACTCTGATCTCGAGCTGGACGACGACGTGCCGGGTCCGTCTGCGCGCGACGCGGACGGCGATATCGACGATACGGAGACTGAGCGGCGTATCCGGGCGCAGGAGCGTCGGGAGTTGGCCGAGTTGGCTCGGGAGGGTGACGGCGACGGTGCTGGGGGTATGCAGGGTGAGGATGATATGAAGCGGCTGGAGCGGGATCACGGGTATGCGATCGAGGCGTTCACCATGCGGGAAGGGCGCAAGGACGATGACGACGGTGACGACGGTAACGACGGGAACGACGGTAACGAAGAGGCGGACGGTTGGTTGGAGGACAAGCAGGACGAGATCGTGGTGGATGAGAAGACGCGGCGGCGGATCGAAGAGGCGGCGGCGCGGCGAGCGGCGGCGATCGATGCGGACGTGCCGGCCACGCCGGCAGAGCTCGCTCGGTGGCAGTTTACGATCTATAAAGCGTTGCGGGAGGGGGAGACGGTGGCCGGAGCGTTGAAGCGGCTGGGTGGGAAGGGAGGTGGCGGGGGTGGGAAGAAATTTTTGAGTGCGGCGGCCAAGAAGCGGTTGGCGAGGGCGCAAAAGGGGCAGCTCGGGGCGACGGGTGATGACGATGGTGCGTTTGATAGGAAGAAATTCGACGAGGTGACGAGCGCCGCGACGATGTTGATGGAGCAAGGAGACGTGGACGTGTATGGGAGGCAGCGGGACTACTTCAAGCGGGCCGCGGCGAGGTACATTGACGTGTCTGACGAGGAGGAGGGCGGGAAGGACGACGACGACGACGACGACGACGACGACATGTTTGCCTGAGTAGTATGAATATTCCTTGTCATTCATTGTTGGCTCCATTCGCTTCAACCCAATTCACGTTCTGTTTGTTCCGGTTCTTCCGCTTCCCCGCGACGGTCCGGATTTTGATCCCGAGCCGGTGGGCGCGCAGGGTCCTCGTGAGGTGCTTGGCGACGCCGGTGGCGTCGAACAGAATGTGGCTCGTGAAGGCGCACGTCATCAGCGGGAACAGGTAGGGCGCGCCCAGACGGAAGATCGACGCCGCGAAAAAACAGAGGGTGATCGGGGCCGGGATGAGTGCCGCGGCCAAGCTGATGAAACCGCACGACCTCGCCACCTGCGTATTGATCTGCGCCACGTTGGAAAACACACCGCCCAAGAGACTGCCCGTGTAGATGAGCGGCGTGAAGATCCCGCCGACGAACCCCGTCTCTATCGACACCCAGAAGCACACCACGTTCACGAAGCAGCTCACCGCCATAACCGATGTATCCAATTTGTTCGCGTACGTCACCGGCGCGATGAGCGGCACGCTGCCGTCCCCCATCGTGAGCGGCAGCATCCACCCAACCACACCGTAGATCGTACCCCCCAGCACCGCCACGACGACCCTGCCCCCCCGCGGCCCTGCCACGCGCCGACAGATCCGTTTGACGGGGCGAAACACCCCCAGCACGAGCAACTGTACCGCAACAAAGTACGTCGCCATCAACGCCCCCCCGATACCGTACAAGATGCCCACCGCAAAGTAGTAGTTGGGCGGGTTGTAGTCCAACGACCCGGGAATTTCCAGAACCGTCGGGTTGAACGACGTCGCCTGCAGCGTTCGAGCGTTCGAGCGTTCGAGCGTTCGAGAACGAGGGGTAGCTCGAGTGAGCGCAGAGACGACAGACGCTTGGACCTGCAAACACCGACTCCTCGCCCACGCCTCACCCACGCACCTTTCTTCCCAAAGAAAAAAACACGCCGGACGACGGAACCGCCGCCATCCCCAACAGACTCAGAAAATGCACCTGGTTCAACCCAAACGCCATCGGCGGAAGCCCCAACTCCCAAACCAACAGACACCCCAGAAGCGGCGCCGGGAGAAACCCAGAAAACCTGCAAGGAAAACGAGCAGCTGCGTGAGCGTTCGCAAGTCGAGCGTCCTCGTCGTAGTACTCTCGTAACGTAGTACTTCGAACGCTCGGGTTCATTGCACGAAAACACGCACGCCCCCGCCATCCCCGCCAGAATAAAATACGTGTACCGCGTCCGATCCTTCCGCTTGTCCCACCTGAGTATGTACTTGTACAGCAGCGCCGCCATGCCGCCCCCGATCGCACTGAACCCCGCCTCGGGTCCGACAGAGGCACTCCCCGCGAGACTCACAATCGAACACAGCACCACCTTTGCACTTTGGACGACCGACGCGTCTTGTAATTGGATCAATGCGACGAAGCCCAAATAGGCCCGCAGATTCAACACCTCCCGCAACAACCCGACGAACAGACCCGTCCCCGCGCCGATGCCAATCCACCAGAGCTGCCCTTCGAAATACCCATAGTTCTCGAGCGGATACCCAGGATTGTCTACGGTGAGATACGCTGCCGGTGCAGACGTTATAGCATATTGATAGCCTATACAGCTGTGGTCGGAAACGATCGCGAGTAGTGAGTCTTTTTGGGCGCCGTCGACGCATGTCGCATGTCGGAGGTCAACACCAACGCCAGCCCCAGCACCCCACCCAGGACGATCAAGATGATACTATCCAACCAAAACTGCCGGGAAAACACCGGCCAGACACCCGCGTAATCCGCCTTGCCCGGCAGATACGACGACACCTCGTCGTCTCGAGAAGGAGAAGGAGAAGGCGCGCCAGAAGAACCAACTCCCGGCCCGGGCAGACCACCACCCTCCGCGTCACCCACCTCGACCTCCTCGACACGACCACTCGCACTCGCACTCGTACTGCCACGAACATCCGTAAACTCAGCCATAAACTCCTCATTCTCCATCTGCACGATCATACTCGCGTGCTGTAACATGTCGAGCGCCTTTGCCCTCTGCCCTTCCCGAAGCTCCGTATCCTCATCCCTGACTGCGCTGACGATCCCAGCAAAGTCCACGAGCGAGGAAAGCGACGAGAGCGAGGAAGACATGGCGCGTTGCAGACGACGAGACAGGGGCGCCGCTGCCTCCTCCGCTGCCTCCTCCGCTGCCCCTTCTGAATCCTTGAACGCAGTCTCTCGCCCTCGTTCTCTCTCAGCTCCAGCACCAGCAGGGTCCCCCCGTTCTACGCATCCATCCGTGTCCCCACTGCCATCCAGGGTGTCTGGAGTGGACGGCATGAAGGAAAGTTCACAAATTTTTACTCTTTGGGTTGTTGTCCTTGGACCGATCGGCAAAACGAGACGAATTTTGAACTTTCGTACCCCGACGTGACGTACCACACACGACACACGTACGTACGTACAATGCGCGCACCCACACGTCGCGCGGGCGTCTGAAACGGTGTACCGGGACTTGCCAAATTCAAATTCTCGAATTTGAATTTTCGTTGAAAGAATTCGCTCGGGATTCCTCCTCGTGTCTGCCCCCACCACCACGCACCCGCAACGATCAACGATCAACGATCAACGATCAACGATCAACGATCAACGATCGATCCATGGAGGCGATCCATTCGGATGACGAGGACTGGGGCGTGGTGGACATGGGTGGCAACGGGGAATCTGGTCGGGCCAAGGACGACGAGAGCGACGTGGTGTTCGGCGTGATCACCACGTCGTGCAGCGGCAAGGCAGCCGATGAAGCGCTGGCGAATACCGCGAGCGTGAACCCCTTTTCGCGGTCGGGTGGGGCGGCGGGTTCGTCTGGGAGAGGGAGACTGCACGCGAGAAGTTCTGGGTCTTCTTCCGTGTATGCGCGAAAGATGTTTGTGGGTGGGGCGAGCGCGAGTGGTGCGCGCAAGCGCATGGGTGGGGTGCTTGCGGCGTTGCAGGACGAGGTGGATGTCATCGTGTGCGATGACCGCCGGGGGGCGTTGCTGGGGGCGGGAGGGGCTGGGAAGAAGGTCTGTGGAGGGTCTTTTTTGGGGAAGGAGGCGGTGGGCGGGGCGACAAATGTGACAAAGGCGGGGACGGTGGCGACGAGTGTGGCGGGGACTGTGGCGACGGGGGCAAGGAGGGTCGAGCTGACTGGGGGGTGGGTGAAGGAGAGTGCGAGTGGGATTGGAAGGATCGCGTCGAGGGAGGACGGGTCGCATGTGATTAGTTTGCGGCGTGGTGTGGGTGCGGGGGCGGCTGGGGCGGCCGAGGAGAAGACCAACGAGAAGACCAACGAGAAGACCGAAGAGAAGACCAAGGAGAAGACCAAAGCGACGACGACGACGACCAAACCAGCAGCAGCGGGTTGGGGGAACAACTTTGTCCGGCTCAATATGAAGAAGGGCGGGAAGGATTTCGCGCGGGTCAAGGGGGCTGGACGGTTCAAGAAGCGGAAGGGTGGGCGGGGGCGTTGGAAGGTCGATCCGCTCCGGGCGGTTGGGGACGGGGAGGAGTATCTCAGCGGCTGGGAGCAAGGCGGGGGGCGGCGCTGTTATCGGTGTGGGCAGACGGGTCACTTTGCGGCGGCCTGTACCAACGTGGCCATCGAGGTTGGCGATGCGGAGGGTGCGGATGATGATGATGATGGTGATCGGGAGGCGACGGCTGCGGTGGGTCGCGCGTTTGCGACAACCGCGGCCCCATCCACCGCCCCATCCACCGCCCAAGCTACCGCAACCGCCGCGACCGCCGCCACGACCTTCGTCGGGCCAATTGTCAGTCTGCCGTCGGCGGACATGTCGGACGACACCGCGCTCTGCGCCGCCCTCTCGGACCTCCTCGAGGATAAGTTTGGGCACGCGGCGTTCCGGGGCTCGCAGCTCGCGACCATCACCAACATCTTGAACGGGAAGTCGTGTTTGAACATTATGCCGACGGGGATGGGCAAGTCGCTGTGCTACCAGCTGCCCGCCTTTTTTCTCAGCCGCCCGGTGATTGTCATCTCGCCGCTGATTGCGCTGATGCAGGATCAGTGTGCGGCGGCCCCGAAGGAGCTGAATGCGGCTGTGCTGTGGTCCGGACAGACCCCAAAGGAAGCGTTGGAGATCCTGGACAACCTCCGACAGGGTATCACCAGGCTGCTGTTCATATCGCCCGAGCGCGCGTCGAATGAGATTTTCCTCGACGCGGTGCGGCCGTGGCTTCCGCTGGAACTGCTGGTGATTGACGAGGCGCACTGTATTTCGGAATGGGGACACTCGTTCAGGCCGTCGTATTATCGACTGGGCAAGGTGATACGGAGCCACCTGCCGTCGCAGAGCATCCTGGCGCTGACGGCGACCGCCACGCTGACCACCGAGGCGTGCATCCGGCAGATCCTAGACATTCCCGCGGAGAATACCTTCCGTCACAAGGGAATGCACCCGAATCTGCGCCTCAAGGTGGTGCGCATGTCGGACTCGGATTCGTCGGCGTCGGATTCCCGCAAGTGGGAGGTGATTGCGGGCAAGGTGTTGCCCAAGCTCAAGCAGAAGACGTGTCGGCGGGCGATCTTGTATTGCAGCTTCCGGCGAGATGCGGATACGCTGGCGCGGATGTTGGTGGTGGGCGGCGTGCGGGCGAAATCGTATCACAGCGGGGTGTTTGTGGCGGAACGCGAGCGGATCCTCACGTCGTTCGCCAAGGGAACGCTCAACGTGGTCGTGGCGACGACGGCGTTCGGGATGGGGATCAACATCGCGCATGTCGATGCGGTGTACCACGTGTCGATGCCGAGGAGCCTGGAGGAGTACGTGCAGCAGATCGGGCGGGCTGGGCGGAGCGGTGACGTCGCAGAGTGCCTGTGCTTCCCGAGCAAGTCGGACTTCCTGACGTTGCGGAGCCTCGCCAGCAATCCATACGTGCGTCCGGACGCCGTCAAGACGATTGTCGATGCCATCTTTCCGTCCAGTTTGTCGTCGTCGTCGGCCGCGGCGGCGTCGCTGCCGACCGAGGGCACCTACCGGGTCTTGGACCTGCGGAAGATCCTAGAGGGAAAGATTCCGGAGGAGACGATCGAGAGCATCATCTGCTATATGGAGAACATGGAGACCCCGCTGCTGCACTTTGTGGGACAGGTGCCGCTCAAGGCCAGGGTGTCGTTCTACGCCAAGGAGGCGCATGAGATGGCCGAGGAGGAGCCGCTGGTGGCGAGCATTCTCAAGGCGTGCCCCAAGCCCAGGCAAGGGGTGTATCACGTCGAGGTGGCCAAGCTGTGCACGGAGAACGGGCAGAGTCCTGCGACGAACTTCCGGGGGCTGTCTGCACTGTCAAAGCGCAGGCTGATCGGGTTCCAGAACTCCAAGGAGCGCGGCCTGTGCTATAGGATCGATGCCAAGTCGGTCAAGCGGGCCGATGTGGCCCGTGAGGTGTCCGAATGGCTCCAAAATATGAACTCGATGATCATCCACAAGCTCGACATCGCGTACAAGGCGTTTGAGGTGGCGGCGACGACCGAAGGCGACGACAGTGCCAAAGAGGACGTGCTGCGCTCCATCGTCGAGCACTACTTTGCCGAGCCGGCTGATGACTTTGACGCGTTCTTGGAGGGCGTGGTGTCGAGCAGCGGCGTGGAGAGCGAGGTGGTCGTCCGCGGCGACGACGGGACGGTGAGCGCGGCCCGTCTCTGCATCAGGCGCGCCAAGGAGCACAACATTGACGTGACGCCCGTGGAGATTTGCGGCATCCTGCACGGGATCATCAGCGGGATGGACACGTCCAAGGGCTTGCAGCAGATAATGCGCCTGTTCTGGGGGCGCTTGAAGCACGTGGATCACCGCGACGTGCTGGCGGCGGCCGAGAAGGCCGTCAAGGATGTGGCAGAGGCCGAGAACAGCAAGGCGTGCGTGAACAAGTAGTGGCACGAATCTGTGAGTGAATCATGATTCTTCCATGTGTAGCAGCATTTGTCTATTGTCATTTCCCGCCGAACAGCATGGCAAACTGCCGCTCGCCCTTTTCACCGGCGTTGTTGTTCTTGTCAGTGTTGGCGGCCTCCTTGTCGGCACCACCGCCAGCCTCGCCAGCCTCGCCAGCCTCGCCAGCCCCGCCAGCCTCGCCAGCCCCGCCAGCGCCCCCGAAACTCATCTCTCCCAGGCACCCATCCAACAGCTGGGTGACCCCCTCTCCCCCAAAGAGCAGCGACATGTCCTGCGTCTTGACGTCGAGCACCGCCTGGAGGCCGATGCTCTTTAGCCCAATCCCCTGGGGCGTGTTGCCGGGGGTCGTCCGATTGCTGTTCGGAATGGACCGACCGCCGATCATACTGGGCGACCGCGCATGGTTCGTGGCCTCGAAAATGTCCGTCCGGACGACCTGTGAACACCGAGCGACGAGCGACGAACGACGGGCGTGAGAGGGCAGGCATCCTGAACGGCGAGCGCGCAAATCGAGTAAATAAAAACACCTACCTGACTCCTGTTACCCAGGCCGATGACCTGGTTGAAGTCTGCGTTCAGGCTCTTGGCCGCCGCGCCACCGGCCGGCCGCGACTCGTTCGAGTTGATCTGGGGCTTGAAGGAGGACGGCGGGGAGCATCCGACCAGATCTCGCAGATCCATGATGTCTTCGCTCGACACGCGCGCCTTTTTATTCCTCGATACCTTGGACGCCTTTTTATTCCGGGAGGGCGTCGTCGTCGTCGTCGTCTTCGTTGCCGTCCCCGCCGCCGCCCCCACCTGCAGGTTGTTCTCGATAAACTGCCGCGTCTCGGCGCCAATCGTGAAGCTCATATCCTCCTTCTGCGGCGCAAAGCCCGCGCCGAACGCGAACGCGTTCTCCCGCTCCCGCTCCATCATCATATCGTACGCCAGCTGCTCTCGCACATCGGCCGCAATGAGCTCTGTGGCGTTCCGCAACAGCTGCTCCGACTCCTGCCCCGAGACGGCAGAGCTCTTGTCCGGGTTCTTCCGCTTATTGCGTGTTTTCAATTTCGGCTCGTGCTTGATCTGGTTCCGCAGACCGACCGGCTGCCGGGTCTCAATCTTGGCCTTGAGCTCGTCCGCCGCCATCGGCTTGGCGTTTGCCTTTGCGCTCCTCTTGGGATTCTTCGAGGCGCCCGTCTTCCTCGCATTGCCCTTCGCCGCGGTGTTGGCGTTCTCGGTCGCGTCCGCATGCTGCTGCTGCTGCTGCTGCTGCCGGGACGAGTCCTTGGAAAACGCTGGGCTTCCGAACGACGCCGGTCCGCCCTGCTGCCCGGCATCAAAGCTGATACTCTTGTTCGCCGTGTTTTCCTTCTCCGACGAGCCATTCGTATCCGCCGTCGCCTTGGACGCCGTCGTCTTCCTCTTCTTACGCCCCGTCTCCTTGTCGCGCCGCTCCTCCCGCATCTGCGTTCTCGGCTCCCCGCGCCCGTAGCACACGGTCCCCGCCTCAAACGCGAACCCGAGCGTCACCACCCCGCCCGACCCCAGACTCCCCCACGCTCCCATCGCCTCCAAAATATCCCCGAGCAGCAACCCGCCGTCCCGCGCCGGATCCCCCCACGCGCACCCCCGCAGGACCAACGGCGCATCATCCGGCGGCAGCACCCGCAACTTATCCCCGCACCCAAACCCTTCCAAGGCCCTTTTCCATCCTTCTGAGAGCCTCCCCACCATCCCCAACACCGACTCAGTCACGTCCAACGCCATCCTCGGACACGGATCGAAGCCGCACTGCGTCAGCCGCGTCGCCAGCGACTCTTCAAACGGCACAAACACGACTTGCACCGCCCCATTCCCGCTCGCGTTTGCCCAACGCCGATCCCGCGATACGTCCGTCTGCGCGGTCTGCTGGTACGACCCGAACGTCTTGGCCACCCGATGCTCTGGCGTCGACGTCGTCGCATCGAGTTGGTTCCGTTCGTTCCGTTCGTCGCTGCGACCGCCGTTGTTGCCAGACACCTCCTGGACCACCTCCTCGTCGTTCACGCTTTTCTTCCGCATCCCCACCTGCGTCTCGACCCCGGCCCCGACCGCCTTGCCGTTCTTGCTCCTCCCCTTGCGGCCCACCGAAGCTTCCCCACCCTCCGACGCCCCGTACAGCGGCAGCACCTTCTGGTCATAAAACTTGGTCAAGATCCTGTGCGTCCTCTGGTCACTAAACCCCTCCAAGGCTCCTTTCTGGCCCTTGAAGATGACCTCGACCGTCTGGCCGTAGAACCGAAGGACGTCGTCAGCCGTTCGGGTGCCGAGATGAGCGGAGATTTCCTCCGCGCACTGTCGCGGCGTCTTGTTGCCAGCAATGCGGAGGAATTCGTAGAAGTATCGCTCCTCCTGCCGGTTGAGCAGGATGCGGTCCATGCTGGAGACGCGTGTTCACGGGGAATGCTTCATCAATTTCAAAATTCCGAATCCGAATGACCAAAAAGGCTCTCGGGCGGGCGGGCGCACGTTTCGCTCGTTTTGGCGTCGATATGAGGAGCACAAGGCTGTATCTCCGCGGTTATACTCGGCTGTGTGGTGTGAAATTCAATTTCAAGTGACGAGGGTACTGTACCAGCGGTCGCCGAAGGCCAGGACGAGCTTGTTGGCGCGCTCGTGGGTGTACATGGTGGTGGTGGTGTCGAAGTTTTGATGCAGCCAGTTGTACAGCATCGTCTCGTCCGCATCGCCGCCGCTGCTCCTCGGGAACCTGCCGTGGGTCTGCTTGAACAGCTTCACGGCCTCCAGGATCGCGTCCCACTGGGCCTCGTCCCTCGAGTTCGCCGAGGTCCTGATCTGGTGGCCTGGCTGGCCAGTACCCAGGGTCCCCAGGTAGGGGAAGCACTCCTTCTCCCATCCCTCGCCGAACGCCTCGTTCAGCTTCTCCCAGCGAGCCTGGGTCCAGTTCCTTCCACCAGGCTTGCACTCCTTCAGCCACTTGTACAAACTGTTCTCCTCCTTGTCCTTCTGGTTCCCCTTCGGAAACCGCCCCTTCGTCCGCTTCCACCGAAGAAAGCTCATTACAAACTCAAACCACGCCACGCCATCTACGCCGCCACCTCCTCCGGCTCCACCTCGACCTCCCTCTTGCTCTGGTCAAACCGGAGCTTGCTCTTGCACTCCGGGCACTCCACCACGTTCGCATCCTTGTTCCCCCCCACAGTCAAGATATCCCCAAAGTACGTAAAGTTATCGGTCCCGCAGTTCGGGCACGCCGCCTTCAACACCAGCGCATCCTTGAACACCAGGTTGGTGATCGCCGTCGACACCACATACACCGCCGGCAACACGAACCCCCACACCACAATAATCCCAAACGGCTCCGGCAACTCCATCAGACTCGTCACCTCAAACCCAGTCAGATCGTCGATCGCAAACAGACTCACCAGCACCAGGATGGCCGCCGGCACGTTCAACGTAATCATCCGCAAATAATCCACAGTCGCATCACTGTACATCTTCTTCGAACGAATACTACAACGCGCCCCTTGGAACGTCACCGCAGACCCCTCCTGCTTCAGCTGCTTCTTCAGCTCTTCGTATTCCTCGTCGGAAATCAGCGGCTTGCCCGCATTATACGCCAGCGTCGCCTCCATAAACTTCATCTCGTTCTTCGTCAACACAGCCACCTTGGAGCCAGACCAGATCAACTCGTCCTTGAGCAAGTCGAACTCCTCGTCCGAGATCGCCGGCGTGCCGTCGAAGTAAAAGGCAGAGAGCGCCTCCAGGAACGCCTGCTCCTTCTCGCCGAGCGTCATCTGGGAGACGGGCTTGCGGCCAGACAAATCCAGGGAACAATAGTCGTTAATGTTCGACCCACACCCTTCCTGCATCGTGCCCGAAGACTCTACAACGAGGGGGAGGGTGCGTGGGAACGTGCGAGTCTGTGAGTACAAGAACCAGCCAATTCGAAGAGAAGAAGGACCACCCTCCTATCCGACCTGCTCCTCGCGAGCAACAACCACGCATCGTTCGTTCCCGGTCACCTCCGAGTCATACCCACCACGATCGACGACGTACCTTGATCCTCCACCGCAGAACGGACGGAAACGCGCCTGATGGCACCCGTCCCTCTCACGAGGGTTGTCCGATGGGAATTCGCCGGGCGAGCCCGTGTGCCCAGGCTGACAGACACGCAAACGCCGGTGGTCATATACATCCTGTCACTGTATCTGTATCGACGACGCTGACTGTTGTACGTACGTCAGAGCAAGATTCGTTTTCGTGTCTTGAGCGAGCTCGGCGCTCGCCTTTCTTTTCGTACTTATCCAACCCTGCACCACCAGGGACGGACCGGCAGACCGACGACTGGACATCTGGACCACGAGGTCGCGTGTGTAGGTACCAGGAAGGGGCAAGGGTAGGAACGTCGTGGTAACGGAACGCTTCCAGTTTCGAGGTCGAATTCTGAGACGGCTGCTGTCGAACCTAAAGGTCTCGAAGGTCTCGAAGGTCTCGAAGATCTCGGTCCTTCCCTCCTTTCCTCCTTCATCCACCCACCCACCCACCCACCCAGTCTTCGTCTCTCTGTTTTCTTCTCGACTCGATGTCGGCCGCCGCCTCCAACGGCGTTGCGGCGCCTCTTCCGCTGTCGCTCCCTGCGAATGCGCAGTACTATTCGATCGACGTCGAGTGTGTCGCCGTGGGCTATGATCATAATGCGCGCGCAGTCGCGCAGATCTCGCTTGTGAATCAGTACGAGAAGGCCGTTCTGAACTTGTATGTGCTTCCGTCGGTGCCGGTGGTGTCGTACTTGACCCCCCTGACGGGGCTGACTCGGGAGGTGCTGGGTCGGAATGGGATTCCGTTTCAGGCGGCGATACAGATACTGAAGCAGCATTTGCCGGCGTCTGCGATTCTGGTGGGTCAGAATATATTTCAAGATGCGGCGTGGTTGGGGCTGAAGGATGGGGAGGATTTCGCGCAGCTGATGGATCTGACGGGGTTGTTCCGGATATGGAATGAGAAGTACAAGAGCTATAGTGTGTTCAGTCAGGATCATCTGGCCAAGGTGTTGCGGGGGTGGGAGGTGAGTGCGGATGGGGGTGGGCATGATGCGGTGGGGGATGCGGTGAAGAGCATACGGCTGTTTAATCTGTACCAGAGCACGCATAAGCACGAGGAGCGGTGGGCGGAAGTGTGCGAACGGTTGTTGAGCGTGGAGCCGGGGCCGAGCTTTGCCAAGAAGAACCCGACGTTTGAAGGGGTTTGCATGGGGAACCGGAAGCAGTGTCAGTGCGGTGCGCCGTTCTTTGGATAGTACTACTACTACCACGAGTGGTTCGTTTTAGTAAACTCAACGACGAATTAGTCGAACACAATCTTGTTTTTTCCGAGGGTGCCGGGATTGGCGGGGATGACGAGCTTCGTGGCTGCTTTCTTTGCCTGCCAGGAAGGATGGAGGGTGGCCGGGTCGTCGTCGTCGTTGTTGTTGACGCCGCGGGGGTGCGTGCCGCTGCCGTCGCCACCCGCGCGATCGCGGTGATGATCTCGACGATCCCGACGATCCCGACGATCCCGACGATCCTGTTGCTCCCGCCGTTTCTGGTCCCTGGCCCGATTCTCGACGATGTGCAGCGCCTTGTCCTTGCCGTACTGCTTCTCTGCCAGCCGCTGCCGGGCACGCTGTCCCATCCGGTTCTTTGGCTTTTTCTTCTCCTTGATGTCTTTTTTTTTCGTCGCTGGCGTTGGCTTTGGGTTGTCTCGTGCACGGTCGGTCGTCCCAGCCGGCGCGCGCGCCTCGATTCCGTCGTCTTCATCCGCGTCTGCATCTTCTTCTGCGTCAGCTTCTTCCTCGTCACTCGCGCTCCCGCTCGCAGCGCTACCACGACTGCTCTTCTTCAGCTTTTCCCGCATATCTTCGACGACCTGCAACTGGTCCACCACGCCGTCCGTGGAAACCAACAGCCTCGCGACGTCCGTCGTGTGCTCGGCACCCTCGAGGAGCACCGTCGTCCAAAGCCCCTCCACGTCCACCTCCTTCGCCTGCCTCAATTCTGCCTCCAGCGCATCCGTCTGCTTCGTCGCCTTGAGCTTCTTCACGAGCTTCCGCACGTGGAGGTCCTTCGCCTTCTTTATCGAGCGCTTCCTGAAGAACCAGCGAGCGTGTCGGGTGTCGGGCGTGAGCGGCGACGTGTGCAACGTAACGACCTCGAACCTCGGCCGCGTTCAAACACCCACAGGTTCACCTTGGCCGCATGGAGCTTCTTCTGCCAGAACTCTGGAGGGTTCGCGTTCGTCGCCTTTGTGTGTGCCTTCTTCGTCTTCCTCCTCTTCGTCTGCATGGCTGCATTCGCGAGCGAGCGAGCGAGCCTCTCCCTTCTCTGTCTACCTTCCACCCCCGCGCTGATGATGGATGGATGGATGGATGGTGCAGTATATGAATGCTTGCTTACTTATCTCAAGAGATACTGTACACAAAAATGCGCTCAAAAATCCCTCCTCTCCCTCACAACATGGCCAAGTCTATCACCTCGTCAAAACGTTCCTCGTCGAAGGACGCACACCTGAGCAGCCTCACCACCCAGGCCTCGTCCATGCCCTCGTAGTCCTCCCTGCGCTTCATGAGCTGGTGACCAGAGATCTCGAACACGGCCGGGTCGACCTGGCTCTCGAGGATGTCCTCCGGGAGCTCCTTCCTGGCCTTGCGCTGCGAGAACGCATTGGGCAGGATAAACACCCTTGCGCCCTTATCGACAATCAGCATGTTATGCGGAATGTTCTTGGCCGCGAGGCGCTGGCAGAATCCGCCGATGAGCGTGGCGGTGTCCTCGAGGTCGCCGCTCGACTCAAACACGAGGCCGTTGACCGGGTAGTCGACCAGGCGCTCCACGCGGATCGTGCTCTTGCCGTGTTTCTTCTTGGCAATCAGCTCGGTCCTGGCGCGCTCGAGCGGCATGGCGGCAGACAGGTAGTAGGCCTGGAAGTGGAGGTGGTTGATGGTGGCGTAGGCGCCCAGCGAGTTGTAGCCGACCCTCATGTAGGGGTTGTTGGCCTCGTGGGCGAACTGCAGCGCCAGGAGGAGGGTGTCCGGGGTGACGAGCTGCTGGAGCTTATCGAGGACCCTCGGGACGAGGAGGATGTGTCCGTACTCGATGGGCGACACGTTGATCATGACGAGGTTGGGGGAGCCGGCGACGACAAAGGCCTCCTCGAACTCCACGTTGGAATGCTCGTCCTGCTGCTCCTCGAAGGTGAAGAGAATCTCGTTCTGACCGGCCTTGCAGAAGTTGAACTTCCCGTCGTCAAACGCCTGGACGACCTTGTCGACCTGGAACTCGGTGGGGCGCTTCTTGGCCGCGCGGCCCTCGTTCAGCTGCGCGATAAAGCCAAAGTCTCCGGGCATGACGTGGGTCGGGCAGGAGGTGACGTCGTAGCGGAACAGCCCCTGCTCCATCTTGGACTCCCACTCGGCGATGGTGAGCGAGTCGAGGAGCGACTGGTGGCTGAACTTGATGCTCGACGAGTCCGAGTTGGTGTCATCAGAGTCGGACGACGAATTCGCATCCCCAGAAGACCGAGACCCTCTCATGGTGGTGGTTCCCGACCCCGACCCCGCCTTGGCGGCGGTTCCCAGCTCGGACGTGTCCAGCGACGTGGCCTGGTCCGAGTTGTCCTCGGGCTCGAGGACGTTGTCAAACGACCCGAAGGAACGCACCTTGGCCAGGTTGGTGTCCACGGTACGCTTCTTGGCAAACTTGTACAGGTGCACCTTGTTGCCAACAATGTCCTTGATGGACGTGCGGGGGACGGCATTGTCGGCGTTGTCGGCCGTGTTGTCCTCTGTCTCCTCGCCCAGCTGCGCCAGCGAGTAGACCGTCGGGCACTTGGTGATCGACAGCATGCTGGTAAGTAGTACGTCGTGTAGTCGTTAATTGCGGCCTGTATCTGCTGCGCGTTTATTGATTGATTCAAATGGCTTGATATTGCCTTTGCGTCGGTATCGACGTGTGTCGTATGTGTCGTATGTGTCGATACGGTCTACGAATTCGTGTCGTATCGCTATGTATATAGACTCGTGACTGACTGATTAGAGTCCGCCACCTCCGGAAAGACGCAGCACGTCCTGCGAGACAGAGCGGGGCGCGACAGCGTGAGGGCCACGAGGGAGGAATGAAAGACGAGAAGACGAGAAGACGAGAAGCATGGCGCGGACAGTTGACGCAAGTGACGTACGCTCGGCGTTCCTCCAAGAGAAATGGGGCAACCTCGACCTCCCGAGGAGTAACGACTCATCTACTCGGCTCTTTACTCGGACCTCTCGACTCGAGGATTTCGGTACTTCGAGGGAGAATTGGCGACCTCGTTTCGCCGTTCAAAGCGCTCTGTCTGCAAGACGCCTCAATTCGGTATGTGAGGACAATTGGGCGTGCGCGTGCGCGTAAGAATACAGAATGCGAGACGGAACGACCGCGTTGAGATCTCACGCTCTCGCATCAACGCGGCGACCACCCGGAACGCGCTGACGGGTCATAGGTCATAACTCATAACTCGAGCAGTGATCGCACCGACCGATTCTTACAACTGGTCAGGTCCCTGTCTGATATCAAACACCCGCACGACACAGTCCTCCCCGCCCGTCAGGATCTGCCACCCGTCCCGGCTCAGATCCATCGCCTGGACCGCATCCACGTGCCCACGGAACGCCATGGCCAGCTCCCCACTCCGACTGTCCCAGCACCGCACCACCCCGTCCAACGCCCCGGTGATCAACATATGGTTCGACGGATGCGCCACCAGCGTGGTCACCCCCTCTGGATGCCCGCACACCACCCGCGGACTGAGCACCCCGAGGTCCCACACCACCAGACTCCCGTCCATGCCCGCACTCGCAACCAAACTCGGATTCATACCGTCACCCCCCGGCGGCAAGTAGACGATCCGCTCCACGCTCGACCCATCCACGTGCGAATCCAGCGACCCCAACACCTTGCCGTTCTCCAGGCTCGCCAGCTTGATCCCCCCCGCCTCGCTCCCGCTCAGCGCCGTCAGCCCGTTCGGATGGATCGCCAAACACGTAATCCCCGTCTCGTGAAAGTGTGCCCCCTCCACGCTCGTCGTACACACCCCACTCTTCGGATCCCACACCTTCATCGTCGCGTCCCCCTCCCCGCCGCACGTCACAACGGCCCTCCCGTCTGGCGTAAAACCGCCACACGACACACTCCCCGCGTGGCCCGCAAACGACGCCATGAACTCCCCCGTCTTCCCGTTCCACATCCACGCCGTGAACTCGCTCGATCCGGCGAGAATAATGTCCCCCCGCGGATGCCACGAAAGCCACTCGATAGACTCCGACGGGCCGTCCAGGACATGCAGTTGCTTGAATTGGTCCTTCCCGTTCCAAACCCGGACCGTGCCGTCCATCGCGCCCGTGGCCAAGAGGCTCGATTCACTGTTGGTGAATTCGATCGAGGTGACCGTGTCCGTGTGACCCGTCAGCTCGAAGACTTCGCCCTGGTTTTCCATGAACGCGTCCTCCCCGACACGCCAGACAAACGCGCGGTCGTCCCCGCCGCCCGTGGCCACCATGTCCCCAGCATGGGACCGGGGATTGAATGCGACCGCGTAGACAGGCTCCGTGTGGCCCCCAAATGCGTGTATGCTATCGTCCTCGTAGGACGAGGACATCGGGTCGTCGTCCTGGAGGAGGGCGCCGTGGTTTTCGTTCTCGTTCTTGTCGTCGTCGGAGGAGAGGGCCTCGACGTCTGGCGGCGGCGCGTGCGTAACAACGTGAGTGAGTCAAGAACGTGACGAACGTGACGAACGTGAAGGGGTTTGGTGCCTTGTGTGTCTGCCTTGCTGCATGCTGGTGCATCCGTGTGCTGCGCCGTGTGCCGCGCCGTGTGCTGCGCCGTGGCGTTCAGTGACGTACCGACGTCGGCAGTGTTGAGGTCAGCCACCACGTCCCCAGAGAGGGGGTTCCCGTGCTCGTCCAGCTCGAGGTAGCCGTCGTCGTGATCGTCCATTTGCGCTGATTGAAATGGGATATCGACACCGACTCGGAATTCAAATCAAAGAAGTCCTTTTCTATACCCTATACCTGGACGTCGGCAACGATTGCTCGTCAACAACACAGAGGAGCCAATCGCCATCGCACATGGGCGCAGCGTCCGCGAGGAGAACCTCAGCTCGACGCGCCGAGCGCGCCTAAAGTAGTAGAAAACCTGGTGAGAGAATTCAGAGACGATGCTCTTCTTGGTCGTCATCGGTTCGCTGGTGTTGTTTGTGGTGAGGTACGTGCTTTGGACGGGCTTGGCGTGGGGCGTGGGGCGTGGGGCGTGGGGCGTGTGGTTGTTGTTGGTGCTGGAGCAGCAGGGAGGGCACGAGGTGGTGGTGCTCTGGGGGATTCCATTACGTTGTTCCCGACCCCACGTTGCCACTGTCCGCAGCGCTCTTGCGCAGTCTCACGCTCACTCGCTCGCTCACCCACTCACCCACTCACCTTCTTTGCAGCCAAAAGTCGTATCTGCACAATAGCCGGACGGCACGTCGAGCGTTTCTCTATCTGATCTCGTGCGCGTTGTTCCTGTGGGTGGTTCGGTGGATGCAGACGCTGGAGACGCTGGGTCATCTGTGGGTGATGATAACTGCCGTGGTGGCCGCGTCGGTCGTGGAGGACGAGTACAGGAAGAAGACTGGGCTGACGCCGATGGACATTGAGGCGACTCGGGCGGTTCGGCAGCGGTTTCGGAGTCCGTCGGGGCAGGGTCACTCGGAGCGGATCATGGATATTGTGAATGCGATAACGCGGGGGAAGGGGTATACGGCTGGGACGAAGCAGCTGGTGTCGAGGGTGAGCGGGGCGACGAAGAAGTATCAGCGGGGTCTGCATCGGATCCTGCAGGTGGCGTCGCGGGACGAGCTGAATTTCATCATCTGTTCGGTGAACGTGGCTGCGGTGTTGGAGGTTGCGAATCCGAAAACGATCAAGATGTTGGTGGGGCGGTGTGACCTGCTGGAGACGGTGTCGCGGGCCGCGGTGGTGGACGGGCTGCAGAAGATCGGGCTGCGGCACCGGCGGCAACGGCAAGAGTGGGCTCGGGATATCATACTGCGGACGTCGGGACTGCAGTTGACGTACTTCAAGGCGTATATAGACGACGGCGGGGACTACCACTCGATGTACAAGCTGGTGTACAATGATCTGCAGTGGGACGTACGGGAGCAGGTGGAGAAGCACATACGTGTGCAGGCAGAGGGGTTGCTGCGGCAGCTGCGGGGTCTGGAGATTCACGGGCCCAAGCCGCCGGGGATCGTGCTGAAGATATTGAGCGACGTGGATGATACGGTGTTTTCGTCGGGCGGGTCGTTTCCGGCCGGGGTGGACAGTCGGTATCCGAGGAAGAGCTATTATCCGGGGGTGTTGGCGCTGTATTCGGCCATGGATCGGCACTTTGCGCGGAAGTTTGGGCACCTGTTTGCCATGCTGGATGGCGCGGGCGGGGGGAGCGGGTTTGTGACGCCAAGGATGCTGGACGGCGCGGGCAGGGGTGGGGGTGGGGGTGGGGCGACGGTGACTGGCACGGGCAGCGTTGCCGGTGGCGGCGTGGGGGTATGGGATCGGGATCAAGATCGGGATTCAGACGGGGACGGGGATGGGCACTCGGGGAACGAGGACAAAGAGGACGACAACAAGAACGTCGACGACACGAGTGACCACGCGGCGTCTTCCAACAACCGCCGTCCAAAGCAGATGCCGACGGCGACGTCCATGCCGTCGCTCCGCGTCCCGGTTCCAACCACGTACCACCAACATCACCACTGCCAGCTGATCCCGCCGCCTTCTCCGGAATACTTCATGCTGGGCGACCTGCGGACGCCCAGGGAGGGCGCCTATGCGCTCGCGGCCATGGGGGCCAGCAGCAAGATTGGCGGCCCGGGCAACGTCCCCACCCACCAGGAAGGCTCCAATCTCGTCCTTCTCTCCGCCCGACCGGAATCCTACAAGGGACTGACCGAGAGCGAAAGCTACCGGAAGTACTTTGAGCCGCTCGTCGTGCGCGGCGACCTCGACACCTCGCCCACCATGCTCTTGGGCTCCCTCGACTCGGGACCGAAGGCCCTCATCAAGCTGTTCTTCGGCTCGAACGACCAGTTCAGCCAGTCAAAGTCCAAGACGGCCACCGACGCACTCTACCAGCAGCTCGCGACCAAGAAACTCAGCCGGTTCAAGGAGTATGCCGCCCTCTACCCCGAGGCGACGTTCGTCTACGTGGGAGACAACGGTCAGGGCGACGTCCTCTGCGCCGAGGCCCTCGCCAACAACAGGGACATCAGGATCCGGCTCATGGCCTGCTTCATCCACAAGGTTGCCAGCACAATGTCCACCCTGTCCATCTTCAGGAAGCACGACAGCTCCTCGGAAGAGATCCAAACGTCCTGGCGACAGAAGGGCATCCACCTCAAGAAAACACACCTCGGAATGGCCCGCACAGCCTACGAACTCAACCTCATCGGCATCGACGACCTGCGCAAGATTGCCCTCTCGGCCGTCGGCGAGTTTTCCAGGATTGCTGCCAGGTACGAGGGCCGCCACCCCGGACGACACCTCGAGAAGGTCGCGAAACACGACCTCAACCCAGATATCTACCTCATCAACGAGACGCTCAAGTCCAAGGGGTTCCACGGCCAGTCGCTCGTCCCCATGGTCGTTGCCGAGGGCGGGACCGGGAGCGACGGCGAGGTGACGTTCCAGAACAGGGAGACCAGCGGAGACGTGCACGGCGATTACATGGCGATGTTAGATTGATGATCATGATCATGTCATCCCAGTCGGCTGTCTGGTGGGAGATGGCCATTGGCCATCTCCCGGGAAAAAAAGAAAGAGCTCCTCCGTCTCCTGACTGAACCAGTTTTGTTTCCATCCAGGTGTCGATGGTCGAATGCAACATCGTATCGGTCCCGAAGCTGTGTGTTTTGTGGTCAATTCGCCACGCAATTTCCTGGTTGAAATTCAACCACTCGTCTCTGCTCGCTTTATGGCGCACGTTCCGTCCCACGACAGCCCAATGAACCCAATGAATCCGTCTATTCCTACGTACCTGTCACGATGAGCGCGCGGCTGTGGATGATGAACATGAACGCTGCGGGCCTGCGCGGTCATGCCAGCCACAGGAACGGAGAGCGCCACAGCTTTTTCCCGTTTGTGTCCCAGCCGGTCCGGCCGGTCGAGGAGACTCGATCGAATCGATCGACGCATCGGCTGGCTGCGGCACAGAACGCGGAAGTCTCTGTGCGTCGGCAGCAAACCCGGCGGGGCGTTCCTGGCGGTTCGGCTTCTGTGCCGCTCTCTGCCGCGACGTTTGACGCGACGCTCAAGGCGTTGTGTGAGAGCAAGCAGTATGGAAAGGCATGGAATCTGTATATGAAGCATTCGGGCGACTGGATGCAGCACTTGAGCTACAACTCGTTGCAGGCTCTGCTGTCGCAGAGCCTGCGCAACGGCAACCTGGCGGCGGCCGTCACGGTCTTTGAGGACATGAAGTCGGCCGGGTATCGTCCGAATAAAGTGACGTTTTCCATGCTGATAAGCGGGCTTTGCAAGCAGCGGCGGAAGGGGTCGAGTGGGTTCAAGGAGCTGGGGTATACGTACTGGAAGGAGCTGGAGCGGAACCACGGGAGCCGGCTGGATGCGGCGGCGCTGCGCAATGGGATGCAGGCGTGTGTGGGCGTCGGGAAGCTGGTCGAGGCCGAAGCCATCTTGGATACGATAGAAGTCCTCGTCGGGGAGAGGAAGGACGATCGCAATGACACCAGCGATCGCAACGACGTGCGGACGTACAACATTCTGATCAATGGGTACGCCAAGGAGCGTAACAGCGCCGGTATTGAGGCCCTGTTCAAGCGGATGTTGGCGGCGAACGTCAGGCCGACCGTCACCACGTACAACGCGCTGGTGTCGTCGCATGTCAAATCCGGGAGGATGGACGAGGCGGTGCGGACGGTGGAGCGGGCCAGGAACGCGGGCATTGCGCCCGATGCGTGGACGTTTACTTCGCTGATGAAGGGCCATATCAACGCGGAGGACTTTGCTGCTGCCAAGACGGTGTGGCGGGACATGATTGCCGCCGGGGTCAAGCCCACGCCGGTGTCCTACTCGGTGATGATCGACTGCGCCATCCAGGAAGGGGATATGGCACAGGCGCAACACCTCCTCGACATCATGCACGCTCAGGGCGAGCGGCCGTCGGCCATCACCTTCAACGCGCTGCTTCGGGCGTACGTCGTCAGCGCCGAACTGCGCAGCTTCGACGCCAGTTTCGACGGCAGCGTCGACGCCAGCGATGACGGTATCGCCAATCTCGGCACCTCCAACTTCACCAATACCAGTCGAATCCCGGAAGCGCTGCGCGTCCTGGATCAGATGGAGGAGGCCAACGTCCTCCCCGCCACCGACACGTTCAACATGCTCATGTCCGCGGCCGTCTCTGCCGGCGACCCCTACCTCGCCGAGGACATCTACGACCGGCTGGTGCGCACGGGGCAGCACGCCAACGCCTTCACGTACACCATCCTCATCCAAGCCTACGCCAAGCAGGCCGACCTGCCCGCGGCCGTTGCGGCCTTCGAGAAGCTCTCGAAGGACAAGCATGCCGACCTCGACATTGCCGCGTACAACGCCATGGTCGACGCGTTTGCTCGTTTGGGCGAGATGCAGGCGGCCGAGAAGTTGCTCCAGCGCGCATGCAACTTTGCATCGAGCGCCGGCATCGGTCCCCCGGTCGAGGCGTTTGGCGCCGTCGTCACCGGCTACGTCCGCCTCAAGTCGGTCAACGCGGCCGTCAACACGGTCCGCAAGTTCCATTCCATCGGCGGCACGCCCGACGCCCAGATGCTCGACCAGCTGGTCGACCTCTGCGTGAGAACCGGCGAGTACAAGGTCGCGATGCAGGCGGTGCGGGCCCTCGAGCTCGTCGGAGCCGAGGTGGACAAGGAGAAGTACAAGACGTTATTGCTCGGAAAGGAGGATGTGAGCACGCGGGGCTCCCGGAGCAGCGAAGACCGGCGATGGGACGACCAACGGGACGACCGACAGGTCGGGGAGGCGGAGAACTCGTCCTTGGAGCGCTTCAAGTTTTGGCTCGGCCTCCCCAACACCTACTACAGGTAGATTCCTTCTATTTCATTCTTTAATTCGTTCGTTCTCGAATTCATTCGTTCATTCGTTCATTCATTCGTTCGTTCGTTCAGCGGACAGGACGCGTGCCGCATAGGCGAGGCCCTCCTCCAAATCCCCCTCGGTAAACCCGTACGTCGTGAGCTGCCGCAACAGCTGCTTCCCGTCACACTGCCCGATCCCGAGCCACATACACACCAACTCTCGCCGCCTCGTCACATCCCCCCCTCGCACCCCCATCTCCGCCACCAGCCCCATACCAATCAACCCCGCCCTCGTAAACACCTCCGTCCCCGCCCCCGTCCCCGCCCCCGTCCCCGCCCCCGTCTCCCTCTCCTTCCCCCCCGTCGTCGTCCCCCCCCGCCGACTCAACCTCGACCTCAACACGGCCCGCCGCACCGCCTCCCCGCCCGCATGCTCCACCCCCACA
>Ga0181582_10000388_pt1 | contig 30918 bp, 31 predicted proteins | sample 071ome_32_FD_132438 | JGI IMG/M metagenome (GOLD analysis project Ga0181582, IMG submission 132438) | Coastal salt marsh microbial communities from the Groves Creek Marsh, Skidaway Island, Georgia - 071405AT metaG (megahit assembly) | ecosystem: Environmental > Aquatic > Marine > Intertidal...
GCCCTCGAGAAGTAAAAAGTATCGTTTCTTTTGTAAAAGTATACCGGAGACCTTACCCACACCATAGAACACCAAACTCCTGTTCCCGAACATTAATCGTTTGGAAACAGTCACTTGGCACTCGGTCCATGGACCTTGATACTTGGAAAATGGAGCGGGTGATGAGATTCGAACTCACGACCCTAACCTTGGCAAGGTTATGCTCTACCCCTGAGCTACACCCGCATCCGTGGGACGGAATATAATCATCCGAAAGCGATACGCAAGAAAAAAATGTATTCCTAGCCAAGCGCTTCAAGCAGAGCTGTGATGATATAATCCTGCGTGTCCGCATCAAGGTAGGGATGCATGGGCAGGGCCAGGACGCGGGGGCATAAATCTTCGGTCACGGGCAGCCCGTTCCCCGCCACGGGGTACATGGCATAGGGGGGTTGCTGGTGCATGCCTTTCGGATAATAGATCGCCGTCGGGATACCCTTTTCTTTTAACGCCGCCTGAACCTTGCCCCGATCTGTTCCGGGGGTAAGGGTGATGGTATATTGCGCCCAGCTTGAGGTGTTTCCCGCCGCCAGCTGAGGTGTTGAGACACTCCCCCCAAGCCCGGAGTCGTAGCGGTCAGCCACGTCCTGCCGTTGCCGGAGCTCATCACCGAAGATCGCCAGTTTTTCAAGAAGGATCGCGGCCTGGATCGTGTCGAGCCGGGCGGTCATGCCGATCCGTTCATGGCTGTAGCGTTCCTGCCCCATGCCATGTATCCGTGCCGAACGCATGATAGCGGCAAATTCATCGTTATCGGTGAAGACAGCCCCGCCATCTCCGTAACAGCCCAGCGGCTTTGCGGGAAAGAAACTGGTGGCGGTAAGCGGCGCCAGGGTGCCGACCGGCCTGCCCTTGTAGCTTGCCCCGAAGGACTGCGCGGCATCATCAAAAACCCACATCCCTTCCTCATCAGCAAAGCCCGTGATGGCATCCATATCGGCGGCCTGCCCGAAAAGCCCGACCGTGATAATGCCCACGACCTTAATACCGGCTTTATCGGCGGCTGCTTTCGCGCTCTTCAGGCTGTCCGGGCTGAGGTTGAAGGTCACGGGATCAACATCGGCAAAAATGGGAATGGCGCCGAGACAGGGGAGCACTTCCGCCGATGCGGCGAAAGTGAAACTCTGCACAATGACGCCGTCACCGGGGCGAACCCCTAGGGCCATCAGCCCGAGCATCAGCGCATCTGTCCCGCTGGAACAGCTGACCACATGCCGGGAGGAAGAAAACGCCGCCAGCGCGTCTTCAAGTTCGGAAACTTCCGGCCCCATGATATACTGCCCGTGATTGAGCACACGTTCGATGGCGGCATCGATACGGTCTCTTATTTTGGACTGCTGATGGGCCAGGTCGATCAGCGGAATATCAGGTCTTGTCATGTGGGGGCTCCTGTCCTGATTGAGGCTTCCATTCGTTCCATGATAGCCTGAACATAGAGGGCTTCGGCAATGCCGGTTCGTGGTGTCGAGCCTTTGGCAACATCAAGGAAATGCGATATCTCCGCCCTGAGTGGCTCACTTTCTTCAAGAGGGATGGCTTCGGCGTCACCGCGGTCAAGGGTGATCATGCTGTTGTTTTTTTCCACGCTGAACCGGTGGCACATCAGTTTACCGGCCCAGGGTCTTGTGTCGTCAAAAATGAGAGCAGCTTTCTCACCGATCACCGTCAGATTATGAATTTTGACCGGATTATACCAGTTGGCCTGAACAGAGGCGGTCATGCCTGAAGAAAATTCCAGTTGGGCAGTGACGATATCATCAACTCCCGGGGTCACGTGGCTGATGGCATGGGCCTTTATGCGAACGGGCACGTCCTCACCGGTGAGGGCAGCGATAAGCGCAAGATCATGGGGGCAGAGATCATATAGTGCCGATTCCGTATCCCGGATGCGCCCCGGGGCAAGTCGGTTTGCCCTTATATGACGAATGGCGCCAATCTCACCTGCGGCGATAAGATCACGCATGGTTTCAAAAGCCGCATGGTACCTGATCAGATGCCCCACCACCACGGGTTGCCCGGTTTCCGATGAAACCCGGGAAATAGAATGCGCTTCGTCAAGCGAGAGAGCGAGCGGTTTTTCAACGAAAACAGGCTTGCCGGCTTTAAGGGCCTGCGTCACCAGATGGTGATGCGACGGGGCCGAGGTGACGATGGCAACGGCATCTGTCTCTTTGCCGTGAAGAGCATCCTCAACGCTCAGGACCGGGCAGTCAAACTCTCCGGCAAATGCCCCGGCGGCAACGTCGTTCGCATCGGCAACACCAGAAAGACTTCCCAGCTGGTTGAGATTGCGGGCAATATTGCGGCCCCACATTCCACAGCCTATGAGCGCAACACGAACAGTTTTACCCATTTCATCATCATCCATAATTTACAGCTTATGCTAGCTAGCAAAAGGGCGTGATTCCCGTCAATCGTTGCATTTTGTAACCTTACGTGAAAGGACGTGAAGTGTGGTTTCATGCCTGACGCAGGCAGGCCTCAATATGCGACATTCCGCCACATCTTAGAGAGACCGATCCTTGGTACTATATCCATACAAGGCCGAATACGTGAATTAATCAACAAAACCAACAGCAAGTAACAAAGATATTTGAGCCATGTCCCAGCCCGCCGCATCACCCGTGGTAGATGCTTCTTCCCTTTTTGAAGACAGCCTTCCCACCTCATCCGTTGAGATGGTGCGGATTCTGGATGAGCTGGGCATTTCCTATACGCTCCACACACATCCGCCGCTCAGAACCGTTGAAGATTCCCGGAACCTCCGGGGAGATATCGAGGGCGCGCATATCAAGAACCTTTACCTGCGCGACGGCAAGAAGAAAAATTATCTTGTGGTGGCGGAGGAAAGCCGCAAGGTTGATCTCAAGGAACTGGGGCAGACTATTGGTGGCGGCCGTCTTTCCTTCGGCAGCGCAGACAGGTTGATGGAATTTCTGGGGGTACGTCCCGGCGCTGTGTCTCCCCTCACCCTGATCAATGACAAGGCCCGTCATGTCACGCTTGTCTATGACAGGGCCCTTGACCAGTCGGAAAGGATCAATGTTCATCCGCTGGTGAACGACAAGACAGTCACTCTAGAAACCCCGGGCTTGCATCAGTTTCTCGAACATACCGGCCATTGGACTGATCGTGTTGAGATATAGCATGAGGAGGGGGGATAAATTGATATTAAAGAATAACTTGCCAGAATTCATTATCGCTCCATCTTTGGGGATAATACCCGAATTTTTGAGTTACCCGAATTCAATTTCCGCATGGCAAACGCAGGAGATCAGGGATTAATGGTGCTGATTGAACAAAATGCCGCCGGCAGCGATGTGAGCATTATCGATGTAAGCTCACAGGACTTCATGACCGAAGTCATTGAGGCCTCGAACGAGAAGCCGGTGATCGTTGACTTCTGGGCGCCGTGGTGCGGTCCTTGCAAACAGCTCATGCCGGTATTGGAGAAATGTGTGGCCGAAGCGGGTGGTGCGGTCAAACTGGCCAAGGTCAATATCGACGAGAATCAGGCGATTGCGGCGCAGCTCCGCGTTCAGTCCGTTCCCACGGTATATGCCTTTATTGGCGGTCAGCCTGTTGACGGATTTGCCGGGGCCCAGCCGGAATCCGCAGTCCGTCAGTTTGTGGACCGGCTCGTGGAACAGGCGGGCGGGGCAGCGTCGTCCGTGGATGATCTGCTGGCCGCTGCCGAAGATGCGATCAACGCACGTGAATTTGCCTCTGCCTCAGCCATTTATCAGGATGTTCTGGCCCAGAACCCGGAGAGCACGGAGGCCATGGGTGGACTTATCCGCTGTCTTACCGGGGCAGGTGAATTCAAGCCCGCCCGGGACATGCTGGCTGCCATGACCGATGAGATGCAGGCAAGTGACCCCGTACAGCAGGCCGTAAAAAGCCTTGATATGGCTGAACGTGGCGCCGAAGCGGCAGGCCGGCTGGCTGAACTTGAAGCCAGAGCCGCCGCCGATGCGAAAGATATTCAGGCCAGATATGATCTTGCCCTCGCCCAGTACGGTGCCGGTATGTCGGAAGAGGCCATTGAAAGCCTCCTGGCCTGCATGCGGATGGACCGGTCATGGAATGATGATGCGGCACGGCTGCAGTTGCTTGAAATTTTCAACGCTCTTGGGCCGGCCGCGCCGGAAGTCATCGCAGGGCGGCGTAAACTATCTTCACTTTTGTTTTCATGATGAAAGAAACGGAAAGGAAACGAACCGAATGAAACGAAGCGCCATCATTCCTGATATTCAGGATCTGCCAGGGGAAATACCTGTATTTCCGCTGAACGGCGCTTTGCTGTTGCCGGGAGGGCGGTTGCCGCTCAATATTTTTGAGCCACGCTACCTGAATATGGTCTCCGACGTGCTGACAAGCCCGACCCGCCTTATGGGGATGATACAGAGCAACACCCACACGTCACAGGACGAAGCCATGCCGAACTTTTATTCCGTTGGTTGCGTCGGCAGGCTGTCCAGTTTTGAGGAAACCACCGATGGCCGCTACCTGATCTCGCTGGATGGGGTGATCCGTTTCCATGTGGATAAAGAAATTGACATGAAAGACGGCTATCGCCGCGCGAAAGTCAATTACGATTTGTTCACCGATGATCTCCTGGTGCAGGAAACAAGTATCAATCGAGACACACTCCTGAAATCACTGCGCCGCTTTTTTGACATGAAGGGTTTCACCGCCGACTGGGAGGCCATCAAGGCCTGTGACAGCGAAAAGCTCGTCACCACCCTGTCCATGATCTGTCCTCTTGAAGTTACCGACAAGCAGGCCCTGCTCGAAGCGCCAACAACGTTTGACCGGGCAGAAATTCTCACAACAATGCTTGAAATGCAGGTCTCAAGCCTTGGTCTGACAACTGAGAATCCCGGAAATGTCCGCCACTGAAACTGACCCGACGAAAACACTTGATCCCGAATTGCTGGATCTGCTGATCTGCCCCGTCAGCCGCGGCCCCCTCACTTATAAAAAGGACAGCCAGGAGCTGATCAGCCATCAGGCCGGACTGGCCTATCCTGTCCGGGATGGGGTTCCGGTCCTGCTCAAAGAAGAAGCAAGACGCCTCGACGGGACAGAAAGCTGATGCCGAATACGGCCCATAACCCGGAGCCATGGCCGACCGCCATCTCCCTCAATCCGGAAAAAAACACGCTGACCGTTGAGTTTGATTCAGGTGAGACTTTCCACATTCCGGCAGAGCTTCTGCGGGTGGAATCGCCGTCGGCCGAAGTCCAGGGGCACAGCGCAAGCCAGAAGACAACCCCGGCGGGAAAACGCAAGGTGAAGATCACTGATATCAGAACCGTCGGGCATTATGCGGTCAGGCTTGTGTTCAGCGATGGGCACGACAGCGGGATATTCACCTGGGCAACGCTCTGTCGCTATGGCCGTGAGAGCACCGATCTGATGGCCTGGTATCTGGCGAGATTGGATGAAAAGGGGCTCAGCCGCGACGGTTGAGCCCGCCGCTCGCCATTTTCATGGCAAGCGACATGAGGGGGGACCGGTCAAGCGCCGCCATCGCCAGGCCTGCCGCTGATTTCAACCCTTTGGGCCCGAAGGAAAAGAGCCGGTTAAGCCCGTCGGTTGCAAGCGTCATCGCCGCTGTTTCGGCAAAACGGAGCCGTGCGTAGCGTTCGAGAACCATCGCATCACCAACATCAGCGCCATGATCGGCGCCCCATTCCAGCGCATCGGCCATCGCCGCCGCATCTCCGAGCGCAAGGTTATAGCCCTGCCCGGCAAGGGGATGGATGCGATGCGCCGCATCACCGACCAGTGCCAATCGATAGCCATAAGGACGAAGGGCATGGCAAAGCTGCATCGGCCAGGAATGACGCTCGCTTGCCAGCGTCAGGTCACCGAAAGCAGGTCCGAATTCTTCGGTGAGCATCTTGCCGAACATGAAAGGATCAGCTTTCATCATCACCGCCGCGTCTTCATCCTTCAAAGTCCATACAAGCGAAGAAAGGTGCGGGTCATCAAGCGGCATCAGCGCCACCGGGCCGCCATCGAGAAATCGCTGCCAGGCCATATGCTGGTGCGGGCGGCTTGACCGGATATCGGCGACGATGGCGGTCTGGCCGGGGCGCCGCCGGATGGTGCGTATCCCGGCGGCGTCACGCATGGGGCTTGCCCCGCCATCTGCGGCGATAATCAGACCGGTCGTGAGATCAGTGCCGTCCGCAAGAGTGAGATGATGGAATGATGTGTTCCCGCGCCTGAAATCGTCTCGCGGTGGCGGTGTTGCCTGACCATGTCGTATTCCGATCAACGGGTGCGCATCGGCCATGCGGAAAAGAGCGTCCCGCAGATGACGGTTCCGCATAACATAGGCAAGAGGGGCTGAAGAATTGTCTCTCTCGTTCCAGGACAGGAGCGTATCGCTTACCGCATAGCCTGGCCTTGCTCTGGTCTGGGCATCGCTGACGCGGATTTCCCGCACCGGGGTAATGGAATGGCCAAGCTCAGCCATGATCTTGATGACGCCGAGACGTTCAAGAAAAGAATAGCTGGCCGGATTGATGGTGCTGGTGCGGATGGTATCACCTTCCCCCGCTCCGCGATCCAGCACAAGACAGGGTATCTTCTTCTGGCCGAGGGCGCATGCGGTGGCAAGCCCCGCCATGCCGCCGCCGATAATCACAACATCATGCTGTTCAGTTTTCCCCATCACGCGCCTCCTTCAGCGAAGCCAGCACCTTCAGCATCAGCGTATCCAGATTCCCGCCGTCAAAAAGAAATGCCCTTACACCAGCCGCTTCGCCGGCTTCGATATCCGTCACACGGTCACCAATCATGGCACTGGCAGACATATCGATATTATGTTCGCGTGCCAGATCAAGCAGCATGCCGGGTTGCGGCTTGCGGCAGGAACATTGCCGCCGGGCCGGATCAGGAGATGACGGGTGGTGCGGGCAGAAATGTATCGCATCCAGCGCCGCACCGTCTTCTGCCAGCAATCCTGCGAGATGATCATTGAAACGCCGCAGCCCCGCTTCATCATAATACCCGAGCGCGATGCCGCCCTGATTTGTCACCACACAGATCATGTATCCTTCCCTGCGGGCACGGCGGATGGCCGCCGCCGCCCCGGGGATCAGCTGGCAGTCTTCGGTCTTGTGCGGATAGCCTGTATCGACATTAATCACGCCGTCCCGGTCAAGAAAAATGGCTCGTCTTTCCATGTTCATTCTAGAGAGATAAGCCGGAAACCTCTGCTGTGCAATCGATCCGTCAAGATTTAAGCGAAAAACTCAGCATCTTGTGGAAGCAGAAGGTGCAAACCTCTATATATTTGATGTACAATTTGCTATGGCTTGACAACCGGATGTGATGAGCGAGGCATTCACCAAACCATGAACGACCCGAAAACAGCCACCCCGTTTATTTCCGCAGGGCTGAAAGGTTTTCTGCAGCGCCGGATGGAGGAGATCCTGGGCCTGGTCTGCCTTGGCCTTGGTGGTGTCGTTCTTGCCATGACAGCCAGTTACGATCCGGCAGATCCCTCCGGTCATACCATATCCAGCATCAGCAACCCGGAGGTTTCAAACCTTCTTGGTGGTATCGGCGCGGAAATTGCCGCGCATCTCGTCGGCACCTTGGGTCAGCCGGTGGCCATCGCTCTCGGGATGGCGGTCACTGTCTGGGGCATCCGGCTTATCCGGCATGCCCGGCCGCAACGGATGCGCCGCCGGTTTCTCTTGTTGCCGGTATCGCTCTTTTTACTCTCCTTTGCCGCCAGTGCCTGGCTTGGGGAAAGCTATGGCGGGGCTGTGGGCCGGATGCTCGTAACCTCGTTTCTGATGATGCCGGTGCTGAATACCACCCTGCCGGATCCGGCGGCCATGATCAAATACGGCCATCTCCTCATGGCAGCGCTGACCGGACTGGGTATAGCGATATATGTTTATGCGGCGGCCATTGATCGCGGGGAAATGCGTCTGGCCAGCCGTCTTCTTGGTCTTGTTCGTCGTGGGGTTTTATATCCTTTCCGCCCGTTATCAGCATTAGCCGCCCGGCTGTGGCAGGGCGGGTCTTTGCCGAAAGACAAAAAATCGTCGCGCCGCCGCCAGCCGAAACCCCGGCGTGAGCCGGTGGTGGTAACACAGGACAGTGAAGATGATACGCTGACATCCCGCACCGCGGCGAGACGGAAGAGGTCAAAAACGGCGACGGGCCAGGGCTCTCTTGATCTTGAAAACGCGAGCGGCTACCGCCTGCCTTCGCTTGCTCTTCTGGCCCCGCCGAACAAAGCCCTTGCCGGGCCGGACAAGGATGTTCTCGATACCAATTCCCGAATGCTGGAAAGTGTCCTTGCAGAATTTGGTGTGCGTGGCGAGATTGAAAAAGCCCGCTTCGGGCCGGTGGTAACGCGGTATGAGTTGTCGCCTGCACCGGGGACGAAAACGCAGCGTGTCATTGGTCTTGCCGATGATATCGCCCGGTCCATGTCGGCGCTGTCCGTACGGGTTGCTGTTGTGCCGGGCCAGAATGTCATAGGTATCGAACTGCCCAACAGCGACAGGCAGACGGTCCTGATCCGTGACATTTTTGATGGCGACCGCTGGGCAGACAAATCGGCATCACTGCCCATGGCGCTGGGCATGGATATTGCCGGTCATCCGGTGATTGCCGATCTTGCCCGGATGCCGCATCTGCTGGTGGCCGGCACGACAGGATCAGGCAAATCTGTCGGTATCAACGGGATGATCCTGTCGCTTCTCTACACCCATACGCCGGAAACCTGCCGGCTCATCATGATCGACCCGAAGATGCTCGAACTTTCGGTATATGACGGCATCCCCCATCTTCTGACACCGGTGGTGACGGACCCGGGCAAGGCCGTTACCGCACTGAAATGGACGGTGCGGGAAATGGAAACCAGATACCGCAACATGTCCAAGCTCGGGGTGCGCAATATTGACGGATACAACAAAAGACTGGATGAAGCCCGCCGTAAGGGCGAAACCCTGACCCGCCGGGTACAGACAGGATACGATGCTGAGACAGGCAAACCCGTCTTCGAAGAACAGGAACTTGATCTCAACCCCCTGCCGTTCATTGTCGTGATCATCGATGAGGTGGCAGATCTCATGCTTGTTGCGGGGAAGGATATTGAGGCGGCGGTCCAGCGGCTGGCGCAGATGGCACGTGCCGCAGGCATTCATGTGGTCATGGCGACCCAGCGGCCATCGGTGGATGTCATAACCGGCACAATCAAAGCCAATTTCCCGACCCGGATTTCATTTCAGGTCACATCGAAAATCGACAGCCGGACGATACTGGGTGAACAGGGGGCCGAACAGCTCCTCGGCAAGGGTGATATGCTGTATATGGAGGGCGGCGGCCGGATTGTGCGGGTGCATGGCCCCTTTGTCCATGATGGCGAAGTCGAAAAAGTGGCCGATTTTCTCCGCCAGCAGGGCGAACCTGTTTACGATGACAGCGTCACCGAGGATGTTGAAGTTGATGCTATATCCGCCTCCCCGGGTGAAATTCCCGATACCAATGGTGATGGCAGTCTTTACGATCAGGCGGTGCAGCTCGTCGCAAGGGAAGGCAAGGCGTCAACCTCTTTTATCCAGCGTCATCTCCGGATCGGCTATAACAGGGCGGCGACCATCATCGAAGAGATGGAACGACGTGGGGTGGTGAGCCCGGCCAATCACGCCGGAAAACGTGAGGTGCTGATCGATGTTCAGGACTGAGCTGATGCCCTCTTTGCCGCGTCTCTTGCTCCGGTGTTCAGGTGTTTTTCTGGCGATGGTGATGTTCGTCTTTCCGGCGGCGGCGACCTCCCTTGAAAAAGCTGAAGCATGGTTCAACACCATCACCACGCTTGAAGCAAGGTTTGTTCAGGTGTCTTCTGATGGCAGCACCGCCGGGGGTAAATTTTATCTGCGGCGGCCATATCGCAGCAGGTTTGAATACGACGAGCCGGTGCCTCTTACCCTGATCACGACGCGAACATGGCTGCATGTCGATGAAAAAGACCGGCGCCAGGTCACCAGCTATCCTGTGGCCGAAACACCTCTTGCGGTCATCCTTGCCAATCCCGTCAAACTGGAAAGGGAGGGCATCACAACCCGTGCCGAAAGCAGGGACGGCATCACCCGGATCATTCTTGATCAGCCCGAAGGTGAAGCCGCCGGCCGGATCGTGCTGGAATTTACCGAACAGCCCTTCGTTCTTCGCCGCTGGCTGATTACCGATGCAAACGGCATCACCACCTCGGTGTTGCTAAGCAATATCACCAAAGGGCACAAACTCTCGCCACGTCTTTTTGTGCCGTCGGATTATCCGGAAAATAAAAATTAACCGCGACCATCAATCAAAATCCTGATGAACGGGCAGGGCTGGTCATTCTCGCCGGGCCAAATTATGATGGGCGGTTGAAGCGATTTCTCGCAACAGGTTCTCGTTTCAGGGGGAATGAAATGACTACGCTGGCCACCGTGCCGCTGGAAAAACTGCCGCTGGCTTCGATTGATCTTGAAACAACCGGCCTTTCGCCCGCCAAGGACCGGATCGTCCAGATTGGCATGACCGATCCCTGGGACGAAGAGGTTCACCTCGATATTCTGGTCAATCCCGGCATCCCCGTTCCTGAAAAAAGCACAGCCATCCATGGTATCAGCCAGAAGCAGGTTGAAAACGCCGAAAGCCTTACCCGGGTCCTGCCCCGTTTCCGTGCGCAACTGAACGGCAGGGTGCTGGTCGGCTACAATATAGGCTTTGATCTTGCCGTGCTGTCCCATGAAGCCGAGCGCTACGGGCTGGAATGGGAATGGAGCGCGGCCTTATGTGTGCGCCAGCTCGGAGTGATCGCTCTTGGCAATGAAGCGATGATGATGATGGGTGATCTCAATGCCCTGGCCGAACACTATCGTATCAGTATCAGTGATCGTCATACGGCGCTTGGTGATGCGCGCATTACCGGCCGGATCTTCCGGGCAATGTTGCCTGATCTGAACGCTAAATCCATCGTCACCCTTGCCGATGCGTTAAGGGCTGTTTCCGGCCTTGATGATCTGAGACTGTCGGCAACCCGGGCGGGGTGGACCGATGTTGCGGGCAGACTCTATCAGCCGTCACTGACCAAACCGGTGGAGCGGATTGACCCCTACCCCTATCGTCACCGGATAAGGGAAATCATGCTGACAGATCCGGTTATCCTGCCGGCAGATACCCCCATCCAGATCGCGGCGGTCACCATGAAAGAGCGGAAAATTGACTGCGTCTTCATCGGCACATCCCCAAACCGGATCGACGGCATCGTTTCCGAACGCGACCTTGTTCATACCATGGCTCTGCCCATCGAAGAAGTTGGCCACGCCAGGGCGATTCCCATCGGGCAGGTGATGTCGGCGCCGGTTATAACGGTGCATGAGGATGATTTCATGCATGTGGCGCTGGGGCGCATCAACCGGCTTGATATCCGGCATCTTGGTGTCACCGGCCCCTCGGGGGAGCTGGCTGGCTGGATTTCAACCCGGGAGCTGATCCGTCAGCGCGTGACGGGTGCCATGGTGATCGGGGACCAGATCGCCACCGCCGCCACAGCGACGGACATTGCAGCAGCACTCAAAGCCCTGCCCATGCTGGCCAGCTCCCTGCTTTCCGACGGGGTGGAAGGCCATCTCATTGCCGCCGTGATCAGCAGCGCGTATCGGGCAGCCTTGTCCCGGGCCACGCATCTTGCCGAAGCCATGATGGAAACCCCGCCACCCAGAGCTTATGCCGTTCTTGTTCTGGGATCAGCCGGACGTGGCGAAAGCCTTCTTGCCGCCGATCAGGACCATGCCATCATCTATGATGATGAAATGCCGGAGGGCGATGCCACCGAAAATGCCGAAGTGCAGACGTGGTTTGAAACCCTTGGCGGGCATATATCGGACTGCCTTGATCAGGCCGGGATTCCCTATTGCCAGGGAGGTGTCATGTCACGCCACGCCAAATGGTGCCGGTCGATTTCCGGATGGCGAAATGCCCTGACCGGCTGGGTTAAACAGGCGCGGCCCGAAGATCTCCTGAATGTCGATATCTTCTTTGATTTCGAATCTGTCCATGGCGAGGTTGATCTGGCTGCCCGGCTGAGAGAAGCGATGGCAGGCCGGGCGACACGGCGTGCCGATTTTCTTAAACTTCTGGCCGGTAATGCCGCCAATGCCCAGGCCGGAACGACGATATTCGGCGGCCTGAAGACAGAAGCCGGACGCTACGATATAAAAAGATATCTGTTATTGCCGCTGATTGAAACCTTACGGGTGCTGGCCATTTCCCGGGGCATTTCCGAAAGAAGCAGTGCCCGCCGTGCCGAAGCCCTGCACCGGACGAATACGGTTCCGCCGGAAGTCTCCCTTCTTGCCGAGGATATTCATTTTGCGCTCAAACTGGTTCTCCGCCAGCAGATCAATGATATTTCCGCGGGTCTGCCGCCGGGAACAAAGATTGATGTCAGCCAGCTCAATCCTGCCGAAATGAAACTGCTCAAATCGATCCGCGGGCGTGTCAGCAGGCTTGAGCCCATGTTGCAGGATTGCCTTTTCGGCTAAAGCCGGCCTATTCGATCCAGGCGGAGCTGCGGCGGCGCATGTCGCCATTCATCATGCTGCTGATGGCTTCGGCAAGATTTTTCTGCGCCTCACGATTTTTCTTCAGTGTCGGATCAAGCGGGATCACGATATCTCCGTCTGCCCTCAGTATGGGAGATTGATAATCGGAAAAATCAGCCAGCATGGATTTAAGTCTGGTGATGAGCTCTTCTTCCTGCTGATTTTCCCTTTCCGGGTGTTCATCATGTGACATGGCGGTTTCTCCAGCTGGTCATATCGGCAAATTATCGGACTTTCAGAGACCGGGGCTCACCTGCAAAATCCGTACCGGAAATATTTAAGGTAACATTTCCTGATCGGGCAATGCTATAATTCACGGGCAGAAACCTCATGATGTTTCAAAAAAGAATATCGCGGTAAAGCTGGATTTCAGGTTAACGGAAAATGAGAGATGACATTCACCACCTTGAAGGCCTTCTTCAGCTTCACCAGGCAGAACACATTATTACAAAATGCAAATCCCTGCTCCGAAAACAAAAAAGCCCCCGGCTTTATCTGATGCTGGCAAACGCCTTTCTGATTAAGCACGATTACGAATCCACCATGTATTATCAAGGTAAAGCGTGCAAACTGTCACCCGGAGAACCGTAAGTCTTGTTTGAGGCGGCATTGAATTATCTGTTCTTCGGGAAAAACGACGAAGCCAGAGAGTTTCTCCTGAAGGCGATAAATATCCGTGAAGACAATATGGTTTATCATAAATTTTTTTCATCCATAGAAACCTATGATGATGAAAACAGTCATTTCAAATCATTGATGGCCATGGAAGACAGATTTGATGATTTCAGCAGCCAGAATAAAATCCATTACTGCTTTACCATGTTCAATATCTACAGGGCCCTCGGGGATTATGAGACGTCCTTCAGATATCTCAGCTCCGGCAACTCCCTTAAAAGAAGTCTGATCACTGTTGATCTGGCAAAGGAAAAAGCCCTATTTGATTCGCTGAAAATGAATTCATCCCTCAGCGCATCTCCGAAGAATTTCGTCCCGCAGCAAGGCGGACCATCTCCCGCCCCCATTTTTATTATCGGCATGCCGCGATCCGGAACAACGATTATTGAAAATCTTATTTCTCAGAATCCCAATGTCACCGCCGCAGGTGAATTACCATTTCTGAACCGCCTCTATAAGGCAACCTTTCGGAATGCGGATCTGCGCGACATGGCCAATTTCCGCAATGAATATTTTTTACTGCTGTCAGGGCTAGGGATCACCTCATCTCATTTTACGGACAAGATGCCCACGAATTTCAGGTTTGTGCCGTTTATCCATGCCGCGTTCAGTGACGCCAGAATACTCCATGTAAAAAGAGACCCGCTGGCCACTTGCTTTTCAATTTATTCAAATGACTTTGACGGCAACGGGCTGACCTTTGCCTATGATCTTTCCGAAATTGGCGCCTATTACAATCTCTATGAAAAAATGATGGGTTTCTGGGCGCAGAAATTCGGCGACAGAATGCTGGAAATCAACCTTGAAGATTTAATAGAAAATCCTTCAACAGTGGGAGATGGTATCTTCACCTTTCTGGGTCTGGATTGGGATGACCGCTATCTGGAATTGAACAACAGGTCGATTTCAAACACCACCGCTTCGGCGCATCAGATCAGGCAGGGTCTCTTGCGGAAACCTTCAACCGGCTGGAAAAATTACAAGCCATATCTGGCCCCGCTTGAACATGCCCTTGACGGGGGCGGCAACACCAATCAATGATCCTGGCCCCCATACGGGCATATCCCGGTCAATATCAAACGGAAACAATTGTTGGATAGTATGAAAATCATCACCTGGAATATAAATTCAGTGCGGTTAAGGCAGGGCCTTGTCCTCAGGCTTCTAAGAGAACAACAGCCAGACGTCCTTTGCCTGCAAGAGACCAAATGTCCGGATGAAGCCTTTCCCTCATCGGTATTCAGCGAGGCCGGTTATCCGTATCAGGCGATCCGCGGAGAGAAAGGATATAACGGTGTTGCCATTCTCTCACGTCTGCCGTTTACGGATCACCGCCATCTTAACTGGGTTGAACGCGAGGATTGCCGGCATCAGGCGGTCACCCTTGAAGGCGGCATCCATCTCCATAATTTCTATATTCCGGCGGGCGGCGATGTGCCGGACCGCGTCAGCAATCCGAAATTTGACCACAAACTGAAATTTCTCGATGAAATGAAAACCTGGTCAGGGGCGGAAGGCGCAAAACCGTCCATTCTGGTCGGAGATCTCAATATCGCGCCACGTGAAGATGACGTCTGGTCGCATAAACAGCTGCTCAGGATCATCAGCCATACGCCGGTTGAGACCGAAGCCATGGCATCGATCATGGCAGCCGGGGGCTGGCAGGATGCGGTCCGGCAATCCATTCCCGAAGGTAAACTCTATTCCTGGTGGTCGTACCGGGCCCGGGACTGGGATGCGGCGGATAAAGGCCGGCGCCTTGATCACATATGGGTGACGTCGCCGCTGGTCTCTTCTTTACGTTCGGCCCGTATATTGCGGGAGGCGCGCGGGTGGGAGCAGCCATCGGATCACGCGCCCGTGATGGTCGGGATGATGACCTGACCTTTTCAAATGCCCTCAGAAGGCGTATATCGGCCTGATGGAACATTCTTTCGTCAAGATGCATGGGCTGGGCAATGATTTCGTGATCTTTGACGCACGGAGCGAGCCGCTTACCCTCACCCCGGATCAGGCCGCCATGGTCGCGGACCGCCGGCTGGGGGTGGGCTGTGACCAGATCCTCATCATTCGCGCCTCAGAAGACGCCGATATCAGGATGGATATTCTGAACAGCGATGGCTCAGAAGCCTCGGCCTGCGGCAATGGCAGCCGCTGTGTCGCTGATCTTGTCATGCAGCAGACAGGACAGCAGAACCTGACCATGGATACAAAAGGCGGGGTGATCCGGGCCTGGAAAGAAGACGGCCTTGTCACCATTGATATGGGGCCTGCGCGCCTCAACTGGCAGGACATTCCCCTTGCCGGGCCGGTTGACACATCTGAGGTTGATCTCGGGCTTGAAGACGTGCCCCCGGCGGTCTGCGTGAATATGGGCAATCCGCATGCTGTTCATTTTGTCGATGACGCGGAACAGATCGATCTTCACCTTATCGGCCCCAAAGCGGAACATCACAAGCTGTTTCCGGATCGCGCCAATATTGAATTTGCCTCTTCCCTTGGCGGTGACTGGATTCGCATGCGGGTGTGGGAACGTGGGGTCGGGGTCACCCGGGCCTGCGGTACCGGTGCCTGCGCGGTGGCGGTGGCGGCGGCACAAACCGGGCGGACAGGTCATGAAGTGGAGGTGGTGCTTGATGGCGGCAGTCTCCATATAACCTGGCAAAAAGACGGCCCTTACGCCGGGCATGTCTTCATGCGCGGGCCGACAGCCCATGTGTTCACCGGCCGGATGGCGCTGACCGGCACGGAGGCAGGATCATGACGAAGTCCCGGTCGCGGATAGAAACCTTTGGTTGCCGGCTGAATATATGGGAGAGCGAAGTCATCCGCCGCCATACATCCGCCGCCGGTCTCGAAAACGCCGTGGTGATCAACACCTGTGCGGTGACGGCCGAAGCGGAAAAACAGGCACGTCAGGCGATCCGGAAAGCCCGGCGCGCGGACCCGGGGGCACAGATTATCGTGACGGGATGTGCCGCCCAGATCAGCCCGGACAGCTGGCGAAAGATGCCGGAGGTTGACGCTGTTCTTGGCAATCATGAAAAGCTCGACGCAGAGATATGGCATCGTCTGGCCCGGAACAACAGCCCTGATCTGCCGTCCCTTGTTGGTGATATCATGGCGGTGCAGGAGATAGCTCCCCATCTCCTCGAAGGTTTTGAGAATCACACAAGGGCGTTTCTGCAAATCCAGCAGGGCTGTGATCATCGCTGCACCTTCTGTATCATTCCTTATGGCCGCGGCAACAGCCGCTCGGTGCCGGAGACGGTTGTTATTGATCATGTGGCAGAGATCGCGGCAAACGGCACGGCCGAAGTGGTGCTGACCGGTGTTGATATCACGTCCTGGGGGCAGGATCTTCCCGGCCGGCCCGGCCTTGGCCGGCTGGTGGCAAATATTCTGCAACAGGTGCCCGGGTTGAAACGGTTACGGCTGTCGTCGATTGATCCGGCTGAAATGGATCATGATCTTCTTCATGTGCTTGGCCATGATCCGCGCCTGATGCCGCATCTTCATCTGTCGGTTCAGCATGGCGATGATCTTATTCTCAAAAGGATGAAACGTCGCCACAGCCGGGCAGATGTTCTGGCCCTGGTTGATAAAGCAAGACAGGCAAGACCGGATGTTATTTTCGGTGCCGACATGATCGCAGGGTTTCCGACCGAAACCGACAAGGCCCATGCCGCCAGCCTCGATCTGATTGAACGGGCCGGACTGACCTGGCTTCATGTCTTCCCGTTTTCTCCCCGCGAAGGTACGCCTGCGGCACGTATGCCCCAGCTTACAGGAGACGTCATAAAGACGCGTGCGGCGGAATTACGTTCGGCGGCACAGTTTCAGGAACAGGCTTTTCTTCAGAGCCGTATCGGCACGTGGGATGATGTGCTGATGGAAACAGGCGGGATCGGCCACTCGCAGCAATTTGCCAAAGTCCGCATAAGCGGGCAGACAATACGCAAGACCAGATTGAACGGGACGGAAGACGACGCTCGTCCTTCGCCCCATGGGCTTGACGCAGGTAAGGTCTATCCTGTTCGGATCACGTCGATGGCAGATGGTATCCTCGAAGCGGAGTTGAGATAATGGCGGTATTCGATTTTCTGAAAAAACTTACCTCAAAAGGCAAAGCCCCCGAAAAGGCCCCCGAAAAGGCCCCGGAAACAGACAGCAACAAGGACAAGAGCCCCGTCACCGATCAGACACCATCCGAAGATGTTGCCGGATTTGAGGATAGCGCTCCCCAGAAAGCCGCACCCAAGAAATCTGCCCCCCAGAAATCTACTCCCAAGAAATCTACTCCCAAGAAAGCAACGCCCAAAAAACCGGCCGCAAAGAAATCTGACCCGAAGGCATCCGTTGCCAAAAGTAACACCCCCACAAAAAAACCTCCCACGGAAAAAACCCCCGCGAAAAAAACTCCGGAGAATACTGATACCGGGGATACAGATGCCGATGGCGCTGAGGCAGATATCTTAAAAGCAGATATTGCCCCTGAAACCTCCTCCGAAACAGCTCCCGAAATACCCGGAACGCCGCCCACAGATGCGGAACCTGAAGATACCAGCGTCAGTTCTGCCGGGGCTGAGCCGGACCGGACCGAAGATGATAAACCTGCGCCTGCCCGGAAAAGCTGGTTTGGCCGGCTGAAAGACGGGCTCGGCAAATCGGCATCCAAGATCACCGAAGGGCTGGCCGGTATCATGGGCAAGCCAAAGCTCGACGCAGGTGATCTTGAAGACATTGAAGATGCGCTGATCATGGCCGATCTCGGGGTGGCCGCAGCGGGACGCCTTACCGAAGGCCTGAAAGGCCGGTCCTATCCTGATGGCGTCAATGCGGAAAGTCTGGCGCAGGCACTGGCCGAAGAAGTCGCCACTATCCTTGAGCCGGTGGCAAAGCCCCTTGAAATTGATCCGGGCAACACGCCCCATGTCGTGCTGATGGTGGGCGTCAACGGGTCAGGCAAGACAACCACCGCAGGCAAACTTGCGGAATACTGGCGATCCGAAGGCAAGACCGTGATGCTGGCCGCGGCCGACACTTTCCGGGCGGCGGCGGTGGAGCAGCTCAGGATCTGGGGCGAACGCACCGGCACCACCGTCATCGCCGGTGAGGCAAATGCCGATGCGGCTGCGGTCGCCTATCAGGCACATGAAACCGCCATCCGGGAGAAGGTGGATATTCTCATTGTCGATACGGCAGGCCGGCTTCAGGCCCGGGCGGAGCTGATGCAGGAGCTTGAAAAGATCACCCGTGTCCTTGGCAAACAGGATGAAACAGCACCCCATGACCGTATCATCGTTCTTGATGGAACGGTCGGGCAGAACGCGCTTTCCCAGGTGGCGGCATTTCAGCAGGCGGCAAATCTGTCGGGCATGATCGTCACCAAACTCGATGGCAGCGCAAGGGGCGGGATCGTGGTGGCGCTGGCCGAGGAATTCGGCCTGCCCATTCACGCCGTCGGGGTGGGTGAAGGCAAGGATGATCTGCGCCCGTTCGATGCCGCAGATTTCGGCCGTGCGCTGGCCGGACTTGGCGGCTCTTGACAAACAGGGCTGTTTCCATCATTAAGGTGGCTATACCGGCACTGTCGAAGCCAGACCTTAACGGGTCACGTCTGTCCCTGAGTTTCAGGCACAGGCGGTTTTCTGCTTTGCCGTCATGTTGAGCAAGATCAGGTGAAACCGGATATAGAACCATGTTCGATCGGCTGAGTGACAAACTGGGATCTGTCCTGGACAAGATCAGGGGCCGTGGCGCTCTCACCGAAGCGGATGTTGATACCGCGCTTCGTGAGGTCAGATTAGCCCTTCTTGACGCCGATGTCGCCTTGCCGGTGGTGAAATCCTTCATCTCCCGGGTAAGGGAACAGGCGGTCGGCCAGGATGTCCTGAAATCCGTCAAGCCCGGTCAGATGGTCATCAAGATCGTGCATGACGCGCTGGTGGAAACGCTTGGCCCCGGTGATGCGGCGCTCAATATCAATCAGCGCCCGCCGGCGGTCATTCTGATGGTTGGTCTTCAGGGCAGCGGTAAGACGACAACAACCGGCAAACTGGCCCGCCAACTCAAGACAAAACAGAAAAAATCCGTCCTGCTCGCCTCGCTTGATGTCACCCGCCCGGCGGCAAGAGAACAGTTGCGGATTCTCGGCGTTGAAGCCGGGGTGGACGTGTTGCCCGAACAGGATGGCGATACACCACTTGGTATCACCAAACGTGCGCTCAATGCGGCCCGTCTGAAATCGTCGGATGTTCTGATCCTTGATACCGCCGGACGGACAACGATAGATGAAACCCTGATGGCGGAAGTCCGGGACGTGGCAAGCCAGGCGGAACCCGCAGAAGTCCTGCTTGTTGCCGATGCCATGACAGGTCAGGATGCGGTCACCACCGCAGCGGCTTTCAAAGAAGCCGTCGGCATCACCGGCATTGTGCTCACCCGTGCCGATGGCGATGCCCGTGGCGGCGCGGCTCTTTCGATGCGTCAGGTGACCGATTGCCCGATCAAGTATCTCGGTGTCGGTGAAAAACAGGACGCGCTTGAAGAATTCAATCCCGAACGCATGGCAGGCCGGATCCTCGGTATGGGTGATGTGGTCGGGCTGGTGGAAAAAGCGGCTGAGACAATCGAAGCCGAAGACGCTGAGCGCATGGCCAAACGAATGGCGTCGGGCCAGTTTGACATGAACGATTTTCTCTCCCAGTTGCGCCAGCTCAAGAAAATGGGCGGTATGGGTGGCCTGATGGGGATGCTGCCCGGGATCGGCAAGTTGAAAAAACAGATCGAAGCCGCCGGCATTGATGATAAACATTTCAGCCGTCAGGAAGCGATCATCCTGTCGATGACAAAGCGTGAGCGGGTGCAGGTCGCGCTTCTCAACGCCTCGCGGCGCAAGCGCATTGCTACCGGGTCCGGCACATCGGTTCAGGACGTCAACAAACTCGTCAAACAGTATCAGGATATGGCCAAGATGATGAAACGCCTCGGCAAGATGGGGGGCGGCAATCCTGCCGCGCTCGCCTCCATGCTTGGTGGCGGCGACGGCCCGTCCGCTGGTCTGCCCGGAATGGGACCAGGCATGGGACCAGGCATGGGATCAGGACTGGGCGGGTTGCCCGGTCTTGGCGGTAAAGGTCTTCCCGGAGGTTTGCCCGGTCTGGGTATGCCGCGGGGCGGAAAGAAAAAGAAACGGTAGGGCATACGCTTTGCCGGACAGACATCGTTCTTATATCAAGGAAAGGAAAGAACATGGCACTTAAAATCAGACTGGCCCGTGGTGGCGCCAAAAAACGTCCGTATTACCGCATTGTGGTTGCCGAAGCCTCGGCGCCCCGGGATGGCCGTTTCGTTGAGCGCGTCGGGTCCTATAACCCGATGGTTCCAAAGGATCATCCGGAGCGGCTGACCCTCGATTCCGAACGGGCTATGTACTGGATCTCCAAGGGTGCAAAACCAACCGAGCGGGTGCAGAAAATGATGGCTCAGCTGGGGCTCATCGAAGCGCCAGCACTTCGCGAACAGCCGAAAAAGTCGGCGCCGGGCAGAAAGCGTCAGGAGCGTGAAGCGGAAGCCGCGGAAGCCGCCGCCGCGGCCGCCGAAGCTGCTGAAGCCGCCGCAGCAGAAGCTCCGGCTGAAGAAGCACCTGCCGAAGAAGCCCCAGCCGAAGACGCGGCCGCTGAAGAAGCCCCAGCCCAAGAAGCTGCCGCCGAAGAAGCTGCCGCCGAAGACGCGCCAGCAGAAGCCCCTGCTGAAGAAGCTTCAGCTGAAGAGGCTCCTGCGGAGGAAGTCTCCGCTGAGGATGCCGCCGCCGAAGAGGACGCGGCAAAGAGCTAAATGGTGGTGCGGAAGGTCTGTCTTGGTGCCATTGCCTCACCTCACGGGGTGCGGGGCATGGTCCGGATCAAGCCCTTCACCGAAGAGCCGGAAAACATCGGTGCTTATGGGCCGGTCAGTCTGGCTGATGGACGCCGGTTTTCCTTATCGGTGCGGGGCGTTGCAAAAGGCATGGTTCTGGCGTCTCTCGATGGTGTAGCCAGCCGGGATGAGGCCGAAGGGCTGAAGGGCGAGAAGATCTTTGTCGATCGGGACCGCCTGCCCGAAGCCGGCGATGAAGAGATCTATCATGCGGATCTCATCGGCCGTGAGGTTCATGACCCGGCGCTCGGGCTGATCGGAACCATCACAGGGATTTATGATTTCGGTGCTGGTACTGTGATGGAAGTCCGGAGACAGAAGGGCAGGGTCGTGATTCTGCCTTTTCCCGAAACGAACCCATTTGAGGTCGACCCGGGTGAAGATGGGCCGGTAACACTTACGGTGGACCCGGTCTGGCTTGAAGATGGAGCCTGAAATGGCGGATGCCGGAAAAAGCAGGTCAGAAGGAACATGCTGGCGGGTGCGTGTATGCACCCTGTTCCCTGAGATGTTTCCGGGCCCTCTTGGCCAGTCGCTGGCGGGCAAGGCTCTTGATAAAGGGATCTGGTCGCTTGAGCTGATCGATATCCGGGATCACGGGATCGGCAGGCACAGGGTGGTGGATGACACGCCCTTCGGTGGCGGGCCCGGGATGGTGATGCGGCCGGATGTGATGGATGCCGCGATCACCACCGCCATGACGGGGCTGGATCAGGGCACGCCGAAACTCTATTTCTCGCCCCGGGGCAAAAAGCTCGATCAGCACATGGCACAACAGCTTGCCGCCAGCCCGGATGTGGTCATGATCGCCGGTCGTTATGAAGGTCTTGACCAGCGCGTTATCGATGACGCCGGGCTCACCGAGGTCAGCATCGGGGATTACGTGCTTTCAGGTGGTGAGCTGCCAGCCCTTGTTGCGATCGACGCGGTGGTAAGGCTTCTGCCGGGTGTCATGGGCAATGCCGACGCCCATGAAGACGACAGTTTTTCCGCCGGGCTTCTTGAGCATCCGCTCTACACCCAGCCCAGGGAATGGAAAGGGCATGAAGTTCCGTCGGTGCTGACCAGTGGCAACCATAAGGCAATAGCCGACTGGCGGCTCCGGCAGGCCAAATCAGTCACCCGCATCCGGCGCCCGGATATGTGGCAGGCTTGGCAGAACAACGAAGACAAGAAATAAGCGCCGTGCATTGCCCTTTGGGGGTGACAGACGGCATGGACAGTGATATATGAGCGTTCACCGCATTAAATGGTAGCGCATCGAACCTTGGAATAAGGAGACAGGGCCATGAACATTTTGGATCGTATTGGCCAGAAGGAAATGGATAAGGTTATCGCCGAACGCGAGATTCCGGATTTTGCTCCGGGTGATACGCTTCGGATTGACGTGAAGGTTGTCGAAGGCACGCGTGAGCGTATTCAGGCTTTCGAAGGTGTCTGCATCGGCCGTAAAGCCGCAGGTGTCAATTCGTCTTTCACGGTGCGCAAGATTTCTTATGGCGAAGGCGTGGAGCGGATCTTTCCGCTGTATTCACCCCGTGTTGCCGGTATCACCGTGATGCGCCGTGGTAAAGTCCGTCGGGCCAAACTGTATTACCTGCGGGGACGTACAGGTAAAGCCGCACGGATTGCCGAAAAATCACGTGAGCGCACCGCCAAGACCAGCACTGAAGCCAGCGCTTGACCAAAACCCCCGTCATCGCCATCGCATACGTATCATTGGTATCGTGACGATGGCGGGATCTTTCTGCCCGCAACGGGCGGATCTTGAGGAGGGGGCCAATGTCCGAACCACGTACACTTTTTGATAAAATCTGGGACGCGCATCTTGTCCACAAGGACGAAGATGGCTCCAGCCTGATTTATATTAACCGGCATCTTGTCCATGAAGTCACCAGCCCGCAGGCTTTTGAAGGTCTGCGTCAGGCTGGCCGCAAGGTCGCCTGCCCGGAACGTACTCTTGCTGTCGCCGATCACAACGTGCCGACCACAAGCCGTTCCGAAGGTATTGCTGATACGGAATCACGCATTCAGGTCGAAGCTCTTGAAAAGAATGCCGCCGATTTCGGCGTGCCCTATTTCGGCATGGATGATATCCGGCAGGGCATTGTCCATGTGATCGGGCCTGAGCAGGGCTTTACCCAGCCGGGCATGACCATTGTCTGTGGCGATTCCCATACCGCAACACACGGTGCGTTTGGTGCCCTTGCCTTTGGTATCGGCACGTCAGAAGTTGAACATGTCCTCGCAACCCAGACCCTTATCCAGCAACCGGCAAAGAATATGCGGATCACCGTGGATGGTCTGCCCGGCCCGGGGGTGACGGCAAAGGATATCATTCTGGCCATCATCGGGAAAATCGGCACCGCCGGAGGCACCGGCCATGTGATCGAATATGCCGGGGAAGCCATCCGTAACCTTAGCATGGAAGGGCGGATGACGATCTGCAACATGTCCATCGAAGCCGGCGCCCGTGCCGGCATGATTGCCCCGGATGAGGTGACGTTCGAATATATCAAGGGCAAGCCAATGGCGCCCCAGGGTGAGATGTGGGACCGGGCGGTGGCCTGGTGGAAGACCCTGCCTTCGGATGAAGGGGCCAGCTACGATAAGGAAGTCGTGATCAGGGCAGCGGATATCGCGCCGACCATCACCTGGGGAACCAGCCCCGAAGATACAGCCCCGATTACAGGAGTTGTTCCGGATCCGGCCAAGGTTTCTGATCCTTCGCAAAAGGCAAAGATCGAGCGTGCTCTCGATTACATGGGGCTGACCCCGGGTATGGCGATCACCGATATTGCCATCGACACGGTCTTTATCGGCTCCTGCACCAACAGCCGCATTGAAGATCTTCGTGCCGCCGCCCAGATTGCCGAAGGCCGTAAAGTGGCAGATGGCGTGCGCGCCATGATCGTACCCGGATCAGGTCTGGTGAAAAAACAGGCCGAAGACGAAGGCCTGGACGTGATCTTCCGGAATGCCGGTTTTGACTGGCGTGAAGCCGGATGTTCGATGTGTCTTGCGATGAATGCCGACCGCCTCTCCGAAGGTGAGCGTTGCGCGTCGACATCAAATCGCAATTTTGAAGGCAGGCAGGGCCGTGGCGGACGTACCCATCTCGTGAGCCCGGAAATGGCTGTTGCCGCGGCGGTTACCGGTAAACTTGCCGACGTCCGGTCACTTTAGGGAGAGCATCATGCAGAAATTTGATAACCACAAGGGCATCGCCGCACCGCTCGATATCATCAATATCGACACCGATATGATCATTCCCAAGCAGTTCCTGAAAACCATCAAGCGCACTGGTCTTGGCGCCAACCTCTTTGATGAGATGCGGTTCTCCCGGGATGGGTCTGAAAAAGCCGATTTCGTGCTCAACAAAGAGCCATGGCGCGGCGCCAGCATTCTCGTTGCCGGGGACAATTTCGGGTGCGGATCAAGCCGCGAACATGCCCCGTGGGCACTGCTTGATTTCGGCGTCAGGGCAGTTATTTCCACCAGTTTTGCTGATATTTTCTACAATAACTGCTTTAAGAACGGTATTCTGCCGATCACTGTCTCCCCTGAAGAACGTGACGCGCTCATGGCTGATGCGAGGGATCCTGAAAACCCTGAACTTGAAATCGATCTCAACGAGCAGGTTATACGCCGCCCCAATGGTGCGTCGGTTTCATTTGAAATAGATCCCTTCCGCAAACAGTGTCTTCTTGATGGCCTGGATGATATCGGGCTGACAATGGAGAAGGAATCCAGGATCTCTGCTTTTGCATCCGACCGTCAGCAAAGCCATCCCTGGCTCTGAAATTTCGATAAGGATACGTGATATGGCATTGAATAAGAAACTCATGGTGATGGCGGGCGATGGTATCGGCCCCGAAGTGATGTCTGCAACGCTCAAGGTGGCCGACTGGATGGCCAAACACCGGTCGCTGAATTTCGATATTTCAGAAGGTCTTGTGGGCGGGGCCGCTTATGATGCCCATGGAGCACCTCTTTCCGATGAAACGCTGGCCGATGCAATGGCCGCGGACGCCACGCTGTTCGGGGCTGTGGGTGGCCCGCAATATGACGATCTGCCGTTTGATCTCAAGCCTGAACGCGGCCTTCTGCAACTGCGCAAAGAAATGGATCTTTTTGCCAATTTGCGCCCGGCGATGGTGTTTCCGCCGTTGGTTTCGGCATCAACCCTCAAACCTGAAGTGGTCTCCGGTCTCAATATCATGATCCTGCGTGAGTTGACGGGGGGTGTCTATTTTGCTGAGCCACGTGGCCGCCGCACCCGTGATGACGGCATGGTTGAGGCTTTTGACACCAATCTCTATACCCCGCCTGAAATTGAACGGATCGGCCGGGTGGCCTTTGATCTGGCCCGCAAGCGCCAGAGCCGCGTGACCAGCGTGGAAAAAGCAAACGTGATGCATTCCGGCGTGCTGTGGCGTGAAGTGATGACCGCTCTGCACAAGGCCGAAGGTGAAGGCGTCCGGCTTGACCATATGTACGCGGATAATTGCGCGATGCAGCTTGTTCGCAACCCCAAGCAGTTTGATGTCATTGTGACAGACAATCTTTTTGGCGACTTGCTTTCAGATTGTGCCGCCATGCTCACCGGTTCGCTCGGAATGTTGCCTTCGGCGTCTCTCGGGGCACCTGACCCGGTGACGGGCAAGCGTTACGCTCTCTATGAGCCTGTCCATGGTTCGGCACCGGACATCGCCGGCAAGGGGCTTGCCAACCCGCTCGCTCAGGTCCTGAGCTTCTCGATGCTGCTTCGCTATTCCTTTGATCAGGCCGAAGAAGCGGACCTTGTCGAGGCTGCGGTGGACAAGGCGCTCAGCGGTGATGTCCGGACCGGGGATATCATGGCCGACGGTTTCACCCAGACAGGGACCGATGGCATGATTTCAGCCGTGCTTGACGGGCTTGACCAGCTGGCAAGGTAGTTTTTTCAAGTTTTGATCATACGGTAAGACACATATCGAAAGGATATAGCCATGGGCTATAATATAGCGGTTGCCGGAGCCACGGGCGCGGTCGGGCGTGAGATGCTCCAGACCCTTGCGGAGCGTAATTTTCCGGCGGATTCTGTTCATGCGCTGGCGTCACGCGGATCCGTCGGAAAAATGATATCCTATGGTGAGGACAGAGATTTAACGGTTGAAGCGCTGGAAAGTTTTGACTTCTCGAAAGTTGATATCGTTCTGTTTTCGGCAGGTGGCAGTGTCGCCAAGGAATATGCCCCCAAGGCTGGTGCGGCGGGTGCCGTGGTGATCGACAATTCGTCGGCGTTCCGGATGGATGATGATGTCCCCCTGATTGTTCCTGAAGTCAATGGCGATGTACTGGATGGATTTCTGGCCGATAAAGACCGCCGCAATATCATCGCCAACCCGAACTGTTCCACAGCACAGATGGTGGTGGCGCTCAAGCCTCTTCACGATGCGTATGGCATCCGCCGGGTGGTGGTTTCAACCTATCAGGCGGTTTCCGGTGCGGGCCGCGCGGCGATGGATGAGCTCTTCAACCAGACCCGCGGTGTCTATGTCAACGAGCCGGTCCGCCCGGAACAGTTCACCAAGGAGATTGCCTTTAACGCCATCCCGCATATCGATGTTTTTCTGGACGACGGTTTCACCAAAGAAGAGTGGAAGATGTCGGCGGAAACCAAAAAAATACTCGATCCTGCCATCGAAGTGGTGGCCCATTGCGTCCGGATACCTGTTTTCATCGGCCACAGCGAGGCTGTTTTCATTGAATGCGGGAAGCCGCTTGACGAAGATGCGGCGCGGGAACTCCTTCGCAAGGCTGAAGGTGTGGTGGTGATTGATCATCGCGCCGATGAAGGCTATGTCACACCAAAGGAAAGCGCGGGCGAAGATGCGGTCTATATTTCAAGATTGCGCCGTGACCCGACGGTTGAAAACGGTCTCGTCTTCTGGTGTGTGTCAGATAATCTGCGTAAAGGGGCTGCCCTCAATTCGGTTCAGATAGCCGAAGAGCTCATCAGGCGTGGTCTCTGATTCCGCGGACTATCCGGCGAACAGCATCCAGCGATATATTGGCCATATTTTTATCGTCGCTAAGTTTCAGCACCTGGCCTGAAAGCTGGCTTGCGGATGCGGCGGCGTCCTGCCAGCACGCGCCATTGAGCCAATGCAGCATCATCAGGGCGGCAAAAAGATCACCGGCACCGGAATACCCGCCGCTGTTCCGGATAAGCGCGGGTTTTTTGAACAGCGTCATGCCTTTCCGGTCAATCCAGGCATCCGCCACGTCCTGATCAAGGGGAAGGCCTGTTACGGCAATGCCTTCGATATTCACGTGGTCCTGAAAAAGACTGAACGCGGCCTTTTCGGCGTCATCAGGTGTTGAAATCAGCGTTGAGGTCAGATAGCCGAGCTCAAAGGCGTTCGGCGTTACAATATTTGCATCGGGCAGAAGCTGCGTTGCGACACCCTTCGCCGTTTCCGTGTCGACATAGATGCGGCCATGATCACCGATCGCCGGATCAAGCATCACCGGCCCGTTGCCGTTGAGCCTGTATCCGGCTAGGGCTGATTTGATCGGGCCGATCTGCCCGGCACGGCCGATATAACCGATCATCACGGCAGAAAAACCCGGCCAGAGTCCAAGGCGGCTGATGCCATCAAGAAGATCTGCAAAATCGGTATCGGAAACCGATCCGCCGGCGCGGAAGCCATGCCCGGGATGGGCCGTCAGCTGAACCGTGTCAACCCGGCAGAAATGATGTTCTGATCCTGCCATCACCTTTTCGGCCATGGTGTTGCCAACAGCACCCCAGGTTACGGCAGATTGTATTGAAAGCAACGTGGACATAAGGGCCTTTAAAAATCTTTGTGATTACAATGATACGACAGGAACATCAGAAAAAACGCGACAATTTAGTCTTCCGATGCGCATTGACTACAAGCCGCTGATACGTGATATATATCTCGTAGAGGAAAGGTTGACAACATGGCGAAGGAACGCCCTTTATCACCGCATCTTATGATCTATCGGCCACAGCTGACCTCGATGATGTCCATCAGCCATCGTCTTTCCGGCGCGGCACTGGCAGCAGGCAGTCTGTTGCTCGTATGGTGGGTGGTGGCGCTGGCCAGTGGTGCCGGGTATTACAGCCTGGTTCAGGGCATCATGCTCAGCATACCGGGACGTCTTGTCCTGTTCGGTTTTTCCGCCGCTGTTTTCTATCATCTGAGCAATGGCATCCGTCATTTGTTCTGGGATTTTGGTATCGGCCTTACCATTGAAGGCGTGTACCGGAGCGGCTATCTGGTGATTGGATCAACCCTGGTTCTGACACTGGGGCTCTGGTCGCTGATTGTGTTTGGTTAGGGGGTCATTATGGCAACCAGTTCATCGATGCGATCTGCCCTTGGCAAGGCCCGGAGTCTTGGCTCCGCACGCACAGGTGTGAGCCATTGGTGGTCCCAGAGACTGACAGCAATAGGGTTGATACCGCTGGTTCTCTATCTGGTTGCCGGGCTCGTGTTGCATGCCGGCGCCGAATACCATGCCGCGCGTGCCTGGATCTCGGCACCGTTCAACGCAACGGCGGCTCTGCTCTTCTTCGGGGTTGGTTTCTACCACGCCAGCCTCGGGGTTCAGGTTATTATTGAAGATTATGTGTCGAATGAGCGGCGTCGCCTTCTGGCGCTGGTCGCCTCCAAGATGGTAATGACAGGGCTTGCCGCCTTGTCGCTTTTCAGTGTCCTGTCAGTAGCTCTTGCCTGAGAAAGGGTGTTTTATGGCTGCGTATGAGATTACCGATCATTACTACGATGTTGTTGTGGTTGGCGCCGGCGGTGCCGGATTGCGGGCAACCCTTGGCATGGCGACCGCCGGGCTTAAGACAGCCTGCATAACAAAGGTTTTCCCAACCCGCAGCCATACCGTAGCAGCTCAAGGGGGGATTGGTGCTGCCCTCAATAATATGGGTGAAGGCGACAACTGGCGGTTCCACATGTACGATACGGTCAAGGGGTCGGACTGGCTCGGTGATCAGGACGCGATTGAGTATATGTGCCGGAACGCCATTCCCTCGGTGATCGAGCTCGAACATTACGGCGTGCCGTTTTCACGAACAGATGAAGGCAAGGTCTATCAGCGTCCTTTTGGCGGCCATACGCTTGATTACGGAAAGTCGATGGCCCGGCGGGCCTGTGCCGCCGCCGACCGGACCGGCCATGCGATCCTGCATACTCTTTATCAGCAGTGTATCAAGCACAACGCCGAATTCTTTGTTGAATATTTTGCCCTTGATCTGCTCATGGATGATGAAGGCGTGTGTCGCGGGATGATTGCGCTTTGCCTTGAAGACGGGACAATTCACCGTTTCCACGGTCAGCGCACGGTGCTGGCCACCGGGGGATATGGCCGTGTCTATTTTTCCTGCACGTCGGCCCATACCTGCACCGGCGACGGCAACGCCATGGCGCTGCGGGCAGGACTGCCGCTTCAGGATATGGAATTTGTGCAATTTCACCCGACCGGCGTTTACGGAGCCGGCGTGCTGATCACCGAAGGTGCCCGGGGTGAAGGTGGTTACCTGACCAATTCCGAAGGCGAGCGATTTATGGAGCGCTATGCCCCGACGGCAAAAGATCTGGCTTCCCGTGATGTGGTCAGCCGTGCCATGACGATGGAAATCAACGAAGGCCGGGGTGTTGGCCCTGATAAAGATCACATTCTTCTTCACCTTGAACATATTGACGCCGATACCCTGGCTGAACGCCTGCCCGGCATCACCGAGACGGCACGGATTTTCTGCGGGGTGGATGTCACGCGTGAGCCTATCCCTGTTCTGCCCACGGTGCATTACAATATGGGTGGTATCCCCACCAATTATCATGGCGAAGTCCTCTCTCCGACTGAAGACGATCCCCAGCGTGTTGCCCCGGGGCTGATGGCCATCGGCGAGGCGGCGTGTGTCTCCGTGCATGGAGCCAATCGTCTGGGGACAAATTCGCTTCTCGATATTGTTGTTTTCGGTCGTGCGGCGGCGTATCGGGCGGGTGCCACGGTTGAGCCCGGGTCACCCCACGCGCCTGTTCCCCAGTCAGCAACCGACAAAGCTCTGGATCGTCTGGACCGGATGCGTCATGCCCGTGGTGGTGAGCAGACCAGCACCATCAGGGATGCGATGCAACAGGCCATGCAGCGCCATGCCGCTGTCTTCCGGTCCAGCCAGTCCCTGACCGAGGGAGTTGAGAAAATGGATCAGGTCGCAAGCCGGATGGCGAATATCAGTATCAGCGACACATCCATGATCTGGAACACGGACCTCATTGAAGCGCTTGAACTGGATAATCTGATGTCTCAGGCCCTGGTTACGATCAGATCTGCCGAACAGCGCCTTGAATCCCGCGGCGCTCACGCGCATGAAGATTTTCCCGAACGTGACGACAAGGAATGGATGAAACACACGGTCATGTGGATGGATGACAAAAATAATTCCACCCTCGGCTATCGTCCGGTTCAGATGAACACATTGACCAATGATGTCGAACCCGTGCCGCCGGTCGCCCGTGTGTATTGATTGTATGAGATGGATGTATCAGAAGGACTGACCCATGGCTGAATTTGCTCTGCCGAAAAATTCGAAAGTCAATAAAGGGAAAATTCATCCTCAGCC